>Ga0209831_1004658_pt1 | contig 10633 bp, 10 predicted proteins | sample Maine_Asex4_meta_FD_187451 | JGI IMG/M metagenome (GOLD analysis project Ga0209831, IMG submission 187451) | Marine algal microbial communities from Maine, USA - Maine_Asex4_metaG (SPAdes) (version 2) | ecosystem: Host-associated > Algae > Red algae > Unclassified | place: Maine, USA | collected...
CCGTGCCGCCACCCACCGAGCCAGCCCCGCCTCCTCCCCCCCTGGCCGTGGACGCCGCCGCCGCGCCGTCGGCGCCACCTGTCGAGCCATCGGCGCTCCTTATCCCTCCCCCGCTGGAGCCGCCGCCGACGCCGCTGCGCCCGTGCCGCCACATCTGAAACGCCGCTCGCGGAGCCCTCGGCGCTCTCTTCGCCCCCCCTGGCGGCCTCCTTCCTCGCCGATACCGCGGCTGCTGACGCTGCCCCCGGTGGGCCCGGGCGGCGGCGACCCAGGGTGGGTGGCGCATGGCGCGCTTGGTACGGTGAGGGGTCGGGCCGACTGGGCCCGGGGTGCGGCGGGACGCAAGGGGCGCGGGGCATGCAGGGATGTACGGGGTGCGGTTGGAATCCGAGAGTGGTACGCTCGGGGTGCCGCTCGGCGCGGTGGGCGAGGACCGGGGAGGCGCGCCCTCGGTGTGCAGCGAAGCGGGGCGCCCGGGGTGCCCGGCTGCGTGGCGCACGGCTCGGAGCGCTGTTGACCTGGATCCGCAGTGTAAGCCTGGATACCTTCCAATGCCGCAATTTGATTGGACCGCTGAGAGAGAGAAAAGGATTTTCTTGTCTCTGTCTCAGCAGAGAGACACACGAGCACCATTGCCGCTACGCTGTCCCATGCCGAAAACTGCTAAGAGAAAAAGAGAGAAGAATTTATTCTGCTTGTTGTACATATTAAATTTTCTCATTAACGCACTCCGGCTGCCAAGGCCAGGTTGCCAATTGTGCAGCAGGCGTGTCGGCTGCAATACGCTGGTGGCGGCACCAGCAGATGGAGGCCACAGTACAGCAGTGCGGGCGCGCGGCGCAGTGGTGGGGAGGGCCGCCGTCGGGGAGGAGAGCCACCGGGCGGGCGGGCCAGCGGGAATGGGCGCCAGCGGGGAGGGATGCCCGCGGGGAGGTGCACCGGCGGGGAGGGGCACCAGTGGCGACGGGCACCCGCGGGACCGGTCGCGAGCCGAAAGGCGTGCAGCGGGGAAAGGATGCCCACCAGCAAGGAGCCCCGCTCGCAGCGAAGCGCACGAGCGGGAAGTGCCAACGAGGGAGGGGCGCTGGCGGGAATCGCCAGCGGGGAGGGGTGCTGGTGGGCGGGAAGTGCCAGCGGGGAGGGGCGCTAGTCTGCGGGAAGAGGCAGCGGGAACCAGACGGGGAGGCGCGCCGGAAGGGAGGGGCGCGGGCAGAGATGCGCGCCGGCGGGGATGCGCGCCGGCCGGGATTTGCGCGAGCAAGAACGACATCCAGTCGGAAGAGAGGCCAGCGGGGAGGGACAGTAGTAGGGAGGGATACAACCGGCGAGGGACACCACCGGAAAGGTACGCCAGTGGCGAGCGGCGCCACCGGCGAGCGGCGCCAGCGAGGAGCCGCGCCAGCGTGGAGGGTTACCAGCGGGGAGGGGCGTTAGCGAGGAGGGACGATTTCGGGCAGGCACGTCATCGGGGAGGCACTCATCGGGGAAGCTCGTCGTGGCCGGAACGACGTCATCGCGGAGCGACGACGTCGCTGGCTCAGGCTGCGAGCGACGGACTCAATTGAGCTCGTAGCTACTAGCAGGTCTGTTACCGCGAAGACTTCATCCAGAACAGTTACACTAGGACTTAGAGGTCCGTGTACCAATGTACGCGAAACTACCCGCGGTTGCTAGCATATATTAGAAAGTCCCCTCAGGCTATGCTACCCTAATGAAGGGGACTTTGAGGGGTGCGATTTTGGGCCATCTGGGGCACCCCCCGGTCCCCGCAGCCCGAATGGATACTGCTTCCCGGGGGGGGCGCTTGGAACGCCCAAATCTGGCCGATTGCACGAATGCTGACAGTTGGTCGAACGACTAACCATGTCGATTGGCCTTAGTCACACGGTCGGATCCATCAATCGCTGTCCTAATGAAGATCGATCGGAGCCGGAACTATCTCATACCCACTTAGATGAGGAAAATTGCCCAGCTCATGATAGCAGTTGAAAGCATTTCTAGGGCCTTGTAGGATTAGCCACAGCGACTAAAATTCTTGATTTGCAGGTCATGAGTGGCGTGTTTTGTCAGGCAAGGACCGTACAATCCCAAGGGCTCGTCCAGCGGGGGACGCGACCGCCAGGACGAACGTGACGAACTGAAGTCATTCACGACTTCGAGCTGACGTCCCCCTGGACCGGCATGGCGGAGGACCACTCTGGCCCCAGAAAAACATCGACGTCAACCCCCTGAGGAGAGCTAGGATGCCACATTTTCATGCTGCCGGACGCACACCAACGACGACGAGCAAATCGGCTACCGGTTCCTAAATCAGGAGGCGGCGGTGCTGGAGCTCCTCCCGTACCTTGAAGGAAGCTCGAACACGACCGACAGACTCACCGCGGTTGTACAATTGAGCATATGAATCGCAAGCAAGCAACCGTGTCCGATTGTTGAGAGGACCCGACACGCAGAAATTTGGCCGCGGCGCGACTGGCGGGGTGCCGGGGGCGGCAGACTCGGGGGCTGGCGGCGCTGAAGTAGCGCCCAGAGCTGGCGTCAAATGCGCCGTTCAGCTCATGTAATGGAATTGTTGGTGGCAAGAGTGGCGGGGGTGCTGAACTAAACCATGGCGCCAGTCGACACCGCGGGGCGTCCGGACTGGAGCGGGGGAGCCTGCTAAATAGGCGGCACGATAGATAGCGCCCTGAGGCTCGCGGGGTGGTTGGGGTGCATGACATGAATGCAGTACGCGGAGCGGGCGAAGGGAGCTCGAAACGGGTAACTGTCTTCTCAGTGGAGGCCGTGTGGGCAGAGGCCAGGAGTCGGGTACGTATGAAAGAGCGAGTCATGCCCAATGTGTACGCAGTCGCCGCGCAGTTTCCGCGCAAATGCCAGCCCCCTTCAGGTGTACAGTTAGCACTTTATGCGAATAGGAGCGACAACGCCAACCCTTTCGCCCTCGACCACACAGCGACGGGTCAGCCTTGATGGCCCCAGTCCCCGAGAATGAAACATAACAACGCCGACAAATTTGCAATGACGTGCACCCACTTTGCTACCATTCAACTACTGATTTACTTGCCGTCTAATTTGTTCACAACCTGGCACAGAAGCGCCAACTTTTTCACTGTATGCCACAAACATACGGAGGTGCAGCTCGTGCTCTGAAATCCCTCCAAGACCATGTCACTGGGCTCAGCAGCGACAAAGAACGTCTCGTTGAGTGGCCTCTCAGCTGTTTTTAGAACGCAGGCACGCGACCATGAATTAAGCTAGATGTGCATGCTGAAGAGAAGGCCAGGCGTACTCCTTACGGCCTCAAGAACCAAAACAAACCCTAGAACACGAAAACAGGTACGACCGCAATAAAGCGACAAAATTGAAGCAAGAGAGGAAGGCAAGCCATCGAGGCACACACTTTCGGCTGTCTGCTCGTGTCTAAAAAGATCGCATGTTTCAAGGCACAGCTCCTCTGTCACACACCCAGAGCACAGGCAGTATTCCACCTGACGGGCCCCCTCGCCTGAGGGCGCCCTCTTCTTGGTGACGTCTCCGCCAGACATACGGGCTACCCGTGCAGCTGCGTTGTCAGGAGTGAATGCACTGATGATGGCGAGTAGGTACAGCGAGGAGAACGCCTCGGTGCCGTTGACAATGACTGAGCCGCGACGAGAGAGCTCACGGACAGCAACGTGCACGGCTGCGGGACCAATACGTCCAGACTAAGAAGCGGAGCGCGAAGAGACACGGAGCGGACCTCCAAGAGATACTTGTGGCGATGGCCCGCACGTACAAGGCAAAAGGTAGGCGTAAGGTAAAGCCGCCAAAGTTCAGCGGCAGTTGTGGAACCGCTGAACAGCGGCCCGATCACGACGGCCTGCGCGGTATGCGTACACCGCGGGCAAGGCCCACCCGATCCGCGCATGCGGAGCACGAGCCGAGGACCTTAGCTCAACAGCAAGCGTTTCAGTCTACCCCTTTGTGGCGACAAAAACGATGATGCTGCCGGCCTTGTGAGCTGCGATTGCGATCAATGACACGATGTGGCTCGACCGTCAGCACCACTCCTCCTCAGCCGCCACGAAGTCCGCATTTATTTTCGTAGTATCGAAGCCGGCCGGGGCCCGGTGCATGACTCGCAGGACAACGTTGGCGCGATCGAAGTCGCCCCGGTGCACCTTGGGCACGCGCAGGCGGAGCGCGTCCCCGACAGCGTATTCTTGGCAGAGAATAACTGAGCCTGACAGGGAGAGGCCACCACGACCGGACATCTTCTTCGCCACCAGAGTCAGCTCTGGCCGACAATCGACCGCGTCCAGCGAAAGATGCAATTTGGTGTTTGCTAACAAATATGGTGATACGAGCTACACAATTTTCTTGCCAACAACTCTTGGAAGCAAACAAGCGTGACGGCGACCGACACGAGCGCTGCGTCTTTCTTCATAGGATCACATCACATGAGCTCATCAAATGGAGCAAGAGGTCACGAGCTCCCACTAGAACGAGCATGGAGGTCAACATCCAACTCACCAAGGATACACTCGGGCACCTCGCCACCTCGCACGATGATGTCCGCCAAAGCCGCCTGAGGTGAAGTGCTCGTGAACCGCTTCTCCAGCCTGTTGCTGGCCTGCAAGTATGCAAAGTACGCCGAGTAGGTCGACCAGTTGCCCAGCTCCTTTATCTTCTGGTCCGGCACACAGAGAAGGCGGTAAAGTTGGACCCCGCCGCGCTTGAACGAGTGGGTGCCCAAAAAGAGGTACGAGTCAACACCGGCCTCATCCAAGGCCTCTCGAAGCTCCTCAAGGAACTTAGCGTCCTTCATCTGCTTGGTTACGTCGTACTCCCATGAACCGGCCTTCGCCTGCTGGAAGTCGAGGAACAGGTAGCCATCGTCGTCGCCGCGCTTGAGGAGGAACACGGCCAAGCCCAGAACCGGGTTGACGCGAGGGTCGCCCGACAACCCCGGGGCTCCCTCCAGGTAGTGCCTTGACCCGGTTACCGACGTTTTTGTCTTTCCCGGAATGTTTATACGGAAAGAAAGCTGACCAAAGAGATCCTCAGTCATTGACACATTTTCGCGTCTTCCCGCCCAGCAAGGAAGCATCAAGAGACTTGAGCAAGAAGCAAAACGGGTATCAAAGACATCCAATTACACGTGGGGCCGGACAACTTAGCCAGTTAGTGTCGGGCTCACATTTAGGTGGGGCGGCCGTGCGTGCTTTTCCACGACATCCCTCAATCCCAGTGGGCTCACGGGCGCGATCCAGCGCACCCAAACATACCTGAGCTTGCACACCTCGTCGAATCGCATCAAGTTGGAGGTGCTGACCATGACGGTGGCCCATTGGCACAATCGAGTCGGGCTCACATCGTCCTGGTACGCGAGGAAGTGGTCGTAGTAGGCACACAAGTGTCTGCAATCCAGCGGGTCCATTGGCACGGGCACACGCCCTTGATCCGCCAACGAAATCTTGTGTGTGTGCTTGCTGTTGGTCACGGCCTTGCTCTCGTTTGGATTTCTGCTGGCGCACGGAACCCAGTTGATAATACAGGTAGCCCAGGGTCCGCTGTGGCCAAGCTCGGAGAAAGACAAACCAGGGGCTGAGGTGGATAAAGTTGAGCTAGATGTATCCGCACAGTATACTTGGATAAATCCGTATTCATGCCGTAGCTGCGTATTCTTAATGTACTCTGTCCATGCACCGACGATTACAATGTGCCTTAATAATTCTCCGAGGGCTGTATATAATGTAATCAGAGTGGATATAGTTTGCCTGAGTTTATCCGACTCCCGGAATCGGCTGTGCGCTACAACAGCATTCTGGGGCAGTCCTTGTGACGCCGCAGGCGAACAAGATGCCAATGTTGGCTACCAGCTCGGCGATAAGGGCCGGAACTTCGCAACTAAGAGGGAAATGTGTCTGGCACACCCGAGCCGGATGCCCGAACCACGACGTGAAGGTGTTTGGGTATCCGCAGTATGATCCTATCGACTTCACGTGAGGAGCAGCCCTGCCACCCTGCTTCTCGACGCATGAAAACTGCGCCTCTTTGCTGTCACAACACCCTCCAGCGTCGACCACTGTTGCACCCCGACGAGCACTCGTCGTGACCTGGGGAGCACTGCCCGCAGCACCAGAAAGCTTTCGGTGTCCGATGACGAGATTGTAGCTCTGAGTATGCACGCTGGAATTGTGCAGGTACACCATACCACTCCAGTTTCCCGGGAGATTGAGAACACCTCAAATCGTACGTTGGCTGGCGCCAGACTTTGTTGGCGGCGTCATCGGACAACCTCTCGTTGGTACATGCGCCGATCCCTATTTGTGCAGAAATGTCCTCGGACGGAATATACTCACTCTAGGTACACAGAGTACAATCGAAATCGGAGCGATAACATATCCGAATGTAAGGCTGATCCTTACTCCGACCGACGAGGTCAGATCCGAATCCAGATTCATGACATCATCAAAAATTCAAATCTGAGTGCATGTCAGCGCAAGTGGAGTATATTCTGAATCTACGAAAAGTGACAGATTTAAAAGCCCCTGAGACAAACCCATCTGGGCCGAGATGTGCTTCGACGTTGGCAGTCCGAGGATGCAGCCGACACTTGTAAAAGTTGGCGACGTGCGCCGCCGTCGCGGGGTCCACCTTGATAGGATCGACCTTCAGGTGCTTGCAGAATGCCAGGTAGCCCGCCCACATGCCTGCATGCACATTGGAGCTACTCGAGGAACGTCCCCCCTCCTTGGTGCTCTTGGCCATCGCAATGGCGTCGTATGCATCAGCAGCAGGCAAATTGTCCATCCACCCCGTCAGGCGGGCAGCCCTGGACCGACCGGCCGCCGTCCCCGCGAGACGAGACGTGCGATCAGCATCCTTGCATTCGGCAACCGGCAAGGGCCCGGGACGCAAAGCACTACCATCGGCGGTGGCGTCGAGCATGGTGACTGACAAACGAGGATAACAACAGAGAGCAACGGAGGGAGGGGGTGGTGTCACTTGTAGCAAACAAGACTACGAGGTCGGCGCGACGCACAGCTCGTGCCGACGGCTGCATGGGTTCGTGTGGGTCCGAGTTGCCACACCGTGTTCCTGTGTCATGGTCGGCTCGGGTGAACCACCTGAACTGTCAGTCGCGAATCACTCCGCATCCGGATAAGTGACGCATGCCTCCTTGATCGTCGAAATGACGGAAAGTTTGTCCAGAAGAGCCGCCACTCATGCGGTCCAATGACCCAATTGCGTTGTTTATCAACCAATGGCACTGTAAACCTGGATGTCCGCAAATAAAGGCGATATCCGGGCATCACCGGACCAGCAACATCTGTACATGGACGCCATTGTCAGATACGCACCGTGTTGTGCACACTGCGCGTCTCCGCTCTTTGCGTGCCGCCTGGCTGTCGCCACACGAGTTGCCTACTTTTCGAAGACGTCGTTCCCCCTCCCTCCCCCCGCCGCTTCATCCATCGTCGAACACTCGTACTAGTCGCCACCAACCATGTCGGAATGCCCTCGCACGCCGGCCAGCGACGCCGCGGACGCGGCCACGACAACTAATGACCCATCCGACGGGCGCGATGACGCTAAGTTCAAGCAGCTACCACTGAGTGCCATGGTAAACCCGCTCAACCGAGCATTTGTGCCTCGACCACTCCCAAGCGACATTGACGGCATGCTCCGGCTTCCTCGCCGTTTTGTGAGAATGCGTCACGAGAAGCAACTTACTGGGTCAGCCCGAGGCCTCTGCTTGGCGGTTTTGTGTCGCTGGGTCAACATCAAAGACGCTCATCAACGGGGCGCGGAAAAGGTCGGCCTGGCCGGGCACTTCAACCTGTCGGCCAAGGTATTGTTCAGTGTCGACACGGTGGAAGCCACCCCTAGGCTCATGGAGAAGCCTCCTGGAAAAGGACAGCAGCGGACTGTGGAGAAATCGATGTGTAAGTGCAAGGCCAGCCCGTGCGCCGTCAAGCTGCAAATTCCGGAGATGCGAGTCCATGCCAAACTCGTGTCTCTCGCGCGGCTGCCGCGAGATTGGGAGCGCATGCTGGAAGCTGTGAGGGACTCTTGGGAGCTTGGCGACGGCAAACCTCCCCCACTCGAGACCCTTGTCCAGGGAAGCAGCACCAGGCAGAGGTTGGCTGCCGTGCACACGTTTGGCCGCGCGGCTTCGTCGATGGTGTCTAAGCGCCGGGCCATTGAAACTGCTGCGGCCAAGAAGGGCGGCCGGGGTCCAATGCGCACATGGATTCGCGCGAAACGAGGTCGGCGCCACGCCGCCGGCGAGAATTTCAGCTACTGTGAGGTGCAGATGTTCTGCTCGGCGTTTGTACGCGCGACTTAGTGCGTCATGGAGCTGGTAAAATTGTGTCGTGATGCACCCTAGAGATTGAGAGCACGGGGCTTGCGCACTCCACTACGCAACAAGGGCCAGTTAGACGGACTGCGCAGAGGGACACGGTCATGGAGCAACGGTCATCTGTAGGAGCCAATGTGCTGATTTACCCAAAAGACGGTGGGCGCGACATGACTCGTTCGAGTTGTTCACAAAGCGGGCCCGAGGCCAACCAGTAGAGAGCAAGGGTGTCATCTGTTGCGCACAGAAGTCAGTGGGCCATACAATCCGATCATCAAGAGCCGGACGCAGCACGAGAAAAGAGCAGCTCATTGCTTCCCTGTGGGTCAGTTTGGTCGGTTGCGTAGTCACCTTACGATGGGAGAAATCGTGCAACTAATGTAGTACATGATCTGTTCGTGCCTTGAAGGATAGGCCGCTGCATGCAGAAGTGCTGTCCCAGGGGCATATCAATCGAGAGGCACCATCACCAATTCCTGCAGGTCTCATCATAGATGTCGTTGTCACAGAGTCCGGGTGATAGCCCATCCTGACCAGCCGCTACTTCCAGTGCCCGACCATATTGTGGGGGAAACCCCTTTGACTCGGATGACACGACCCCCCGGCCGGGGCCGGAGCGGATGGGTCGCGAGTTCCCACGTAGCGCTCCCCATAGGGGGGTGCCGTGTGGCGCCCCCTCGGGGGGGGTGCCAAGGGTGGTCCCCGACCACACACGGAACACCCCCTCCTGGGGGGGTGAGGGCAGGAGCATTGCCTGATCAGGCCCCCCTGAGGGGCCTGACACAGACGAAAGGGGCGCAAGCCCTTTCGATCTGGGCCCCCTGGAGGGGCCGGGAAGCTGGTGGAAGCTTCCCCATCCGGGGCGGAACCCGGAGCCGAGATCAGATCTCGGCCAACCAAGATATTCCCCAGGGACTTCCATGTGAGAATTGGAAAATCTTGGGTCTAAGTCCCTTGGGATTTAGAGGAACTTACGAGTCCTGGCTGACCCGAACATCTATGGGCCAGATATCTCTTCCAGTGGAAGAATGTTATTTGATCCGTTGCAGGGGCCACCAGAGGGCCCTGTTCCAGGACCGTGGGCAGCTGGGCACCGGTCCCCTCATGACCGTTCTCGTGGGTTGGGCTAGTGTGCGTCTTGCTTCTCCTGAGGGTACATGAGTGTGAGTTCCTGGGTCGGCTTGCTTCAATGAATAAATGAGCGTTGCGTTTGCGGTAGTTCTGGCGTTCTGGTGCGCTTCGCGCCCTGTGATCCAGGCGTTCGTGTTCTTTCTCCTTTGTGTCGCTCCGCATCCTGTGCTGGGTTTTCTGAGGGGACTTGCCCCGTCGGGTGTGAGAGCAGGAACCACTACAGTTCTATACCTCTCCCTGCCCCCCCGCAGTGCGGCAGGGCGGCGGCGCCGCTGTGTGGCGGTGCTGTAGCGCGGTGGCTGCACGCACCGTGCCTGCAGCCGCCGCAGTGACCGTGGCTGCCTTTTAGGGATGTTCTTGGCCGCGTGGAGCACCGGTATTGGCAGCCTACATTTCGAAGCGACGATAGAAATGTAGTGTGCGCCCCCTACATTCGTATCTGGTTACAGGTATGGGGCATCGTTTAGGATGGCGATTGCTGACAGCCACACCTCGGGTAGGACCACGTTGCGCTGGATTGCGGGTGGCGGCAGCGTCAGAGACGGCCAAGTCTGCATGTCCAATGCCTTGGCGCTGACGACTTCCCGCCACCTGCGCCCGCTCCAGCGCGCCACGTCCAACCCCCGCCGCCCGGCCGCGCTACCACGTCGAGCCCCTGCCGCCTTGACGCCACCCCGTCACTGCCGAGACTGCCTGGTGGTTTGCCGCGGACCGCCCCCCTCGCTGTCCCGACCTCCCCATGCCACCCCCCCCCACTCCCCCTGGAATAGGATGGCCAGTGCTGACGGGCACGCTTTGCCGGGGTGCCTCGTGCTGTCGTGGCAGGCGGCGACGACACGGAACGCTGTCCGCCACCCCCGCTGTTGCCACCGCTCCCGCCTGTGGCTGCGGCTCCCGCCGCTGGCGCCGCCTCCGCTGCTGGCCGCCACCCTCCCTGCTGGCGCCTCCCCAGCCGTCGCCGCCGCCTCAGTCGCTAGCCGCCGCCCTCGCCGGCGGTCGGAGGCGGCGATCCCGGCGCGTGTGTCGTCGGCAGGGTGGTGGGCCGTCGGTGGCGGTTGGCGGGGGGCGGCGGTCGGTGTGGTGGTGGGTTGTCCGTGGCCATCGAATATGGGTGGGGCGGCGGAAATGGTTGGGGGATGGGGGGGAGCAGCCGGC
>Ga0209831_1004666_pt1 | contig 10623 bp, 11 predicted proteins | sample Maine_Asex4_meta_FD_187451 | JGI IMG/M metagenome (GOLD analysis project Ga0209831, IMG submission 187451) | Marine algal microbial communities from Maine, USA - Maine_Asex4_metaG (SPAdes) (version 2) | ecosystem: Host-associated > Algae > Red algae > Unclassified | place: Maine, USA | collected...
CCGACCCGCCCACCGACCCGCCCACCGACCCGCCCACCGACCCGCCCATGCAACGCCCCAGCGCCGAGTCCCTGGTTCGACCCGTCCGGATGCCGTCGGTGCGCCGGGCCTGGCAGCGTGCGGCCGGGCGGTTCGACGAGCACGCCGCGGTGATCGACATCGTCGGCGGGCGGCTGCGCGAGCGGCTGGACGTGCTGGCCGATCCGCCGCGGCGCATCCTGGACCTGGGCTGTCGCACCGGCTATCAGCTGGCGGCGCTGGGCGAGCGCTTCGCGCAGGCGAGCATCGTGGGTGCGGACCCGGCACCCGCGCCCGCACCGGCGTTGCCGGGAAGCTTCCCACGCTGGTTGCGCCGCCGGCCCGCGCCTCCCGGCCGGGTGGCCTGCGATCCGCACGCGCTGCCGTTCGCCGACGGCAGTTTCGACCTGGTGGTCTCGAACCTGCTTCTGCCGTTCTGCCGCTCGCCGCACCGGGTGTTCGCCGAGGTGGCGCGCGTGCTGGACACCGGCGGGGTGTTCTTCTTCACCTCGGCCGGCCCCGACACGCTGGTGGAGTACCGGGCGGTGTGGGCGACGGTCGATGCGTACGCGCACCATTACGGGCTGATCGACATGCATGACCTGGGCGACACGCTGCTCGCGGCAGGCTTCGCGGCGCCGGTGCTGGACCGCGACAACGTCAACGTGGACTACGCCTCGCTGCAGGCGCTGGAGGCCGAGCTGCGGGGGGTGGGAGCGGTGAACCTGGCGGCCGGCCGGCGTGCTGGTCTCATGTCCCCGGCGGTACGTACACAATTGCACCGCGCGCAGCGTGCCGGCGAGCGCTGGCCGGTGACGCTGGAGCTGGTGCAGGGACACGCCTGGAAGGGCGTGCCGGGCGGCAGGGGCAAGGGGGACGACGGTGGCGTGCAGACGATTTCGCTCGACACGGTCAGGCGTGCGCTCCGGGATTGAGCGGCTCCGCACCGTCCGCCGGATCGGAATGCTTGTGATGAATGATTAACGGGACGGGACGATATGATCGACGTCGATGACGGTCGCGAACACTTTCGCGTCATTGTCCAGGGCAATCGCTCGGCCAGCTGGCGGGCGAACCTGATGCTGGTCGGCGCGCTCGCGGTGGTCTGCATGGGCATCGCCATCGCGATGGCCACCCAGGGGTTCTGGATGATCATCCCGTTCGCCGGCCTGGAAGTGCTGTTCGTGGCCGGATGCCTCTACATGACGCTGCGGCGGTTGTCGCGCAAGGAAATCATCACGGTGGAACCGCAGGCCATCAGGGTCGAGTGGGGCTACACTTGCGCCGATACCTCGGTGGCGCTGCCACGCCGGTGGAGCCGGCTGGAGTACGACTGCAAGGACAGCCCGTTCGATTGCGGTGACCTGGCCTTCGCGGCTCACGGCAAGCGCTACGCGCTCGGACGCTGCCTGAACCGGGTGGAGAAGAAGAAGCTGTACACCGAGCTGAGCACGGCCCTTGCGCGCTGACGTCGTGGCGCGGTGGCGGCGTGGCGTCGCGTGCCGGTCCGGCGCGGCGCCGCGCCATCGAGTACAACGCACCCTTGCGGTGCGGTTCATCAGGACTTTCGGAGAGACGATGAGGTCAACCACGCTCAGGCATTCCGCCGTCGCCCTGCTGGCGGGACTTCTGGTCCTGCCGCTGGGCGCATGGGCGGACTGGGGCGCGCTGAACATGCCGGTCGGCGTCAGCGAGCTCAGTGCCGAGGTGCACGCGCTGCACATGCGCATCTTCTACATCTGCTGCGCGATCGGGGCGGGCGTGTTCAGCGTCATGATCGTGTCGATGATCCTGCACCGGAAGTCGCGCGGGGTCACGCCGTCCACCTTCCACGAGAGCACTCGGGTGGAGATCGTCTGGACGGTCGCGCCGCTGCTGATCCTGATCGCCATGGCCATTCCGGCCGCTCGCGTGCTGATCAAGATGGAGGACTTCAGCGATTCGGAGATGTCCATCAAGGTCACCGGCTACCAGTGGCGCTGGCACTACGACTACCTCGACGAGGGCGTCGCGTTCTTCAGCGCGCTGGACGCCGACCAGAACCTGGCCCGCCAGCTGGGCAACGACCGCGACCTGGAGCGCTTCGGTGACAGCTACCTGCGCGAGGTGGACAACGAGCTGGTGGTGCCGATCAACACCAAGATCCGCTTCCTGAACACCGCCGCCGACGTCATCCACTCCTGGTGGGTACCGGACCTGGCGCTGAAGAAGGATGCCATTCCGGGCTTCATCAACGAGAACTGGGCCGAGATCGAGCAGCCGGGCATCTATCGCGGCAAGTGCGCCGAGCTGTGCGGCCGGGACCACGGCTTCATGCCGATCGTGGTGCGCGCGGTGGAGAAGGAGGAGTACGTCGCCTGGCTGGAGGAGATGAGGGCCGAGCAGGTGGCGGTGGCCGACACCGCGCTGGACGAGCGCAGCCACGACGCGCTGCTGGCCAGCGGCGAGGCCGTGTACGGCACCTCCTGCGTCGGTTGCCACCAGAAGGAAGGGCAGGGCATTCCCGGCATGTTCCCGGCGATCGCGGGTTCCGCCATCGCCACCGGTGACGTCGATACCCACATCGCCACCGTGGCGCACGGCATCGAGGGCACCAACATGTCCGCCTTCTCCTCGGTGCTGAGCGATGCCGAGATCGCCGCCGTGGTCACCTACCAGCGCAACGCCTTCGGCAACGACACCGGCGACAGCGTCCAGCCTGCCGCCGTGGCGGCCGTGCGCAGCAGCGCAGCCCTTGATGCCGACGTGAACGCCGGCACCCCGACATCCGACATCGAAGGAGTCATCCGATGAGCGCGAACACGCATTCGCAAGACGGCGCCCACGCCGATGTCACCCACCACGCGGCGGGTGAGGATCACGACCACGACCACGCCGAGCACGGCCCCGCCTACGGGCCGATGCGCTGGATAACCACCACCAACCACAAGGACATAGGCTCGCTGTACCTGTGGTTCGCGCTGGTGATGTTCTTCATCGGCGGTGCCATGGCGCTGGTGATCCGGGCCGAGCTGTTCCAGCCCGGCATCCAGATCGTCGATCCGATGTTCTTCAACTCCATGACCACCATGCACGCGCTGGTGATGATCTTCGGCGTGGTCATGCCGGCCTTCGTGGGCCTTGCCAACTGGATGATCCCGATGATGATCGGGGCGCCGGACATGGCGCTGCCGCGGCTGAACAACTGGTCGTTCTGGATCATGCCGTTCGCCTTCGCCATCTTGCTCTCCACGCTGTTCATGGACTCGGGCGGTCCGGCCGGCGGCTGGACGCTCTACCCGCCGCTCTCGCTGCAGATGGGCGACAGCTTCGCGTTCGTGATCTTCGCCATCCACTTCATGGGCATCAGCTCGGTGATGGGCTCGATCAACATCGTGGCCACCATCTTCAACATGCGCGCCCCGGGGGTGACGTTCATGAAGATGCCGATGTTCGTGTGGACCTGGCTGATCACCGCCTTCCTGCTGATCGCCACCATCCCGGTGCTGGCAGGGGCGGTGACCATGCTGCTGACCGATCGCTTCTTCGAGACCAGCTTCTTCAGCGCCGCCGGCGGGGGAGATCCCGTCATGTTCCAGCACATCTTCTGGTTCTTCGGCCACCCCGAGGTGTACATCCTGATCCTGCCGGCGTTCGGCATCATCAGCTCGATCATCCCCACGTTCGCCAGAAAGCCGCTGTTCGGCTACGACTCGATGGTCTACGCCACCGCCTCGATCGCGTTCCTGTCGTTCATCGTCTGGGCGCACCACATGTTCACCACCGGCATGCCGCTGGCGGGATCCCTGTTCTTCATGATGACCACGATGATGATCTCGGTGCCCACCGGGGTGAAGGTGTTCAACTGGGTGGCCACCATGTGGAAGGGCGCGATGACCTTCGAGACGCCGATGCTGTTCTCGATCGGCTTCGTCATCATGTTCACCATCGGCGGCCTGTCGGGCCTGATGCTCGCCATCACCCCGGCCGACATCCAGTACCACGACACCTACTTCGTCGTGGCCCACTTCCACTACGTGCTGGTGCCGGGCGCGATCTACTCGATCATGGCCGCCACCTACTACTGGCTGCCGAAGTGGACCGGCAACATGTACGACGAGACGCTGGGCAAGTGGCACTTCTGGATCAGCACCGTGTTCGTCAACGTGCTGTTCTTCCCGATGCACTTCGTGGGTCTTGCCGGCATGAACCGCCGCATCCCGGACTACAGCCTGCAGTTCGCCGACTGGAACATGGTCGCCACCATCGGCGCGTTCGGGTTCGGGTTCAGCCAGCTGCTGTTCGTGTACATTGTCGTCAAGGCGGTGCGCGGCGGCAAGAAGGCTACCGCCGAGGTGTGGGAAGGGGCACGCGGCCTGGAGTGGACGGTACCCTCGCCGGCGCCGTACCACACCTTCGAGACCGCGCCGGACATCAGCCGGCTCGCGGTACGCTGAGGCCGACGGTACCCGCGTGAAGACCACGGTCCAGCAGAGCGGTACCCGGCCGGCGCAACGGCCGGGCTTCCTGCGCCGCTACCGCCTGCCGCTGTCGCTGGCGGTGGTGGCGGCCAGCCTGTACGCCGGCAGCATCTTCTTCATCGTCGTGGTCAGGGGGCAGATCGGCACATGAGCTCGATCAGGCAACCCTCGCTCGGGCAACCGGTGGGCGACCCGCCGATGAGAGAACGCCGCCACGGCGGCGTGATCGCCCGCCTGCTGCTGGTCACGGTGGCCATGTTCGGGTTCGGCTACGCGATGGTGCCGCTGTACGACATCATCTGCGACATCACCGGACTCAACGGCAAGACCGGCCGCATGAGCGTGGCCGAGGCCGAGGCCACGGGTGCGGATGTTGCACGGCGGCAGATCACCGTGGAGTTCGTCGCCAGCGTGAGTGCCGGCACGCCGTGGGTGTTCCGACCGACCGTGTCCAGCATGGTGGTGACGCCCGGCGAGCAGTACGCGGCCACCTACTACGCCGAGAACCTGAGCGGTGCGACGATGGTCGGCCAGGCCACGCCCAGCGTCTCGCCGTTCGCGGCCGCCCGGCACTTCAACAAGACCGAGTGCTTCTGCTTCACCCGGCAGGTGTTCGAGCCCGACAGTGGACGCGACATGCCGCTTACCTTCATCATCGATCCCGACCTTCCCGCCAACGTCGACCGGGTGACGTTGAGCTATACCTTCTTCAATTCGCCCGATCAGCAGAGCTGACCGGACGGACCCGATCAGCGACGCTGACAGGATCGACCGCATGAGCAGTACCATCTCGAAGACCGACAACACCGCCTACTACGTGCCGCATGCCGCGAAGTGGCCGATCGTCGGCTCGATCGCACTGTTCGTGTTCTTCTACGGCTTCGCCACGTGGCTGAACGAGCGCCCGTTCGGCTTCGAGATCTTCATCGCCGGTGCCGTGCTGCTGGTGGTCATGATGTTCGGCTGGTTCGGCGACGTCATCCGCGAGAGCGAGTCCGGCACCTACAACGGCCAGGTCGACACCTCGTTCCGCATGTGCATGATGTGGTTCATCTTCTCCGAGGTGATGTTCTTCGCCGCCTTCTTCGGCGCGCTGTTCTACGCACGCACCTTCTCGGGGCCGTGGCTCGGCGGCGACGGTGGCGGCGGCGCGGGCATGACCAACGAGATCCTGTACCGGGGCTACGACTACGTCTGGCCGGCCAACGGTCCGGGAGACCTGGGCGGCAACTTCGATCAGATGAGCTGGTTCGGCCTGCCGCTGATCAACACCCTGCTGCTGCTGACCTCCGGTCTGACCTGCACCCTGGCCCACCATGCCATCCGGCACGGCGACCGCAAGAAGATGGTCAAGTGGCTGGCCGTGACCGTGACGCTCGGCTTCGTCTTCGTCGCCTGCCAGGCACTGGAATACTACGAGGCCTACGAGCACTACAACCTGAAGATGTCCACCGGCATCTACGGCTCGACCTTCTTCATGCTGACCGGCTTCCACGGCTTCCACGTCACCATGGGCGCGATCATGCTGCTGGTGGTGATGCTGCGCGGCATGAAGAGCCACTTCACCGAGAACAACCACTTCGCGTTCGAGGCGGCCGCCTGGTACTGGCACTTCGTCGACGTGGTCTGGCTGGGCCTGTTCATCTTCGTCTACCTGCTCTGAGGATCCGGACCCCGCGGCCGGCCATCGGCGCCGTCTGCGTCTACTGCGGTTCCAGTCCGGGCAGCCGCCCCGGTTACGGCATTGCTGCCGACGCGCTCGGCGACGCGATCGCCGTCTCCGGCCGCTCGCTGGTCTACGGCGGCGCCCACATCGGCCTGATGGGTCGCATCGCCGACCGGGTGATGGCGGGCGGCGGCCGGGTCATCGGCGTGATCCCGCAGGCACTGGTGGCGCTCGAGGTCGCCCACGCGGGGCTGGACGAGCTGATCGTCGTGGCGGACATGCACGAGCGCAAGGCGCGCATGGCGGAGCTTGCCGACGGGTTCATCGCCATGCCCGGCGGGCTGGGCACGCTGGAGGAGCTGTTCGAGATGCTGACCTGGAGCCAGCTCGGCTTTCACGCCAAGCCGGTCGGGGTGCTGAACGTGGAAGGCTTCCACGACGGGCTGCTGGCGTTCCTGGACCATGCCTGCGAGCAGGGGTTCATGAAGCCTGCGCACCGGGATCTGCTGCTGGCGGGCGCGGAGGCGGGAGCGTTGCTCGACGGGCTGGAGCGCTGGCGGCCGCACGGGGTGGGCAAGCGCTGAGACGGTGGTTCAGTCGGTGCTTGCGGCCGGTCGCGAGCACTCGGTCGGGCTCTGCCGGGCGGCTCGCCGAGCCTCCACCAGCACCGCATCCGGGTACAACTGTTCGAGGCGCAGCAGCTCGCCCGGTGTGAACAAGGCGTCCTTCAACACTTCGCGCGCCGCGTGATCGATCGGCGCGATGAAGGTCTCGCCCCCTTCCGCTCCCACGGCGAGCAGGCTGTCGGCATCGATGCTTCGATCGTCCAGCAGATCAGGGCTGTGGCTGGTCACGAAGATCTGCGTCGTGCGCGATGCGTGCAGCAGCGCTTCGCGCACCGCGGCGCTGGCCGCCGGGTGCAATGCCGATTCCGGTTCCTCGATGCACACCAGCGAGGGCCGTCCGTCGCGCTCACCCTGGAACAGCGCGACCAGGATGCCGAGCGCCCGCAACGTGCCGTCGGACATCGAGTGCGCCGGAAAGCTCCAGGGGTGTTTCGCACCGGCGATCGTCTGCTTGAACAGGATCGTCTCCATGTGCCCGGTCTGTTCGCGCTCCACACCGACGATGCCGGGGACAACCGTCTCCAGATAGGTCAGGATCCGTTCGAGCGACGCCTTCTCGTGCGTTTCGAGATGGCCGACGACGCTGGCGATGTTCTCCCCCAGCGGTTTCAGCAGCCGGCCGTCCTGCGGGGACTGCAGGGCGGACATCGACTCCGGATTCAGGTTGTAGAAGCCCATCGATGTCAGGTGGGCGAACACGGGTGCGAAATCCGCGATGCCGGAGGCGGCCGCGAGAGCGAGCCTGCCTCGGGTGACCGCGGGGAAGGCGGGTTCGCTGGACACGATGCGGCCATCCGCCTGCATCGTGAACGACGGGCCCTTGCGGTGCCGGCCGATCTGGCAATGCTCGTGCTTGACCGTGTAGCCACCCCCTTCGGCCGCACCGATTTCGAACGCGTAGAGCGCGGTGCGCCCATCCGCCAGAACGAGCTCCAGGCGGATCGTGAAATGCCGAGGGTGTCCCGATGATTGGCGTCTCACCTGCTTGATGCCACCCCGCTCGTTCAGGGCGTTCTCGAGCGGGCCGTCGAGCGCATCCTTGACGAACTTCAGCGCATCCAGCAGGTTGCTCTTGCCGCTGCCGTTGCGACCGACCAGCCAGGTCAACGCGTGCGGACGCAGATCGCACGCACCGATCGAGCGGTAGTCGCGAATGACGATGCGCGAAATTCGAGGTATCGCTGGCACTGCGGTTGGACGCTCCGGCGGCTCATCAAGCGTTGTCAGAATAGCAAGTGCACGGCGGCGCACACTTCGTCCGACAGCGAAGCATCCGACGCACCGCCCGCTTCATGCCGGGCCCTCGACGGCGAGGCGGGAAGAGCGACCTGCAGGGTGACCGGGGACTGTTCGTGCTCGGCTGGCCGGCCTTCTCGGCCGCCGCCCTGTCGCCGGGGCCCGACACGGTCGCGGTGCCCGCCCGCTCGCTCGGTGCCGGACGGGCCGCCGGCCAGCGGGTGGCGGCCGGCATCGCGATCGGTGCACCGGGCGCGAGCACACACCTTGCCCGGCTGCTCGAGCGCTGCCTGCAGCGCGGCTGGGCGGTCCGGATGCGGGATGCACGCGCAGTCGTGGACGGCTGGAACGGTCCCCGGATCGTGGAATTCGACCAGGGCACCGTGGACGCCGATTCAGGACTGCCGTGCCGCAACGCTCACTCGCGCCGCCGACCGCTCCCCGCCCCGCCTTCCGGCTCGGCCGCACCCTCGTTCTGCGGCGCTCCCGCCCCCCGATCACCCCCTTGCTGGAAGCTCGGGTTCGGATTGGTCTCGATGACACCGGTGACGCCTGCGATCATGATGATGACGATCACCACGATCGACAGCCCGATGCGCACCGACAGCGCGTTGGCGGTGCGGTTGGTCTGTCCCTTGTCCTTGACCAGGAAGTACAGGCCGGAAAACAGGCTGATGACGATGAAGCCGAGCAGCAGCAGCACGATGAACTTGACCAACAGCATGAACGCGCACTCCCCGACCGGCGGCGCCTCGCGTCACCGGTCGGCGGCGGGGCAGGCGGCACGATACCGCACCGTCCCGCTCCCGATCGCGTAGGAGCCGATGATGCTTGATGCCCTGCGCACCTTCCGCCCGCCGTCGTGGGCCATCCTTCTCTACCTGCTGGTGCTGGCGGGCATGCTGGCGCTCGGGCGCTGGCAGCTGGTGCGCGCCGACGAGAAGATCGACCTGATCGAGCGCGCCGCCACCGCGCGTGCGGCCGACCCGGTACCGGTGGCCACGTTGCTCGACGAACCGGCGGCAGCGACGGCCGCCGCGGAGTACCGTCGCGTCACGGCCACCGGGCGCTGGCTGCCAGGGCGCCAGTTCCTGTGGGACAACCGGGCGCACGGCGGGCGGGCGGGCGTCGAGGTGATCTCGGCCCTGGAACTCGACGATGGGCGCACGGTGCTGGTGAACCGGGGCTGGCAGCCGCTCGGCACGCGGCGCGAACAGCTGCCCGACACCGCGCTGGAGGCGGGCACGGTGGAGATTGCCGGTCTGTTCTCGCGCCCGTCGCGCGGGTTCGCCGGTGGCGAGGCCTTCGACGCGGCGGCGCCGTGGCCGCGTTACCTGCAATACTTCGACTACGCCGCGATCGCCGCGGTCCTGGACGCACCGCTGATCGATGGCGTGCTGCAGCCGGGTGCGGCGTTCGACGAGGCGTCCTGGCGGTTCGTGCCGAACTGGCAGCCGGCCGCCTCGGGCCCGGAGAAGCACTACTCCTACGCGGTGCAGTGGTTCGCCATGGCGCTGGCGTTGACGGTGATCTTCGTGGTCGTCAACCGGCCGGGCCGTGCGAAGGACGGGCCGCCCCCGGCCCCCGCTCACTCCGATGTTCGAACCGATCCCTGACTCATGACCCGCAACGCCTCCCCCCCCGCACCGCAGCCCGCCGTGCCGGCCACCGACCCGTCCGGTTCGTCCGGTTCGTCCGGTTCGTCCGCGCCGTCCCCCGCGGCGATCCAGGCCTCGCGCAGGAAGCTGCTGCTGATCCTGGCCTGCTTCGGCGTGCCGCTGCTGCTGGCCATCGTCTGGCTGCAGGTGCTGCGCTCCAGCGACGGCACCCTCGGCGACACCTCGCGCGGCCAGCTGGTGCAGCCGCCGCTGCCGTTCGAGGAGTTCACGCTGACCGATGCCGACGGCGAGCCGTGGGGGCTGGCCGAGCTGCGCGGGCTGTGGACGTTCCTGTACCTGCCCGAAGGGGCGTGCGAGGAGGTCTGCGAGAAGAACCTGTACCACATGCGCCAGGTGCGACTGGCCCTCAATCAGCGCATGGACCGGCTGCAGCGGGTGGTGGTGACCGCCTCGCCCGACCAGCTGGGCGACGCCCTGATCGCGGAGCACCCGGGCCTGCAGGTGCTGGGCGGGGACGCGGCCGAGCGGGCCAGCTTCGTCGACCAGGTGCGTGCCTCGGAGTCGGCGGTGGGGGATGCGGCGCCGTTCGGCGGTATCTGGCTGGTCGATCCGAACGGCAACCTGATGCTGCGGTTCGACCCCGAGCTGGACCCGCGCATGATGCTCAAGGACGTCAAGCACCTGCTGAAGATCTCGCGCATCGGCTGATGCGCCCCGGTGCCGCTATGATGGTGCCCGCCCGTCGTGGCCGCGCCGAGCGAGGCCGTCCTCGACCCGACCGGCACCCCCCGCTGGAACCTTGATGAAATCCCGTCCCGCACCGACCGACGCCCTGCCGTCAGAGGCCGCCGCCACCACCGCCGCACGCGACGGCGGGGGCCAGATCGCGCACTTCGTCGCCCACTGGCGCGACTACCTGGAGATCACCAAGCCCAAGGTGGTGCTGCTGCTGGTGTTCACCGCCCTGGTGGGCATGGCGCTGGCGGTACCGGGCTGGC
>Ga0209831_1004672_pt1 | contig 10610 bp, 7 predicted proteins | sample Maine_Asex4_meta_FD_187451 | JGI IMG/M metagenome (GOLD analysis project Ga0209831, IMG submission 187451) | Marine algal microbial communities from Maine, USA - Maine_Asex4_metaG (SPAdes) (version 2) | ecosystem: Host-associated > Algae > Red algae > Unclassified | place: Maine, USA | collected...
ATCGGATTCGGTACTTTGGCTATACTAGCGACTATATCTTGAATAATCTGTGAGCGACGAACAGGATCGTTTTCGGTATCTTTTAAAAGTAGATTCGTTTTAAAAAGAATAAAGTCTTCTGCTTTTTCAGTTATAAATTCTTTAAAAGCAGTTAAACCCATCTTTTGCATATACGAGTCAGGATCTTGTCCTTCAGGCAACAAGACAATTTTGACATTCATGTCTTGTTCCAGCACCAAATCCAAACCTCTTAATGCGGCTTTAATACCTGCCGCATCTCCATCGTACAGAATTTTTATATTGGGGGTATAACGTTTAACGAGATTGATTTGCCCTTCTGTCAAAGAAGTTCCAGAAGAAGCCACTACATTTTCTATCCCTGCTTGGTGCAAGGAAATCACATCGGTGTAGCCTTCTACTAAAATACATTCGTCTTCTTGCCGAATCATTTTTTTTGCCAAATGTGCCCCATACAACACTTTATTTTTGATGTAAATTTCCGTTTCGGGAGAATTTATATACTTGGCTATTTTTTTATCACTCTTGAGCGTTCTTCCTGCAAAAGCAATGATTTTACCTGTCAGATTGTGAATGGTAAACATGACTCTATCTCGGAAAAAATCGCCATCATATTGATTGGTGAGTCTTAATTTTCGGAGCAATTCAATATTATAACCTGCTCGAACCGCCGTCGAAGTTAGCGCATCTTTACTACTTGGCGCATAGCCTAAATCGAATTTTTTAATCGTCGCTTCTCGAAAGCCTCTTTGTTTGAAATAAGACAAACCAACACTCTTACCTGTATCCGTTTCCATCAACTGCTTGTGATAGAAATCTTTAGCGTAATTATTGACTAGATATAAACTTTCATATAATTGCTTCTCGGCAATCGCTTCCGAACTCAGCTCTTTTTCTTCTATTTGTATACCATATTTATTGGCAATATGGCGCAAAGCTTCTACAAAGGTGTAGTTTTCATGCTCTCTTAAAAACTGGACGGGATCTCCTCCTTTTCCGCAACCAAAACATTTACAGATATTTTTACTGGGAGAAACCGTGAAGGAAGGCGTTTTTTCATTATGAAATGGGCAAAGACCAATAAAGTTTACCCCTCTTTTTTTGAGGTTCACGAAGTCTTCTACGATGTCTTCGATTTTTGCTGCTTCGAGTATTTCTTGTACGCTTTTTTGTGTAATCATGTAGAAAATGGTGAATGGTGAATGGTAAATGGTGAATGGTGAATGAATAGCATCAAATGTATCTAATACAGTTTACATAGAGTCAATTGATTCCTCATTTACCATTCATCATTTACCATTTAATTACTCATTTTTCGCCACCGCATCCTTCGCCCACTGCTCTCTTTCATCAGGAACTTGCCATACCGCACCACTATTTTCTATCGCAGTAAACATCGGCACCCAATCACTTGGACCAGCAGATTCTGTTAAAATTTCGTAGCGACGCATCTTTAAAATAGGCTCTAGTGGATTGATTAGTACTGGACAAGCTTCTACACAAGCATTACAAGTTGTACAAGCGTGTAGTTCTTCCCTCGTGATATAATCGAATAGCGATTTTCCATCGTCAAAATTCTCTTTGGTCAATTCCTTCGCTTCCGCTTTTAATTCTTCTTTGACATATTTTAAATCGCCGCTATCTAATTTATCTCCTATCTCGTCTGCCCTATCTCGAATATCCATCATGATTTTTCGAGGAGATAATTTTTTACCTGTTAAATTCGCTGGACAAACAGCCGAACAACGCCCACATTCCGTACAAGTATAAGCCTCTAATACATTTTTCCAACTTAAAGAAGTGACATCATTACTACCAAATTCTGGTAATTCTTCATCCATTGGCGCATTGGGGTCCATCTCTGTTAAACCCATCATGGATTTTACTTCATCCATGATTGCAGGCATATTGTCCATTTCGCCTCTAGACGTTTGCTTCGCATAAAAGGTATTTGGGAAGGCGAGTAAAATATGTAAATGCTTGGATTTTGGTAAGTAATTCAAAAAGCCAAAAACTACCAAAATATGTAGCCACCAACCAAAACGCTCTACGATATGTAGTGCGCCCTCACTCAAACCCCCAAATAATGCTGGACCGAGCCAACTGCTAACAGCCAAAGGTCCTGTATCAGGGAAGTGTGCAGGGTCTATACCTTGCAATACTTTATCTGCCCCATTCATACTAAAGATACCAATCAACAATAATAATTCTCCTAAAAGAATCAAATTACCATCTAATTTGGGCCATCCTGTCATTTCTGACATGTGGAAACGAGGTAATTTTAATAGGTTTCTTCTAGCTAAGAAAACAACGGTCGCTATGAAAGCTAATAAAGAAAGTATCTCTATACTATTGATAATCAAGGTGTATAAACCACCTAGTGCATTTGCAAAAAACCGATGCGTTCCAAATACCCCATCAATCAAAATTTCTATTAATTCAATTTGGGTAAATAAAAACGCCACATAAATAAACAAGTGGAACATCGCAGGAATCCATCTTTTGAACATTTTCTTTTGTCCAAAAGCAATGAGGAGCATATTTTTCCAACTCTGTCCACTATCTCTAGGATAGTCTTCGTCTTGCCCTAATAATATATTTCGGCGAATTTTCATATATTGCTTGCCCGCGTAACCAAAGGCTGCAATTGCGATAAGTACAAATAAAATCTGTTGTAGCATATTGTAAATATAAAATTCTTTGGTAATTGGATGTTAATTTTTGAAGAAAACTTACTATCAAAAAATTATATCCAAATATAATACACATTTAGCGAATTTTCGCTAAATAATTATATTATCAAGATTCTAGCCCTCAAATTAGGGTTATTTAGAATTAATCTTTAGAATTGGTGTACTTTTATTAGAACAAAGAAGTGAGAACAGAGAGGTGAGACTGTCTCTGTTCTCTATTCTCACTTCTGCACTCTAAAAACTAAGCGATGAAGATACTAAATCAACGGCAAATACAGCAAAAAATCAAGCGATTAGCGATAGAAATTTTAGAACACAATTTAGGAGCGGACGAAATTATACTGGCAGGTATTAATAATAATGGGATGGTCTTCGCAGAATTATTGATGCAGGACCTGATTAATATTACAGATATTCCGATAACGGTGACTAGAATTCACTTGAATCCAGCGAAGCCGCTTTCTTCAGAAATACTGCTGGAAATGCCCCCTGAACAGGCCCATGATAAGGTGATTATTATTGTGGATGATGTGGCGAATACGGGCAGAACTATCTTTTATGCGATCAAACCACTTTTGGAAATTTTGCCAAAGAAGGTAGAAGTAGCCGTTTTGGTGGATAGAACGCATAAATCTTTCCCTATTCGAGTGGATTATTATGGTATTTCTTTGGCGACTACGCTTAAGGAAACGATTAATGTGGAGATTCGAGAAGTGGAGGAACGGGCGGTCTTTTTGAATTGAGAATTGAAAATGGAGAATGGAGAATTCATTAGACGCAATTAGACGTTTTTTTGAAACACAAAAGGCATAAAAGAAACAAAAGGGTTTTCACAAAAGGTTGTTGTGTGTTTTGCGTTTTACAACGTATGTTTCAAAAAATAAAAATCTTTTGTGAAAACACTTTTGTTTCTTTTGTGCCTTCTGTGTTTCAAAAAAACGTCTAGTTACGTCTAGTTAAGTCTAGTTACGTCTAGTTACGTCTAGTTACGTCTAATAAATTCTCAATTTTCAATTCTCCATTCTCAATTATTTATTCTATTTATAACTTTCCTTAATATTCGGGAAATCATTTGACTTGACATCCGCTATATATTGCTCGGTTGCTCCTTTAATTACGTCAAACAGTTCCGCATATCTTCTTAAAAAACGAGGATTAAATTCTTTGGTTATCCCCAACAAATCGTGTGTTACCAACACTTGTCCATCTGTATGCGGACCACCACCGATACCAATCGTTGGAATAGCAATACTTTCAGATACTTCTTTGGCTAAGGAAGCTGGTATTTTCTCTAAGACCACGCCAAAACAGCCCCACTTTTCTAATAATTTAATGTCTTTTCTTAAAATATCCGCCTCATCTTCTTCCTTTGCTCGCACGGTATACGTACCAAATTTGTAGATAGATTGTGGAGTTAAACCTAAATGCCCCATTACAGGAACGCCCGCCGATAAAATTCTTTTGATAGAATCTTTTATCTCTTTCCCTCCTTCTAATTTAACGGCGTGTGCGCCCGATTCTTTCATAATTCGGATAGCAGAAGCTAATGCTAACTTGGAATCCCCTTGATAAGAACCAAAAGGCAGATCTACTACTACTAAAGCTCGTTTAACCCCTCTTACAACGGATTGTGCATGGTATATCATTTGGTCCAAGGTAATCGGCAGCGTCGTTTCATGACCTGCCATTACATTGGAAGCAGAGTCACCTACCAATAATACGTCGATGCCTGCCTCGTCCAAAATTCGAGCAGAGGAATAATCATAAGCTGTTAACATCGCTATTTTTTCCCCTTGTTCTTTCATTGCTCTGAGAACATGGGTCGTAATTCTTTTTACGTCTTTTTTATGTACGGACATGCGTTGATTTTAAATTTAAAGTGATTCGTCGGTGGTTTTTAATTGGAGCGAAAGTAAATATTATTGTTTAAATGCGCTATCTATATTGACTTTATTCTATTTTTTGGTCACGTCCCATTGCAAATAGTAATTTAGTTTAGGATTCTTTTAACTATTTTCGAGCATAAGTTCATTCGTAACAATTGCGAATAATAATAGTTACTTTTAAGGAGTTAAATAAGTTCTGAGTTCCTTCTTTTTAGTTTGCAAAAAAGCAACCCTAGCTATGATAAATCATAAGTACAGTTTTCCACTCTTTCTTTTATTGGTGTTCAGTAGTTTTTTTTCTTGTTCCAATGAGTTTGAACTAAATGCACCTGCAAAAGAGATTCCAATTGTGTATGGGCTATTGTCTAGAGCAGAACCTGTCCATTATGTACGAGTAGAACGGGCCTTTTTGGAAGAAGCAACTAGTGCTTTTGATTTAGCACAATTACCTGACCAATTATATTTTGAAGATATTATCGTAGAAATTGGCGAAGAAGGTAGTAATCAAAAAGTACAGCTTCAAAGAATTGATGGAGCAAGCACTGGGCTTACTAGAACAGAAGGTATTTTTGCAACAACCCCTAATATTTTATATAGTGTAAGTGCTAGTGAACTTCCCTTGCAAGAAGACGCTATCTATCGCTTATCTGTCCGAAGACAAAATACCGAAGAAATATTAACGACTGCCCTCACGCCTATAGTTAGTGATTTACGATTAAATCGTCCTATTCCTGGGGTTAATAAAAGAGCGCTTCGCATTTTGGATGATAATGAAGTGACCGTTATTTGGGCAGCAGATGAAACAGCTAAATTCTTTGATGTTAAAATGCACATCAATTATGAGGAATGGGATCCGAATGATTTAAACACTTTGGAAACTAAAACCCTTACTTGGACTTTGGCTAAAAATCAAGCAGCTATAGATGGCGCAAATAAAGTAGAGCTCCCTGGGTTAGATTTCTATCGTTTTCTGGCAAGTACGCTTCCCGTAGATGCAACTCGCTTAAGACGTTTAACAACTATTGATTTGAGTATTGATGCGGGTGGAGAAGAGTTGTTTAATTATATTAATGTGGGACAAGCTAATAGGGGAATAACGAGTGCCCAAGTGTTGCCTGTTTATACTAATTTGTCTTCAGGTCTAGGAATTTTTGCTTCTCGAAATAGTTTTTTGGAAAGTGATTTTGTGATTGATTCGGCTACTAGGGATTTCTTGACAGATGGAGATTTAACTAAAGATTTGAATTTTAGGTAAAAAAATGATTATTGATTGATTTAATTCTAAATTCAAAATTAAGTCTAACGTAGCTAGTATAACGTTAGTAAATTTCTGCGAAATACCTAAACAAATTATATCCACTGCTTTGTTACAAACTCATCTAAATTTCATTCTTCCTTAAACCAACTCGCATACAACACATAATTATCCGCAATCCGCCCTATATAATGTTCAAAATTTTCCTTGCTTAATTTCTTGATTTTCTTCGCAGGCACGCCCGCATATATATAACCAGATTCTAAGTGCGCTTTCTCTAAAACGACTGCACCTGCACCAATCAATACATTCGATTCTACAATCGCCTCATCCATGACGATAGACCCCATGCCTACCAACACATTATTGCCTATTGTACAACCATGCACGAGCGCATTGTGACCAATCGACACATTATCGCCAACAATGGTTTTCGATTTTTCGTACGTGCAATGAATCACTGCACCATCTTGAATATTCACTTTATTGCCCATGCGAATGCTGTTGACATCGCCTCTAATGACGGCATTAAACCAGACGCTGCATTGGTCGCCTAGTATGACATCTCCTACGATGGTCGCATTTTCTGCAATGAAGCAATCTGCTCCTATTTTGGGCGTAAAGCCTCTAACGGGTTTTATTAATGGCATTGTTTGTTTGTTTGTTTGTTTTAAAATAAGATATACATTTTATTTTTCCTTTGCACCTAAAACAAGTATCCTAAATGTAAGGCAAAATTAAACCTACTTTCTTCTAAATTATATTCTGCCGAAAGGCGACCTGGACCTAGCGGAGAAACGAAGCCTAGCTCTAAGCCCATGCCCAACATATTGCCAGTTTGTTCTGGAATAGCTTCAAATAAATCTTGTACTACACGGTCATAAGCTCGCGCTTTATACTGCCCATAATTGAACAATAAAGACCCATAAATATTTTCTTTTACCTCTGCTCTTAAGCGTACGCCTGATAGCCAATAAGAAGAGACGGGCAATTCCATATAATCCAATCCGACAAACTCTACGAAATTATTTTCCTCTGGAATACTTCTACCTATATAGAATAATTGTAAATGATTATAAGACTCCTCTTTAGATTTAAACTGCACGATACCTGCATCATTGTACCACTCTATTGCTAAGTGTTCGCCAAAAGGAAATAATTTAGAAAACTGTAGACGAGCATGTTTATCGAATCTATTTAAAGTACCTCTTTCTATTAAATCTGTAGAATAAGTCAAACTCCCTGCAATAGCAACTTTACCAGTAATAGACAGATAAGATCCCTCTCTAGGAAATTGCTGTCTATCATAAGTATCTCTTAGAAAACTCAGGTAACTAACCGATTGATTTTGTCGAACCGCTTCTGAACCAGATTTAAAAAGAGCCTGTCGTTGAGAAAATTGCTCTAATCCTAATCCTAGTTTTAATAAAGAACTATTATTAAAACTAGTAAATAGATCCAATCTTAAATCATAATGAAATTGCCTCGTACTTTCTTCCACTTCTCCTTTCGTATTATAAAAATCTACTGGATAATGATTTAATTTTCCGCCAATATGAACCCCAAAATTAGGTTGAGAGGTCGTATAAACTTGATAATGGGCTGCTAACATCGGATTCTCTGATAATTTAAAATCTGCCCAAACTTTAGACCCACTGAGTCCTCGATTTCTAAAAGTAGCGTTCAATAATAAAGCTGCTTTTAGGTCACTATCATAATTGGCACTTAATTGTAGATATTCTCCACTTTTTATGGCAGCATCAATTTTTAAATCATAGCCATCCTCCCCTTCTGTTAATTCATAATAAGCATCTCTAAAGAATTGACTGCCAAATAATTGCTTAATTCGCTTTTCAATTACTTCTATAGAATATTCTTTGGTGGAACGCATTTGCATTAGATTAGCAATTGCATTTTTACGCTTACCCTCTATCCCTCTCAATTGTACATTACAAACTTTACAAGACTTCGGAATGGCTATATTTTCGCTATGTAATTTATCTCCATGATTGATAAGGCTTAAAATTTCTGGCAACATCGCTTTGGCTGCTTCCTGCCCCAAAACCAATAAATCCTCTCCCCTATCAAAATCTAAAGTGCCTATGCCGTCTATATTAGGACTAATAACCACATCTGCCAATTGTTTTTGGATGGCAACAGATTCTGCCAATTTATAGCTACTCGTTTGTTCTAATACTTGCACCAAAGATGCTAAGCCTTCTTTGTCGTACAAGGGACTAGTAATATCCACTGCTATGACAATATCCGCTCCCATTTCTATTGCTTCTATTACGGGTAAGTTCCGAACAACACCGCCATCAATTAGCAACTTACCATCTAATTCCATAGGTTCAAAAATAGAAGGTAGCGACATACTCGCCCGCATAGCTTTCGCTAAAGAACCGCTTTTGAGCACTACTGGATCGCCATTTTCTGCATTTGTGGCGACACAGCGGAAAGGAATTTTAAATTTATCAAAATCATGCACCCCATGTGCAGGGAAGGTCAATTGCGATAGCAACAAACCTATTTTTTGTCCTTGTATAAACCCCTTAGGTAACTGGATAACCCCATTTTCAAGACCTAGTTTCAATTGATACCTATCAGAATTAAAACGCTCTTCTATGGGTAAATCGGTCCTTTTTAATTCATCATTAAAATAATAAGCCCAATCTAATTCTATAGCGATTCGTTCCATATCTTCCACCGAATATCCAATGGCGTATAAACCACCCATGATGCTTCCAATACTCGTACCCGTAATATAATCTGGTCGAATACCTGCATCTTCCAAAACTCTAAGCACGCCAATATGAGCAATTCCTTTTGCTCCTCCACCGCTTAATGCTAAACCTATTTTAGGTCGTTTTTCTTGTGCTATCAAAGAGATGGACAAACCCAAAAAAAATAATAAAAAGGATTTTTTCATTTAGATTATTAAAATGTTATTACAGGCAAATTTGTAATTTAGAATCAGGAAGCAAGAAAAGAGATACACTTCGTTTAAAAACAACAAAGGGTATCTCTTTTCCCACTTCTCTGTTCTCTGTTCTAACAGACATATTATAGAGAACAGATGAATAGAAAAATACGAGTAAATACAAATATTTCGCTATCTAGTATTTCTCATTTGTAGTTGCAAAGATAAATATTTACTGCCTTCAATGAACCTATTTGGCAACACTCCAACTAACAACTATAAGAAAAAGCTGCCTTTGCTTATTTTTGGCAATTGTTTTATCCTAATCAACTACCATCTAGAATTCCTATTTTTGTACTGTAGCCCTATAAAACGAACCTAGCACCACTCATGAAAAAAATTGTAGTTGCCTCTAAGAATCCTGTAAAAATTAAAGCGACTACCCTCGCTTTTGAGCAAATGTTTCCAGAAGAAACCTTTGAAGTGATTGGGGTACAAGTGCCTTCTTTTGTACCCGACCAACCTATGTCTGATGAAGACACTTACGTCGGTGCAGTCAATCGAGCAGAAAACGCTAAATTAAAACAGCCTGATGCGCATTATTGGGTCGGAATTGAGGGTGGTATTCAAGATAGAAAGGATGTAATGGATGCTTTTGGTTGGATGGTTATTTTAACAAAAGATACGATGAGTGAAGCTCGTTCTTGCACGTTTCCTTTGCCGCCGTACGTGGCAAATGCCGTACGTGCAGGACAAGAACTTGGACATGTTAATGATGCCTTTTTTAAAATGCACAATTCTAAGCATGGAGGTGGTGCCGTGGGTAGTTTAACAGATAATAAGGTAACTAGAACGGATTTGTATTTGCAGCCTCTGCTATTGGCGTTAATTCCATTTACAAAGAAGGAACTTTGGAAGTAGAAATTGAGAGGCGAGAACAGAGAGGCGAGAGGAGAACAAAGAACCTGCTGGCGCAAAGGCTATTGCCTTGTGCCGACTATCCTTAAGGCTATTGCCTTAAGAAGATTAGATATATAAACAATAAAAATTAATAGTACTAACGACGGAAGGTAAAACCTTCCAGATAGTAAGCACAAGGCAATAGCCTTTGCGCTAGTGAGTTTTCAAATTTGTATTCTATTAGCTAATCAGTCTAAATCCTACCCCATGAATATTTTCAATTTTAAGGCTAGGGTCTGCCTTTAGATATTTTCTCAAACGAGAGATAAAAACATCCAAACTTCTACCTAAAAAATAATCATTTTCTCCCCATAATTTTTCTAGAATAATGGCCCGTTGCACCACTTGATTTTTATTTTCAATCAGAAATCGAAGTAAATCAGCTTCTCTTTTTGTCAATTTTCGCTTAGTCTCCACACCACTTAAAGAAAGATTTTTCGTATCTAGTTCAAATTGACCAATCTGAAAAATTTGACTGATATTTCCACCTATATTTTTACTTCTTCTCAAAAAGACTTCGATTTTTAAAATTAATTCTTCAATACTAAAGGGCTTGGTAATATAATCATCTGCTCCTAACTTTAAGCCGTGAATTCTATCTTCCTTTAAAGATTTGGCAGTTAAAAAAAGAATAGGAATATGGGTATCCCGTTTTCTAATTTCCGTAGCTAGGGTAAAACCATCTATTTCTGGTAGCATTACATCCAATAGGCATAGATCGAATTGAGTTTGTTTGACCACATCCATTGCTTGTTGTCCGTCTGTACAATGAGTAATATCGTAACCTTTCAATTCTAAATTGTCTCTGGTCACAAAACCTAGGCTTTCGTCATCTTCTACGTATAGAATATTTGCTCTCATGCGTTGAAATTGTTTAT
>Ga0209831_1004676_pt1 | contig 10604 bp, 15 predicted proteins | sample Maine_Asex4_meta_FD_187451 | JGI IMG/M metagenome (GOLD analysis project Ga0209831, IMG submission 187451) | Marine algal microbial communities from Maine, USA - Maine_Asex4_metaG (SPAdes) (version 2) | ecosystem: Host-associated > Algae > Red algae > Unclassified | place: Maine, USA | collected...
TACCGGCGTGCCACCACGCGCCGCACGGCGGCGCCTCCTCGCCGCTGTCACCGTGGTTGCCGCCGGCGTCACCACCGCCTGCCCGTGGACGCTCCGCGGGCGCCTCGAGGTGCCCTCCCCCCCCCCGACCCACGGGCGGGCGCCGGACCCCACCCCCCACGGCACCGTCTGCCGCAACCTTTCCGCCGTCGGCCGAAGCCAGCCGCGGCTGGGCGGTCGCCCGCCCTGCCCTCGTCGGGGAGACTGTCTGCGACGCCGCCAACAGCGCCGTCAAGCGCCTGACTGCTGCCTACGTCGGCAAAGCGGTACGGGGGGGTCCTCCTCAACGCGTTCGCGCGGCCGTCCTCCCGCCCTCACGCCACGATCTTTTTGGCTAGTGCCTCTTGCACACCGACACGGCGACCCTCTCTGCAGTCGTGCACGACGCGCGCTACGCGGGCGGCCGCTTCGCCGGCATCTTGACCGTCCGCGCCGTCGGCAGTGCTGCCACGGGCGGCAACGCTCCTCCACTCGGCCCCCCCCCGCCCCTCCCTGCCATTGCCGGCCTTGCCGTCCGCGCTGCCGACGGCCGCCGCCGCCGCCCGAACGCCCTCGTGAGATGTACCCCGCCACGCACTTGGTGGCGGGGGTCGCGGTGCACCGCCACCAGGCCGCCCTGTCATCGGTTGCCTTTGCGCACGCGGCGGAGGCGCGTTGCGGGCCGGCTGCAGCACCGCTTCGTCAATTGCGCGCAGGACGGAGGGGGGGGGAACGACGTGCCCGCCGCCTGCGTGTGGCCGCGCTGCTGCGACCGGCGCGGTGGGCGACGTGGGCGGCGGTCGGCGCGGTGGCGGGGTGGGGGCTTGACGGCTGGGCGGGTTGCAGCGGTGGTCAAAGGCGGGGGGCGACGGGCGCAGGGGGAGGCGTCAGACGCCTCTTTGCGGCTGCAGCAGCGGTGAAGGGCCCCCTTGTGGCGGCGCACGCCGTGCAAAGGGTTGGTGCGGGCGTGGTGGAGACGGCGCGCGGGGCCCACGCGGGGTGTGAGGGATACGCGACAAGACAGGTACGGGGAAGGAGGGGGGGGAGCGGGGGGTGGGAAGCGGCATCGTGGGCGGGGGCGCCGAGCCACCTGCGCAGTGCCCGCATACACCTCCCGTGTGTCTGACTGGGGCGCCTCTGGCGACGGTGGTGGGGACGGGCCCGCTGGGCTAGGCGGCTCAGACGGCACCCGTGCCCAGGTGGACGCACACGGCCTGGACGCTACTCGGGACTCTCATGTGGGCAATCGAGGCGGGCCTGCCCGGTCCACGGAGCGTCGCAAGGGGCCGCATGTGACAGGTGACGGCGCAAATGGTGGCCAGACTGCCACGACACCAGCGACGGCGCTTGCCACGTCGGCCACAGGGCGTGTCGTGTCGCCGACGTCGGCGACTGTGCCGCCGGTTGGCACCACGGCGCTGCCATGCCTTGCGCGACTTGCTCGCGCCAATCCTCGTGCTGACCAGCCTAAGAGGAGGCCGCCTGTGTCTCTCAAAGCTGGGACTCGGGTTCGGCAGCCTCTTGAGGTACTCGAAATCACGATCGGCCCTGCTTTTCTGCCCCTTCGGAACGAACAAGCGGCGCCTTTGGCCCGCCCGTCCCGTGGCAGCCGAGCGACAGTTGCCACTCTCCCGACGATTCGCACGGGGGGGGATGCGGCACCGCCGCCCTCCAGGTGCGAGCGGAGTCCCTGCGCACGTGTACGCGCTCCCCACGGCGAGCGCAGCGGACGCCAACTGGTGTCGCCGCGAGTAAGCCTTGAGTGGCAGCGCGGCTGCGTATAACGCCGAGTACAGTGGTCCGCCGCTGATGCGTGTGCTGACAATTCCCGCTTTCAGTGTGCTCGTGCCGATGACCCACCCTGCGAGGCTGCTTTTCGGTCGCCGGTTTTGGCTGGCCGTCGACTGGTACGTGGGGCCTGCTGCAGCGGATGCGACCGCTGACTGTCGCTGGCGCGCCCCTGGCCGAGCTCACGCACGAACGCGTCGAGGGCGAAGTCGCGACGGCCGCCTTTTTCAGTGCGACCGCGGCCCTGATGTCCAGACGAGGGTGGGTCACGCTGGACCACCTCGTAGACATGACGACCATCGGGGCCGTCGGTTTCGACGTCGTGGCTGCATAGTGGACGTTGCTGGCTGGCGCGAAGGATACGTCGGCAGAGCACATCAAGCTGTTGACCAGGGGTTGGTGAGAATAAATCCATGAGGGATGTATCCGAGCCGGGTACTCGTATCCATTCGGGACATAGGGTGAGGCGGGAAGCTCGTCATGTACTCAATTTCGAGGGAAAGGAGTAGAGCAGTCCTTATCAGAGCTCTGGTCCCAGAATAGACTGTACTCAGATCGGACTTGAGACACTCCGCTTTATCCGGCAAGATGAATGGTCAGGACGACGGCGGCGTTCGTGCCTGCGACTCCATCTGCAGGGATGCAATCGAACCTTCAAACAAGGCACCTGTCTCATCCGAGCGAAGTGAGCCCCTAACGTCGAATCGACATCAGCGAATAAAAGGAGACCGGCTGTCGGTTTGTGGCAGCAGCAAATGTGTCTCTCCCTAAACGCGTCAAGCAACGAAGGGGTGGCATAAGCGCCTCTCTCTGGCCGACACCCCCCGCATCCCCTGTTGAGAACTCGTTGGGCCATCTGCTCCCTGGCATCCATCGGTGCAGCCTCCAGCAGCCGTAGCGATGGACTCGAGGACGAGTTGGCACCTGGCGGTCGGGGCGTGGCGCTGGTGCAGACGCCAACCCCGCCCCAGCGCAGCCAAGATGAGAGCGCGGATGTGCTGGCCTTTGCGGCGTGCGGCCAAGACTTTTTGGCGACTATCATCGGGCCCTACACGGCTTCGTCCTTTTCGAGTTGCCCAACTCGCATCTTCCACGCAGGTGCAACGTGGTACCCCCACAAGAGCGGGGAGAAATGCTGGACGACGCGGCCCCACGCCAACGATTTGTGGGATACGTTCACGGGGACCGAGGATGGCCAGAGGGGTCACTTCGTGGTTCGTTGCCGCGTTTGCGCTCTCGTCGGGGTGACCGCCACCTACTACCTCAAGCACGGCAAGTCGAGCAACGCTTGGCGCCGCTACGGCGACATCGTCGCTTCAAGCGTGGTCGACGACGTGCAGCGTCGCCGACACGCCGCTGTGCTCGCGTGGCGCACAAGGAAGTCGGGGACAGCGGCCGGTGGTGGTAGTGGACATGGCGGACCACTAGACGGCTACCTCACGGCGTCAAGGACCCAATCAATGACGCCGGCCCAGGCGCGACCGCACCACGTCCGCGTCGTCCTGATGCTGGTGATGACTCTGTCACCGCTTGCTTTGACGGAGAACAAGTACTTGCTTGAATTTGTGCTGGGTCTGGGCGTGTCGTACGATCCCCCGGCACCAGCCGGCGTGCGCAACATCCTTTTTGATCTCTTCTCTTTTGTGACGGATCAACTCCGAGCTCAAGTGCGGCGCTTCCAAAGGCTCTACCGAGATGTGCCGTTTTCCACTTGGTGACGGACCTGTGGACGGAGCGGCACGGCTCCGGCTCTTACGGCTCCCTCGTGTTGCGCTGCGTCGACCCTGGCACCTTCTCCATTGTGGAGCTCCACCTTGGTGTAGCTGCTTTAAATGGGCGGCACGACCACGGCAACATCAGGTCATGGACGGAGCGCCTCCTCCGCCGATATGGTGTGCGCACAGAGGATGTGAGCTCGTCGACCTCCGACTCTGGCTCAAACGTCAAGAAGGCGTTGACACAGCTGTGGCCCCGCTGGGTGCCCTGCGCTGCCCACACTCTACACTTGGCGGTCAAGGTTGCCCTTGGTGGAACTGGCAACACGGCGGCAGGAAGGGCGGCGCGGGCGGGCGCGGCATCCTCTTCATCAACGTCAAGGACGGGTGGAGCAAATCCGGGCGCTGCTGACCTGCTCAGCCGTGCTCGCAAGATTGGAAAACTCTTCCACAAGTCAACGGCAAGCGTCGAGAAGCTGAACTCCGTACCTTTCAATGGGGATAATGCACCGCGCAAGTTGCTGACCGAGTCACCAACTCGGTGGGGATTCACATATGTTGCTCTCGTTAGACTTTTCACACTCATGCCAAGGCTGGTTGAGTTTTGGAAGCTGGACGACCCAACGGCTGCTCATCGGGAGCGTCGGTTATGGAGGTCCGATTGGGAGGCCGTGCGCCACCTGATTGGAGTGCTGCAGCCCGCGTTCGAGGCTTGTGTGGCGATGCAGAGTACCAGTTTGACGGTTGCTGATGCCCTTGGGCTCGTCAGCCGGCTGCGTCGCACCATGCGAGTCGGTGTCTTCGCATGCCCTACGCCGTACGAGAAGCCGCTAGCCGTCGGCCGTGAGGCCATTCTTCTATTCTTGGGCTGGACAAGAAGAGGACGAACGCCATGGAGCTGGACAACCGCATGTACGAGCACGAGATTGTGCCCTTGGAGGCCAGGCGCGCCGCTGACGGCTTGCGCGACGAGGCCGCCACATTGGTCAGGATCCTGCGAGACGAGATCGACGCGAGGTTCTTCAGCGCGGAGAGCGTTATCAAGAACTGGCTGGCGAATGACGCCGTGCTGGCTGCCACCCTCGTCACTCCGGGGGGAGCTACGATGCTCCGCAAGGCCGCCGCCCGTGTTGGGCAGGAGAACCCGATCGAGCGTGCTCGTGGTGCAGTGTTGGCGACCGCAGCCCATGTCGCGCAAGTCAATCCTAGCGCGACTTCATGTGAAGGTCTGCTGCAGGAGGAGCGCCAAATGTGCCGTACCACCCTTGTTGGCTGGGACTCGGATGAAAGCGACGTTGCCGACACTGACACGCCGCTGGATACCGTCACTCGCGAGCTGGACTCCTTCCTCGCGACACACACCGCCAGCGACGACAAGCTTGCGTTTTGGCGCTCGCACGCTGCCGACTTTCCCCTCCTCCACCTGGTCGCATGTGCTCTGCTTGGTGCATCCGGCTCGTCGGCGGCATCTGAACGGGACTTCTCCGTCGCACGCATGGTGCTCCGCAAAGACCGCTCCAGGATGCTGCTTGAGCACGTGGAGATGCACTGCCTTCTGCGCTTCAACGCCCACCTTCTTCCTGCCGACCCATCGACGGTTCCTGTGCTGTCTGAGGCGGAAAGGTCTCGCGCTCGTGCCAGCATGAGCTGAATCGTGGTTGACACGGCGGTCGGCGGCGAGGCGTCGGGCGATTCGACCGCAAGTGACAGCGATACCTTTTCAGGGCTGACCGACGAGGAAGGGTTGTGGTGAGAGTTTCGGATCTGTTCTTTTGTCTTACTTTTTTTGCTTTTTTTCCCGTGTGTGCGGTGGCCAGGCTCTTTGCCCGCGGATAGGAATCAGAAGGCGACCTGTTGAGCATGCACCTGTCACTTGTCCACCACCACGAGCGCGGCAGCAGGCACGTGCTGCACCCTGATGGACAGCAGCATGCAACCGACAGCGTGCTTATTTCCGGCCTCTCTGCATGCGTCTTGGCCAGGAAGCCTGACACGAAAAAAATACACTGTCCTGCGCAGCGTGCGCCCCACTCTGACGTTACCGCGGTCCCAAGTTCATGACCACTATTACAAACGCAGCAGTTTCACAGACCCTGCTGTCCAGCTTGCCGACCCGCCTGGCAGCTTAAGAACCCAGCACTGCAGTGGATGCACAACGATGGAGCAACCTGACTCCCCCTGGTAGCGGAAAGCCACCAACAAAGAACTCAAACCATGTGACAGCATCAAAGATGCAGTACAAAACCTTTTTTTAAGGCACGACGCCCTTTCAGAGCACCGACACGCTCGCCAAGCCTCTCGCGCGCCCCCCCACACCTTGTCCCACCGCCACCAACTCGCCCTTGCCCAACGGCGACACCCCCATATAGTTCCTCGGGCACCAACGCAGCCCGACCACCAACGCCGCGGAGCCACAGCTGCTGGAGGCCGACAGAACCGGAAAGCCCCCCGCGCATTCGCCCCGACCAACCGCAAACGCTTCCGGCTTGCCCTTGCCGAACGCTGACACCCCGTCCGAGTATTGCTGATCCCCCAATTCTGTCCTCATCGCCCCGGAACGGTAGTGGAACGGCAATGAATGCAGATATCTCATTGGTCGAGTAGTCCGACAGCAGTGCATGTCCGGCCCGATCTTTACAGAATGTGCCCGTACGGCCCCCAATCGCACAATCGACGCCTTCGTTTTTCTGCACTTTTCTGCGTATCTCCCAGAAAATCTCGATATCCCAACGATTGCGGGCCGGTTGCTCCCTTGACACGGAAGGGATCGGAAGAAAATCTCAAGAAAAAGAAGGATCTCGGTTCTGCACGGAAGTGACGGTGGGAGAGCCAATAGGACATCTCAGATTCGTGCTGAGCAGCTGTTTACCGCTGTGTTTAACCAATAGATGGCCAGGTCCACAAGAACCGTACCGCCAGGAACCGTTCCTGGTCGATGAGGACAGAATGGGGGAATCAGCAATACCTCGCGCACCCGCCCACACAGACCACCAACGCCGCCGAACCGCCCTTGCCAAAGCCCCACACCTCCACCAAACACCCTGCGCACCCGCCCACCCCGACAATCAATGCCGCAGAGCCGCCATTTCTATAGCTGCACACCTCCGCCGAGCACCCCGCGCACCCGCACGCACCGACCACAAACGCCGTTGAGTCGCCCTTTCTGATCGAAGAGTCCCACACCTCGCCGCTCGCGCACTCACCAATATCACCACCGCCCAACATTTTACAAGCACGGACAGAACAACAGAGGCCTTCGCGCACCGGCCAAGAACCGACCCCAGCACAGTCAACGAGACTGCGCCCAACGCTGACACTCCCGCTTACCCACCTGCCGACCCGGTCACATCGTTCATCGACGCTGCAATACGGCCCTTGCCAAACGGCGGCACCCCCACCCACCCCTTCGCGCACCCTCTTACACTGACGACCAACGCCGCAGAGTTCTCCTCGGCAATCGCCAACACCCCCGCCGAAAAACCGCGCACCCGCCCAGCCCGAACGCCAACTCCGCCGACTTGCCGTTGGCTTACACCGACACCTCTGCCGAGCCCTCAGTACACCCGGCCACGCCAGCAGCCAACGCCGCCGAGCCGCCCTTGCCAACGTCCGACGTCCTCACCTAGACCCCCGAACACCCGCGCACACAGACCAATACAACAAACGACCCGCAGTTTAGGAACACTGACACAACCACATAGTCCGCCGCGCACTGACCCAGCCCGGCCCACAGCTCCGACAACGAGACTGTGCCCAACGCCGACACCCCCACCCAGCCCCCCGCGCACGCGGTCACACCGACCACTAACGACGCAAGGCCGCCCTTGGCAGACGCCGACACCCCCGCTGAGATTCCGCTCACCCACCCACACCTATCACCAACGCCATAAGCCACCATCGGGAGACGCCGATACCCTCGCCGAGACCCCGCGCGCCTGGCCAGCATGACCGCCGGCGCCGCAGAATTGCCATTGCCAAACGCCGAAGCATCCGCCGAGCCCCCCGCTCACCCGCCCACACCGAGCACCAACGCCGCCTAGCGGCCCTTGCCAATGTCCGACGTCCCCACCTAGACCTTCGATCACCCGCCCACACTGGCCACTAACACCGCCGACCCACATGTTACAAAGGCTGACACAACGACAGCGTCCCCCGCGCACCGACCCAGCCTGGCCCCCAGCACCGACTACCACACCGTGCCCAGCGCCGACACCCGCACGCAGCCCCCCGCGAATCCAGTCACACCGACCATTACAGCCGCAGAGCCGCCCTTGCCACACGGCGCCACGCCCACATTGCCCACCGCGCACCCGCCCACACCGACCACAAACGCCGCAAAGCCGCCGTCACCGAACCCCGACACTCCAGCCGAGACCTCCGGCACCCGCCCTGTCCGAACGCCAACGCCAAGGACTTGCCGTTGGCCAACGCCGTAATCTCCGCCGAGCCCCCCGAACACCCACCCACACCGACCACTAACACAGCCGAGCCGCCCTTGCCAACGTCCGACGTCCCCACCTAGCCCCCCGAGCACATGCCCACACCGACCAATAAAACGACCGACCCACATGTCACAAACACTGGCACGTCCACGGATTCCCCCGCGCACCGACCAAGCACGCCCCCCAGCACGGAAGACCAAACCATCCCCAACACCGACACCTCCACCCATCCCCTTGTGCACCCGGTCACCCCGCTCACCAACCACGCAAATCCGCCCGTGCCAACCGGCGGTACCGCCACGCTGCCCCACGCGGACCAGCGAACACCGACCACCAACGCCGCGAAGCCGCCCTTGGCAAACGCCTACCCCCCCGTGAAGACCGGGCGCACCCGCCCACATCGACCACCAATTCCGCAAAACCGCCCTTGCCAAGCGCCGGCACTCACGCCAAGAACCCGCGCCCCTGCCCAGCCCGATTGCCAACGCCTCCGCCTTGCCGTTGGCAAACGCGGAAACCCCGCCGAGACCCCGCGCACACGCCAAGCGCGACAGCCAACGCCGCCGAATCGACGTTTTCCAGCACCGACACCTCAGCCGAGCCCCCCGCGCACCCTGCCGCACCGAACACGAACACCGCCGAGCTGCTTTTGCCAACCACCAACATCTTCACCTAGCGCCCCGCGCACCCGCCCACACCGGCCAATACTACCACCGACCCACGTTATACAGACACTGACACAACCGCAGAGTCCCCCGCGCACCAACCAAGCGCGGCCTCCAGTACCTACGAACAGACCGTGCCCAACGCCGACACCCCCACCAAGCCTCGAGCGCACCCACCCGCACCGACTACCAACGCCACAAAGCCGCCGTCGGCAAACGCCGACCTTCCCGCCGAGACCCCACGCAGCCGCTCAGCCCGCCCCCTTACGCTGCCGCCTTGCTCTTTCTGAACGCCGAGACCCCAGCCGAGTCCCCCGCGCACCCGTCTGCACCGACAACCAGCGCCGGCAAGCCGCCCTCGGCCAACGCCGACACCCCCGCTGAGCCCGCGGCGCACCCGCCCAGCGAGGCCACCATTGCCGCAGACCTGCTGGAGAAAAACGCCGACAGTCCCGCCGAGCCCTCCAGCGCACCCGCCAAGCCCGAGCGTCGTCGCCTACTGGCCGCACGGTACGACGGCTGTGGCGGTGCGGGGGGAGCGTGCGCACCAGCGGGGCGGGGCGGCGTGCACTGGGTCCGACTGTTGTGCGCGATTTGGTGCCCATTGATCAGAGCGCTCTTGATCAAGATGCGCAGTGTCAGCGTGGGTCATCAAATGCTTTTATTTGATTGGTACACCGAGAGAGAGATAGAAAAATGGATTCGCTTATGTCGGTCTTGGAAGAGAGATACACGACCATACTGGTGGCATTTTTGATGCTACGGTGCCACACGACGAAAACGGCCGACAAAAACAGGAAGGGCGTCTTTTTTGCATTTTGTGCAGTCAAATATTTCCACTAACGCGGCAGTGTTCCCAACGCCGGGTGCCAAGCAGGTGGAATCCAGCGTGCGAGCGACAGCTTAGAGGAGCGCCAGCAGGGAGGCGCAAAAGCACGGAGAGGAACCATCGGGGAGGGGCGCTAGCGGGAGGGGCACCAGCAGCGAGGGGAGCCACCAAGGAGGGGCAATAGCAGGGAGGGGCACCACAGCGAGAGGCGCCAGCGTGGAGGGATGACAGCAGGGTGGGGCGCAAGCGGCGACGGACGCCAATGGAGACCACCAGGGAGGGGCGCCACCAAAGAGGGGCACCCCGATGAAAGGGCAGCAACAGGGAGGGAAAACCACCAGCGAGAGGCGCCAGAGGCGAGGGATGCCAGCAGGGGGGGGCTCCAGCCGTAAAGGGCGCCCAGGCGGACTACGAGGGAGGGAAGCCACAAGGGAGGGGCACAACCTGGGAAGGGCAACGCCAGGGGGGCGCACCACGAGCAAAAGGCGCCAGCAGGGAGCGGCACTACCAGCGAGGGGCGCACACAGGGAGGGGCACCAGCGGGGCGGGGCACAAGCACGGATGGGTGGCAGCGGAGAGAGCTCCCAGCGGGGAGGGTGTCGGCAGGGAGGAGCGCCAGAGGGAAGGGTCTTGGAAGGGAGGATTGTCAACAAAGAGGGGCGACAGGCGACGAAGAGGCGGCAAAAAAGAAGGGGCAAGAGCGAGGAAGGGCACCACCCGGACGCAGCACCGGGGGGAAGGAACACCGGCGGGAACCAACATGGGCGCCGTGGGGCGCCGGCGGGGCCAGCCACCGCCGGGGACGCAGAAAAGCGGGCACGTGGACCCGCCTGGTCTGACGCAGCCGCTGGCATCGGCCGGCACATCGTTTCCAGAATTTTCCATCCGTGCGGATCGGGCGCACGTTTCATCGGGTTTACAGTCAGTCAACATTGACACAACCAATGGGAGGCCGCGTTCCCAGTGCGGTGGGGACTTCGTGCATCGTAGGGCGCGTGGTGTGAGGCACCATTAGGTGCGTGTGGCGCGGGGCGCAACTGAGGCCCGTTCGCAGAAGCTGTGCAGCTGCGTCCATGCATGCACCAATCTGCGAACGAACTAAGCGCAGCGTTGCAGCTGCGGAAAGTAATTTTTCAATTTGGAACAC
>Ga0209831_1004678_pt1 | contig 10591 bp, 15 predicted proteins | sample Maine_Asex4_meta_FD_187451 | JGI IMG/M metagenome (GOLD analysis project Ga0209831, IMG submission 187451) | Marine algal microbial communities from Maine, USA - Maine_Asex4_metaG (SPAdes) (version 2) | ecosystem: Host-associated > Algae > Red algae > Unclassified | place: Maine, USA | collected...
AGACGTAAGAGTAGCCCCTGGCCCGAATAGGGGGGGCTACTTAGGGAGGGACAGCCGTCCCACAGGCCGCATTCCGAAGTACGGGGAGACGGGCGCAAGTCCCGGCAGGGGCATAAGTACTGGACTTCGCCCCTGCCGAATGCAACAGGCCCCTCGCACGAACAGTCAGAAACCACTCCAAGAGGGCCTTCTCAACCTGGGGATACTGCCCCGCTCGCGATGATGCTAGTGTCTATTCCCCTGAGAGGATCAATTGATGCTTTAAGGATCAATTGATCCCCTTTTTCAAGTACTCATAGCTCCGTTTGGCGCCAGTTCTAGTCACTTCTGACTCCAGAAACGGAATCAGCGGTGCCTGTTTACGCATCGGAACACTTGGGAGTCCAAGAAAACGCGGGGTGTTCATGCTAGAGTCGTTTGAACGCAGACGTCCTGCGCCCTCTGTACCATCCTCCTTGTCCGCCTTCTCCCCCTTCGCCCTTTCTCTCTTTCCCTCATCACCCTCCCCCCGGTTCCACAGGCGCCTCCCGGTGGCACTGTTGCCCTCTGGCACCCGTGATGGGCCGGTGTGACGACCCGCGCCTCGTGGTGGGCGCCACGGTGCACGCAAAGGCGGTGCACATCGTGCATTATGCTGAGTGTGCCCGTCTGTACGGGTCACTCGCGGGTACCAAGCTGGTGTCTGGTACGGTCACGAGTGTTACTCGTCAGGTCAAGAACGGCCGTTCCATGACGGGAATCACAGCTACGTGGGACCTAGCCAGCGGGACCTTGGAGAAGCACCTGATGCTACTGAACGTGAAGCGCGGTGGGGCTCCGTCAGTGGACCACTCGGCTGTGGACCCGGCCTCCCAAGCCTCTGTGAGGGCAGCACTGGGGTCCGGATCGCAAGGCTCTGCCGCGCTTCCCCCTGCGCGTGCCACTTCTTCCCAACCCGCTGCCCCACCCCCCACGGACCACTCGCCCCCGGCATCTCATGCCCAAGAGCCGGCGCCTGCCCTGTGCGCAGGTGCACCCCCCGCGGGTGAGGTGCGCGCTCACGACTTTGTGTGGTCCTCTGAGGCCGTCACGCTTCCAATTGGGGGAAGCGTTCCGCGCCGGTCGTGGTCCGTGCGCCTACTGTCAGGCGAGACGATCGTCGAGGAAGGTGACGCCATTGGTCCTGGGCGCACCCGCCGGCCCCTCGACTACTTTTTGGCCATGTTCCCGCAAGAGCAGCTGGGTCGAATGGTTCGCCTGACATCTGCTAAGCTCGCGGCCCGCCGGTTCAGCACCACGACCGCGGGGGAGGTCCTTAAGTTTATCGGGGTGCTTGTCCTGGGAACCCGCCACGAGTTTGGCTCTCGTGCGGACCTATGCAGCACGGTGTCGCGCAACAAGTACATCCAGGCTCCTAGTTTTGGCAAGCTAACTGGTATGTCGCGCGACCGCTTCGACGCGCTATGGTCCTGCATGACTTACAGCGCGGGGAGCGTGGACCCCACTGTGAGCTCCGAGCGTCGACGCTGGTCACTGGTGGATGACTTTGTGGGGTCATTTAATGCCCACCGCGAAGCGCACGTTCAGCCGAGCGATCTACTCTGCACCGATGAATCGATGTGTAAGTGGTACGGGCAAGGGGGCAGCTGGAACGACCGTGGGCTGCCGATGTACGTCGCAATCGATCGCAAACCCGAGAATGGGTGCGAGATTCAGAACACGGCGTGCGGACGGAGCGGCATTATGCTGTACCTGCATCTCGTGACTTCGGCTGCGGACCAGCGGGAGCGCCAGTCTGGAGCTGAGACAAGCCTCTTGCACGGCACCACGCTTTCGAAGCGCCTTGTTGCCAATTGGACGGGGTCGGGGCGTATTGTGTGCGCGGACTCGTACTTTGCCAGTGTGGAGGCGGCACTCGAGTTGAAGGGCCTGGGCCTACGGTTCATCGGTGTCGTCAAGAATTCGACGACGCGCTATCCGATGACGGCCTTGTCAACGAAGGAGATTCCAGCTCGAGGTTGCAGTTCGGCTTTGTACCATCGCGACGGGGCGGGACAGATCGACCTCATGGCGGCAATGTGGGTGGACCGGAACCGTCGATACTTCATTTCGACGTCCTCGACCTGTTTGGATGGGACGCCGATTGAGCGGCTGCGGTGGCGGCCGGACGGCGAAGAGTCGCGACGGTTGGCGCTGACAGTGCCTCAGCCGCAGGTGGCGGAAGTGTACTACCAGTGCTGCGCTCAGATTGATCGCCACAATCGCTGTCGGCAGGATGATCTGCGGCTGGAACACAAGTACGGGACCCACGATTGGTCTTGTCGAGTGAACCTGTCCATTCTCGGGATGTGTGTCGTCGATTCGTGGATGCTGTACTCTGGGTCTCGAGGGCCCGCAGATCGCCCAATCCAGGCGCACTTCTACGAGGACCTGGCAGCGGAGTTGATTGACAACCGCTACGACTCGGTGGGCTTGCGCGACCGGGCTGCGCCAATCCCTGAGGCGGGGCCGGCGGATGATCCTCCGTCCTACGGTGTCGGCACGCATTTGACGCCGACAACGAAGCGCCGGAAGCTTACCGGTACTTCCGATTGCGGTTTCCTCGCACAGCGCAGCTGTCGCGTGTGCAAGATTCGACGCACAACTCTTGTGTGCTCGACGTGCCGCGAAAGTGGGGGGGCCGAGGTGTTCTTGTGTGCCCCGCGGGATGGTCGCCAGTGCTTTGCGCAGCATGTGCGGACCGCTCATGATGTTGCGCTGTTAACCAGTGCGTGGAGAGGGCAGATGCCCGTGGGAAGTCAGGGGTGGGTGTGGGTGTATGACCGGCTCCTGTGCCTAAATGTGTAGTACCAAGCGCCTTTTTTTTTGGAGGAGTGTGTCTCATGGGTGGCTGACATGTCAAGCAGCATTCGTCGCCGCGATGGAAGCCGGTGTGTGCGTCTCCGCAGGCTGTCAAAGGAAAATAGGACGGTTCTGGGGCCGTACGGAGCCCGATCTGTGGCTCCGGGTGCCCAGAATCGACGATTTTGAGTGAGGATCAAATGATCCTCAAGACAGGATCAATTGATCCTCAGGATCAGGGGAATAGACACTAGGCCGCCAGCCGCGCCCTCCGCGGCCCGAGAAAGAAGGCTGCACTTTTGCTTAATGATCTTGTAGAGCCCTCTGCGGTCGTACTCGTTATCCAGCTGCCGGCTGATGTAGTCGTTGGTCCGGCCCGCCGCATGCCAGCCAATAACACGTAGTTTCGTGTCCAACTTCATCGGCGTTCGGTGCCGGCGAGCGCCTCCGATGCGCCGGGCCGGCGCGCGCGCCGCAGACGGGGATGCCAAGACAGCGTTGGCCGTCACGGCCGCGGCCCGCGCGGCCGCCCTCACGCTTTCGGCGTGCTCCGCAGCCAATGCCTGGCTATGGTCCGCCAAGACCGCCGCAGACGCGGCAGCGGCGGCATCAACAGCATTGGAGAGTGTCATGGTGGTATGAGGATCGCCGTGGGTACGAGTGGTGCGGTACGGTGGGTAGGGAGAGGAGCATAGGTGTGGTCGGTGCAAACGAATCACACCGAAGTCGGCTGGATTGGCTTGGCCGTCAGCGGAGCTCCGATCGCAAACGGCAGGGGTTATATACTGATCCGTGGAGTTCAAGTGAATCGTTTGGTGTTAAATGAAGTACAAAAACCGGGTGGCAAGTGCGTTTTAATTTCACATTCCTCGATCTCTCGTGCTCTGTGGTGCCTCCGTGGTCCCGATTATATCCACTGTGGATATAACCGGGACGGATATAACTGAATAATGACTGTAACGAACTCTGTGGAGCGTTTTTCTTGTCGAAAACTCGTTAATTTCTGCATACGTGCACATCCGGGCATTTTGCACCGACTTTTTGGATGCATCAGAAACGTCTTCAGAAGCGCCTTCTTTGGTGCACAGGACCAAGGTGTGAATGCCCGGATGCCAGAGTATGCATATGCGCAACAAGTGCGTACGAGCTCTCCCTTCCTCCCAACGAGATGGTTACGAGATATCGGCACGCTGCATTAGGAGACCCTTCTCGTGGCGTTCATATCAAGTCGCGTAAGTGGCATCGAAGCGCACCGCAAGTGCCGGTTTTTGAACTTAGGTTCCTCGTGCGTGCGAGTTGATGACAGTTAGAGCACAGCCAACATCACCACATCGAGTCCGAACCCAAACCTATTCAAGGCTGCCACGTTTGTAACGTGTGGGACTCTCGTTGGGTAATAGGCTCACCCCGACTCTGCTGCGAACCCTAGCTCACAGGAGCAGTGTACTTGAACGAAAAGATGGGCTACATCCTTAAACGAGACTGTAATTCCAGGCACGCGCGTGCAATACCCTAGCCTTTAGGGCGGTGGCGCGCTCGGCGACGCATCGACATCGGGCAAGCCGGACGGGTCCATGGCCGCCAGGACGCACGGAGGCACGTACAGCCACGTTGCCATGGCGGGAGGGGCGTGGGGCGGGGAAAGGGGTGCCGCTGCCGCCACCGCAGCGGCGGCGACCGGCTGCCGTGGCGCAACGCCCGCGGGCGGGCCCGTCACCCCGCCGCGCAGCGCACCAGCGCGCGGCCGAGACGGCGCACGAGTGGGCGGTTAAGATCGACCGCCGTGCGACGGGGCGCCGCTAACCGCGCCGGTAGTTGGCGTCAGTAACCGCCGACGCGCCGCCGCAGCAGAAGCCGGCGCGCAGGCACGATGACCCGCGGGTCATCGTAAGCGCTTCGAACCCCGGAAGACGCTGCGCGTGGTCGCCGCGCGCAACTCGGGGCGGCAGGCGCCGTCTGGGCCCTGTAACCCTTTTGGCAGGACAGTCCTTCTCAGCCACGTGACTCTATTCGCATTTAGCGTCATCGCGACTCTTTCAACGCTGACACGCCCTCAGATGCTTGAGGACACGAATGCAGACTGCCACCTCTGGAACGCAGAGCAAGTCCCGTGATCTAAGTGTGTGGGTGCATCACTACACTTTGAGAGCACCCTGTATTAAAGACCAGGGAATAAATGTGGAAATCACATCCTACGTTGGTGGCTGTGACTCTCCGCATTCAATAGGCGCAGAGGTCTCCCTCATGCCTGGGCACGGTGCCAGGTGTGGCCATGCAATCGTCACTGGTCATACCTGCGATCATGGTTGAACTTAAGTCGGTCGTCAACGATCAGAGGGCCACTTGCGGCCAAAACACGAGTGCAGCACGCGGTCGTCGGACAATTTAGGGCTACATTTCGGATCAGCACGTGTCTCAATCGCGTGAGATGCAAAATCTCTCTCAGCCAGAGTGTAGCCGGGGCTCACACGGACGCTTTCGGGCCACAATTGGCTCTGTTACGTTGCGGCGATGGGCGCGCAGCCACGAACGAGGCATACAGCGACGAACGAGGCATGGAAAAGCCGTCGTGTAGCCGTTCCTGGTGGCCCCCAGCGAGAAGCCATCCAGGTTTCGCCGACGGAAGTGCCAGGCGTACGGCACGAGGCGCGAAACAGTGGCCATCAGGCCCCTCTATTGCTACCTTTGAGTGGCCCACGCATGGTCAAGTCTCGAGCGAGGCCAGAGATTCGCCCCCGAGGCTCGGACGAGTCATCGGCAGGCTGTGGTGATTTTGTTGGAGTGGCCGTGTTGTGGATACATCGCACACCACGATGCACAGCCCGTCACGGAGGCATGAGGAGCGGAAAAGACTGTCAGCGAGCCACTTGGGGCGCTGCACGTGCCACATTGCTGACGCTTCTCTGCGATGAACGATTGTTGTCTTGAACTTTCCATTCGCATGCTTCGGTGTTGGCAGGTCATCGGGGCAAGATGGGGCCCTCTGACCAGTACACAAAAACATTGGTCCGTAGGGTCTGAAGATGGGTGTGTGAACATCGCTCGACACCTGTAAGGGGAGATGGATCGCTGAGTGGCCCCCTCAAGCATCCCAGTCAAGAGGGAGGCCGTGCGTAGGGAGCGGCGCTTCTGCCGGCGCGCCATCTCTCCATCGCCTGCTCACCCGACTGCTTCAACGGCGCTCACCGTGCCGACGGTGGACACCCACATTCACACCCACCACCTACTCACGCGACACCCTAATGATCTCCTCTGATCCCATCGTCTGTGACCTCATCCTCTCTGATCTCATCGTCTCTGGCCCCCTTTGCTGTGGCGAGGCCTTCGCGGTTGTTGCACAATCATTCTCTCTCGCGCGCGGACCGTCGTCCTGGGTGCTGCAGGCCATCTGCTGGCCTCCCTAAAGGCCGAAGAAGTGGGGCTCCATCCCGGTTATCATTCGCCTGGCTGCCTGCCGTCCGCTCCTGCCCGTGACTATCAAGTGCCGGCCGGCCATGCTTCAGCGCGGCATGGCCGAGGCCACCAAGATTGGGAAAGAGGCGGCGCACGGGAGTCCCACGCTGCAGCATGCTGTCGCGGTCAAGTCGGCCGCGGCGGGGCGTGCGGCAACAGCCGAGGCCGCCAGGCATAGTGGCAAGCGCAATTCTGACGGCCAGCCGGGGTACAATTCCCTCGAGTTTGCCAAGGTGGCACGCGTGGCCCAAGGCCACGGCAAGGAGACCGATGCGACCGTGTCGCATGCCGAGGCGCCGGTCGAGGGCGCCCCAGCGTCGGACAAGGCCGACATAGCCCACGTAGCCGCGACATACAACTTTTCCTTCGATCACTTCGGCCGTGCATTCAAGGCCGTCGACGCACTAGGCCTGAAGTGGACCACGCACCAGCAGCGAGTGATCCTTTGCCGTGCTACCATGTAGCAGCGCGCAATCGCTTTCCTGCTGGCTGAGCGCCTCTACGTGGCCAATATGCGTCAGTGGGTGGCGCTGAAGCTGTACTGAAATATATTCCGCGCCACGGAGCAGGCCAAGCAGTCTACTGAGGCCTTTGGTCTTTATGGCGTGGCCTACACCGGCTGCCTGGCCATCAAGGACCGCTGCAAACAAGCATGCGAGGCCGGCACTACCACGGCCGATGCGACCGAGATGCTCAAGGCCGCAGTGGGCTTGGCAGATACGCTTGGGCAGGGCAAAGGCGAGGCAATGGCGGCCTCGCTGGGTGCGACTGAGAATGTCAAGCGGGAGGCCGTTGCGGCCTCTCCGGGTGTGGTTATGACGAGCAAGGCCGCCGAGGCCTCTGAGGGGGTGGCCTCGAATTTTGCAACGGGCAAGGGAAAAGGCAAGGCCGTGGAGGCCTCGGCGGCGGCTCCCTCGACGGGGAATACTGGGCGCAGCGAGCGTGCGGCCGCTGCCACATCGGCCGCTGACACAAGCGATGACGATGTCGTCATCGTCAACGTCATTCTAGCCAAGTCCATGGCCAACGCGACCAAGGAAGGGGGCTCCGCTGCTGCTGGAGAAGTAGCATCGAGTCGTTTTACTTCAGTGCCGCACGCGGCGGTGCATGACACCGGCAAGGTTGCCAAGCAGGAGCCGCTGCTGTCCCGCACGGCGTCACGGGTCGCCGCAGCGGCTTCCGCGGCGGGGTTCTTTGGACACGGAGACTTGGCCTTGAGCGGCCTGACATGGGCCGCCTGGGTTATCAAGTGACTGGTGGCTGAGGTAGGGAGGGAGGAAAGAGTGGCCTTTGATGCGGTGTGGCCGCTTGTACGACTAGGTCGCTCACCTTCTCGTGGCCGCAGAAGCGGCCACTGTCTTGTGGCCCTTTTGCTGTGCGTAGCTCTGTACGGAGCCCTGGGTGTTGGATAAGTTTGTGCTTGGTGCTTTCTTCACGCTTGTGTAGTGGGTGTTGGCGACGCAGTGTTTGCCGCAGCCTATTATTTTTCTTTCTTGCTCGTTTTATGTAAACGACGTATCGTCCCTTCTTGATATAAATACACGTCGAGGCCATCCCTACAGCACACCATGAGGGCTTTGCGTGCGTGTGTGGATCTGCCGGCAACTGCGCCGTTCTCAGACTGGGTCGGCAACAACGTCGGCAACAGGAAGAACCTGGTGCCTTTGCGCCCAGTGCCTTTTCCACCTCCCATTCACTTTTACACAGCTCGTGTCTTCATCTGCTTATGCCTCAGGACCTGTCTTAGCGGAGGCGTTCGGCCCTTGTCTGGACACAAACACAGACCTTTCGTTGGTCAGACACTTGGCCGAAGGAGTGCCTGGCCAATCAGTACTCTATGTTCTCGTTTCAGATTCTCTCGATTATGTCAGGGCCTCATCTCACGCGTTGTGTGTCATCTGCATGACATGTGACTGTATCGCTTCAACTCGGGACACGAGGCACTTTGGCTTGAAGATCAAGTCCAACACGCTACTACAGATACGTCCAAGATCTTTCTGTAGGCCAGCCTCAGAGGTGGGCGCGGGGCTTGGACCCTCCATCACATGGAAAGACAATAACGCATCCAAAGTGAGGCGAGTGGAGATGCCAGTCGAAACACCAGTCGAGATACAAGTCATGAGGCGGAGATCCATGAAAAGAGGGCTTCCGATTGGTCCGAACCAAGCACGATGCAGATCATTGAAAGAGCGGCTTTAGATTGGTCTGAGCTGAACACAATGAGGGGTGGGAAGAGCTTTGGTGGCGCGCTGACACTGCCATCATCAGCGAATTACCTTCCGGCACTTGTGCATTTCGTTCTTGTTGCTTGCGCGCCGGCCTTCCTTCCGAATGTGCGGCGTGCCGTGCTCCATCACATCCTCGGACTCGCGATGGTATCACGCGCCTGTGTGCGCTTTCCACTGCCGCGGCTCGCAGGCCGCGTCTCGCACGCCGAAGGGAACGTGCTCATTACTTGTATTGCTCTCTGATGATTCACACAGGTGTGGGTCTAGTATATCCTGGACCGTGATCCCGTGGACAGGCTCCACACTAAGGGCCTCGAGTGGAGCCAGGAAATCAATATTGCGAGATACACAAGAGGTGGTCGGTCGATCAGTTCTGTCCCAGCATGGGCCTCGAACGGAGGGTGTCGGGCCCAGGCTCAGTGTCGCTCAGAGGATTCAATTTGTGACCCTGGAAAGCACTCCATTCGGCCCCTCCAGGGGCACAGAGTGACGCACGCGGTCCATCGATATCTCTCGAAGCGGCCCATGGTATGGGTAGCCGAAGACCAAGGGCCTCAGAATGCTCCATGGGGAACCCCGGCCCGCGTTTCACCATCTCCTTTGCGACCAAACAGCGCGTGGCTTGGGCCACGCAATGTCATCGGCACTCCCTCTTTGCGACCCGGCAGCGCCTGGTCCGGGACACGCAACCGCTCAGAACCATCGACACGGCGCAGGGCCCGCCCTCCCATACAAATAACGGCTCAGTGCTGGCGAGGACGTGTCCTTGCATTGCACGCACGCACACACTTACAGGCGGATGCCAGCGCACGCGCAGACTCATCGTGGCCCACACTCGCCTCTAGCACACTCACGCGCTGCTTTGCATCCCTGACGGCCTCGTTGCCGACTCACGCTCCTGCGCGCGCCCACCCACCCGTCGACACCACTCTGCCGTCGGATCCCTTTGGTCCACCTTCACCCCTGTGCCGCTTGGCGGCCGCCGGCACGGCCGCCAACACCGTCCCTGGTCTTCCGCTTGGCCACCGTGATGCCGCTTGGTCGCCGCGCCGCCGCTTGGCTTGGAGCTTGGCAGCTTTCATTCCACCTCGCCTCCCTGCCGCTTTGCCAACCCGCTGCCGCATGGCTTCGGCGAAACCACGGTGTCTACGCTCCACTCTACTGTTGCAACTGTGCTGGGTTTGCGGCTGCGCTGTCGCCGTTTTCTGAGCTATCGACCCAACAACGGCTCTTTCCCGATCCGAGCCAAGCCCGAGTCCAATGGCTACGACACCACCTCCGTTTCGTACGACGCCGCCACCCACTCCCCCACGCATAGCGCCGGCAGTGGCAGCTTCTCCGCCTCGTCCGACGCCCCCACCCCCTGCACGTAGGGTATCTCCACCTCCCCCGACAACACCTCCGCGCGCTAACGAGAGCGGCGCTGACACTGTGGCCGCGGTGCTCGCGCCTACCTCTGGAGCGGAGTTGGTCGTCGCGGCGGAGATGGACCCAGCAGCTGATATTGCTACCGGCGAGCAGCAGGCCGTGACACGGTCTCGAGTTGAAGCCCCCGCCTTCACCCCCCGCCCCAAGTATGGCCAGCCGGCGCGGACACTTTCCAAGGCCCAGTTGCGGCGGGGCCTGCGGAGCATCTGTACGGAGTGCAAGCGCTCCCAGACCGTGAGCAGCAACGTTTCCATGTGCCCGTCATCCTGCCGCAGGATCCAGTGTGGTGCGAACCCCAGCGCTTGGGGCCACTGCCGCTGCCTCGGCGGCAATAGCGCTCGGCGACTTTGTTGTGGCCTCTATTGCTGATCCACGAATTTTGTCCTGGTATTGCTGTCTTCCCAATTTTGGCCGATGCCGTCGATGTCAAAAGGGGTGATCAACTGTGCGAAACTATTTCTCAGCCATCCATTCAGCCGGATAAACTCGTTCGACCAATAGGCAGTTGACCGAGACCCCGTCTTGACTTCGACCACATCGGCCAAAATTGGGAAGACAGCAATATGGTGCGTGTCCCAAAAATGAGACATGCGCGTTTTCTGAAGGACTGACACATCACTGCATGGGGGCAGGCGGCGTGGGGTACGAGAAATTTCTTGACT
>Ga0209831_1004679_pt1 | contig 10591 bp, 8 predicted proteins | sample Maine_Asex4_meta_FD_187451 | JGI IMG/M metagenome (GOLD analysis project Ga0209831, IMG submission 187451) | Marine algal microbial communities from Maine, USA - Maine_Asex4_metaG (SPAdes) (version 2) | ecosystem: Host-associated > Algae > Red algae > Unclassified | place: Maine, USA | collected...
CGAGCGCGTGGCAGATCGCCGAGGATGATCGCGTTTGCCGACCTCCGGAGCAACATCACGGCTCGGTTGTTGGCGATCACGGCGAGCGGCTCGCGTCCGTCGGGCAGCTCGCCTCCGACGGCGGCAGCGTCGACCAGCGTCTCGTCGGCCAGTTCCCCGAGCCCGACCACATCGAGCTGCAGCGCCAGGTTGATCAGCCCTGACACTCGGTCAAGCGGGGGCTGGCTCCGATCTGAGAGCAGCACACGGATGGTGGCGAAGGTCTGCAATGGCTCGGGGGTTCCTGCAGCGTTCGACAGGCTGATCCGATCGAGGAGGCCGACGGCCTCCATCGCACGGAGCCCGGACTGTCGCGCCTCGCGCAGCAGTGTGTCGATGTTTGAGCCGGCCCGGGCGGGATCGCGCATCTCGAAGTACATGTTCTGGACGTGCAGCAGCGCAAGCCGCACATCGACCCAGTTGTTGTCGACTGCTTCGCGCATGGCGCGATCGATTGTGGCTTCGAGGTCGGGTGCATCACTCTGGCTTCGCATTGCGAGATCGCCGACCCTCGCACGCGCGGCCGCTTGCGCGTCGAGCCCGGTGATGTCCATCATCGGTCGCTCACCACCGGCTGCAGTCGAGCCGTCTCCCTACTCACAGCACTCAGTCCAGCACATGACGGGACCGTCGTCCGAACGATTCGCCCTCGCTGTCGTCGCGACGTTCCCAGCACGTCCCTACTCGACGCCGAGTTCGGCGTGGATCTCGTCGACGTCGGAGCGGGAGAGCCCGAGCGCGACGGCGAACTGCTGGAGGTAGTCGTCCTCGTCGGTGGTGTCGACATCGACGGTCAACAACGACACCGCATAGGCCTCGCTGCGCAGGTTCCGCGGCACTTCGCTGGCCATGTCGGCCGGCGCGCGCATCGGGGCGGCCAGCTCTGCGTCGAGAAACGCACGTTCGTTCGTCGAGACCTCGTCGCCCAGCCCCTCGGTGATCTTGCGTGCCTCGACGTCATCCACGTGCCCGTCGGCCTTGGCCGAATTGCACATGACTCGAATCAGCGTCGCTGCCTCGTCGTCGCTGATCGTGTCCTCTTCCCCCGAGTCTTGAGCCAACGCCATGCTCCGCTCAGCGAGGTCTGCCGTGTCATCACTCGCGGAGCCACTGCCCTTGTCCCGGTTGAACAGCGATCGCCCGAGGCGACCGAGCTTGCGGCCGCCGATCAACGACCCGGCCAGCCCGCCGAGCATCGCTCCGGTCCGCCCGCCGACCATTCGTCCGAGCATGCTTCCCCCGCGGCCTCCGACCATCGATGCCAGCAGTCCGATCATTTTCAGTTCCTCTCATCCCCCGCGTGACCGTCTGAGTTTAGGGCAACTCGCGAGTCACGCGTGAAGTGTCGGACGCGTGATGACGTCGGCGGCGAAGTCGATGGCGTCTGGCGGAGCCGGGCGAGCGAAATAGAAGCCCTGGAAAAGACTCACCCCCGCACGGCGGGCCACGTCGAACCCTGCGAGCGTCTCCACGCCTTCGGCCACGACGACGATGCCCAACTGCAGCAGCGTGTCGGTGAAGCCGCAGAAGAAGGCGTGGTTTCGGTCCAGATCCAAAGCTTCGACCAACGCCCGGTCCAGCTTCACCTCGGAGAGCCCGGTGACGGCGAGGGCACGTCCGATGTTCGAGTGGCCGGCACCGAAGTCGTCAATTGCAAGGCGGACGCCGATGCTCGACAGCGCCTCGAGCGTCGGAAAGATGCTGTCGATGGCGTCGGACCACTCCCCTTCGGTGAGTTCGAGAATGAGACGGCTGTGGGCGAGGCCGACGTCGAGGAGCACACCGTCGACGAAGTCGGCGAAGTCGCTGTCAGTGAGCTGTGCCGCATCGACATTCACGTGCAGCGTGGTGCGTCCTTGTGACGCCACACGTGCGACGAACTCGGACACCGCAGTGCGCAGCACGACCCGACCGAGGTCAGCGGTGCGTCCGATCTCGGCAACGACGGGCAGGAATTGGTTCGGCATCACCAACTCCCCGTTACGCTTCCAACGGACGAGCGCTTCGTAGGAGACAATACGCTCCTGAGCGTCGACGATCGGCTGGTAGTGGATCACGAACTCCTCGCGATCGAGCGATGCCCGCAAGTCCCGCTCCAACGCCAACCGATCGAGTTCGGCAGCGCGTAGTCGATCGTCGTAGAACACGGTTCCGTTCCGACCCCGCTGCTTGCATCTGCCGAGCGCAACGTCGGCCGCCCGCACGAGTTCCTCGCCCGTGGTCGCAACCGACCCGTCCGAGATTGCCACGCCGATCGACATCGTCGTGGTGAACTCGCTCGCGTCGAGCACGAGTGGCTCGCGCATCACGTCGATGATCGCCGCGGCGACCCGTTTGGCATGCGCCTCGACGTCGCGGGGATGGGTGCACACGATGACGAACTCGTCTCCGCCGAATCGAGCGATCCGACAGTGTTCGTCGAGCACCGACTGCAGGCGATCGACGACCTGGGTCAGGATGCGGTCACCGGCACCGTGGCCGGCTGCGTCGTTCACGACCTTGAACCGATCGAGGTCGCAGAACATCAGCGCCACCGGTCCCGCTTCGCACGCCTGTGCGAGATACTCGACGACCCACCGTCGATTCGGGATGCCGGTCAGGTGGTCTTGACGGGCCTCGATACCGCTCAGCAACGCTTTCCGACGGCTCGACAGGGCGGTCAGCACCAGCCAGGCAACGAAGGTGATCAGCGCTGCAAACACGATGCCGACCAGCCCCGCAATCGTCGCCGGACTCAACCCGTTCGACGTACCGAGCGACCACACGGCCACGTCGAGTTCGAGTGGGCCCACGGGGTTGCGGTCCTCGATCGCATCGGCTTCGGGCGGACGGGGTTCGCCGATCGTCACCTCCGTACCCGCCGCCTGGATCGACAAGCTCCCACCGAACAGAGGGTCCATCACGTCATCGACGTCGGCGAAGATCGCGGTCAAGTCGAGCTGCACGATGGTCCATGCGTCGTAGCGAGCGCCGTCGGGACCGGCCGACTTCGATCGGAACACCAGTTGGAGTTGCTCGCCTTCGCTGAGCGGCCCACGGATGTCCTGTCCGAACACGTGGATGCCAGCCATCGGCAGATCGACGAGCTGACGCGACAGTTCGGACCGAGCGTCCAGGTTCAGCCCGACCGGAATCTCCTCGGCAGTCGAGCGCAGCACGATCAGATGGTCACCTGCGGGCGGATCGGACGAGACGGACACGTCGAACGCCGGGTCGATCGCCTGCTCAGACTGGACGAAGGTCGCCACGTTCTCGGCTGGAATGCCGAGGACGAGGACAGCACCGCAGTTGCCCGGAAGGTTCGAGGTGCGGCTGCGCCAAGCGGCCTCGTAGTCATCAGCACTCAACCAGTCGACAACCGTCAGCAGCGACATTCGTTGGCTTGCGGCGATCGCTTCACCGAGTTCGGTCTGTGCGCGATCCCCGAGCGCGTCCGCTTCGGCGACGAGCCGAGCATCGGCATCTGTCGCCGCGCGCCCATCGACGACCTGCGCAACGATGCCACTACCCAAGACGCCGAGCAGAAAGATCGCAAGCAGCATGAAGCGAGATGCCGAACCGATCCGACTCACGGTCCCCGCAAACCGGTCGGCGCTGATCACGAGCCGCCCCGCGCGTCGATCACGGCTTGATCCCAGCGCTCGAACACGTCGATGTTCGACATCGAGGGGTCGAGAAGGAATGCAGTGAGGCTCGACCACATCTCGTCCTCGAGGTTCGCCGGCCACTGCAGCAGGGCCACCGGGTAGTCGACTCGGGCACCTCCTGCTCGCGCCTCGTCGAATGATCGGGCCAGCAAGGGTGCTCCACTCGAACCGTCATCGAACGGGGTGTAGGCGGACTCGGCTGCCAGGACGCGCTGAATGTTCTCCGGGCGGGCCATCCAGTCGATGAAGCGCCGCGCCTCGTCAGGGTGCTGTGCGTCGAGCGGCAGCGCCAATCCGAACCCGAACAGATCGATCGTCGTTCCCGTCGGCGAGTTCGACGGGATCGGAGCGAACACGAAGTCGAGATCGTCACGCGACGAGAACGCACCGATGTTCCACGCCCCCTGCGGCATCATTGCCACCTTGCCCTGTTCGAACAACGTCAATGCCGTGCTCCACGGGTCGAGGCCGGCCTGCTCCGTGGGATCGAAACATCGAGCATCGATCAGGTGGCGGACGGTGTCGAGTGCCGTGTTGAACGCTGCGTCGTCGACGAAGCTCGCTTCGCCGGACCCGAGATCAGCGACTGAGGAGACGGTCCGGTCGACGCCGTTCGCCACCATGAACAGCGCCGCCGAGAAGCCGCCGGTGAACACCATCGGGTCGATGCCCGCGTCGGCCAACTTCGCGCATGCGTCCGCCAATTCGTCGATCGTTCCGGGCGGAGCGTCCACGCCGGCCTCTTCCAACAGCCCGAGGTTCACGAAGTTTCCCATACCGATGACCTCGACCGGCATGACGTAGTGCTGACCGTCGGCGGTGAGCGACCGTTGCAGATCAGGATCGATCCGTTCGACCCACTCGCTCTCGCTCCCGAGGTCCGCCAGTTGGCCGGCGGCGATCAGCGGCGACGCGATCGTCATGTCGACCATGAGTACGTCCGGTGCTTCGCCGGCGCTCAGCCGACGGGCGATGTCGATTTCGATGTCGATTCGACTCGCATACGTCAACTCGACGGCGATCGACGGGTACTCGGCTTCGAACTCGGCGATCAGTTCGGGAAGCCCTGCGGGCTCGGCTTCGTTGCCCTTCCATGCTGCGAGTTCGATCGTGACGTCGGCGGACGTGGTCGACTCTTCGACAGGTGTCGGCTGTGGGATGGAATCGCTGGACGAGTCGGCGTCCGGTGACGCCGACGCACAGGCCGCAAGCAGCAGTGCTCCGAGAAAGGGTGTGACTCTTTGGGGCATGAAGGTCGCATGCTAACGGTGGTCGACCCCACACACTCCGTGAGCCAACTCAGGGCTGAGCCACGCAACAAGATCACCCTTACCGACATCGCGAAATCTGTAGGGCCCGCCACTTCTTCGGCCTCGCGTGGATGCGATACTCGACCCGAGGAGCTCCCATGACCACTCACAACGGCATCCATCACCTGGCGATCGCCACCGGCGACATCAAGCGCCAGATCGATTTCTTCAACGACGTGCTCGGCTGTGAGCTCGTGGCGCTCTACTGGATGCACGGTGTCGAGGGCGCATGGCACGGCTTCATGAGACTCAGCGACACCTGTTCGATCGCCTTCGTCGAGACTCCCGACGTCGCCGGGATCGAGCGCACGCTGGGCGTCACCCACGCTGGCAGCGCGGGCGGCGTCTGTGCTGGCGGCGGCATGCAGCATGTGGCGTTCAACGTCGACAGTCTCGATGATCTCCTCGCGATGCGCGACCGCATCCGCTCGCGCGGCATCACGGTGTTCGGACCACTGGACCACGGCATGTGCCACTCGATCTACTTCGCCGGCCCCGAGGATCTCAGCCTCGAAGTGGCGACCTCGGAAAAGCCGATCGACGGAGATGCGTGGATCGACCCCGAGGTCGTCGGCCTCGCCGGCATCTCCGCAGACGAGCTGAAGCGGTACCGCAGCCCCGACGCCTTCGAGCCGACCGGCACCCCGGTTCCTCAACCGCCATTCGACCCCGGCCAGCCCTGGCCGCGCGGCATGCCGCAGGGGATGTACGAACGACTCATTTCCCTCCCCGACCAGGTGGTCATCGACAAGATGAGCGAGAACACCCCGCCCGTCGCCACCGATTGACGGGCCGAGGCGTGGAGTCGTCCGAGGGAAAGGCATTCCCGCCACCCTGGACCGAGTTGACGACGCATCTTCGACGCGCACAACGTCTACGACGCGAGAACTGTTTGGACGAGTTCGCCGCGCCCTTTCCAGACCGTTGCATCGATCAGGTAGTGGTGAAGATTCAAGAAGACGAAGATCGCCAACAACCAGAGTCCGGGCTGTCCAGGAACGCCAGCGAACGAGTCGAGCACACCTGGCAAGAAACTCGTTGCCAGCAAACCCATACATCCGGCCGCAGCGAGGATTTGAGCGACCTGACGGTGCTGTGCCGTGCTGGCGATCGGGGCGCCAGGTCGGTCCGCCAGCAGTCCACCCATCGCACGTTCGCAGAGTACGAGGTATTGCAGTGCGTGCATCGCTGGCAGCAACACGACCGTCACGGCGAGATTCGGCGTCCATCCGAGCCACATCAGACTCGCGACGCAGGGCATCACCAGCGCCGCGGGAGGGACCCGAGCGTTGCGGCGCGCTGCGCTGAGGAAGGCCAGCGTCAGCGTGACGATCGTGACGGTCACCGCGACGGGGCGAATACCGAACATCGTCGTGGCGAGCAGGTCCCCGCTCAAGCCGAAGGTGTCGATCACCGGGACTCCCTGGGTTGCGATGAGCTGAACGAGTGAAATGAACCACAGCGGATACAGCCCGTATCGGACTGCCGTCGACTCCCGGGGTGACAGTTCGAACCCGGTGAACCGGCCGACGAGCTTCACCACGCCGAAGACCTGTTTCACGTAGTGCCACATCGTGAGCCCGAACACTGCAGCGACACCGATCCGGAGAGCGCTGACGGCGCCGGTCATTCCCGCAGCGGCTGTCGCGAGGGCAACCAGCAGGCCGCAGATCATCATCGCCGGACCCACGACGAGCGCGATCGGGTGGGAGCGCAATGCTCGAGCGCGACCGTGGTACGCAAGCCGGTAGGACATTGCGAAGTGCGCTCCCCCGACGAACGAGCACGACCAGAACAGCCAGCCATCGACTCGGAAGGTGACGCCGGCTCGATCGGCGATCACGACCCCGCACCACAGTGCGACGGCAAGACCGCCAAGCAGGGTCGTTTCGATCGAGCCTCGAACACGCGCTCGACGAGTCGCCAGTGGGTCAGTCGCCGCTGGCCCCTGAGTCCTCACGTTCGGCGTCACGAACATGGAAACGAAGAGTACCGATCCTGCGGCGAGTTCGCTGACTTGTTCAGCGACACGGTCCCGCCGAACGAATTCGTACCGACGCCGACGTGCCGGCGTGTATTGTCGCTACATGCGAAAGTTTTCAGCTCTTGCAATTGCCGCCTTTGCTGCCGCTGTCGTCACCGGACAGGTCGACAGGTCAGAACAGATCGGCAGCATCGTTCCGCCTGAAGGCGTGATCGAGGTCGTCAAGGAAGTCGTCGGCGACGTTCCTGCAGGAACCGCCCCGTGGAGCTTCACGATCACCAGCGAGAATTGCGGTGACGCGATCTTCGACAACGATGCTGGACTCGTTGACGAACTCAACATCGTGATTGCTGCCGCAGGCGGCTCGGTTGCTGTCAACGCCCTCATCCTCGATCCGCTCGGCGCCGCAGTCGGAGCCGCTCCGGACCTGTTGTGTGAATACACCGTGGTGGAAACGCCTGTTGCGGGCTGGACCACGGAACCGGGCTCATACAGCGACGTGACACTGACAGCGGGTGTGCCCACGGTGCTCACGTTCGTCAACACACCGCCCCCTCCCACGACCACCACGACCACGACCACCACCACGACCACCACGACGGTCCCGGAAACGACCACGACGGTCCCAGAAGCCACAACGACCGTCCCAGAGGCCACCACGACGGTGCCGGAAACCACCACGACCGTCTCGCAAACCACCCTGCCGGCGCCAACGACTGCGGTGCCAGCGCCCACGACGACGGTGCCGGATGATGATATCGTCACCGTTGTTCTCCCCGAGACCGGGTCCGATTCCACTGGAACGATCGCTCTCATGGCGCTCATTGCACTGGCTGGTGGTGTCGCAGCAACCTTGCTCAGTCGTCGGAATCCCGGCACCAGCTGAGCCCGGCGCGACGAGCCGGCGTTCAGTGTCTCGATGATGGCGGGCGCGAAAGCGTCGGTTGAGGCCGATCATTCCGGACTCCAGGCGCTCGCTCATCGCCCTGCCGCGGGCGAAGTCGCCGGTATCGACGTAGGCCATCAGTCCCATCTCAGTTCCGTTGGTCGCGGCGACCATCAAGTTGCCAAGTCCCGCAAGTCCTCCCTCGAGTGGATGGCCTCCCTCGAGTGGATGGACAAGACCGGTCCGGCCGGCATGACGAACGACTCCGGCCTGCGCCGCCCGCTCTGGTACGCCCGCCCGCTCAATCCGACGCTCGACGCGTACCGCCTCCCTGACGCCTGAGGCACGCGAGGTGCTGACCCGCGAGCACGCTGCGGTCCTGCAAGGTTCTAGTCTGCCCGCGTGACAAAAGGACACGCCGACGATCGCAGGGTGCGCCACGGAGGGACCCGACCGCGGTCTCGCCGAGCTCTCGCAGTCTCTGCCGCAGTGGCTGTTGCGATCGCAGCAGTCGGCGCCGATCCCGGCGTCGGCCGGGCCGATCGGGTCGACGCACCCGAAGTCGAACCGCTGGAGGCAGCATTCCTCGCCCGACCGTTGTCGGCAGGTGAGGTACTGCGCGTGCCGGTTCCCGGAGCCGAAGGCGGCAAGACCGTCATCGGCCAGCTCACCGTCGACCGCGCCACGAGCCCCGGCTATGTCACCGCATACGGCTGCGACGACGGGCTCCCCCGTGACGAGGACGGCATCATCGACCGGTCCGACCTCAATTTCGACGGCAGCGTCGCACCCACCTGGTCGAACCGGCTCATCGTCGAAGCCGACAGCGACGGCGACGTCTGCTTCTACACACATGCTGCGGTCGAAATGGTGATCGACATCAACGCCGTGTCGTTCGACACGGGCATCACCTCGTTCTCCAACCGACGCACCGACACCCGGCTGGACGATGCGCCGACTGATGCCGGCGGAGTGATGAGAGTCCGCGTTCCCGAGGCGGTCGGCGGCCTGACCGTGATCGGCCAGCTCACCACTGATCGGGCAACCGACCGCGGCTTCGTCACCGCATACGGATGCGCCGACGGGCTCCCGCTCGATGACGAAGATCGAATCAACCGATCCGATCTCAACTACAACGGCCTCGTCAGCCCGTTCCGGTCGAATCGATTGGTCGTCGAGGCCGACGCCAACGGCGAGGTGTGCTTACACACACACACCAGCGTCCATCTCATCGTCGACATCAACGGCGTCGCGGACTCGGGGATTGCTTCGTTCCCCAACCGCCGCACCGACACCCGCCTCGACGGCGACCGCATCGAGGCCGGAGAGGTCTTGCGCGTCAACGTTCCCGAGGCGGCGGGCTCCCTCACCGTGGTCGGCCAACTCACTGTCGACGATGTGGGCGATCCCGGCTATGTGACCGCATACGGATGCGCCGACGGGCTTCCGCGCGACGAACTCGGACTCATTGCCCGCTCAGACCTGAACTACGAGCAGGCCGTTTCGACCTCGATGTCGAACCGGCTCATCGTCGAAGCCGACGCCGACGGCGACGTGTGCTTTTTCACGTTGGAGAGCGTCGAGATGATCGTCGACATCAACGCAGTGGCGGATGCAGGGATCACCTCGTTCCCGAACCGTCGCACCGACACCCGCCGAAGCACCAGCCCGGGAACGAGCGACCTCCCCGTCGATGCCGACGGCATTCCCGTGTGGCCTCCGTACGAACCGCTCGGCGCAGTCGAGGGAACCGCTGCTCTCACCGGTCTCGATGCCGGTGAGAGCGTGACCAGTCGGCCGATCCTCGCAGTGAAGATCGACAACTACCGCCTCGCCCGCCCCCATTACGGCCTGGACCAGGCCGACGCGATCATCGAGGTCAACGTCGAAGGAGTCTCGCGATTCATCGCGTTGTTCCACTCACAGATTCCGGCGGCCATTGGACCATCGCGGTCAGCGCGGACCACCGACCTCGATCTGCTCGCCGCGATGAATCGACCGATCTTCGCGTACTCCGGCGCGAACCAGGGCGTCACCCAATGGCTCGGGTCGGCGGATTCCTCCGGGGTCCTGGTCGACTACAGCGCACAGCGCAACGGGTGCTACCAGCGCTACAGCGACCGTCCCGGGCCGCACAACCTGATTCTCGAGCCCACCTGCGTGCTGGCCCGCGGCCTCGATGCGGGGCCCGCCCGCCCCCTGTGGACAATCGACTCGGAGTGGGATGTCGCAGAGGCGTCCGCGTCGTCGACCGACACCACCTTCACCGTTGACATGGACGGCGTGCGCGTGCAGTGGACCTGGGATGCCGAGTCCGGGCGATACCTGCGATCCCAGGACGACAACCCACACACGACCGACTCGGGTCGGCGCATCAGCGCATCGACCGTGGTCGAACTCTCCGCCTTCCACCGACCGTCGACGGTCGACGCCCGCTCGCCTCACGTCGTCACGCTCGGCAGCGGCAGCGCCCGGGTGCACCGTGACGGCCGCTCGATCGCAGCCACGTGGACCCGCGAGAATCCCGCCGATCCCTTCGCGTTCACCGACGCGACCACGGGCGATCCCATCCCGCTCGACGAAGGGGTCACCTTCCTCGAGTTCGTCCGCGACCGCTAGATGATTAGTTCCAAGGGGTTCGCGCGGTCCGCGCGTATCCGCCACTGAACGCGCGAGAGCGTCCAAGATCGGTGCTTCACCACACCGACTGTCTTGGAGGACTCGG
>Ga0209831_1004684_pt1 | contig 10582 bp, 17 predicted proteins | sample Maine_Asex4_meta_FD_187451 | JGI IMG/M metagenome (GOLD analysis project Ga0209831, IMG submission 187451) | Marine algal microbial communities from Maine, USA - Maine_Asex4_metaG (SPAdes) (version 2) | ecosystem: Host-associated > Algae > Red algae > Unclassified | place: Maine, USA | collected...
CCCGCGTCTCTCGGGCCGTCCTCCTCGGTGTGGCCGCTTGCCTACCGCTTTGCGGCAGGCGTCGTCCTCGCGCGCGTCGCACCCCTGGGTCGATTCTCGGTGCCATGATGCTTGCGTTCGTCACCCCGTCCGCCCCTGGACCCCGTGAGAGGGCAAGCGCGTGGTGCCAGGACCCCGCGAGTGGGCAGCCTCGTGTTGTCGGGCACAAGCGGCATGGAATCTGCGCTTCGAGTTGTGCTTGGTGGTGAGCAAGGCCTCGCCTGGGAGTCCCATTTCCCTCGCCAGACACGCCGGTCGTCGGTCGACGGCTCCAACAGGCACTGTCGATGCGCTCTTGCTCGCGTGCTTACGCTGGACTAACGCTGGGTGCGTGCGGTGTCGCGTGGGTCGTCGCGATGCGTGGGCGACTGTGCCCTGAGCGGCGTGTTGCCTGGTACCCAGCCTAGCTGTTTGTATCGGGGAGGCGCCCAGTGAGCGGTGGGAAGGACGTGGGTGTGCGCGCACCGGTGCGATGCGGGGCGCGGTGTTGCGTGACTTGCCACTACTCTTCCCCCCGACCCTGGCGCGAGGAAGGGGCGCTGGCAGGAGGAGTGAAGCACTTGCTGCCGGCCATTCTGCACTGCAGGCAGCTGGAGGTACTCCCGCAGGCCTGAACGCCGCACATGGACCTGAGCGTGGGTTGTCACCGTGCTCTGGTCTCTCACACCTGTTGGCCCACACGCTACCAAGGTGAGACGTGGGGCGTGCGCGTCGTGTTGGCGTGGAGGGCTGAGCGGGCTCTGCTCTGGTGAGAGGCGGCCGCTGGTTCGCAAGCTCTCTTTGGCTGTCTCGGTAGCATGCCATACTTCTCCCCTCTACTTGTGGGAGGAGTTGACAACGGAGCTCCGCTGAACGCGGGTCCAGGCGGACAGCCGGTCCTGAACGACCCACTGACGTTTTCCACTGTCGCTTTCCGCGGAGTATTCGTCTCTGTCGCGACTCTTTACAACCACACCACCACTCTTCTTCTTCCCTCACCCCCCTCCTTCTCTTGGTCGCTTCATTCGCCGCCCCCGGGGATAGCACCTCCGCCCGGCCCCGTTCGGGGCGGTGCTCGTACCTTACAGCCACCGTCGTCTACTTGTGCAGCGTAGGAGGATATCATTGACGTGGACACGCTGCCGCCTGTCGCTGCCGCTTTACCCGTTGCGGCCAGCGGATCGGCAGCCACCTTTTCTCGCCGCTCGGAACGACAACCTATCGAGCAGCTTATCGACGTCGACGACCCGGTCAAGATGGCGAAGTTGGCGACTACATCTGTCGGAGCCCTGTCGGTCGGTGGCCGACTGCAGCCGACGCGCGAGCTCGACGGCCTACTCGGAAAGGTTCTGCAGGAGCAGAAGATCGAGATTCAGAACGAGGAGACAGAAGCCGCTCGTGCTTCCACGGCCTCAGACGAGGTGCTCGGGGCGCCAATTGCGGGAGCCGGGGAGTCTGCGGTGCCTCAGGCGTCGTGCGCCGGCGGGGGAGTGCTCGGGGAGGCTGCTGTGGCCGCCAACCGTGCCCGTGAGGCCGTCGTGGCGGCTATTTCCCAAGACCGCAACCAGCAGCTCCAGATACCGGGACCACCGTGTAAACCACGTGTGGTGGCTTCCATTTCTTGCGGACGCAGCGATGACGAGCCCTCCGTGGGTCCGGTTGCACCGATTCTTGACTTCCTCGCGGACTGGTCTGGGCGCTCGCGTGCGGCGAGCCACGAGCTGCTGGCGAATGCGGCTCCTCGAACAATGGAGATGCCTTCCGCGCAGCGGTCGCTGTTTCCTAGTGATCCTCGCCGGTTGAGTTTGCCTCGTCGTCCCCGCCGCAGCTTCAAGCTCCGGGCTGCCGTCATGTCTGCCCTCCCACGGTATGTCCCGCGTATGTATGTCGATCCGCCAACGCCGCCCGAGGAAGGCTCACCGGCCGCAGCCGGTTTTTTTCAAGGGTCCAACGACGGCGAGGACGGTGTCGCCGACGGCGACGACGAGCTAGACTACTTCGACGGAAAAACTGCTCCCGGGGACGGAACGATTGAGGTAGGCGGCGCGAACGGTGACGTCCACAGCAACGTAGATAGAGCCGCCAACGCTGTGGGCACCTCTGGTGCGTCGCCGACCAAGAGTGTGTGAACGGGCGGTGTTCCAGGGGCTGGAGACGCGATGCTGCAGCGTATTGCTGTCGTGATTCAGGGGCTTAGCTACCCCCATTTTTCCCGGCGCTTCGGTGCAGCCGCCCCCCGCGCCTTCGTACAACGCGGCTCTGACCGCCGCGGTTTTCAGTTGTGCGTCGTAAGCTGATGTGACCGCCGCGTCCTGCCGACCCGCGGCCGAGGATGCCAGCAGCACTGTACCGGCGTCGAGTGCAGCGACGACATGAATGACGACGACTTCGTACTAGCGTACGTCACTCTTCCGGCGTCCCCGTCCTTTGATGCTCGCTGATCACCTCGATCGGCTCGTCCCTCGTCCGGGAGGCGTCATACGGCCAGGATCTCCCGGGCCCCTCGTGGTGAGGGCTCCGCTGCGGCATGCGCCACCAGTGCCGCGGCTGGAAATGGCGTGGATGAGGAACCCCTGCCTCCGATGTCTCGTGAGGTGTACGATGCTGATAGAGCTGGCTTCTCGTGCTTTTTTTGGGAGCAGATACGCTATCGCGTTGAGCTCGTTGTCGTCAAGTCGCAATCGGTGTCCGTGCTGCACCGCATGGAAAGGAATTCTTCTTCAGTCGACGGCCCCGATTCCAGGAACGGAGCAAAGATGAAGCGCTTTGCGGGGCTCGAGAAGCTCATTTCTGCTCTGACTGAGCGTCTATCTAGGGCAAGCGAAGGATCGACGGAACCCGGTGCATCTAGGAAGATGCAGGCTTCGCTCAACGACATTCAGGTGCCTTTGCTTCGCATGTCGCACTCCTCTTGTTATTCTGCAACACGCTGCGGGGTTGTCTGTCGACCGATTGATCGCATGGGGCTCGGGCATGGGTGGTCGGTGGAGGGAGAGTGGTGCGCTATGGTACTTGGGGCAACCGTCGGCGTTTTCCGCCCGACAGTTCGCCCATCCACGGACTATGACAGTGGATGAAGAGTGTTCTAAGCTCCTGCGCAACGACTCGTTCTTCGTTGACTCATGTGGCCGGCTCGCCATGCGTGAAGCTTTGGCCAGTATCATCGAGGAAGTCGGCGGGACACCCCTCATGGTCACGTGGTCCGGTACCAACGAGACCTCGCGCGTCACCCGGTGCAAGATCGGACACTTTGCCAATGTCTCGTTCCGAGTAAGTTGAGTTTACCTTGAGCTGTCGTCGTGCTGAATGACATTTGGTCCCTTGGCGTGTTTTGAACCTTGCGTCGAAGGGGGAGGCATGTGCGCGTACTCAGTCTACGCTCCCTGGTGCTGACATTTTTTCACTCGTCGTCGTTGTTTGCTTGCTTGAATGCATTCTCTTCCCGGTCTTCCCCCTGGCCAGGTGCGAGCGTACCTTCGCAACCGTCGGTCCTGCCACCGGTCAATCTCGGTGCCGGTGTTTTTGAACCAAGGGCATCGGACTGTGTACGAGTGGGAGCTCGTGTACCTGCACGACCGCCTCCCTAAGGACGCTGGCGTGCATGACGGCTTGCAGCTGGTGGACGGAGGTGCTCCCAGTCGCCACGACACCATCCCGGCCCCGGACCCTGTTGCCGGCACCGCCGCCGCAACTTCAGAAGATGCACCAGCAGCCGCTGCCCCCGTTGGCGTAGCTTTGCACGGTCCTCGTGCTCCTCCTCCCGGTCCGGTCATTCCGGGCCCTCCTGCGCCTCTTCATCTGGCGCCGCTGCCCGCACACTCGCCGGTCCTGCCGGGGTCACAGGCTTCGAGGCAGCCCGCGACGGCATTCGTGAGACAAATCCTGATGACGATCGGGATGAAGAGGAGGACTATGAGATCCATGCCGTCTCTGGCGAGTGGGCCGCCCAGTTGCAAGTGAACCGGGCGGCAGGCTTTTGTGTTTTCCCTGTTCTTCTCCCGCCGACCAGGCGTTTTGATGACTTCGAGGACTCCGTTTTCTCGCTGTGGCCAGGACATTGGGTACCTGTATGATGCTCGCCCTTTATTTGTCTCTTCTTTCATGTTTTTGTGTCTGTGCTCTGTGGGTGCCCTTCTTTGAGTTGTGCCACTTGTTTTTCTGCCTGCCGTCCAGGCGTTTTGACGGCTCCGAGGACTCTGTCTTCTAGCTTTGGCCACGACATTGAGTGCCTGTATTATGCCTCATCGCTTGTTGTATTGTTGTGTGCTTGTTGTTCGTGTTTGGCTTTTGCTCCGTACTGGGTGCTTCATGTGTGGGATGTGTCGGGTGCTCCATGCGTGGGATGTGTCGGATTGGACTGGTGTTCCCGGCATCCCTGTCTGCCGTGCTTGGGGTCGGTTTGTTGAGTGTCGTCGTTGTACATGGATGGTAGTACCTTGACATAGTACTACCAGGCAGAAGCAAAACACTAGTGCTTTTTTTCCCATCACGGTGCCGAGAATTGCATGCCGCGGGCGTAGCGTAGCGGTCAGCATGAAACAATTGGACTGTTTCTGTGGGGCATTGTGGCGTTACAGTACAATACGAGCTGTTTGACTCCTCATCAGGTACTGCATTGTGCGTCGTTTAAGGCTGTTCCAGCTCGCTACCAACGCTGGAACGTCCGGACTCCGTTACAGTCGTCACTCTCTCTCGACTGCGCCCCGATCTCGCAATCCAGATCCGAGCACCCGAACAAGAAAGGAACGGAATCGCGTCTGTAGGGCTTCTCTTTGGCAATAGACGGCCGAACAGAATCGCGTTCTGGTGGGGCTGCCTCGTCCAGCGACAGTGCCCGCCCCCGTCCCGCCCCTCGTCGCTGGACGAGGCAGCCTCAACAGAACTCGGTTCTGTCCGGGCGCCTGTTTTCGAACAGACGCTCAACAAACGCGATTCTCTTCCATTGTTGTTCGGGTGGTCGGATCTGGATCGCGAGTTTCGGGCAGAGTCGTGAGAGGGTGCGGTCTGTATTGGGGTCTGGGCGTTTCAGCCTTGGTAGCCGTCTGGAAACGGCTTCAATGACACACAATGCAGTACCCAATGATGAGTCATACAGCTCGTGTCTTCGTCCGACAATATCCAACATGAACAGTCCAATTGTTTCGCGCTGACCGCTACGCTACGCCCGCAGCATGCCATTTTCGGTCTCGTGGTGAAAAAAGAACAGCCCCAGTTTTTACCGTCTCTCTGGTAGTGCTGTGTCAAGGAACTACCATCCATGTTCCACGACGACACTCAACAAACCGACCCCAAGCACGGCGTACTGGGATGCCGGGAACACCAGTCCAATCCGATACATCCGACGCATGGAGCACCCGACACATCCCACACATATGCTGCACCAAGCACCGAGCACACACCAAACACTGAAAAAGAAGCATACAGCAATACGACAAGCACGCAAGCACCGTACAGGTACCCAATGTCCTGACCAGAGCGAGACCACAGAGTCCTCGGAGCAGTCCAAACGCCTGGTCGGCAGGCAGAAAAACAGGTGGCACAATCCAAACATGGGCGGCCACACAGCACTGACAAAAGCACATCAATGACGAGAAAGAGAGAGTGCGAGCACCGTACAGGTTCCCAGTGTCCTGGCCAGATCGAGGAGACAGAGTCCTCGGATGCGTCCAAACGCCTGGTCGACAGGTTAATGAAGAACAGCTACGACTCACAAGCCTGCGGCGCGGTACGCGCGCAACTGTGCGGCGCGCTCGGCATCGACGGGACGGATCTTGTCGTCCTCCTCTTCATCCCAATCGTTGTCAGGCTCCGTCTCACGGGCACCGACGCGCGCTGCCTTGCGTGAACCCTGTGACCCCGCCAGGACCGGCAAGTGCGCGGGAAGCGGCGTCAAGCGCAGAGGCGCAGGCAGGCCCGGAATGACAGGAACGGGAGGGGGAGCCCGAGGTTCGTCTGACGCACCGACAACAGGGACAAAGGCTGCCGGTGCATCTTCGAAGGCTGCGGCGGCGGTGTCGGCGACAGGTGTCGGGGCCGGGGTTGTGTCGTAGCGATTCGGGGCACCTCTGTCCACCAACTGCAGGCCGTCATGAACGCCAGTGTCCTCAGGAAGCGGCCGTGGAGATATACGAGCTCCCGTTCGTGAAGAGTCCGATGCCCTTGGTTAAAAACAGCAATACCGATGTTAATCGGTGGGAGGCCTGCACGGTTGCGATGATACGCTCGCACCTGGAGAGGGGGAAGGGGGGGGAGCAAACGAAATCAAGGAAGCCAACAAAGACGACGAGAACAAATGTCAGCACCAGGGAGCGTAAACTGGGTTCACGTACATATCTTTTGCCTCGACGCAACGTGAAAACGACGGCAAGGGACTGACTCGCATCGAGCGCGATGACAGAAATCGGTCAAGTCAACTTACACGAAACAACACATTGGCAAAGTGTCCGAACAGGCAGCGGATGACACGTGAGGTCTTGTTGGGACCGGACCATGCCACCGTTAGAGGTGTCCCGCCGACCTCTTCAATGACGCTGATCAACGCCTCAAGCATGGCGAGCCGACCGCAAGAGTCAACGATGAAGGATTCATTGCCCAGCAGCTCTCAACACTCCTCCGTCGACAGCTTGAGGACACGGCGAAAAGAAGATGACGAGCGCGAGCTCCAGCTACCCATGCCCTTCAGCGTGTGCATGTGTTTGACGAAGGCAGCCATGGCGGTTGACGTCAGCGATGAGTTCCGGTGGCCCACCACGCGCTTGATGTACTGATAAGTGACCATGAGCGATTCCCTTGGCCGGCTGGCGCATGGGCAGCATCAGCTTCTGCTGGATCTTGAATGCAGCCTTATCCTCAGGGATATGCAGGGTACTGGCCGCGACGCGCAGCAAGCTGGCGTTGACCTTTGCCGTCGACGGGTAGACGTCGTCAGAGCAGCGGGGTGTGCGGAGCTCCTCCAGCAGCCCCTCAAGGAAGCGCTCCTGAGAATGTAGGATAACATGCAAACAGTATCCAGGATCAAAGGGCAGACCACAGTGATCACAGCAAAATGTCAGAGTCCGTCAGACCGCAACGGCACCAACGGCTGCACCATGCACGCCGCATTCCAGTCTCGCACCACAACCAAGCACCCATCCTAGCGACCAATCGGCAGTTGGACAACCCCGCAGCGTCAACAAGAATATCGTAGAGAAGCGTCACACGCCAAGAAAACGCACGTTAATGTCGTTGATGACGGAGAGCGACATGTCGTGAGATGTGCCACATTCCGCAGATCTGTCGCCAGCCGTGGGAAGACGCTCAGCAAGAGCAGAGATGACTTTCTCCAGCCCTGCGACGCGCTCCATCAGTGCCCCATTACCAGATTCGGAGCCGTCGACGGCGGCGAAAATCCCGTCCATTCGACGCAGCACGGACGCCGACTGCAACTTCAAATCAACTAGCTCGACAAGATATCGTGTGAGCTCCCGGCGAAGGGAAGAGAAGCCAGCTCTAACAGCGTCGTATACATCACGGGAAGACCAAGGAGCCGGCTCATCATCAGCACCATTCCCGGCCGCCGCACTGGCAGCACTTGCTGCAGCGGCGGTCGCACCACGAGCGACCCGAGAGCTGCTGGTCCGACGATGCTTCCTCGAAGAAGTACGAGCAGACCGCGGTGATCCCCGAGGAGCGAACGAGGGGGACGCCGGAAGAGTGACGTACGCAAGCACCAACTCGTCGTCATTCATGTCGTCGCTGCTCTCGTCGGCGGGCAGCAACGGCGGCGGCACCTGACCGTGCGACTGAGGCATCGGGCGAATGATTGGCGACGGCGGCTGTGACGCCCGTACACCCATGCGCTGCGGCGAAGAAGCCATATTGTTACCCGCAGCTGCTGGGCCAGCTGGTGGCAACCCAGTACGCGCAAGGGAAGACTGTCCGGCCTGCACTCGAGCAGCTTGCGCCGCTGTCAAGAAGGGCTCGGCACCTGGAGCCCAGCAGGCGACCGGAAACAGCGACGGGTTGCGGCTTCAGGCCGCGAAAAGCTCGGCCAGTGCGTCTGCCGGAGTTTCTGTCCCGCGGACAGCAGGAGCGCCAGCGGAAGAACCATCGTTAGTGTCCCTCTCAGGCGCGACTCGCTTGCGGGAGTGGGAGGGCGAAGACAGTCCTCCACCCGTTCAGGCGAGACCGGACGATACAGCCGGGCCCGCACCCGCGCTTGACACCAGCCCGGTATGACCGGCATGCATGGCCGCGTGTCTAGAGGACATGCCGCTGCCACCAACTTGCGACACACCATCAGCGACCGCAGCGGTCGAGACCGCATTGCGCGAAGACGATGGTGACTGCTGCAACGAAGCGCCCGAGAAAAGGGGATAGCTACGCCCGTGCATCGCGACAGCGCCACGCGACAGCATTGGGGCTGGAGCCTCCTGAACATTGTTCGCACCGACGGCCTCGCCCAGCGACGCACCAGAGCGCCCGACAGTGCTGGAGGCTGGCCCCACACCACTGCGGATGTCACCGATCGCGCCGCCTACCGGGACGGAATCGTCGCCGGGAGCACCTTCACCGTCAGTGTAGTCGTTACACTCGTCGTCACCGGCAGCGACATTCTCATCACCGTCTTCGTAACCGTCCGAGTAGCCGGCGCTGCCCACCGAGCCAGGCGGGGGCGGCGTCGGGGGATCCGCATACATGTGCGTGACGTAGAGCGGGGCAGAAATGACGGCTTCGCCGCGCACGAAGCCGCGCCGTGGACGACGAGGCAAAATCGATCGGCGGGGATCACGACGTCCCGACAGGTCTGCAAGAGAGTCCAGAATCGGCGCCGCCGGAGCGACAGAGGGCCCACCGTAGCCCGGGCGGCTAAAGGAGGAAGTCCGCATACGGGGTGGGTGCCGAGGAGGCCACGGCATCTGCAGCTGCTCGTCGCGGTTGTGAGAAATGGTCGCCACGACGGCCTCGCGGGTACGGTTGGCGGAACTCATCTCGGCCTTGACCTCAGCACGGGCGGATGCAGCCGCCTCCTCGAGTGTCTCCCCTCGGGCGATGGGCACCTGAGGAGCCACAGACACCCCGACCTCCGCAGCAGATGCTCCAAGCGCCCCCCCAGCAACCGCCGACGCACGAGCGGCTCCCGACTGTTCGTTCTGGACCTTGATCTTTTGCTCGTACAGCACCTCCCCGAGAAGGCCGTCAAACTTGCGCGTCGCCTGCAGCCAGCAACCGTCCTACGGGCCACCCACATACGCAGAAGCCAGCTTAGCCACCGAGGCCGGGTCCTCGACATCGATGGGCTGCTCGACGGTGAGCCCTTTCGACCGGCGCGAGTCGTTGGCCGATGACCCGCTGTCCTTGGCGGGTGGCCCGGCAGCGACTGGCAGCAACGTGTCCACGTCAATGATGTCCTCCTCCACGGCATGAGTAGACGACGGCGGCTTCACAGCACCAGCCGCAACCCGGCCAGGGCCGGGTGGGGGAGCCATGACCGCAGACGGCTTCGAAAGAAACCAGAAGAAGGGGGGGGTTGGGGAGAGAGAAAGGAGGGTGGTGTGGTCGTAAAAGGCCGCTAAACTAACGAGGACCAGGTGTGTTGCGACGGGGGATAGTGGTTGTGGGGCGGATGGGGCCGGCCGTCGACCGAGACCCACAGGAAGTGGAGTCAGATTATAAACTCTTCCCGTCAGCAGGCGGGAGAAGGCCGGCAGCATCCCGGACCAGTCAAAGCGAGTTGACGGACCAGCTCCCGCCTACCACCACAACGGAGCCCGCTCACCTATCGCAGCCGGCAGGACGCGAGCTCCCAATTATTGGGAGGACCGCCGTTGAGAACCACCCAGCCCCCCGCACCGCCCCTCACCGGTGACCACACTCTCACACCCTTCCCGTACCTCGCTGCATGCCTCCACGACACGAACCGTTGTGAGTGGGCACCAATCGCGACCCCGCTAATGTGCCGGTTGTGTACGCCAGACGATGGCCCACACAGTACCACACGCACCCAACGACAATCCGGCGTAAGCTCACGACCAAGGGCGCATCGTCTGTACTGCTTCAGACTGGTGGCCGATGGCCAGCGTGGCTGTGCAGGAGGAGGGACCCCCGGGTGGAGCCCGCTGCTGCCGCATCGCCAGACACAACTCGAAGCACGGAGGTCGTGCCGCTGGTACCTGGCATCGAGCAGTTGCCCGCACGCGGGGTCGAGGGATGGAGGGGGTGACGGTCACAGGGGGCATGGCACCCAGGATCGACCCAGGGGTGTTGTAGTACTACCGGGCCCCCTCCGCGCCAGGGGGCCACCGCGGGGACGTCGGCGACGGCGGGGGACGTCGGTCCCCGACGCGTGGTGGCGATGCCAGCGGCGGTGGTGGCCGACGGGTTGGCAACGCGGGATGGCGGGGCAAGGGGGCGTCCCCGCCGCCCGGCTCGGGCCACATGAGGGAGCGCACCCGATCCCCCGCGCCCGGCACGCGGGCCCCGCGGGAGGCCGGGTTGGCGCGCCCGAGCGGGCGCTGGCGCGCCCGAGAGGGCGCGGCAGGCGACGGCCGACCGGGCGCCACGCGGCGGGTGCAGCGCGTTGCGC
>Ga0209831_1004687_pt1 | contig 10577 bp, 7 predicted proteins | sample Maine_Asex4_meta_FD_187451 | JGI IMG/M metagenome (GOLD analysis project Ga0209831, IMG submission 187451) | Marine algal microbial communities from Maine, USA - Maine_Asex4_metaG (SPAdes) (version 2) | ecosystem: Host-associated > Algae > Red algae > Unclassified | place: Maine, USA | collected...
CTCCTCGGTGTCCTCGGGCTCGTCGTCGCTGTTCTTGGCGATGCCGTGCGAGATGTAGTTCACCACGTCCAGACGGGTGATGTTCTGCTTGTTGAGCAGGTACACCGTCTGCGAATCCTGCTCTCCGAAGATCGCCACCAGCACGTTGGCGCCGGTCACCTCCTTCTTGCCGGAGCTCTGGACGTGGAACACCGCGCGCTGCAGCACGCGCTGGAAGCCCAGCGTGGGCTGCGTCTCGCGGGTGTCGTTCTCGTCCAGCTGCGGGGTGTTCTCCTCCACGAAGCTGTCGAGCTCGTCGCGCAACGTGTCCAGATCCCCGCCGCAGGCGCGCAGCACCTGGGCCGCGGTCGGGTTGTCGATCAGCGCGAGCAGCAGGTGCTCCACGGTCATGAATTCGAAACGCCGTGCCCGCGCCTCCTTGAACGCGTTGTTCAGCGTGAATTCGAGTTCTTTGCTCAGCATGTCGTCGATTGTCCGTCGATATCGTGGCGTGACCGCAGCAATGTCGAACTGCAGGCCTCTCTACATACGGGCCCGTGGCCCTGTCGGTCGCCCTGGTTCAGACCCTGTCGTGCAGGATCCTGCACGCTCAGGCCTCCTCCATGTCGCACATCAGAGGATGCTTGCTCTCGCGCGCGAACTGGGTAACCTGTGCAACCTTGGTCTCCGCGATCTCGCGCGTGAACACGCCACACACCCCCTTGCCCTTTCGATGCACGTGCAGCATGACGACGGTCGCCTGCTCGCGGTCCAGCGTGAAGAACACCTGCAAGACCTCTACCACGAACTCCATCGGGGTGTAATCGTCATTGAGCAGGACCACCTTCCACAGCGGTGGACGGGCAAGCTTCGGCCGCGCCTGCTCGACGACGAGGCCGTCGTCCTGATCGTGATCGTTGTCCTGCTCGCTCATGGCTGCTGGTCGGGAACGGTTGTGCGGGTGAGCCCGACCTCGTGGAAGGCCGGTGGGAGGTGTGGGCGCTTGCCCGCATTCTACTGACCGGCCCTGCCGGCGCAACGCCGTGCATCCATTGTCGTCACCGCACGCGGCGGCCGGGCCGTCATGCCTTACAGGATGGGGCCATCGAACACAGTCTCAAACCCGATACGCCATTCATCCCGAGCGGACCACGTCCTGCTTCGCACGGGCGCGCCGCCGCGTATGATCACGGCGCCGGACGTCGGCGGCGCCCCGCGCCTGCCTCCCCCGCCCAACCAGTCGATGGATCGCCCACATGTTCACGCTCACCGCCGATACCCGCCTGGCCGTCATCGGACTCGGCTACGTCGGCCTGCCCCTGGCCGTGGAGTTCGGACGCGGCGGCACACCGGTCATCGGCCTGGACATCGACGCGGCGCGCATCGCCGAGCTGCGCGACGGCACCGACCGCACGCTCGAGGTCAGCCCGGAGGAGCTGGCCGAGGCCGGGAGGCTGAGCTTCACCGACCGCTTCGAGGATCTGGCCGACTGCGACGTGTTCATCGTCACCGTGCCCACACCGATCAACCGCCACAAGCAGCCCGACCTGACGCCGCTGATCCGCGCCTCCACCGCGATCGGCGGCGTCATGAAGCGCGGCGCCCTGGTGATCTACGAGTCCACCGTCTATCCGGGCGCCACCGAGGAGGTGTGCGTGCCCCTGCTGGAGCGCGCATCGGGCATGACCTACAACGAGGGCTTCCACTGCGGCTACAGTCCCGAGCGCATCAACCCGGGCGACAAGGAGCACCGGGTCAGCACCATCACCAAGGTCACCGCGGGCTCCACCCCCGAGATCGCCGCCCAGGTCGATGCGCTGTACCGGCGCATCATCACCGCCGGCACCCACCGGGCCAGCTCCATCCGCGTGGCCGAGGCCGCCAAGGTGATCGAGAACACCCAGCGGGACCTGAACATCGCGCTGGTCAACGAGCTGGCGATGATCTTCGGCCGGCTGGGCATCGACACGCTCGAGGTCCTGGAGGCGGCCGGCACCAAGTGGAACTTCCTGCCGTTTCGCCCCGGGCTGGTGGGCGGGCACTGCATCAGCGTGGACCCGTACTACCTGACCCACAAGGCGCAGGAGATCGGCTACCACCCGCAGGTGATCCTGTCCGGCCGGCAGATCAACGACGGCATGGGCGAGTACATCGCAGGGGAGGTGATCAGGATGCTGGCGCGGCGCCGCATCCACGTGGCCGGGGCCCGCATCCTCATCCTCGGCCTGGCCTTCAAGGAGAACTGCCCGGACCTGAGAAACACCCGCGTGGTGGACATCGTGCGCGAGCTGGAAGGCTTTCACGCCACCGTCGATGTGCACGATCCGTGGGTGGATGCCGAGCAGGCACGGCACGAGTACGGCATCGCACCGGTCGCCACCCCCGAGCCCGGTCGCTACGACGCGATCATCCTGGCCGTGGCCCACGAGCAGTTCCGGGAGCTCGGGGCCGAAGGCATCCGGGCGCTGGGCAAGAGCGAACACGTGCTCTACGACATCAAGGGCGTGCTGCCGCGCGATGCGGTCGATGCGCGGCTCTAGCCGTTCCCGCCGACCACCGCTCCCGACCACCCGCTCCCACCGACCCGAGACTGTTCCTGTCCATGAAGGTTCTCATCACCGGCACCGCCGGGTTCATCGGTTCGACGCTGGCGCTGAAGCTGCTGGAGCGTGGTGACGAGGTCATCGGCGTCGACAACGTCAACGACTACTACGACGTCGATCTGAAGCTGGCACGCCTGGCGCGCGTGAAGGCCCATGACGGGTTCACCGAGGTGCGCGGCTCGCTGGAGGACACCGGGCTGATGAAGCGCACCTTCGAGACGCATCGGCCGCAGCGGGTCGTCAACCTCGCCGCCCAGGCCGGGGTGCGCTACTCGCTGGAGAACCCGCGTGCCTACATCGACGCCAACATCGTCGGCTTCCTGAACGTGCTGGAGAACTGCCGGCACACCGGTGTGGAGCACCTGGTCTACGCCTCCACCAGCTCGGTGTACGGCGCGCACACCAACATGCCGTTCAGCGTGCACGAGTCGGTCGATCACCCGGTCAGCCTGTACGCGGCGAGCAAGAAGTCCAACGAGCTGATGGCCCACACCTACAGCCACCTGTTCGAGCTGCCGACCACCGGGCTGCGCTTCTTCACCGTGTACGGGCCGTGGGGCCGCCCGGACATGGCGCTGTTCCTGTTCACGAGGAAGATCCTGGCGGGCGAACCGATCGATGTCTTCAACCACGGCCGCCACAAGCGGGACTTCACCTACATCGACGACATCGTCGAAGGGGTGACCCGCACTTTGGACAACGTCGCCACCGGCAACCCGGACTGGGATCCGATGAAGCCGGATCCGGCCACCAGTGCCGCCCCGTACCGGGTCTACAACATCGGCAACAACGCCCCGGTGGATCTGGAGCACTACATCGCCACGCTGGAGGGCTGCCTGAACCTGACGGCCGAGAAGAACCTGCTGCCGTTGCAACCGGGCGATGTGCCCGACACCTTCGCCGATGTCACCGACCTGGTGCGCGACGTGGGCTACAAGCCGGACACGAGCGTGGAATCCGGCATCGCCCGCTTTGTGGACTGGTACCGCGACTACTACGACGCCTGACGTGACCGCCGGCACCGCGTCCGGGCACCGGGACGGCGCACCGCCCCCCTTGAGCATCGATCAGCGATGAGTGACGAGATCGGCACCGCGGCAAGCGTCGCCACCGCCCGCGACGGGCTGCCCGCCGGTGCGCACGTGATCGTGGGCATGAGCGGCGGGGTGGACTCCTCGGTCACGGCCTGGCTGCTGGTGCGCGCCGGCTACCGGGTCAGCGGCGTGTTCATGCAGAACTGGGAGGACGAGGACGATGCCTGCACCGCCCGCCAGGACTACCGGGACGCGGCCGGCGTGGCCGAACGGCTCGGCATCGAGCTGGAGAGCGTCAACTTCGCCGAGGAGTACTGGGAGGGGGTGTTCGAGCATTTCCTGGCCGAGTACCGGGCCGGGCGCACCCCCAACCCCGACGTGCTGTGCAACCGCGAGATCAAGTTCAAGGCCTTCCTCGACCATGCGCACCGGCGCGGCGCGGCCGCGATCGCCACCGGTCACTACGTCCGGCGCGGGCGCGACGAGGCCGGGGCCTGGTCACTGCTGCGCGGGCGCGACGCCAACAAGGACCAGAGCTACTTCCTGCACCAGCTGGGTCAGGCGCAGATCGGCGCCAGCCTGTTCCCGATCGGCGAGCTGGAGAAGCCGCTGGTCCGCAAGCTGGCCCGCGAGGCCGGGTTCCACGTCCACGCCAAGAAGGACAGCACCGGCATCTGCTTCATCGGCGAGCGCAAGTTCACCGCCTTCCTGGCCGACTACCTGCCGGCGCGCCCCGGCGACATCGTGGGCAGCGACGGGCGCCGGCTGGGACGGCACACCGGCCTGATGTTCCACACCTACGGCCAGCGCCAGGGACTGGGGATCGGCGGCACCGTCGGCGGCGACGGCAGCCCCTGGTACGTGCTGGCCAAGGATCTGGCCAGCAACCGGCTGATCGTCGGCCAGGGGCACGACCACCCGGCCCTGCTGCGACGCACCCTCGAGGCGGCCGATGCGCACTGGGTCGCCGGCGCTCCGCCGTGCGCGGACTTTCGCTGCACCGCCCGGGTGCGCTACCGGCAGCAGGACGTGCCGGTGACCATCCGGATGGTCACCGGAGAACCGCAGCGCTTCGAGGCGGTGTTCGACCAGCCGGTGCGCGCCGTCACGCCCGGGCAGTCGATCGTGCTCTACGACGGCCAGCACTGCCTGGGGGGGGGCGTGATCGCGACGCCCGGCGCCTCGCTCGCACCCGAGGTCGACGCGATGTGTCCGCCGCTGCCGGCACGGGTGCCGAATGAACCCGCCAGCGCCCTATACTCCGCGCGATGAGCCAGATCGTCACCATCGAGAACCAGACCCTCGCACTCGCCGGCGTGTTCCAGTCGGTGCACCTGTGCAAGGCGCTGGCGACCACCGGACGAGCCGACCAGGACGATCTGGAGGCGACACTGCGCTCGGTGCTGACGCTGCACACCGAGCGGGTGCTCGATGCCTACGGCGGATCGAGCCACTCGCTGCGACGCGGCCTGCGAGTGCTCAAGAACCAGCTGGGCACGCGCGGTGGCGAGGCGCACGATCTGGACCTCGCCCGCTACGCACTGTCGCTGATCCAGCTCGGCAGCAACGTCATGAAGGATGCAAAGACCATCGATCAGCTGCGCATCGGCATCAGCCGTGCCCAGTCGCTGGAGTTCGACGTCACCGATCCGACCCTGATATCCAACCTCGCCGATCTCTACCGCAGCGCGATCAGCCATCTCAGCCCGCGCATCATGGTGTCCGGCGATCCGGGTCACCTGAACGATGCGCTGACCGCCTCGACCATCCGCGCCGTGCTGCTCGGCGGGCTCCGCTCGGTGGTGCTGTGGCGCCAGTGCGGCGGCTCCCGCTCCACGCTGCTGTTCTCCCGCGGGCGCTACGCGCGCACCGCGCAGACGCTGCTCAACACCGGTTGAGCAGGTCCGCGCGCCGGTCCGCGCGCAGACCCGCGCCAGGGAACGCTCGCCTCAGGACGCCATCTGCAACGTGACCGGGATGTCCTTGAACTTCACCTTGGTCTCGTCCGCCGAACTCTGGAAGTCGGCGATCTCGTTGAAGTTCAGGTAGCGGTACACCTCCTCGCCCATGGCGTCGAGCGTGGCGGTGTAGCGCATGTACTCCTCCACGGTCGGCAGACGCCCGAGCAACGCCGCCACCGCGGCCAGCTCCGCCGATGACAGGTACACGAACGCCCCCTTGCCCAACCGGTTCGGAAAGTTCCTGGTCGAGGTGGACACCACCGTGGCACCCGGCTTGACCCGCGCCTGGTTGCCCATGCACAAGGAACAGCCCGGGATCTCCAGCCGCGCACCGGCCGCGCCGAAGATGTTGTAGTAGCCCTCCTCCTTCAACTGGTGCTCGTCCATGCGGGTGGGTGGCGCGATCCACAGCACCGTGTCGATGTACTCGCCGGACTGCTTCAGCAGCTCGCCGGCGGCCCGGTAGTGACCGATGTTGGTCATGCACGAGCCGATGAACACCTCGTCGATCCTGGTGTTCTGCACCTCGGACAACGGCTTGACGTCATCCGGGTCGTTGGGGCAGGCCAGCAGCGGTTCGGTGATGGTGGCCAGATCGATGTCGATGGTCTCGAAGTACTCGGCATCCTCGTCCGCCTCCAGCAGCGACGGGTTCGCAAGCCACTCCTCCATCTTGCGCGCCCGGCGCTCCAGGGTCTTCGCATCCTGGTAGCCCTGATCGATCATCCAGCGCAGCAGGGTGACGTTGGAGGTGATGTATTCCTTCAACGGCTCGATGTCGAGCTTGATGGTGCAGCCGCCGGCCGACCGCTCGGCGGTGGCGTCGGCCAGCTCGAACGCCTGCTCCAGCTTCAGGTCGCGCAGCCCCTCGATCTCGATGCAGCGCCCGGAGAACACGTTCTTCTTGCCCTTCTTCTCCACCGTCAGCAAGCCCTGCTGGATGGCCGCATAGGGAATGGCGTTGACCAGGTCGCGCAGCGTGATACCCGGCTGCATCTCGCCGGAGAAGCGCACCCGCACCGAGGTCGGCATGTTCAGCGGCATCACCCCGGTGGCCGCGGCGAACGCGACGAGGCCGGAACCTGCCGGAAAGCTGATGCCCATCGGAAAGCGGGTGTGCGAGTCCCCACCGGTGCCCACCGTGTCCGGCAGCAGCATGCGGTTCAGCCACGAGTGGATGATGCCGTCGCCCGGACGCAGGCTGACACCACCTCGATCGGTCATGAAGTCGGGCAGCGTGTGGTGGGTGCCGACATCGACGGGCTTGGGGTAGGCCGCGGTGTGGCAGAAGCTCTGCATCACCAGATCTGCCGCGAACCCGAGGCAGGCCAGGTCCTTCAGCTCGTCACGCGTCATGGGGCCGGTGGTGTCCTGGCTGCCGACCGTGGTCATGCGCGGCTCGCAGAACACGCCCGGGCGCACGCCCTCGACACCGCAGGCGCGTCCGACCATCTTCTGCGCCAGGGTGTAGCCCTTGTCGGAGGCATCCTCGACACCGGGGCGCACGAACACCTCGCTGGGCGAGCGGCCGAGCGCCTCGCAGGCCTTGTCGGTCAGCGCCCGCCCGATGATCAGCGGAATGCGACCACCGGCGCGCACCTCGTCCAGCAATACCGGGCTGGACAGTGTGAACGGGCTCAGCTCCTCGTCGCTGCCGTGCTTCGTCACGCGGCCGTCATGCGGGTGGATGTCGATGATGTCGCCGGTCTCCATGCCATCCACGTCGCACTCGATCGGCAGGGCACCGGCATCCTCCATCGTGTTGAAGAAGATCGGCGCGATGTTCTTGCCCAGCACGAAGCCGCCGTCGCGCCGGTTGGGGATGTGCGGAATGTCGTCGCCCATGTGCCACAGCACCGAGTTAGTGGCGGACTTCCTGGACGAGCCGGTGCCGACCACATCGCCCACGTAGGCGACCGGATGGCCGTTGCCCTTCAGCTCCTGGATCTTGCCCAGCGGATCGGCGGCCATGCCCTCGCGCTCGTTCTCCAGCATCGCCAGCGCGTGCAGCGGAATGTCCGGACGCGACCAGGCCGCGGTGGCCGGCGACAGGTCGTCGGTGTTGGTCTCGCCCGGCACCTTGAACACCGTGACGGTGATGGTCTGCGGCACCTCGTCCTTGCGGGTGAACCACTCGGCGTCGGCCCAGGATTCCATCACGCGCTTCGCCCGGACGTTGCCGTCCTCGGCCTTGAACTGCACATCGTTGAAGGCGTCGAACACCAGCAAGGTGTGCGACAGCGCCTCGGCGGCCGCATCGGCCAGCTCGTCGTCATCGAGCGCCTTGACCAGCCACTCGACGTTGTAGCCGCCGAGCATGCTGCCGAGGATCTCGACCGCGCGCACCCGCGACACCAGCGGGCTGGTGGCGTCACCACTCGCGATCGCCGCGAGGAAGCCGGCCTTCACGTAGGCGGCCTCGTCGACACCGGCCGGAATCCGCTCCGTCAGCAGCTCGACCAGGAAGTCCTCCTCACCGGCGGGCGGGTCCTTGAGCAGGTCCACGAGTGCTGCCGTCTGCGTGGCGTCCAGCGGCAGGGGCACGATGCCCTCGGCTTCACGGGCCTTCACGTGTTCTCGGTAGGCGTCGAGCATGATCGTCCTCCAGTCGGTGTCGGGCGCCGGAAGCGGCACCCGCTTGATCGGTGTCGGACGCGCACGGGCGCCCGTTCGATGTCTTCAGGCGCGCGTGGCCGTGCGACGGCTGCGCGTCTTGCGTTTCGGGGCGGGGGTCGCGTGCTCGATCACCGCGCGCACATCGTCCGCGGCACCGGCGCCGTCACCCGTGCCGAACAGGTTCGCGCGCAACGCATCGAGCTCGTCTCGCAGGGATGCCGCCCGCTCGAACTCCAGGTTGCGCGCCGCATCGTACATGCCCTGCTCCAGCGACTTCATGCGCCTGGCGGCCGCGGCCGGCGTCAGACGCTCGACCTTCGGTGCCGCAACCTCGGTCTGCTCGCCGCGACGACCACGGCGTCCCTTGGCCGCGGGCGCACCGGATTCCATCACGTCGGCCACCTTCTTGACGATGCCCACCGGCACGATGCCGTGCTCCTCGTTGTAGGCCAGCTGCACCGCCCGACGCCGCTCGGTCTCCTCGATGGCACGCTGCATGGACCCGGTCATGGTGTCGCCGTACAGGATCGCCTTGCCGTGCAGGTTGCGCGCAGCGCGTCCGATGGTCTGGATCAGGGAGCGGTCCGAGCGCAGGAAGCCCTCCTTGTCGGCGTCGAGTATGGCCACCAGCGACACCTCGGGCATGTCCAGCCCCTCGCGCAGCAGGTTGATGCCGACCAGCACGTCGAACACGCCCAGCCGCAGGTCGCGGATGATCTCGCTGCGCTCGACCGTGTCGATGTCGGAGTGCAGGTAGCGCACCTTGACGTCGTGCTCGGCCAGGTAGTCGGTGAGGTCCTCGGACATGCGCTTGGTCAGCGTGGTGATCAGCACGCGCTCGTCGCGCGACACGCGGTCGCTGATCTCCGAGAGCACGTCGTCCACCTGCGTCCTGGCGGGCCGCACCTCCAGTTCGGGATCGATCAGGCCGGTCGGCCGGACCAGCTGCTCGACCACCTGATCGGCGTGCGCCGCCTCGTAGTTGCCGGGCGTGGCCGACACGAACACCGTCTGCGGCGCGAGCAACTCCCATTCCTCGAACTTCAACGGCCGGTTGTCGAGTGCGGAGGGCAGCCGGAATCCGAAGTTGACCAGGTTCTCCTTGCGCGCCCGGTCGCCCTTGTACATGCCGCCCAGCTGCGGCACCGTCACGTGGCTCTCGTCGATGAAGATCAGCGCATCGTCCGGCAGGTAGTCGAACAGGCACGGCGGCGGCTCGCCCGGCTGGCGTCCGGACAGGTAGCGCGAGTAGTTCTCGATCCCCGAGCAGTAACCGAGCTCCTGGATCATCTCCAGATCGAACTGGGTGCGCTGCTGCAGGCGCTGCGCCTCGAGCAGCTTGCCGGCGGCGCGCAGCTGCTCAAGCCGCTCGCGCAGCTCGGCCTTGATGTGGTCGGTGGCATCGATCAGGCGCTGGCGCGGGGTGACGTAGTGGGTCTTGGGGTAGATCGTCAGCCGCGGCACCTTCTTGAGGATCTCGCCGGTGAGCGGATCGAAGTGCGACAGCGACTCGATCTCGTCGTCGAACAGCTCGATGCGGATCGCCTCGCGGTCCGAGTCCGCCGGGTGGATGTCGATGATCTCGCCGCGCACCCGGTAGGTACCGCGCTTGAGCTCCATGTCGTTGCGGGTGTACTGGAGCTCCGCCAGCCGTCGCAGCAGGTCGCGCTGATCGATGGTGGAGCCGCGTTTCAGGTGCAGCACCATCTTGTGATACTGCTGCGGATCACCCAGCCCGTAGATCGAGGACACGGTGGCCACGATGATGACGTCGGGCCGTTCGAACAGCGCCTTGGTGGCCGACAGGCGCATCTGCTCGATGTGCTCGTTGATCGAGGAGTCCTTCTCGATGAAGGTGTCCGAGGCCGGCACGTAGGCCTCGGGCTGGTAGTAGTCGTAGTAGGAGACGAAATACTCGACCGCGTTGTTCGGGAAGAAGTCGCGGAACTCGCCGTACAGCTGGGCCGCCAGGGTCTTGTTGGGCGCCAGCACGATCGCCGGACGCTGGTGGCGGGCGATCACGTTGGCCACGGTGAAGGTCTTGCCCGAACCGGTCACCCCCAGCAGTGTCTGCGCGGCCAGACCGTCGCCCACTCCGGCGGACAGCGCATCGATCGCCGCGGGCTGGTGCCCGGCCGGCTCGTAGTCGGTGACGAGGTCGAACGAGTGCTTCATTCGGCGGGCAGGCTCGGGCGGAAGGACAGTGTATCGCTGAACCTGCGGCCGATCCGCCGGATTGGAAGTCCCGGTGCATTGACCTTCGGCGCAGCCGGCACTACACTTGCCGCGCTGTTCCCCGGTAGCTCAGTTGGTAGAGCAAATGACTGTTAATCATTGGGTCGCTGGTTCGAGCCCGGCCCGGGGAGCCACTTACAACGTGTTGT
>Ga0209831_1004692_pt1 | contig 10575 bp, 6 predicted proteins | sample Maine_Asex4_meta_FD_187451 | JGI IMG/M metagenome (GOLD analysis project Ga0209831, IMG submission 187451) | Marine algal microbial communities from Maine, USA - Maine_Asex4_metaG (SPAdes) (version 2) | ecosystem: Host-associated > Algae > Red algae > Unclassified | place: Maine, USA | collected...
GGGATATTCGTCTGCTTGTCTCTGGGGGGGGGAGGCGCGGCGGTGACGGCGGCGGCGTGGGCGGCGGCGGCGGCGGTGCTTGTTGGCGGTGGCTTGTTTGCCGAGGATGCGCTGCCGCGCGAGGGGGGTGGTTCGCGTGGGCTGGTCGTCGGCGGCTGCTTCGCACGTTGTAAACAAGTCCAGGGTATTTCCGCGAACGCGTTTTCAGTGAGAACGATGGGGGCCTTTCTTGCAGCTATTTGTACGATGCCCCTCAATTGGCGCGGTCAAAGCTGCCATGATGCTGTCGGCCACGCGTCACGTGGCGGCGCTCTCCCCGCTGTGTGCTGGTGTGGGACAGAATGCCTGCCGGTGGATTGCGTCACCCTTCCCACTCGCTGAGCGTTTCCGCGTTCTGCGAGCGCCCCCGGCCTCTGTGCGTTAGACCCAGTAGGACACCGCCACGGCTGAAATTGACGTCGCCAAGTGGCGAGCGATTGTGCCGGCTGCAGGCATCCTCAGGGTTGCAACTTCTGTCCCGGGCCTCGCTGTGTTTGAGCCGTTCTGGCGTCAGATCGTTGCGCCGCGCTCGTGTCGTTTGCCCTGTCGTTCATGTTTTTGCTTGCTTCTGCCTCTCAGTTGTACTATTGCTTGTTTCGTGTGTTCGAATGCCCGTGCTCTCTGGCATTTCGCGCAATCGCACTGCCATCTCTCCCTCCCACCTCTTGCCTGTGCCCTACGTCCTGCAGCATCTCCGGCGTGCGGCTTCCACCGCTATTGCGCGCTCCCTTCTCATTCCTCCCGTCCTGGAACGGGCGGCGGCACCCGTCCCATGCCGCGCGCGTCTGTGCGGTCGCGCGTACCACCTGGGCCCGACCATGTGACGTCCCCGCGGGCGGTGAGCGGGCGGAGCCAGCACCCCGCGGTCACGTCCGTCGGTGGGCGCCCGCTGTCGCCATCGGGGGGGGGAAGTACTCATTTCGACGGAAACCAAGCCGCGACATCGTCGGCCACCTTTGCTGGCTTTACCGGTGTGGGCGGCGTCGGCGGCAGCAGTGGTGGTGCTGGTGGGGGCGGCGGCGTGGGCGGCGGCGGGGGCGGCGGCGTGTCGTCGCCCAGCAGCGCTTTTGGCACCGGCGTTGGCCTTGGTGGCCTCGACACAGTCGCAGTTACCTCCCCGCGCACTGCTGTCGAGTCCGCATTGAGGGCGGCGGCGGTGGCGGCCGCCGCCGCCACCGCCGCCGCCGCCGAGCGCTCTCCACGTTCGCGCCCATCGTCGCCGGCTGCCTGGCGGCGGGCGCTTGCACCTTGCACGACATCTTCGTCCGCGGAGCCTGGGCGGTTATCGCCCGCGGTGTCCGTGGATGGGCCGACGGCGGCGGCGGCCGCCGCCGCTGCCGCTGCTGCGTCGATTCCTGCCACAGCCGTCCTTGCCGAGGTTGGCGGCATGTTGCCCCGGCTGAGCTTACCGGCAAGTGAGCGGAGCCGCGCGGCGCGTGGGTGGGATCGGCCGCCGGAGCGAGACTTACAGCCGGTGGAGGAGTCGACGGTGGTGGTGGCGCATGTGGCGGCGGCGGCGGCGGTTGCGGCCGTTACAGGAATGGGACGGGTCTTGGACGAGGGTGTTCCAGACGGGAACTCGGGGAGGGGTGCGTCGACGTCGCCGGCCGCTGAGCATGAAGAGGAGCCCTTCACGGATCGTGGAGAAGAGCCCCTGGCTGGCCCGGGCGGGTGGACGATAGACGGTACATGGATGACACGGGAGATAGCCAAGGGCGCCCTCGTCCTTGGTTGTCTGCGACTTGTTGCCGTGGAGCTGGGCGGAGTTCCCAACCCGTCGTCGTTGCGGGAAGTGTCACTGGCATCGAACGCGTTACCAGGGATTGATTTAACGCCTTTGGCGCTTTGTTCATCGCTGGAGGTACGTGGAGGTTGGCGCGGGGTGGCTATCGGGCGAGAAAGGGGGATGGAGAGTGCTGGAATCTGTCCAGGTCCTTACGCATGACCTGCGAGCCGTGACGTGCGCGTTGTCTGCAGCACTAACCCGCTTTTGCACGACTTGTTGCTTCGCCTGCTTGTTCGTCTTACGCTGCTGTTGTTCTCATTGTTTGCGATGCAAAGGCCCTCGTCCTCAACGCCAATGAGCTCACGGCTATTGACCTCACGCCCCTGGCGGCGTGCCCAAATCTGGAACGCCTGTGGCTTCACAACAACAAGCTCGCTACCGTGAACCTGACGGCGTTGGCCAACTGTCGCGGCCTGCGTTCCCTCTACCTAGACGGCAATGCGTTGCATGATAACTCGGTCGCGCTCGCACCGCTCGCAGCCTGCCGGCTGCTGCGGTCCCTGCGGCTCGGCCGCAACCGTCTTGGGGGGGAGCTCGACATCTCGTGCTTATTGTCTGCCGCCGCGTTGTCGACTCTGGACGTGTCTGCGTCAGTCACGCTCGTTGCGCACGTCACCGCTGAGACCTCCAATGCGTCGTCGGCAGCGGCGGCGCTGCCGCCTGCCCTCCGCCGTAAGGCCGCATCTGTGGTGTGGCGGCAGGTGGATTCACCACCGCGGACGCCCGAGCCGGAGCCCCAATTCGAAGCCGACGGGAGGCATGTGTCGGGTCCGTCGTCGGTCTTGTCTCAGCCGGTCGACGTACCGAGCGCGGCTGCAGTAACCCACGAGGTCGTTCGCAATGGAGAGTTGTCGACGAGGTCGTTGCCATCGGAGCTACTCGCGGCGATGCGCTCTCCCTCTCCACCGTCGGTGTCATCGTCGTCACTCGATGTGCAGGCCAACACTGTGACCTGCGATGTCTTAGACAGTCCGTTTATGTCGATCAGGGACGGTTCCGTATGCAGCGATTGTACCGCTGTCGCGGACTGCCCTCTTGGTGTTCGTCCCCACGCCCACGCCCCCTCCTCCCAGTGGAATGGCTGTGCTGGCGGCTCGGTGCAAAGTGTCTCTTCGGCCAGCAGCGGAAGCACAGGAGCGGTGGACAAGCCCCCAATTAAGTTGCGCTTCTGCGTTCTCCTCGTCGGCTTTCGAGGCACTAGCAGGTATGGGGTTGAGGCGCTGCTTTGCGCAAACTCGGACGTCGGCACCGCCGCGGTTCCGTGTGCGGTGCTCGAAGCCCAATCTGCGCTGTCGCTGGTGCCCGCCCACGTGCACGTGGTCGTTATGGAGGTCGACTTGAGCAGCGAGGCACTGATTGTGGCGCTCCGCGCCGTCGACGCAACCGTGCCGATTGTCATCGTCGGCCGCACGGACGTGTCGGCTGATGCGGCGTCGCGGTGCCTGCGGCGCGGCGCGTCGTGCTTCCTGACGCAGCCGCTGAGCGGCCGCGACGCTATCACCGTGCGGTCGTTGGCGCAGAAGAGGGCGCGGTCGTTACCGTCCATCAAGCCGGACCTGTCGGTCTGGGCGGCGTTGCGGCCGTGCTCCTCTTCATCCTCGTCTTTAACGACTGATGGGCCGGGGGAGCTACAGCCGTCAGGCCTAATCAAGATTGCACGGGATATCGTGTCGGGGCCGACTTCAGAAGAGGCCGGTTCGCCCCCGCCGCTGGTGCCGTCGGCGCCACTGCGATTGGTAGCATCTCCCCCTTCTTTCATCTCTCTCACTTCTTCCTCCGGAAGTCACCCCACGATTGGAAGCGTCTTGCGGCGCGGCCCATCCGGCTGTGTTGGCACCAGCACTGGCCGCACGCGGGTCATCACGAACGGGCACCCCCCGATTGGTCGCCAGGCCGTGCTTCGACCACAAGCATTCATTCCCCCTCCTCTACACCCTCGGGACGTGGCAGTAGACTTTTCTGTCCTCCGCGCCCGAGCCTTGCGCTTGGCGCACGGAGGCGGCAGCAGTCCTAGTGGGTCCAACTTCGTGGCGCGCGCGCGAGTGGAGGAGTCGGCTCTTCGCATGTTGTTTTCGCGGTGCGGTGGGGCGGCGGGCAAGTCGGCTTTCCCGTCCATTGCCACGTTATGCGGGCTACCTGTGTGCGTGTCGGACGTGTTTTTCTACACGGCATGTCGGTTTGCAGCGTCGGCGTCGACACCGGCGGCACCGGCGATGGCGGCCAAGTTGGGGGACAGCGTATCGCCGGTAGCGACACCTGTGCTCAGCAGTGCTTGCGGCGGTGGCGGTGGTGATGTCGGTGGCAGCGAACGGTTTTCGCATGTCAATGGGAGTGCCTCGGTGCGGCCGGCTCTGGCGCCGCTCAGGTCGAGCCTGTCCCGCTCGTTGCCGGCTGTTCCAACAGTGATGGTCTCGTCCGGCCGGTTCGCTAAGGAGCGCGTGACGTACGCGGTGTTCAGTGCCTTTTGGCAAGAGCAACTTCGGGAACGTGACGCTGAGACGCGCCTCTTCAACGTCCTCCGCGAGTCGCCAGTCACTCTGGCGGTCGCTGCATCGGCGGTATCAATGGTTGTGCGCTCTCTGATTGCCACCCGCCAATTACGGTCCGGGGTGGGTGGCGGCGGCTGGCGGTCGCTGCCGACGAGCCGGTCCGCGTCGCCGGTTGAGGGCCTTCCCCCGTCCTCCTCTTCCTCTAACCTTTTGTCGGACGTTAGCCGAGGTCTTGGCGGCAGGGGTAGCGAGAAGGGGCGTGCGGCGGAGCGCACGCTCGGCGCAGCCGAAGAAGCGGACGTGGCCATTGCACTCATTCTTTACGCTCTGCGAGGCTCGCGGTGGAGCGCTCTTCGGTTACGGGACTTCCGACGGTCGTCCATCTGCGCAGCTCTCCTGTCTGCGGAGTCGGGCGTGTATGGCGGGGTCGCCACAGGTCTCCGCTCGGACCGCATTGTGGAGGCCCGTAACGCGTTCGTGGCGGCGCTCGCGCCCACGGATGGGTCACATTCTCTCCCGCCGCTCTACCGCCCCCATCCGATTCTCGGGCGCGTGCGGCTGCTGTCGCGACAGGCCATGGTTGCCTACAACGCAGCGCGGGGGCTTCTCACGCCTACGGCGGTGGACGCGCTTTTTACTCGCCGGTGCGCGTCCTCATGTTCGGCCCAGCGACGGCAGCGGCGGATCAAGGATGCCTTCCCCGCCGCGAGGGTTTCGTGGGCGGCTGGTCGAGAAGATGTAGACAGCGGCGACCCCGGGGCGGGGGGCTCGGCCGGTCACGTCGGGGAGCGCCCGGTGTCTGCCGGCCCTTCTGCGCCGATTGAAGGTCCTGCCGAAGACGGGCACCTGAGCAGCCCCGAATTTCTGTTGAGCTCAGACGAGCCGGGTCCAGTCGCCGACGAGGAGGCGGGCTTGGACGTGGCCGAGTTCGCGGTGTTTTGGATAGCCACCCAAGATGCATCGACGCGCTCGGCCGCGGAGTACTTCTTCGACATTTTGGACGTAGACCTCGACGGTCGTCTCACCGCGGCCGATGCTGCCCACTTCTACGCGGACAAGCGGCGATTGATGCAAGCGGAGGGGTTCGAGCCGGCCGAGTTCGGTGACGTCTGGCACTACGCGACGGATATGATGCTCGCGGCGTCGAGGGGAGCGGAAAGATCCCGCCTGCTGCCATCTGCTTGTCGCGGCGCCTCCGCTGCGGTCAGCAGAATCAGCGGGCGGGCACTTTTTGGATCAGTTGCCCCCGCAATGGGCACCGCTCCACCGACGCCGGCATCGACCCTGTCATCCTCTTCGCTGTCTGCTGTGGGTGGGCGTCCTCCTCTCCGGTGGCGGCATGGCCCTAGGCCTCCTTTCCCCTCGCTCTATCCCCCCGAGGCCATTCCCGCCTTCGCCATGGCCATCACGCTCCCGTCCTTTCGGTCGGCCCCTGAGAAAGACCGTAGCGACATCCTGCAAGCGCTGCTGTGCCGAGAAGATAACGGCGCGCTTGTTGACTTGCACAAGACCGGCCAGCGTGCGACTGACGGCGTGGCGGTAGGCGATGCGGTCGGTACAGCTGGTGGCGCTGTCGGCACGGCTGCCGTCGGCGCGGTGGCGACAGAGCTGTCGACGCCGGCTGTTGAGCCGTCTGATGACGCGGCGCTTGCCAGTGCTTCAAACGGCGTCTAGGTAGCGGCGGCGTTTGTCTCGAATGCAGTGTCTGCAGCGAAACGGGGGCCGCTTTCTTGTCTTGTCGTAGTGCCCGTGGCTGGACTCGGGGGTCGACAGTACGCCTGCGCTGTACGCTCTTTCTTTGCATCGGCCACGGGTACGTCGCGGCGGGCCCTCTCGCGGTTTCGCTGTTCCGTTGTGTATCCTTTATTGAACATGTGACCGTGTCTCTTTCGTTGCCCTTCGTATTGTAGCTAATCTATGTGCATTCTCTTCGTTGTCTTTTCTCGTTTTGTTTTAAGCAGGCAATGTCTCCTCGCCTTCCTTCTTCCCTGCCGCGACACCCGGGCCGAGCTGACTGGTTTACCGCGTGCTCAACCACGGTTGGGACCCACGACCGCCCGGCCACCAAGCCGAGCACCGTGCACGTTCTCAACCCCACTCGATGCACGATGGTATCCCCCCCACCCGACACCCCACACCCGCCGCCACCCCTCCATCACTGCCGCCGCTGCCTGCTTGCCGCCCCCCCCCACCGCCGCCAGCGGTAGCGCTATGCCCGTCGCGGCGTACAACGCCCGAAGAGGGGCTGTTGCAGCGGCCCCCACTGTCGGGTGCACCGCGTACGCGCTGACACGCACGCCGGCAGGGCCAGCCGAGAACTCCCCTGCCATCGTCAGGGGAGCATAGAGGCCCCGCCGCCGTACGCGCGTGACATCCGTGACGGTTAAGGGGGTTGATAAGACGGCGGGCGATGCCAAGCATGTCGCGTTGGCGGCGTCTGCCGCTGAGGTCGCTGCCATGGAGTCGATGCCTGTCAACATGTCACCGGCAACAACGGCATCAGCACGCACCCATCGGTCCCCAACAGCAATGTAGTGCCCGCCGGAAAGCGTGACATCGTATAACGTGCCTTCGTTCTCAGCAAATGCCGCAACCAGGCGCACGAACTCGTGGTCTCCACGTGCTTCGGCATGCGCCGACGCATACACCGTCGACCAGCCCTCGTCGCATTTGCCGCAGCGCAGGGCGTCCCCGATTGTCACATCCTCCATAGCCACCATCCCCCGCCCGCGGACGGTAACTGGCGCCCTTGCAGGAAAGCACTGGTATCCCCAATCCGGCACCGGCGAAGGTGACGGCGGCACATCAACCGACAGCAGCCCCCCAGCGGGTGGTGCCCTCCCCGGCGTTGGTGCCAGTCGCCCCGCATCTGCCGACGAGCGTGCGTAGACGCAGTGTCGCTCGGCAGGGTCGACGACCCAGACGACTCGATCCCCCGGCCCGAGGTGCACTCCGAGTTTGGTCGCCGAGACAGTGTCGTTGGGACCAAGTGCCGCAAAAATGAGGACGGTCCGGCGGGGATAGATCGGTGTGACCGCCAATGGGGGGCACCAGAGGCTGCTGTCGCGGGCGATCGCTACATGCACGTCCAAAAAGTGAAGGCCCTGGACGATGCGGACGGCTTCGGGGTTTGCTGCTAGGAGAGGAGAGAGGTCTTCCATGCGACTGGAGGCAGCCGACGCCCCAGACAGCAGCGGGGCGCGGGAAGAGAGGAGCGCCCCGAGGGCCGTGCCCGGAGGGATGCTGCCAGCCGGCGCGACGTCGCACGCGTGGCCGTCGACCGACAAGGCGTGGAAGGGAAGGAGTGTCACGCCCGGGCGGCCGGGCGCGGGCGCCGTGCCTCGCACGGTCAGCGAGTTGGACGCGCAGGAACCAGTTCGGGTCTCTGAGACAACCCAGTACGTAGTGACGATGTCAGCGAGCGGGTAGGGGATGGGCGTTGGGCTGGTCGCCTGCCTGACGGTCACATGGGCGACAGCCGTCGCGCCACTGTCCGCGGTAAGGCCAGCCAGCGACACTCGGGGGATGACAGAAACGCCACTGCTAGAGCTCCCATGCCAGAGGCGCCAAAGGGCGACGCCGGCGCCGAGCGTAGAGACAACCGCCGCGCTCAAAGCGCGGCGGCCGGGCGGAGTGGAGCGGCTGCCCGACATCCGTCGGCTCTGCCAGGCAAATGACCTCGCACCGACCTAGTCACTTTGTCGCCGGTGTCGTCGTTCGTTCACTGCTCTGTGGTGGACGCGGTGAGCGGGGTCGTAGTCCAGCAAGCTGCGGCTTTAACGGGAGAGCACCGGCTTTCTGGCTCGTCCCGTAGAGCGGCTGAACGAAACCGCTGGCCAACGGCCACAGAACCTCGCCTCAGTGCACACTCATTCTGTTGGTGGATGTGTAGCAGCGCAGCGCACATGAGTGGACGGACGTGGCTTCTCAAGCGGTCTCTGTCGCACGGGAGTGCGAGAGCGCTCCTGTAGTGCATGCAGCCTGACACCTGAGGCACATATTTTCGTCATCAATCCCGACCAGTTCGTGGTTGCATGCTCGTCGCGAGACCACAGGGTCGATGTCGCGAGTGCAGCGAACGTGGCGCCGGCTCAGTGTCCATCTGATACCGCTGTCTGCGGAGGTCTGATCCTGGACTCCTATTCCGTCCAACGTGGCTCATCAAGGCCTTGTCTTGATCAGGCCTCACCAAGGGTATCACCTGGTCTCCTATTTATTCCGTCCGACGTGGCTCATCAAGGCCTTGACTTGACCAGGCCTCACCAAGGGTATTAGTTATGACCACGAATACGTTATCCTCGTCCGGAAACCGTACTTGATTCAGAGGAAACGTCAAATGAAGTCCATACACAACGAGTATCAAGTCATCCGTACTAGGGAGATCGATCGGCATCTGAGCCATCGACCGTAGCCAATAATGCAAATAAGACAGCTGAGCGAAAACCGGTTGACATGATTGGTTGTCCACCCAGTTATCGGTTTTATAGCGGTTTGAAGTCAATTTGTATTTACTTCTGAATGATCATATAACCCCTGGACTGACCCTCGAGTTGACACTAAGTTCTGCACTATCGAGAGACCGTTGACCCTGGCCGCACAGAATTCTGAGGCTCGACACCCAGCCGATGTGTGTTTTGCCGTCCCCACCCCCCCCCACAGAGCACCCAATTCGCTGGTCATGTCACCGTACATACAACGACCAAATGTCTCGCTGCTGCGGACAGCAGCGGTGAGCTGTGGCATGACCAGACGTGGTCGTGGTCGTGATTTCCCAAGGTCATCCCGCCCCCCCCCAATAAACCCGGAAACCCAAGGTCAGGTCACCACTTAAAATAAGAAATACAAAAAACCGGTTGAGCCGGTTCGTCGTCTCCGAAACTGGTTTGATCCGGTTTGGCCATTCTTGCCAGTTTAAACCGGTTTCAACCGGTTTCTGGAAACCGGTTGCCCATCCCTAGTATTAACTGCTGGTCGACATCGTCTCGATTACGTACCACACTACTGGGGTGCGCAAAGGGTGTACTGGGGCGTACTGCGGCCTAGAATTTGTACCCAGAAAGTGAAATCAATGCTGGGGTGGCGCGGGCTCCACTGGCCTCTCACCAGCCCGTGGAAACGCAGGCTACAAGTGGCGCCCTCAGTCCTGGTGTTGTCCCCGCCGACGGCGGTGGGATTCGGCGGGATTCCTCATCCTGTAGCCTCGCCGGATCGCTAATGTAGCCTCACCGGGTCGAGAGGGAACTTTCGTGCGTGAGACGATTCAATGCCTCGATGCAAGGCCTGGACGAGAGTGGTCACGGATCAACTCCGGCGGTTCATCGCTGGATTTCTGGAACGCTGCGCTGCGCTCTACGTGGCCCTCACTGAACCCCCAGTGATACCCCAGGTCAGATCTCACCGTAACGACTGCATCTGCTTACAAGGCAGCGGCCACGCCAACGCCTCTGCTTCGTCGATGCCAACTTCGACGGACTCTCCATCGACGCCTGATACGCACCCCCGCCCCCACACCCGCCGCAGTTGCTCACGGGCGCCCATGCCCCCACTCGCCAGCAATCATTCGGCCGGTCACATCTCGTAGTAACTGACGTCACCGGCTTGCAGACTGCGCCCACGGCCACCCATCCAACTAGTTGACAGTAAAGTAACCCTCTTAAGAACGCCCCTAAATCGGGTGTAGAAGTTACTTGTCAGCCGAGGTGTCATACTTCAGTGTGGTGTTCTGTCAACCATCCGCCATGTGGAGAGCTGCAAGCCTCGTGTGTGGACCCAGCACTCCTCACCATCAGTTGTGTGGAGGGCGGCACGCCTTATGCGGGGATCTCGACCCTCATTTGTTGACACTGTGAGCCTTACTGGGCGGTCAATGGTCATCTGTTCTGACAGACATAGGCTGGGATCGGATCCTCAGTGGCCGCGTTCTGACCACCGCGTTGCTTCGGGCGATCATCGATTGGTGCAGCGTATGTCGCTCTTCGGAGGGTCAGCCGACGTGGAAGCTCCCCGGGGAACGTCGTCCAGTGGGCCATTGGCCCTCAATGGTACGACCTGGCCGTGTCCCCCATCCTCCGGTAGCCCTCGCCAGCCCCCGCCCCCCCGCACCCCCTGGGCCTTAAAGGCGTCCGACCGCGGTACAGCTACCGCTGACGGCTACCGCCGTCGTCGCGCATGGAGGGGCCGGGAGTCACGCCGGCGTCAAGGCTTCCTCTACCGCGTACGGATCCCGTCACGCCCGAGCTGCGCGTCTTTGACACCCCCCTC
>Ga0209831_1004694_pt1 | contig 10570 bp, 11 predicted proteins | sample Maine_Asex4_meta_FD_187451 | JGI IMG/M metagenome (GOLD analysis project Ga0209831, IMG submission 187451) | Marine algal microbial communities from Maine, USA - Maine_Asex4_metaG (SPAdes) (version 2) | ecosystem: Host-associated > Algae > Red algae > Unclassified | place: Maine, USA | collected...
ACCTCATTGCCGAACGTCGCCACCGCCAAGGCCACGCCCAGGATCGCCAGGTTGCCCCGGTAGCTGCCCTGCACGAACACCCCGCGCTGGTCGGCCGGCAGGCTCCGGCCCACCAGCATGGCCAGCCCGATCAGCAGCAGCGTGCCGCCCACGCCCACCGCGATCAGCGGCGCATCGAACGCCTCGGTCAGCGGGCGGGTGGCGATCGCGAAGTACAGCATCACCGGCAGGGCGACGTTGTAGACCAGCGCGTTGGCGCGCGCGATGAAGGTGGCATCGACCAGCGCGCTGCGCCTGGCCGCCAGCCCCACCCCGAGCAGCAGCAGGATGGGGCCGGTGATCTCGAACGCGAAGACCAGCTCGGACCACAGGGCGGTCGCCGTCACCGCTTGCGCCGGGGGGCGGGGCGTGCGGCGCGGCGACGCCGGCCGATGTCTATCAGCTGGGTGGCGAACAGCGACAGCAGGCAATAGCCCAGGAACCACCAGAAGCCGGCCTCCAGCTGCGCGTCGAAGTCCACCAGCCCGCTCGACTCGGACAACCCGGCGCCCGCCAGGAAGGCGATGAAGATGGCGATCACGAACACGTCCGCCATCGACCACTTGCCGGAGGCTGCGGCGATGCGCGTCAGCCGATCGCGACGCGCCGGCGCCAGCGGGGCGAGGGTGGACAGCATCAGCAGCGCCTTGAGAGCCGGCACGATCACGCTGAAGCTCACGATCATCACCGCCACGAACGCGTTGCCACCGTTCCACAGCTCCGCGGCGGTGCCCAGGATGCTGTTGCGCTTGTCGAACGCCGCTATCGAGCCCGAGACATCGAGCCCGCCGAGAAAACGCTCGGCCAGCCCCCGCACCAGCGAGGAGGTGTTCTCGCTCTCGCGCAGGATGTCGCGGCCGATGTCGACAAGCTTCGCCCGCTCCACCGTGCCCGACAGCGTCAGCATCGGCTGGGTCAGGCCCGGCACCAGCATGGCGTAGGCGCCCAGCAGCAACATCACGCCGACGGGGACCATCATGTGCGCGCAGCTGCCGGGGCGACGTGGCCGTCGTCCACCCGGACCAGGAACGCCATGCCGACGGCGAACAGCACGATCACCGACAGGATGCCCAGCCGGGGGCTGTCGGTGAGGGCTGCCACGGTGCCGACCAGCACCGGTCCGAGCACGGCCGCCGCCTTGCCGATCATGTTCAGGAAACCGAAGTACTGCCCGCTCCTGTGCTCCGGGATCAGTTGCGAGAACAGCGAGCGGCTGAGCGCCTGCACGCCGCCCTGCACCAGGCCGAGCACGCCTGCCAGCAGGTAGAACTCCAGCGCCGTGGACATGACGCTCGCCGCGATGGTGGCCAGCAGGTACACCCACAGCGCGATCATCAGCGCGCGTCGCGGCCCGATGCGCGTGCCCAGCCGGCCGAACGCGATGGTGGCCGGAAAGCCGATGAACTGCACCAGCAGCAGCGCGGTGATCAGGCTGTTGGCCGGCAGCCCGATCGCCATGCCGTAGTCCACCGCCATGCGGATGATCGTGGCCACCCCGTCGATGTAGAACCAGTAGCCGATCAGGAACAGCCACAGGTTGCGGTGCGCGCGGATCTCGCCGAGCGTGCACCGCAGGTCGCGCAGCGCCTCGCGCAACCGTCGCCCGAACGGTACTCCGGACCCGGTCCCGACCGCGCGGGCCGGGCCGGCATCGGTCTTGCGAGGTCCCGACCGCAGCAGCGGAATCGAGAACACCGCCCACCACACCGCCACGCTCAGGAACGACACGCGCACCGCCACGCCGGCATCGGCCAGACCGAACCAGCCGGGCTTGAGGGTCATCACCACGTTGACCAGGAACAGCAGTCCACCGCCCAGGTAGCCCAGGGCCTGCCCGAAGGCGGAGACGCGGTGGCGTTCGTCACGCCCGGCGACCTCGGGCAGCAGCGCGTCGTAGAACACGTTGGCGCTGCTGAAGCCGATCACCGCGATCGCGTACAGCGCGATGGCAGCCTCCCACTGGCTGCGCGAGATGAAGAAGAAGGCGGCTGTGGCGAGGATGCCGGACGCCGCGAACAGTGCGAGCTGGCGGCGGTGGGTGCCGCGCGCGTCGGCCAGCGCGCCGAGCAGCGGGGCGGCGAGCAGCACCAGCAAGCTGGCGGCGGAGTTGCCCGCACCGAGCCAGAACGTGCTGTCGGTCACCGACAGGCCGTCCGCCCAGTACTGCTTGAAGAACAGCGGAAAGAAGCCCGCCATGACGGTGGTGGCGAACGCGGAGTTCGCCCAGTCGTAGAGCGCCCAGTCACGCTGCGGCCGGGTCGTCTGTCGGGCCATGACGGGGGCACTCGGAAAACCCGGAATGCTAGCAGCTGTGCACGCGCTCGCCGTCGACTCGCCGTGCGGCGCCGACGCCGGATCGCTCAGTTCTCCAGCACGCTCTCGGCGGCGCGCAGGGTGCGGCAGGCGTCATCGATCATCGCGTCGGTGATCGGCAGGCTGGCCCGATGCCGTTCGAACAGCACGGCCACGGTGAGCGGCGTGCCGGTCGGCACGTCGTGCGAGACCGCGGATGCGGTGTGCGTCGCATCGTTGCCGAGAGGGTAGTCGCAGGGGGGAGACATGGCGGGCGGTCCTTCATCGATCGAGAGGAGGTGAACAGGTTGTACCGCCGATCCGTGTCAGCGCCGTGACGCCGGGCCGTCCGGCTGTCGCATGTACAACGCCGATCACGATCCGGTCCCCCCGGTGCGTGATCGGGCACCCGTTTCGCCCGGTGCGAACCGCCCCTCACTCGTCGCTCAGCTGCCGCGCGATACCGCTGCGTGCCAGCCGCCAGGCCGGCCACAGGCCTGCCAGCATCGCCGAGCTCAGCGCCAGCACCAGCGTGGCCAGCGCGGCATCCGGTGGCAGGATCGCCTCCATGCGCCAGCCGAACGAGCGCACGTTGATGACGCGGATCAGCACCTGCGCGGTGATCCAGCCCAGCGGCAGCGCCAGCAGGCCCGCCAGCAGGCCCATCAGGGCCGTCTGGCCGAGCACCAGTGCCCCGATCTGGCGGCGGGTGGCACCGGTGGCGCGCAGCACCGCGAACTCGCGCGCCCGCTCCAGGTGCAGGGCCAGCAACGCGCTGAAGATGCCCACGAACGCCACGCCCACGGTCAGCCAGCGCAGCACGCGGGTGACCTCGAAGGTGCGGTCGAACACCGCCAGCGAGGCGGCGTGGATCGCGGTGCCCGACTGCACGCTCAGCGGCAGCTCGTCGCTGGCCAGATCCCGACGCAGGGTCGCGATGACCGTCGCATCGTCCGCGGCCGGGTCCAGCATCAGGCCCAGCGAACCGATGCGGGTGTCGCCCCAGTAGCGATCGAAGGTGGGGCGCGAGAGCAGCAGCTTGCCGTTGCTGGAGGCGTAGTCGCGGAACACCCCGGCAACGGGGAAGCGCCGTTCGCCCTCCAGGGCGGTGAACAGCGCGATGCCGTCGCCCGCGCCCAGCCCGTGCTTGGTCGACAGCGGCTCGCTGATCAGCACGCCGTCCCGCTCCAGCCAGGTCGCCCAGCCGCTCGTCGGATCGCCATCCACGAACACGAAGCTTGCGGCGCTGTCCGGGTGCGGGTCCAGCACCAGCGCCTCGACGGTGCCGACATCGGTGGCGATGTCGAGCACGCGCCCGGTGCTCACCGCCGTCACCCCGTCGATGCGCGCGGCCCGCGTCCCGAGCTCGGCCTCGAACAGCCGCTGGCTGGAACTCGATACCGTGGAGGGCGAGGACAGGTAGACATCGCTGGACAGCGTGGTGCCCAGCCAGTCGTCCACCGTGGCGCGAAAGCTCTGGATCATCACGTCGACCCCGAACGTGGCCGAGACCGCGATCGCCAGCGCGGCGATGGACAGGCCGGTGCGGCTGATGTTGCGCTCCACGCCGCCGGTGGCCAGCGCCGGCATGATGCCCAGGCGCGCCGCCGGGCGTTGCAGGGCACGCGCGATGCGGTGCACCGCCCACGGCACCGCCAGCCCGTAGCCGACGATCAGCAGCATCAGGGCGGCGAACCCCACCAGCAAGGAATCCACCGGCAGCACCGCCAGCGCCAGACCGAGCAGCATGGCGAGCGCACCGCCGAGCGCGAGCGGCACCAGCAGCCGGCCTGCGCGCTCTTCGACCTGCGAACGCTGGCGGGCGGCCACCGGCGAGGTGCTCGCCGCGTCGAAGGCCGCGGCACTCGCGGCGACCAGGCTCGAGCCGACACCGAGCGCCAGTCCCAGCAGGGCCAGCGGCCAGCCGAACGAGACCTCCTGCACGTGCAGCACGAAGTACAGATCGTTGATGGTGCGGGTGGTCAGGCGGATCAACCCCTCCGCCAGCACGCGCCCGAGAGCGACGCCGGCGATCGAGCCGATCAGGCTGATCAGCGCGGCCTCCGCCAGCACGCTGGCCAGCACCTGGCGGGAGGTCAGCCCGGTGATGCGCAGCGTGGCGAACAGTTCGCGCCGCTGCAGCACCGCGAACGTCATGGTGTTGTGGATCAGGAACGCGCCCACCACCAGCGCCAGCAGGCTCATCGCGGTCAGGTTGATCCGGAAGCCCCGGGTCATCGATTGCATGCCCTGCGCGCGCGAGACCGACGGTGACAGGCGCACCGTGGCGGGCAGACCGGCGGCGAACGCCTGCACGGCGGTGTCGGGCAGGATCAGCTCGATGCGATCGAGCGTGTCGCCGCGCGCGAGCAGCTCCTGCGCCAGCGCGATGTCGGCGATCACCAGCCCGTCCACCGCGGCCGGGTTGTCGGCCTGGAAGGTGGCGGCCGGGCGAACGCTGGCCGGGCCGCTCGGGCTGGTGATGCCGACCGGCTCGCCCAGCGCGAGCGACAGCCGGGCGCGGGTGACCTCGGCCATCAGCACCGCGTCCGCGTCGAGGAACAGGCCGGTGGGCAGGTCGGCCGCCCGCCGGGCGCCGCCGTTGTCCGGGGCGCCGGGGTCGATCGTGGCGCCGAAGCGTGCGAACGGGGCCTCGGCGAACGGATCGATGCCGATCAGCGTGAGCACCGTGTCGCCGAGCGCGACGTTGCCCTCGATCAGCGGGGCCATCGCGATGTCCGGGTGCCGCGTTCGCAGTTCGGCGTACAGACGTTGATCGAGGCCGTCGGCACCGCTCAGCTGATGGGTGCTGCGTCCGTACAGCGCCTCGGTCGACAACGTGAACGCCCGCGAGGCGCTGGCGTTGGTGATCATCACCGCGATCACGATGCCGGTGCCGAGCACGATGCCCAGCAGCGACAGGCCGAGCTGGGCCGGGTGACGTCGGTAGAAGCGGGCGCTGGAGCGTGCCAGCAGGGCGGTGGTCGGCCAGCCGGTGCGGCGCGGGCGCGCCGTGCTCACCACGCGCTGCCGGCGCCCGGCCGAGTGGCGTCGATCGGTTGCAGGGCGTGCTCGACGAGGGTCAGGGCCCGATCGGTCACCGCCGCCACCTCCAGGCTGTGGGTGACCAGCAGCAGGGCCGCACCGTGATCCTGCACCAGCTCGTCGAGCAGGGCGAGCGCTGCCCGTCCGCTGGCGGCGTCCAGGTTGCCGGTCGGCTCGTCGGCCAGGATCAATGGCGGGCGGTGGATCAGCGCGCGGGCGATCGCCACGCGCTGCTGTTCGCCGCCGGACAGCCGGTCCGGCCAGTCGTCACCGCGCGTGGCCAGGCCCACCGCCTCGAGCAGCGGGCCGAGCCGTTCGCGCCGTTCGGCGGCACCGATGCCGGCCAGCGCCAGCGGCAGGGTGACGTTGTCGGCCACCGACAGGGTCGGCACCAGGTTGAAGGCCTGGTGCACGAAGCCGATGCGCTCGCGCCGCAGCAGGGTGCGGGCGCGATCGTCGAGCGACTCCAGCGGGGTGCCGAACACCTCCACGGTGCCGTGTTGCACCGGTTCCAGTCCGGCCACCAGGTTCAACAGCGTGGACTTGCCCGAGCCGCTGCGCCCGACCAGGGCGACGCTCTCGCCGCGCGCCACCGACAGCGACACCCCGTCCAGCACCACGGTTCGTCGCTCGCCGCCTCCGACGTGGTGATCCAGCCTCTCGACCCGGATCGCCGGGCCGTCACCGATCGAGCCCGCGGACGGGCTCACGCCGCGCCGAAGCGCTTGAGCGACTCCCACAGGCTGGCCGCCCCCGGCTTGTCGAGCAGCTTCTCGAAATGCTTCGGGTGCACGTAGGCCAGATCGTGCAGGGAATGCGCGTGGTAGCGGGTCCGCAACGGCTGCAGGGCCTCCTCGGGCACGCAGGTCTCCAGCGGCTCGTCGAGAAAGGCGGCACGCCAGCCGACCCGGCGGTAGAAGTTGCGCATGCCCTCGCTGCGCGCGATGGCGATGCCCTGCAGGGGGGCGGGCAGGGAGGCGAAGAAATCGCCGTCGATCAGGTCGCGTTGCACCTCCACCCCTTCGATCACGGCCGGCTTGATGCGTCCGATGCTGGCCAGCGCGTCGCGCTTGAGCCGCCGTTCCAGCCGGTCGGCATCCTCGTGCGCGTCGGGCGACCCGGTGGTGACGAGCTCGACGGCACGGCGCATCGGGTCGATCGCCGATGGCTCGTCGGGGCCGTGCGGTGCTGGGGAATCGCTCATCGGGTACGGGGTCGGGATGCTGTGCCAGAGTATACGGGTGCCCTTCCCGCCCCGACCGCTCGCCTGTTGCCGATGCACGATCGCCCTCCCGTCTGGACCCGGCTGCAGCGCCGATTGCACTGGACGGTCGCCGCGCTGGTGCTCGGGCAGGCGCTGCTCGGCTGGCCGATGGCGGCCGCGGTGGAGCGGCTGGAGCGGCTGGAGCGGGTCGCCGCCACCGGCGCCACGCCCGGCCTGCTCGATTTCCTGGTGACGACGGCGCACACCGGATCCGGTATCGCGATCGGTCTGCTGGTGGCGTGGCGGCTGAAGTTGCGGGCGGAGCGCCGGTCCGTGGCGCACGGGGAGGTGCGCCGGGCCTGGCCGGCCCGGGCGCTGCAGGCCACGCTGTACGCCTCGCTGGTGCTGATGGTCGTCAGCGGCGCGCTGCACTGGTATGCGGGGGTGGCGTGGGCGGCGAGCTGGCACGGCGCTGGCAAGTGGCTGCTGCTCGGCGCGCTCGTGCTGCACCTGGGCGGTGCGCTGCGCCACGCCGTGGCGGGCGACGGGATCTTTCAGTCCATGAGCGGGAGGCCGGGTCGGCGCTGATAGACTTGCCCACCGTCAACGTATGCAACGTCGAGGGGTGCCGTCAGGCGCTCCGCAAGACAACGACTCGGAGCAAGAACCATACATGAGCAATATCGGGGGAACATCGGCTGACAAGGGCATGGCGCGTGTCATGGGCATCGTGGGTCTCGCCCTGTTCTTGCTCGCGGTCAGCATCGGTCTGATCGCGAACATCCTCGGCGGTGACGACGAGGTGGAAGGGGACGCGCTGATGCGCAACGCCCTGGTCCAGCGTCTCGAGCCGGTCGGGCGCGTGCGCACCGTCGCCGACGAGCCGGCGGCCGGTGAGGTCGTCGCGGTTGCCGATACCGGCGACGGTGCCGCGATGCGCAGCGGCGAGGAGCTGGTGCAGGGCGCGTGCGCTGCCTGCCACGCCGCGGGGGTTGCGGGTGCGCCCATGCTCGGTGACGATGCCGCGTGGGGCGAACGGCGCGAACTGGGCCTCGAGACGCTCGTGGGCAGTGTCATCAACGGCAAGGGCTCGATGCCGGCGCGTGGCGGCAGCGACTACAGCGACGAGGAGATCGAGCTCGCGGTGCAGCACATCGCGATGTTCGAGGTCGAGGAGCCCGCTGCCGAAGCGCCGGCCGCCGAGGCGCCGGCTGCCGAGGAAGCTGCTGCAGCGCCTGCCGCCGAGGAAGCTGCGGCAGCGCCTGCCGCCGAGGAAGCTGCGGCAGCACCCGCTGCCGAGGAAGCTGCGGCGACGGCCGATGCCGACGAGGTGCTGGCTGCCGATGCCACCCCGGCGGCCGAGTCCGCTGTCGTCACGCCCGAGAACGATCTGAAGCACGAAGGGCTGGGCGAGGTGTCCGCGGCCAACGACATGCAGGCCGACGACCGGATCGAGACCGAGGGCGCCACCGAAGGTGTCACCGAGGAGGCGGCCGAGAACGTCGACGCCGCCGTCCAGCAGAACATCGTGGAGGATCAGCCCGTGGCGGTCGAGGCGGCAGCCGCCCTGGTGGTCGGCGAGGCGCCTGCCGAGCTGCCCGATCACGTCAAGACCACGGTCGACGGCGTGTGCGCCGGTTGTCACATCGCCGGCGTGGCCAATGCACCGAAGATCGGTGACACCGAAGCGTGGCAGGCACGTGCCGATGCCGGTCTGGCCGCATTGACCGCCTCGGTCATCAACGGCAAGGGGGTCATGCCGGCGCGTGGCGGTTCCAACCTGACCGATGCGGAGATCCCGATCGCCATCCAGTACCTGATGAGCAAGTAGCGGAACGGCGGACCCGGCACTCAGTCCCGTCTGAGCGCCGGGTCGCTCGCGATCGGCGTCGGGTAGCGGCGCACGATCCACCAGGAACTGAACACGAAGCTGAGCAGCGTCGCGCTCTGCACCAGCGTGCTGGCGCGCTCGCTCATCAGTGAAAGGTTCCCGGCCACCACCACGATCAGCAGCGAGAACTCGCTGATCTGACCGAGCCGTGCACCGGTCTCGCGCGCCAGGCGCGCCTTCTCGTCGCTGCGCTCCAGCATCAGTCGGAACACGACGGGCTTCAGCGCAACGCTCGCCAGTGCCAGCAGCGTGGCCGGCAGCAGGATGTCGGGCAACGCGGCGATGTCCAGGCCGGCTCCCAGCGCGAAGAAGAACAGCACCAGGAAGAAGTCGCGCAGCGGCTTGAGCGCCTCGGCCAGATAGCGGGCGACCGGGCTGGTGGCCAGCGTCACGCCGGCGATGAACGCGCCGACCTCGTGCGACAGTCCGGCCACCGTGGCCAGTTGCGCGATTCCCAGGCACCAGCCGATCGCCACCAGGAACAGGTACTCGGGAATCTGGTCGAAGCGCACGAACAGCCGGGTGAGCACCCGCGTCGCGCCGAACCAGGCGAACAGCGTCAGTGCCGGCAGACCGGCCAGCAGCAGCAGCGTCTCCGACAGCAGGGCGGCACCTCCGCCGTCCCCGCCACCCTGGTGCCTGCCCAGCCCTTCGAGCAGCAGCAGCACCAGGATGGCCAGCATGTCCTGCAGCAGCAGCACGCTGACGATGATCTCGCCCATCCTCTGATGGTGCAGGGCGCTGGTGGGCAGCAGCTTGAGCGCGATGATGGTGCTGGAGAACATCATGCAGGCACCGATCAGGGCGGCGTCACCGGTCGAGAACCCGAACCCCAGGGCGATGGCCATCCCGACGGCCGCGAAGGCCAGGGATGTGACCAGCGTGACCGTCACCGCCTCGCGGAACAGGCCGGCCAGATCGCGCGGTTCCAGGTTCAGGCCGAGCAGGAACAGCAGGAACAGGATGCCGACGTTGGCGATGTCGCCGATCAGCTCGGGTTCGCCGACCAGGTCCAGCGCGTGCGGCCCGAACAGGGCACCGACCACGATGTAGCCGACCAGCAGCGCCTGGCCGGCGTACAACGCCAGCGTGGCGATCAGTGCCGCCCCGCTGAACACCAGGAACAGCGAGGTGATGATCGAGGTCTCGTGCATGCGTGCGGGTCGATTCCGGTCGGTGGCCCGACGCCGCGCCGGCGACGAGGGAAGGGCACGGGTGGTGATCGCCGCGAGCGGGCCGCTTGCAAACCCGCCACGGGTCCGTATCCTACCGACGCCGGGCGATGTGCCGGGCCCCGTTCCATCGCCCGTTCCGGACAAGAAACCCTTCCATGGACCAGTTCGTCGAGTTCGTCGGCAACCACACCCTGCTGTTCGTCGCGCTGGTCGCGGTGCTGGGCATGATCGTCTACACCGAATGGACCCGGTTCCAGGGAGCCGCCAGCGCCCTGTCGCCGTTCGCCGCCACCCGCATGCTCAACGACGACGAGGCGATCCTGCTCGACGTGCGCAGCGAATCCGAATACAAGGGCGGCCACGTGCTGAACGCCCGCAACGTGCCGCTGGCGGATTTCGACAAGCGGCTGCACGAGCTGCAGAAGTTCACCGGGCGCCAGGTGGTGGTGTACTGCGACAACGGCATGCGCACCTCGCGGGCGGTGGCGAAGCTCAAGAAGGCGGGCTTCGAGAAGCTGCACACCCTCACCGGCGGGCTGGCGGCGTGGGAGAAGGCCAGCCTGCCGACGGTGACCCGATGAGCGTCCCGGCATCCGGCGGCGATGGCGGCACCGGCAGCGCACCGATCGTCATGTACGAGTCCCACTGGTGCGGCTACTGCCGGGCGGCACGCCGGTTGCTGGAGGGCAAGGGCTGGGCGATCGACGGACGCGTGGTCGACGGCAACGCGCCGCTGCGTGCCGAGATGGCCGAGCGCGCCGGGCGCACCTCGGTACCGCAGATCTGGATCGGGGCCACCCACGTGGGCGGTTACGACGATCTGGCGACCCTGGAGCAGGACGGCGAACTCGATGCGCTGTACGCGTGCGAGCACGACGACGACCAGATCTGATCCGGACCGACCCGGACCGACCCGGACCGGGC
>Ga0209831_1004700_pt1 | contig 10565 bp, 7 predicted proteins | sample Maine_Asex4_meta_FD_187451 | JGI IMG/M metagenome (GOLD analysis project Ga0209831, IMG submission 187451) | Marine algal microbial communities from Maine, USA - Maine_Asex4_metaG (SPAdes) (version 2) | ecosystem: Host-associated > Algae > Red algae > Unclassified | place: Maine, USA | collected...
CCGGGGGCACGCCTGCCGATACTGGCACTGACCGCGGACGCGTTCGGCAGCACCCGCGAGCGCGCACTCGCCGCCGGTTTCGACGATGTGCTCGTCAAGCCGGTCACGATGGAGCACATCGGCGCGGTGCTGGAGCGCTGGACCGGTCGCCGCGAGCGACGCGCCACAGGCGGCGTCAGCCTCGCACGTACCGCCGGGGCGGTGGCCGACGATGTCGGGTGGGCCCGGACGGCGCTCGACACCTTCGAGCAAGAGGTGCCGGGGCACGTGACCGCTCTCGAACGGGCGCTCGACGACGAGGACCGGGATGCGCTGTTCCGCACCGCGCACGCGATCAGGGGCGTGAGCGCGGTGCTGCGCATCGACACCGCCTTCGAGGAGGCCGGACGGCTGTCCTCCAGCGCCGGATCCGCCGACTGGCAGGCGGTCCGGGGCGACACCGAACGTCTGATCGTGGCCCTGACCGATGCGCGCACGGCCTGTCGTGCAGCGCTGGCGAGCGCCTGAGGACGACGCGGGTCCGGTACCGCGGAGGCAGGTGCGCCTCGGCCGCGCACGGTGGCCGGCTCAAGTTTCGCGGATCGGTGCCGATTCATGAGCGGTCGAGCCATGCCCATCTATCTGCGAGAAAGGTCGGGAGCCACGCCACGATCTACCGAGCGCGAACGACATGAACAGAAGGCGCGACGAGATCCGCCGGAACGTCAACGATCTGCTCTACCGGGGCATCAAGTTCAGCTCCGCAGGCTCGGTCGCCTGTGCCCTGGTCGTGATGGTGATCTTCGGGCCCATCATGGGGTACGGGCCCGCCGCCGCCTGGTTCGTCATGGTGTCGCTCGTCTACGCCGTGCGCGTGGCCGACCTGTACGCCTACCTTCAATACCGCAAGCGTGTCGATGTCGGCGAACGTGGACGGGAATGGCGCCGCCGCGTCTCGGTGGGCGCGCTGGCCTCCGCGGCCATCTGGTCCTCCAGCCTGTGGATCATCTACCCGCCCGGCAATCCGGCGTACGAGGCCCTGCTGGTCTTCACGCTCGGTGGCGTCTGCGGCGGGGCCATGGCCACCCTGCCCTACGACCGGAAGCTGAGCAACGCCTTCCAGGTGCTGATCCTGGTAGCGGTGCAGGCACGCCTGTGGTCGGACGCCGGGCAGTACACCATCGAGCTGGCGATCATCGCCCTGTTCCTGTTCGGCTTCCTGGTCGCCTGCGGGCAGGAGGTCGCCAGGAACTACTACGAGCAGCTGAGCCTGCGCTACGACAGCCAGCAGACCAACATCACGCTGATGAAGACCACCGAGGAGATGGCCAGCCTCGGCTACTGGCAGTGGACCATCGGCATGGAGATGGTGGAACTGTCGGACCGGCTCGCCGCGAGCCTCGGCTTTGCCGACAACCACATCGCGTTCCGGCGGTGCTACCGGCGGATTCACCCCGATGACCGTGCCCGCGTCCGTCAGGGCATCGCGAAGGTGATCGATCTCGACCGGGAAGTCTCGTTCGAATACCGGATCCGCCCGCGTGCCGATCGCGCGAGCGAGTACCGGCACATGAAACAGGTGATCAAGCCCGTGGTCGACTCGCACGGCGCGGCCATCCTGCTCGGAACGGTGCAGGACGTGACCGACGTCAAGCAGGCCGCCGAGCGGATCTACCGCATGGCCTACTACGACGACCTGACCTCGCTGGAGAACAGGGCGCGATTCATCGAGCATCTCGATCACCACGTCCGACTGGCCGAGCACAAGGGGCAGGTGCTCGCCGTCGTCTACATCGATCTCGACGACTTCAAGGGGATCAACGACAGCTTCGGGCACGAGCACGCCGACCAGTACCTGAGCACGCTGGCGGGCCACCTCGCCGCCTCGGTGCGCAAGAGCGACTGCGTCGCCCGCATGGGCGGCGACGAGTTCGCGGTGCTGATCCACGAGCTCCACGACAGCGACGTGGTCGATGCCACCGTGCAGCGCGTGCTGGAGTTCACGCGGCACACGATCGCCATCGGACCGCATCACGTGCAGCCGAGACTGAGTGCCGGTATCGCCATGTTCCCGCGCGACGGGTCGACCTCCGACAAGCTGCTCTCGTGCGCGGCACTCGCCGTCCGGCACGTCAAGTCGAACGGCAAGGAGGCGAGCGCGTACTACACGCTCGCGATGGAGGAGTCGAGGGTCGAGAGGGTGCGCCTGGAGGCGGACCTGCGCTACGCGCTGGAGCAGGACCAGTTCGAGCTCTGGTACCAGCCGAAGATATCGCTGATCGAGAACAGGATGACGGGCGTGGAGGCGCTGATCCGGTGGCGTCATCCCGACAAGGGCATGATCCTGCCGGACAGGTTCATCGAGACGGCCGAACGGATCGGGATGATCTCGGACATCGGCGACTGGGTGCTGCACACCGCCTGTCGCCAGCAGGCCGAGTGGCGAGCGAAGGGGCACACCTTCCTGGTCTCGATCAACATCAGCGGCGAGCACTTCACCCGTGCAGGATTCGTGGCGAGCGTGGCCGAGGCGCTGGAGGACAACCGGCTCGGCGACGGTGACCTGGAGATCGAGATCACCGAGAGCCTCAGTCGCGATCCCGAGGAGCACAGCCGGGTCTGCCACGAGCTCAGGAAGCTCGGGGTCAGGATCTCGATCGACGACTTCGGCACCGGCTACTCGAGCCTGAGCGTGCTCGGGGACTTCGAGATCGACACCATCAAGATCGACCGCTCGTTCGTGATGGGATTGCCGGACAGGAACGCGAGCCGGTTGATGGTGAACACCATCGTCAGCCTCTCCGCAGGGCTGGGATACGGCACCATCGCCGAGGGCGTCGAGACGCTCGAGCAGCTCGAGTGGCTCAGGAAATCGGGGTGCCTGAACATTCAGGGCTACTACTTCAGCCGCCCGGTCGAGGCCTCGGAGATCTCCCGGCTGGCCGACAGCGAATGGGGGCAGGCGCCGAGCAGGGCCGCCTGATACGGCGGTGGCATCCGGACAGGCTCCGCGTCTGATCCGCAGTTGCCTTGTACCGGACGGACACCTGCCGTCGAAGGCGTGACGCGCGCGGCACGCGACGGCATCTCGTCGCTTGCCGCGTGCGACTGTGACAGTTGTTCTGAACCGGAGGTGATAGCCTTTTTCCGGCCTCGTCAGCGATCCGGCTCGTGCAGAGCGGTGGCGGTACGGCGGCCACCTCCCTCGCAGAAATACATGTCCATGACCGGTGCCGACCCGACGCTCGAACTGTCCCCGGAATTCGTCGATTCGTTCATCACCAAGAACAGGAACCGGCACCAGGGCAACCGTGTTCAGCACGGCCACCCGGGGCTCATGCACTGGAGCGAGGAGGCGCTCGGCGAGTCCGGCGAGTCGCTTCTGGAGAAGCGACGCGAGGATGGGCCGTCCAACAGCAACCTGTACGTCGGCATGCCGTTCTGCATACCGACCGTTCCATCGCGTTGCGGCTTCTGCCTCTTCCCCAGCGAGTCCTACAAGGGCAAGCAGGGACTGGCGAACTACCTCGGCAACCTGCGCAAGGAGTTCCGCCTGCTGGAGCCGTACTACGCCCAGGACAGGCTGACCAGCGTCTACTTCGGCGGCGGCACCCCCAACCTCTTCGCGCCCGAGCATTACCCGGTGCTCATGAGCTACGTGGACCGGTTGTACGGGGGCGTGCCGTCCGACATCGAGATCACGCTCGAGGGGCTCCCCCCCCTGTTCAACGAGGCGAAGATGCAATCGATGAAGAGTGCCGGCTTCAACCGGATCAGCATGGGCGCGCAGCAGACCGGGGAGCTGATCAGGCACAGCGGACGCCCGCAGACGCGCCAGCAGGTGATCGCGGCGATCGAGCTGTGCGTGAAGTACGACATGGCCAACTCGGTCGACCTGATCTACGGCTGGCCGGAACAGACGGTGCAGACGCTCGTCGACGACCTGGACACCGTCATCGATGCCGGTATCGCCAAGATCACCCTCTACGAGCTGACGATCGCACGCTTCAGCGCGTTCGCCAAGAAGGGCTTGCGGGAGCTGTGCCCGGACACCGCGCTGCGGCGCGAGATGTACCACATCGCCTCCGACCTGCTGCGCGGCAGGGGCTTTCGCCAGCTCACCGTCTACGACTGGCAGCGCATTCCGGCCAGTGCCGAGGACGAGCGGCTGAGCGGCTACGCGTACGAGACCACCAGTCATCACTTCGATGCCAACGACGGCAGCGACGTCGCCGGCACGCAACAGATCTGCGGCGTGGGGTACGCTGCCATCAGCTTTCACATGAGGGACATGGGATCGGACCGGGAGAGCTGGGCGTATCGCAACAGCGAGACCTCGGAGGATTACGGCCGCCACCTCGCCAGGGGCGATCTGCCGGTCGACATCGGCTACACGTTCTCGCCCGAGGATGTCAGGCTCAACTGGCTGTACCAGACCATGCAGACCCTGCAGATCGACACCGAACGCTACCGCGTCCTGTTCGGGCACGACATCCGCGAGCCGCTGGGGCACGTGCTGGACGACCTGGAGGGTCGCGGCTGGGTGCGACGGGACGGTGAGCTGATCCGCTTCGTCGGCGATGGCGGGTACCACGTGCCGATGATCCAGACGCTGATCGCCCGCAAGCGCATGGCGGAGATCAAGAGCGCTGCACCCGTGAAGCTGTCCGGCATTCCGGTGACCATCGACGGCGCCTGACGACATCGGTGGGGGGTGATCCGTTGAAGCCGGCACGGCGCTTCGCCACGGCGAACGGGTGCGCCGTGTTCCGGTGGCCCTGCCCTCCCGGAACGCGGACATCGGCGCCGCCGGTCGTCCTGGCCCACGGGATGTTCTCGAACCACCGGTCGTTGCGCCAGCTGGCGCAGCGGCTGTCCGGCGACGGGCTGGATGTCTGGGGCTTCGACTTCCGCGGGCACGGCGAGAGCGTGGCGGCCGGACCGGGCGAGAACTTCGAGTCCGTGTGCCTCGAGGATGTCGGGCAGGTCCTCGATACCGTCCTGATGACGACCGGTGCGTCCGGCGTCTCGTGGATCGGCCACAGCGGTGGCGGTCTTGCATTGTTGATGCATCTGGCCCGCCATGCGGAGCGACAGCACCGTCTGCACCGCATGGCACTGGTCGCCAGTCAGGCCACCGGGGCGTGCACCGGGTTCGCGAACCGGTTGAAGGTGCTGTCGATAGCGACCGCCCTGGTACCGGTGGCACGCGTGCCGGGACCCCGTTTCGGGCTCGGTCCAGAGCCGGAGACCCGGGCCGTGATGCAGCAGTGGTGCCGCTGGAACCTGACCGGCCGCTGGCTGGGGCACGACGGGTTCGACTACCTGGCAGCGCTGGAACGGGTGCACGTGCCGAGCAGGGTGCTCGCCGGAGCGGGGGACCGGTTCATCGCCCCGCCCGAGGGGTGTCGGCGGCTTCACGACGCGCTCGGCAGCCGCGACAAGTCGTTCACGGTCTGCGGTCCCGGGACCGGCTTCTCCGAAGCCTTCGGCCACGCCCGGATCCTGTTCTCGCAAGCGGCGGCCGCCGAGATATGGCCGGGCCTGTCCGGGTGGGTTCGAGCGCGACCGGATTGACACCCGCCATGCCGATACGGATCGCCCCGCTCGGGCGGCGTCGCGCCGTGCGATCGCCTCGCCACCCCGATCGGCACCCATCCGGCTCGCCAGCATGGGGTGATACGGCCGTCAACCGTTCCCCTTCACCCGCACCCCGTCCACCCACACCTCGCGCACGTTAGCCCGGGTCGCTCCGTACAGCGTCTTCTGCAGCAGGTCGTGTTCGTCGTCGATGTCGTCGAACGTGACGATGCCGCCCTGCAGCGCGTGCGGATCGATCAGCAGCGCATCGAACCGGCAACCCGGTGCGAACCGTCCGACCGGCAGGTCCAGCACGTCCGCCCCTCCGGCGGTCGCCAGGTGCAACGCGTGCACGAAGTCGATGCGGCTGTCGGCCACCCCGCGCAGGCGGGCATCCGGGCGTACGTCCACGCCGCTCTCCAGCAGGCGCGACACCGTGATGGCCTGGCGGGCGGCGTCGAACAGCGAGGCGCTCGGCCCGCCGGCCACGTCGGTGCCCAGCCCGACGCGCACGCCCAGCCCCGCGGCGCGCCTGAGCGGAAACACGCCGTTGGAGAAGTAGACGTTGGACAGCGGGCAATGCGCCACGCCCGAGCCGCAGCGGGCGATGGTGCGCATGTCGGTGCCGTCGACCAGGTTGGCGTGCGCCAGCACGCTGCGCCGGCCGAGCAGGCCTGCCGCCTCCAGCGCACCGGTGTCGGTCATCCCGGTACGCTGCAGCACGTGGTGATGCTCCCAATCGCTCTCCGAGCAGTGGGTCTGCACGTGGCAGCCGTGGCGCTGCGCCAGCTCGCCCAGCCCGCGCAGCAGCTCATCGGTGCACGAAGGGATGAACCGCGGCGTGATGGCCGGCAGCACCCGCTGCAGACCGCCGTTGCGCGGGTTGCGCCACGTGTCGGCCAGATGGTGGATCAGCGCCTCGGTACCGCGCAACGCGGCCTCGGCCGAGGGGTCACGGTAGTACTCCGGGCACTGGTCCGGATGGTCCATCGCCACCCGCCCCACCACCGCGCGCTGGCCGAGCTCCAGGCACAGGTCGGCGAGCCGTGCGGTGGCCGCATCGTGCAGCGTGGCGAAGTACACCGCCGTGGTGGTGCCGTGGGCGAGCAGCGTGGACACCAGCGAGCGGTAGATGCGGTCCGCATGGTCCAGGTCGGCGCACCGCGCCTCCAGCGGGAAGGTGTGGCGCTGCAGCCAGTCCTCGAGCGGCAGGTGCAGGGCGGTGCCGAGCTGCGGCCACTGCGGGGCGTGCACGTGCAGGTCGACCAGGCCGGGCAGCCAGAAGCAGCCGCGGGGTGCCGTGGTCAGCCGATCGTCGGCACGCGCCCGCGACAGGGTCGATGCGTGGCGCTCGTGCCCGGCCGGCAGGATCTCGACGATCACGCCGTGCGCATCGACCACCACCAGCGCATCGTCCAGGATCCGCAGCTCGGTGGCCGCGGGCGCGTGCGCGAATCGCCCGCGGTGCACGCGGGCACCGTCGGGCAGGCCCGGTGGAGCGGATGCGCTCAGTTCGGCAGCCTGGTCTGCACGCCGTCCACCAGCCAGTCCATCGACATGATCGCGGCATCGTCCAGCGTCTCGCCCTCGGCCACGCGCGTCTCGCCGGACTGGTCCACGATCGGGCCGGTGAACGGGTGGACGCTGGCGTCCGCGATCGCGGCGATGGTGGCCTCCACCGTCGCGCGCTGCTCGTCCGACAGATCCTCGCTGAGCGATTCGACGCTGACCGCACCGTCCGCCATGCCGCCGTAGAAGGCATCCCCCTCGAACGTGTCGTCGATCACCGACTGCACCTTGGCGACGAAGTAGTCCGACCAGTCGATCTGCATCGAGGCCAGCAGGTGCTCGGGGGCGTAGGCCTTCATGTCCGAACTGGTGTTCACCACGTACACGCCCTCCTCCTCGGCGACGGTGACCACCGACGGGGTGTCCTGATAGATCGAGAAGATCACGTCGCTGCCCTGCGAGATCAGCGAGCGGGCCGACTCCTGCGCCTTGCTGGGGTTGAACCAGCTGTTGAGCCACACCACGCGCGAGGTGGCGTCCGGGTTGACCGAGCGCGCACCCAGGGTGAACGCGTTGATCAGGCCGACGATCTCGGGTATGGCGTAGGCGGCCACCATGCCGATGTCGTCGGACTCGGTGACGAACCCCGCCGCCTGGCCGGCCGCGTAGGCGCTCTCGTAGTTCCTGGTCTGGAAGTTGGCGAAGTTGTCGGCCAGCTGGTAGCCGCTGGCGTGGATGAAGTCGATGTCCGGATACCGCCTGGCCAGCTTGATGCCGTCGTTCATGTAACCGAACGAGCCGAGCATGATCAGGTCCGCCCCCTGGGTGGCCAGCTGGTTCATGACCCGTGCCGCGTCCGGGCCTTCGGGCACGTTCTCCACCACCACGCTGGTCACCCTGTCACCGAGCGCCTCCTCGACAGCCTGCCGGCCGTTGTCCAGCTCGCGCGCCCAGCCGACGTCCCCCGCCGGCGAGGGGTAGACGTAGCCGATGGTGATCGGATCGGCGGCGGCCGCCGGAGCGGCACCGCCAAGGGCGGCGGTTCCGAGCAGGGCGCCGGCCAGGGGGGCCAGCAGCGGGTTCTTGAACATGGAACGCTCCGTGTAGGTAGAGGTAGAGGTGAAGAACGGGATCGATGACGAACGGCGGGAAGGGTCAGGCGCGTGGTACGTGGGTGCGACCCAGCGAGACGGGCTGGTCGAGGCGCAGGCGGCGCGGGTCGCGGGAGATGATCGCCAGCACCGCGATGGTCACCAGGTAGGGCAGCGCCGAGAGCAGTTGCGACGGGATCGCCAGGCCGATGCCCTGCAGCGTCAGCTCCAGCAGCGACACCGCACCGAACAGCCAGGCACCCAGCAGGATGCGTCCCGGGCGCCAGGCGCCGAACACCACCAGCGCCACCACGATCCAGCCGCGCCCGGCGATCAGGCCGTCGGCCCACAGCGGGGTGTAGGCCAGGGTGAGCGATGCACCGCCCAGGCCCGCCATCGCACCGCCGAAGCAGATCGCCGCGAAGCGGATCCACGCCACCGGGTAGCCGATCGCGTCCGCCGCCGACGGCGACTCGCCGACCGCGCGCACCACCAGGCCCGCGCGGCTCCGGTTCAGGAACCACCACACCAGCAGCACCGACACCAGGGCTGCGTACACCATCGGCGTCTGGCCGAACAGCGCGCGCCCGATCACCGGCAGCTCGGACAGCGGACCGAGATCGATGCGCGGGATCGGTGCGATGGTGCGCCCCTCGAACGCCTTGCCGATCTGCACCGAGGCGCCGAGCCCGAGGATGCCGACCGCCAGCCCGGCGGCGACCTGGTGGGCCAGGAACACCAGCACCAGCGCCCCGAACACGCAGGACAGCAGCGCGCCCGCCAGTGCCCCGGCCGCCAGGGCGGTGCCGGGCGCTCCGCCCTGCGCGACGATCACGAACCCGGTGACCGCACCGGTGGCCATCATGCCCTCGATGCCGAGGTTGAGCACACCGCTCTTCTCGACCACCACCTCGCCCATGGCGGCGAACAGCAGCGGCGTGGCGGCGGCCAGGGTGCCGGCCAGCAGGAAGGCGAGCGACTCGGTCATGCGGTGCGTACCAGTCGGTGGCCCGAGAACAGCGAGCAGGCCAGGTAGCTGACCAGCAGCAGGCCCTGCAGCAGGGTGGTCATGGCGTTGGACAGGCCGGCCGACACCATCGCCATGTCGCCGCCGACGTAGATCAGCGCCATGACGAACGCCGCGGGCACGATGCCCAGCGGGTTCAGCCCGCCCAGGAAGGCGACGATGATGGCGGCGAACCCGTAGCCCGGCGAGATGCTGCGCTGCAGCAGCCCGAGCGGGCCGGCCACCTCGCCCACCCCCGCCAGCCCCGCCGCGGCCCCGCCCGCCAGCAGCCCGATCCACACCGCGCGCCGTTCGGCGAACCCTGCGTAGCGCGCGGCCGCCGGCGCCAGCCCGCCGACCTGCAGCCGATAGCCCGACAGGCTCTTCTGCATGAACAGCCAGGCGATGGCGGTGGCCCCGAACGCCAGCAGCAGGGAGGTGTTGACACGCGTGCCCTCCAGCAGCGGTGCGAACAGCGCGGCGTCGTGCAACAGCGCCGATTGCGGAAAGCTCATGCCCATCGGATCGCGCAGCGGCCCGCTGACCAGGTAGTACAGCAGCTGCAGGGCCACGCTGGACAGCATGAAGGTGACGATGATCTCGCTGGCCTGGAAGCGCACCCGCAGCCAGGCGGCGATTCCCGCCCAGGCGGCCCCGGCAACGGTGCCCGCCAGCATCATCAGCGGCAGCAGCCAGAACGCCTCGACGTCGGCCAGCAGCAGCGCGACTGCCCCGGCGGCGATGGCGCCGAGCAGCAGCTGGCCCTCGGCACCGATGTTCCACACCTGCGCCCGGAACCCGATCGCCAGCCCCTGGGCGATGAGCAGCAGCGGACCGGTCTTGAGCAGCACCTCGCCGATGCCGTAGCGGGTGGTCAGCGGCTCGACGAAGAAGGCGTGGAAGGCGGCCAACGGCGCCTGGCCGAGCAGCGCGAACAGGACCGCCCCGCCCAGCAGGGTCAGCACGATGGCCGCGCACGGCACCAGCAGGGCGGCGGCACGCGACGGGGCGATCCGTGCCACCAGTCGGTAACCGGGCCGCCTACGCATGAGGACGGGGGCGGGCACGGGGATGGTCACGAGCCGGTTGCTCCGTCATGTCGGGCACCTCGCCGGTGGCGAACCCGCCGGTCATCCAGGCACCGATGGTGTCCAGTGACACGCCCTCGGCCGCCAGCGACGCCGACAGGCGGCCGGCATGCATGACCTGCAACCGGTCGGCGATCTCCAGCAGCTCGTCCAGTTCCTCGGACACCACCAGCAGGGCCGCGCCCGCGTCGCGCAGCGTCACCAGCGCGCGGCGGATGTTGGCAGCGGCCCCCACGTCCACGCCCCAGGTGGGTTGCGAGAGCACGAACACGCGCGGCCGGAGGGCGATCTCGCGCCCGACGATGTATTTCT
>Ga0209831_1004702_pt1 | contig 10565 bp, 7 predicted proteins | sample Maine_Asex4_meta_FD_187451 | JGI IMG/M metagenome (GOLD analysis project Ga0209831, IMG submission 187451) | Marine algal microbial communities from Maine, USA - Maine_Asex4_metaG (SPAdes) (version 2) | ecosystem: Host-associated > Algae > Red algae > Unclassified | place: Maine, USA | collected...
GGCCACATCCGCCCCGCTCCTGATGCCGCCGGAGACGATCAGCTGCACCTTGCGGTGCATGTCCAGTTCCTGCAGCGCCTGCACCGCCGGACGGATGCAGGCCAGCGTCGGCTGCCCGACGTGCTCGATGAACACGTTCTGGGTGGCCGCGGTGCCGCCCTGCATGCCGTCGACGACGACCACGTCGGCACCGGCCTTCACCGCCAGGGCGGTGTCGTAGTAGGGGCGCGAACCGCCGACCTTCACGAAGATCGGCTTCTCCCAGCGGGTGATCTCGCGCAGCTCCAGGATCTTGATCTCCAGGTCATCCGGACCGGTCCAGTCCGGGTGGCGGCAGGCCGAGCGCTGGTCGATGCCTTCGGGCAGGGAGCGCATGCGCGCCACCCGTTCGTTGATCTTCTGACCGAGCAGCATGCCGCCACCGCCGGGCTTGGCCCCCTGTCCGACCACGATCTCGATCGCGTCCGCACGGCGCAGGTCGACAGGATTCATGCCGTAGCGGCTCGGCAGGTACTGGTAGACCAGCTGCTTCGAATGACCGCGTTCCTCGTCGGTCATGCCGCCATCACCCGTGGTGGTCGAGGTGCCGGCCGCGTTCGCGCCGCGCCCCAGCGCCTCCTTGGCCTGGCCCGACAGCGAGCCGAAGCTCATGCCGGCGATGGTGATCGGGATCTTCAGCTGCAAGGGTTTCGAGGCGAAGCGATCGCCCAGCGTGACCTCGGTGCCGCAGCGCTCGCGGTAGCCTTCCAGCGGGTAGCGCGAGATCGACGCGCCCAGGAACAGCAGGTCGTCGAAGTGCGGCAGCTTGCGCTTGGCGCCGGCGCCGCGGATGTCGTAGATGCCGGTGCTGGCCGCCCGGCGGATCTCCGAGTTGGTGTACTCGTCGAAGGTGGCCGACGCGCGCGGCGTGACCTTCGGGGGGGCGACCTTGTCGTCCATCAGTAGGCGCTCGCGTTGTCGATGTCGAAGTGGTAGAGCGTGCGGGCCGAACCGTAGCGCCTGAAGTCGGCCGGGTCGGCGTCGATGCCGGCGCGCGCCAGCAGGTCGGTCAGCGTGGCCAGGTGCGCAGGCGTCATCCCCTTCTCGATGCAGTCCGCCCCCAGGCTCTCCACCGTGCCGCGCACGTACAGCTTCGCCTCGTAGATCGAGTCGCCGAGCGCCTCGCCGGCGTCCCCGCAGACCACCAGGTGGCCCAGTTGCGCCATGAAGCCCGACATGTGGCCGACCGAACCGCCGACCACGATGTCGATGCCCTTCATGGAGATGCCGCAGCGCGAGGACGCATCGCCCTCGATCACCAGCAGGCCGCCGTGCCCGGTGGCGCCGGCGGACTGGCTGGCGTTGCCCTTGACCCGTACCGTGCCGCTCACCATGTTCTCGGCCACGCCCACGCCGGCGTGGCCGTGCACGGTGACCTCGGCCTGCTGGTTCATGCCGGCGCAGTAGAAGCCGACGTGGCCGGCGATGTCGACGCTCAGCGCACTGTCCAGACCGCAGGCGATGGCGTGCTGCCCCATCGGGTTGGTGACCGTCCAGGCGGTCTCGTTGCTGCCGGGCGCCAGGCCCTGCAGGCGCCGGTTGACGCCCCGCAGGCCGATCTCGCCCAGGTCCAGCGTCTGCGTGACCTGCGGTGACGAGACGTCCGGCGAGACGTCCGGCAAGGCGTCCGGCAAGGCGTTCAATGCAGGCCCCCGGCCGCGGCGCGCGCCGCGGCCGGTACCACCGTGGCCGGCAGGTGATCGACCGCCTCGATGTCCATGCCTTCGTCCCCCCAGCTGTAGACGGTGGCCGGGCGAGGCTCCCAGATGCGCGCCGTGTCGGCGCCGGGCAGCGAGGCGATCGCCCGGAATTCGGTCGCCATCGCCACCCAGTCATCGGTCTCGGCCAGCACCGCGTGCTTGCAGGCGATCGGATCGCGCACCACGGCGAACCCGTCGGCGGTGCCGACGCAGAAGGTGAAGAAGCCGTCCAGGTCGTCCAGCGCATCCTCCATCGCACGCTTGAGCGACACGCCGTTCCTGAGCTTCCAGGTCAGGTAGGCCGCCGCGACCTCGCTGTCGTTCTCGCTGCCGAAGGTGACGCCCTTGCGCTTGAGCTCCTCGCGCAGGCGATTGTGGTTCGACAACGACCCGTTGTGCACCAGGCACAGGTCGGCACCGGTGGCGAACGGGTGCGAGCCTGCCGAGGTCACCGCGCTCTCGGTCGCCATGCGGGTGTGGCCGATCATGTGCCTCCCGGTGGCGCCGACCAGATCGAAGCGCTCGTAGACATCCTTCGGCAGGCCGGTCTCCTTGTAGATCTCGATGCTGCGCCCGCTGCCGATCAGCCGCGTGCCGTCATGGCGTCCTGCCAGCCAGCGCTTGACGGTCTCCTCGTCGGCGTCGGTGACCAGGATGGCGTGGGTATCGCGCTGCTCGATGCGGGCGCGGGCGTCGAGTGCCTTCGCCAGCTCGTCGGCCAGCCCCTGCCAGCCGTGCTGGCGGCTGTCGTGCGCCAGCGAGAACTTGGTCTCGCCCTCGTCGACCGGATCGCGGTACAGCGCGACGCCGGCCGAATCCGGCCCGCGGCTGGTCATCTCGATCAGCATCGGCCGGAACAGCCGACCCAGTTCCGGGTACAGCGATTCGTTCTTCAGGTAGAGGCCGACGATTCCGCACATGGCTCGTGACGTCACGGATGAAAGGGGTGCCCGAACCGTATCACCGGACCCGAGAATATTCAATACAGGCAACAGACTTTCATTTGAGGAATATCGGTTGTAAGCTTTGCGGACCGACACCCGTTCTCGGATGTCGTAGATTGACCCCAACGGGCGCCCGTGTCGAGTGCCCGCACCGGAGAGATTCACATGAGCACATTCATCCGCAGCGCCACGGCGCGGGCCGTGTCCATCGCCTGCACCCTTGGCCTGGGCATGGGCCTGGGTGCGGCCAGCACTCCGTTGCTGGCCGATTCCGAGGACCCGATCATCATCCCGGTGCACAACTGGAACTCGCAGATCGTCATGTCCAACGTGGTCGGGCAGATCTTCGAGGGGATGGGCAACAACGTCGAGTACGTGTCCACCGACAGCCAGGCGGTGTACGAGGCGGTGCGCAACGGCGATGTCACGCTGGAGATGGAGGTGTGGGAGGGCGCGTTCGGTGCCGCCTTCAACGAGGCCATGGACAAGGGCGGCATCGTGGATGCCGGCGATCACGACGCGATCACCCGCGAGGACTGGTGGTACCCCGAGTACGTGGCCGAGCTGTGCCCGGGCCTGCCGGACTGGGAGGCGTTGAACGCCTGCAGTGCGATGTTCGCCACCCCCGAGACCGGGGAGTCGGGACGTTTCCTGGGCGGCCCGGTCGACTGGTTGAAGCATGACCAGGAGCGCGTCGATGCGCTGGGCATGGACTTCACCGTGGTCAACGCCGGTTCGGCCAGCGCGCTGTGGGCCGAGCTGGCCGCCGCCAGGAAGCGGGGCGAGCCGATCGTGCTGTTCAACTGGACGCCCAACTTCATCGAGGCGGTCTACCCGGGGGCCTTCATCGAGTTTCCCGAGCACGAGCAAGGCTGCAACGAGGATCCGTCCAAGGGCCCCAACCCCGACGCGGTCTACGACTGCGCCAACCCGCCGAACGGTTACCTGAAGAAGGCGGCGTGGGAGGGCATGGAGGAGACCTGGCCGGATGCGTTCGCCACCCTGCAGAGGATCTCGTTCACCAACCCGCAGATCGCCGAGATGGCCAAGATGGTCGACGTGGACGAGCTGGAGCCCGAAGAGGCCGCAAGCGAGTGGCTGGCCGCCAACGAGGAGGTCTGGAGGGCCTGGGTCGACTAGGCCGGGACAGGTTCCTCCATGCCCGACGATCCGACCGTCACGCCGCTGATCCGCTGCCGGAACCTGTGGAAGCTGTTCGGGGAGGCGCCCGAGCGCTGGCTCGCCGATCAACCGGGCGTACCCGACTTCGAGAGCATTCGCGATGCCGGCTACATCCCGGCGGTGCGCGACGTGTCACTGGACATCGCCCCGGGCGAGATGCTGGTGATCATGGGGCTGTCGGGCTCCGGCAAGTCGACGTTGCTGCGCTGCCTGTCGCGCCTGATCGAATCGACCGCGGGTGCTATCGATGTGGACGGTCAGGACCTGCGCGCGCTCGATGCGCGCGGCCTGATCGAGCTGCGCCGTCGCAAGATGGGCATGGTGTTCCAGAACTTCGCGCTGCTGCCCAACCGCACGGTGCTGGACAACGTCGCCTTTCCGTTGCAGATGCGCGGTCAGGACAGGCACGCCCGGCGCGAGCGCGCGCTGGAGGTGATCGAGCTGGTCGGGCTTGCCGGGCGCGAGGACTACTTCCCGCGCGAGCTGTCCGGCGGGCAGCAGCAACGCGTCGGCATCGCGAGGAGCCTGGCGATCGAGCCCGACATCTGGTTCCTGGACGAGCCGTTCTCGGCGCTGGACCCGCTGATCAGGCGCGAGATGCAGGACGAGTTCGTGCGCCTGCAGGCGATGCTGGGCAAGACCATCGTGTTCGTCACCCACGACTTCGACGAGGCGCTGCGGCTGGCCGACCGCATCGCGATCATGAAGGACGGCGTGGTCGATCAGGTCGACACCCCCGACCGCATCGTGCTCGCGCCCGCCACCGACTACGTGGCCCGCTTCACCGAAGATGTCGATGGAGCGCGGGTGGTGCACGCGCGTGCGCTGGCGGAACCGTTCGACGGTGCGGTGCCGGATGGCCACCGCGTGGCGGCGGGCGATTCGATCCACACGCTGGCGCGGCGGCTGGTCGATGAGCACCGTGAGCATTTCGCCGTGGTGGAGGACGATGGGCGGTGCATCGGCCGGTTGTCACGCGCGCGAGCGCTGGATGTGCTGTTCGGCACCACGGCGGTGTCGCCGGCATGAGCGCCCGGCCGGATGCCGCGGCACGCCCGGAACATCCCGGCACTCGCGGGGCGGTGGGGCGACCGACCGGCTGGCTGAAGGGATTGGCCGAACCGGGCCGCGCACAGAGTATCGGCCTTGCATTGATCGTGTTCGCCATCGCCCTGGCGCTGCTGAAACCCTGGTTGCCCGAGGCGCTGGTGCGCCTGCCCGAGGCGATGATCCTGCCGTTCGCCGATGCGCTCAACGCGCTGTTCCTGTTCGTCAAGGACGACCTGGGCTTCCTGAGCGTCACGCGGGCGGTCGCGGGCGGGGTCGAGTGGCTGCTCGACATCACCGCCAACCTGCTGTACGGCAAGCGTCGCTGGCCGAACCTCGGTCCGGTTCCGTGGAGCGTGGTGGCGGTCAGCGCCGGGTGCCTGGGCTGGTGGCTGGGCGGCTGGCGGCTGGCGCTGCTCGGTGGCGGCACCTTCGTCTGGGTGGCGCTGATGGGCCAGTGGAAATGGACCATGGAGACGCTGTCGGTCATCGTCGTGGCGGTGCCGCTGGCGGTCGGTCTGGGGCTGGCACTGGGCACCGCCTGCTGGAAGAGCCGCCCCGTGGAGCGCGTGCTGGATCCGATCCTGAACATCGCGCAGTCCCTGCCGCACTTCGCGTACATGATCCCGGTGGTGGTGTTCATCGGCGTGGGACCGAAATCGGGTGCCATCGTGACCATCATCTTCGCGGTGCCGCCGATGATCCGCATGACGTTGCTGGGGCTTCGCAAGGTGGCACCGGAGGTGGTCGAGTCCGGGCAGATGTGCGGCGCCACCCGTTGGCAGCTGCTGCGCCACGTGCGGGTGCCCACCGCACGGACCGAGATCCTGATCGGTATCAACCAGGTGATCATGCAGTCGCTCGCCATGGTGGTGCTGGCAAGCTTCATCGGCATGCCCGGGCTGGGCCAGAAGCTGCTGCAGTTGCTGCAATCGCTGAAGATCGGCCGCTCCATCGAGATCGGCATCACCATCGTGCTGCTGGCGATCATGCTCGATCGCTTCTCCAGGGCCTGGGCCAGGCGCCAGCCGGTCCACTTCGAACGGGGCAGCTCCTGGGCCGAGCGGCACCGCACGCTGATCGCCTGGGCGTCGCTGGTCGGGCTGATGGTGGCGCTGTCGCAGCTGTTCCCGCTGTTGTCCGAGATCGGGCGCAAGCACGCCTTCTCGGTCTCCAGGCCGCTGGACGCGCTCGTGGACTCGGCGCTGACCGTGGTCGACCCGCTGGCGCTGGCGATCCGATCCTTCCTGATCCGGGACGTGCTGATCCCGCTGCGCGACGCCTACCTGTGGCTGCCCACCACGGCGGTGCTGGCGCTGGTGGCCGGCATCGCCTGGCGCATAGGCGGCTGGCGCAGCGCGGCGACCTGCACCGGTTTCATCGGCCTGATCGCGTTGTCCGGCTGGTGGGACCGGGCGATGATCACCGCCTACATGGTGAGCTTCGCGGTGCTGATCGCCTCGCTGATCGGCCTGCCGCTCGGTGTCTGGGCGTCGCGGAGTGCGAACCGCGCGAATCGGGTGCTGCTGGTGTGCGACACGATGCAGACCTTCCCGAGCTTCATCTACCTGATACCGGTGATCATGCTGTTCGGGGTGAACGATGTCGCCGCCATCGCCGCGGTCATCGTGTTCGGCACCGTGCCGATGACGCGTTACACCATCGAGGGGCTGCGCGGGGTGCCGCCGCAGCTGCTGGAGGCGGCCGACATGTCGGGCGCCACCGGCGGGCAGAAACTCTGGAACGTCTCCTTGCCGATGGCGGTGCCGACGATCATGATCGGGCTCAACCAGACGGTGATGTTCTCTCTGTTCATGGTCATCATCGCCGCCTTCATCGGCACCCAGGACCTGGGTCAGGAAATGCAGCGCGCGCTGTCCTCCACGGACGTGGGCAAGGGGCTGGTGCTGGGTCTGTGCGTGGCGTTCATGGGCCTGACCATCGATCACCTGATCACCCGCTGGGGGGCGGAGCGCTCCCGGCTGCTCGGCCTGATCGCCTGACTCCTGCCACCTTCGACCTTTTCGATCCTCGACATGACCGCCAGTCTCGCAGGACATCCCGCAGGCGTCTCGGGCGCCGCCACCGCGTCCCCGGGCGCAGAGGCGCCGGCCTTCGTGGCACCGTTCCAGCGCAACGGCATCCGCGTGCCGGGCCTGCCGGTGCTGCCCGACAACGTCGAGCGCCATCCGATCCCCGGTGGCGGCTCGCGGGCGGTCGAGGTGGAGGCCGGGGACACCGTATCGGTGCTCGACACCGAAGGGTTGCAACCGGTGGAACTGGCACTGTTCCACCCTGACGGGCGCTCGGATGCCGGTGCGCTGGGTGCGCGCGGCACCGGTGCCGGTTCGCTGGCCGCCACCTTGCGCAACGGCGGCCCGTCCGGCACGCGGGTGCTGGCAGCGCTGGCCAGGAGCGGATTCGATATCGACCGGGCGGACACCGTCCGGCTGTTCGACGGCGATTCGCGCGCCGGCGAGCTGCGCTCGCTGACCGTGGCGACCGGGGGCCTGCTGATCGTCGCCGCGGTGGCCTCGCCGATGAACGTGCACGAACAGGGCACCGCCACCGACGTGGTGCTGTTCATCGAGCGGATCAAGGTGCGCAGTCCCGGCGAGCGGCGCGGTCCGGCCGAGCCGCTGGCCGACGCGCTGCTCGATGAGAACGTGCAGCCGGGCCATGCGTTCGCCTACGAGGTGAAGCGGGGGCAGTACATCCAGATCATGGACGTGCAGGGGCGGGAGTGCTCGGACTTCCAGGCATTCGGGCAGCGGGCGCTGGACCGCGGCCTGGAACGCGACATCGATCCGACCACCACCCGCTCGCTGGTCGGTTCGCTGTACCCCGTGCCGGGCCTGTTCTCCAAGTATTATTCCAACGACATGGAGCCGCTGGTGGAGACCGTGCAGGACACCTGCGGGCGGCACGACACCTTCGGGCTGGCCTGCACCGCGCGCTACTACGAGGACCTGGGCTACCCGGGTCACGCGAACTGCAGCGACAACATCAATCGCGAGCTGGAGCGCTACGGCGTGCGGCCGCGTGCCGGCTGGCCGGCGATCAACTTCTTCTTCAACACGCTGCTCGATGACGGCAACGCCATCCTGATGGACGATCCGTGGTCCAGGCCGGGCGATTTCGTGCTGCTGCGCGCGCTGTCGGACCTGGTGTGCGTGTCGAGCGCCTGCCCCTGCGACGTGGATCCGGCCAACGGCTGGAACCCGACCGATGTGCAGGTGCGCGTGTACGGCGAGAAGGAACTCTTCAAGCGCTCGATCGGCTGGCGCAGAACCCCGGAGGCAGAGGTGCAGGACACGAGGGAGACGGGCTTTCACGCCTGCTTTGCACGGCACACGCGCGATTTCATCGAGTACAACGGCTACTGGCTGGCCAACACGATGACCAACCACGGCGCCATCGCCGAGTACTGGGCGTGTCGCGAGAAGGCGGCGATCATGGACCTGTCGCCGCTGCGAAAGTACGAGATCACCGGCCCGGATGCCGAGCAGCTGATGCAGCTGGGCGTCACCCGCAACATGAAGACGCTGGCCATCGGGCAGGTGGTGTACACCGCGATGTGCCACCCGCACGGCGGCATGATCGATGACGGCACCGTGTTCCGGCTCGGCGAGAACAACTTCCGCTGGATCGGCGGCAACGATGCCTCGGGGCTGGCCCTGCGCGAACTGGCCGCCGAGCGGGGCCTGAACGCCTGGGTGCGCAACTCCACCGACCAGCTGTGCAACGTCGCGGTGCAGGGCCCGCGCTCGCGCGAGATCCTGGAGCGGGTGATCTGGACGCCGCCGACCCAGCCGACGGTGAGCGAACTCGGCTGGTTCCGTTTCGCCATCGCGCGCATCGGCGACTTTCACGGCGTGGCGGTGGTGGTCAGCCGTACCGGCTACTCGGGCGAGCTCGGCTACGAGGTGTTCTGCCACCCCAAGGATGCCACCGAGGTGTTCGATGCGATCCGGGCGGCGGGCGAGCCGCTGGGCATGGTGCCGCTCGGGCTGGCGGCGCTGGACATGCTGCGCATCGAGTCCGGCCTGATCTTCGCGGGCCACGAGTTCTCCGACCGCACCGATCCGTACGAGGCCGGCATCGGCTTCACCGTCCCGCTCAAGGGCAAGCCGGACGACTTCATCGGTCGGGCGGTGCTCGAGCAACGCAAGGAGCATCCGCAGAGAAAGCTGGTCGGCCTGGAGCTGGCCGGTGGCCTGGTGCCCTCGAACGGGGATTGCGTGCGGGCCGGACGGGCCCAGGTCGGCGAGATCACCTCGGCGGTCAAGTCGCCGATCCTGGGCAAGGTCATCGCGCTGGCCCGCATCGACATCACCCATGCCGAACCGGGCACCGCGCTCGATGTCGGCCAGCTGGACGGTCAGCAGAAGCGGCTGGAGGCGACCGTGGTGACGTTCCCGCACTTCGACCCGACCAAGGAGCGGGTCAAGGGAAACTACGCCGTGGTGGATGCCGAGCGGCCTTCGGCCTGAACGCTCGATCGCCTGCACGATCCCGCGATCCCGCTACCGCCCGAGTTGCCATGCCGTTGCCCGACCCTCGATTGCCCGACGGCCGGGGCGTGTCGGTCGCCCTGCCGGCGAGCCGGTACTGAACCGACGTGCTGGCACTCGGAATGGGCCTGATCGCCGCCCTCGCCTGGGGGGTGCACGATCTGTGCGTGCGCTCGGTCAGCCGGCGCGCCGACACCGCCGCCTGCCTGCTCGGCGTGTTCTCGCTCGGGCTGCTGATGATGCTGCCGGTGCTGCTCTGGCAAGCGTTCGGGGGTTCGGGGGCGATGCCGGGCGCGAGCGTGGACGCCGGGACGCCCGTCGCCGGCGGGGGGCTGCGCATCACCGGATCCGCGCTGGCCAGTGGCCTGGCGATCGGCGTGCTGTACGCCGCGGCCAACTACACCCTGTACCGCGCCTTCGCCTCCGGTCCGGTCCGCATCGTGGCGCCGGTCAGCGCCTCCTACCCGGTGTACACCGTGGCGCTGGCCGTGGCGGGCGGTGTCACGGTCGCGCTCGCGAGCTGGATCGCGGTGCTGACGGTCATCGCCGGTATCGCGCTGGTCGCCTTCACCAGCGATCCGGACGAACCGGCGTTCCGGCCACGGGCGGTGTTCGGCTGGTCGCTGCTGGCGTCGATCGGCTACGCCCTGTCGTTCGCGCTCGGTCAGCACCTGTCGGGCGACGGCGACACCGTCGTGACGCTGGTGCTGACCCGCGCGTTCGCGTTGCTGACGGTGCTGCTGTTCATGCTCGCCGGTGGCGGGCTGCGGCTGCCGCCACGCGACACCTGGGGCCCGATCGCGCTGATGGCGGCCATGGACGTGATCGCGCTCGGTCTGGTGTTCGGCGCCGGCGGGCTGCCGGATGCCGCGTTCGCCACGGTCACCGCCTCGATGTTCGGCATCGTGACGATCGTGCTGGCGCGGCTGGTGTTCGGCGAGCTGCTGTCGCTGCGCCAGTGGGGCGGGGTGGCGGTGGCGTTCGGTGCGATCGGGTGGTTGGCCTCGCACTAGTGGTCCAACTGCTTGATACTGTGGGGCTCAGAGCCTCGGCGCGTCTTCCCGACAAGGCGCCGTGACGAAGGCGCACCGGGGTGCGTCGAGGAGGGGCAACGCAGGCGGGGAGGCGCACCGAGGCTC
>Ga0209831_1004704_pt1 | contig 10563 bp, 13 predicted proteins | sample Maine_Asex4_meta_FD_187451 | JGI IMG/M metagenome (GOLD analysis project Ga0209831, IMG submission 187451) | Marine algal microbial communities from Maine, USA - Maine_Asex4_metaG (SPAdes) (version 2) | ecosystem: Host-associated > Algae > Red algae > Unclassified | place: Maine, USA | collected...
GGGGGCAGGGGTGGGGGGGCTGGACGTGGGGTAGTGGTGGGGCTTTTGATGCGGCAGCGGTGGGGCTGGAGGTGGGGCCGGAGTGACCTTCGAGTCTTTGCCTGTGGTCAGAAATCACACACGCCTGGGCAGCACGCTCGCTCTAGAATCTCGCACGACATCGCCAGAGCGAGCACGCTGGCACCAGCGTCAACGTTCATGCACCGGCGTGCTAAAGCATGGTGCGACACTGAGCCTGCTGAATGGCCTGTCAGCGCTTCACTCTCACAACTGGCAGCCGTGCCCGCAACAGCAGGGGGCGACGACACAAGCGCACAAACACGCACGCAGGAGTGCCCAGATCTCGGTCGCTGCCCTTTATAGACCCATTCTGGCCCAGCCTTGCCCTTTTCGGGACAGCAGAGCCTGAATAAGGAGCGTGACAGAGCCCTTGAAACCGTCCTAGTCAGCCTAAGGTGGCACGCACACGGTCGAGGGGGACACGCACACGGCTCTCAGGCCACCCGTTTGCGCAGTTCGGCAGGCCACTGTGGCCGCAGGCGACCGTTCCACCGATATGACTCAGGCTCCAACACCTTCGACAACCTGAGGGGGTGCGACCGCAACACACGTCACACACTCGAGCGGATTCGGTCCAAATTGGTACCGAAAGGCCTCCACGTGTCTCGCTAGGTTGCCTTGATTTGGGCGGTTTGGGCTCTGTTCACACGCTTTCCGTCACATGTTCGGCACGTATTCGACGAACGCCTCTTCATTTCGATACGTGCGACGACGCTGATACGTGTCCTTCGTTGGCAACCACAGACTGCGGCCAACAACGCCAAGGCCAACGGCGCTCAGATCTTCGAAAGGTAGCCCACTATATTTCACCCATTACATTGCCCGTTGGCAACGCGTTGGCCCGTTGGCAACTGACAACTCGCAGGGCCACACGTAGCGGTTTCATTTCACCGTTTCAGACCGTTGGCCCGACATTGGTGGGAATGCTCTTACAGCACGATGTGGGAACGATGCATCTTGATCGGCGGTGTGTCCATTTTTGAGGAAGTGTCATAATACAGTGCGTTCTCGTTATGAGAGAATCGTTTATAAAAGAATATGGGTCGCGAGTCTTCCATTCCAGTCCGTGTGGGCCACGTTTTCTTCAGATTGAGCCGAATCAGCTGTCTCTTATAACGAGAACGCACTGTACGACATACGTGAGCAGCTCGCGTATGCCATAATGTTTTAACGCCGTGTACATTTTAGGAATGGATCGATGCCTGGTCTGTTAAATTCGAGACTTAAAGTTGAGTCCTGCCTTCCAATGTCGCACCACTCGACGAGAGGCACGGCAGGATCCTTTCAGAGCGCCCTTGTCGCCGCCCTTAGTCCCAACCGAGTGCAGTCCACCACCCCCACTACCGATTCAGAACCCACACCCCTTGCCGCTGGTTGTTCAGTCTTCCGATCGGGTATGGCATCTTGAGTGACGGTTAAGCGGCTCAAGGAGGATCTGAACGTCGCGGCTTGCCAATTTATGGCGACAAAAGCATCCCATCGGATCGACGTCGCGAGAAAGGATTCACGTGTTCTGCACCGGACGACCCCGACCGTTCCACGTGGAGCTTGGATCCTCCGCCCGCCTCTATTGGTGTCACGCGGCCGAATGTGCTCCCGGTGGCTAAGGCGCCTGCAGGCTCCAGTGACACGCCCGACACTGCTTCAACGGCAGGGACGCCACCCGTCCTGAAAGTGCGCGGCGCGCCACCTGCTACGCCCGCGGCAGCAGCCGCTCCATCGCCGACTGTTGGGCCGACCGATGCAGCCGTGGCGGGATCTCCCGGCCGAGTCGCCTTTCTCAAAACACAAAAAGGCGCGTCCGGCACATGTGCTGTGCACAGGGGAGGTGGCGGCGGGTGTCGTGGTCTCGCGAGGGCCGATGTCTCTCCGTCAACAAGATGCTCGGTCGAGCCGCACTGAAGTTTGGGTTGCGGTCGTGGCCGAGATGTTCAGAGGTACAGACCGCTTCTTTCCCCCGCAAGAATGCGTTAATGGGGGCTTGGACCCAAATGTTCCTCCCCATGTGAGGCCAGGCCTCTTGTTGAAGGCCGAATGGTCCGAGGTAAGTGGCGCTTCTCTACGCTGCATTTGCCCATTTCTCTTGCGTTCAGCGCACTGAGTGTGCTATCACAGACCAAATTCACTCTAACTGGATGATCACCTGGCCATTTTCTCTTGTCCTTGTGCAGTTTTGTGCCTCTTTTCGGCGAGTGTCCAAGCAGTACGCTACTTCGGGTCAGAACGATCCTGCTCTAAGGGGTAACTTTTCCCAGGGCGACTTTGTCCTCGACTATGTCTTCTCTTTCTCCAGGAACAACAGCCTTGTGCTGGAGTTGACAAACCCGGAGGTAGGCGCCGCGGGTGGTGAAGGAGATGACGCGTTAGAGACTAGCAATGGCACTCGAGTGATGAATACCTCGAAGGGCAAGCGCAAACGCGACGAAGCGACAGCTGCTCTGGATTCCCTCGTGGAGAGCTCGGCGAGCATGGTTTCTTCTGCAGCCACGCACACGTGATACGCCGAGATCGTGTCGCTGTCTACAAACCTCAAGAATCTCCGAGAGTGCCAGGCGGCTCCAAGCCTGATTAGGACTGTAGAGCAGCAGTTGGACGACGCTGTTCTTCAGCGCATGTCAACTTCAGTTCCGGACGAACAGGACGCACCCGGCGGGTCAAGTGGCGATGAAAGTACCGAGGAAGTTGAGAAGAGAGGAGGGGGTCCCGATTTGGCGTCGAGTGTCGCTTCTATGGTGGGGTTGCGTGTTTTTCATTGCATGTGCCGCGTTAGCATCGAACAAACCTAAGGGTACTTGTTATATGGCACCCACGCTTAGAAGCTCTATGGCCGACAACTTATATAGTATGATAGTTTAACGCGTTGGAAGTGAAGCACACCTGGTGTTAAAGAAAAAGAAAAAGAAAAGAGAGACAACCTGACGGCATACAATGTACTACACAAGTCAAGTTGAAAACATTGGCGCAGCTCCTGGTCGGAGAAGCCCTCGCTCCTCCAAGTGGTTCGTCATTCTCACCCTCAGGTCAGACGGCTCTCAATCACGGCGCCGATCACGCTGGCAATCACTCACATCATGATTTCGTGCAAAGCGGACCTCCGATCCGACACGATGATTGCCAAACGGAGCGCGGACGGCAGCCGCTGCAACGGAATTCGGTCGACAATAGTTGTGCAGTCGGAAGCATGCTCGAACCAGGCTGGGGCGCTTCGCAAAATGCACCCTGAGCGGCCGCTAAAAGACGCCCAACCTCCGTAGCAACATCTCAACAGATTGTTCAATATGGATGCGCAGAAAAGACAGGTAGAAATTGTACGCATCTCGCCACCGATCTCTTCGCCCACTGCCTGGCCACGGGACCGCTAAAACATGGCTAGCAGCTTACGCTTCATCCGCAGCAATGCTGTGCCCGTCTCGAATCATGTAGCGTGTCAACACGCTGTCGCGGCCAGACAGTTGCCGACCCAGAGATGTTCCCGATAAGGCTGTGGAGTCGTGTGTTGCGCCAGGACTGGTACACGCCATCCAACGAAACTTGTACTCAGAATCGCAAATGGCTTCAGTGTTCAGAGCGTAGAAGCCCTTCCTTGAATATCAGTCCGCGACACACGGTACGTCCGTCGCGAGAGGTTGCTCCTGCTCGACCGCAATCCCGTCTAGTGCCCCACAAACGTTGCCAAATGGGGTGCTTCGACGGCTTTGAAACCCCGACGCATACGCCAGCCGACGCACGGAGCTGCTCAACTGGAAGTCCAAGTCCAAAAAGGGTGTCGATTTTACGGCATCTACGACATCCCAAAGAGCACGGTAGACAGTACAGGTGTGCACTTTCAAAGTAGCACAAATGTCTAGGTAGCTCCCGCCGCCCAGGTAGAGAGGCGCAATGGCGATCCGCACGTCAGGCGGCACACCGCGGCGAGGAAGACGCGGCCGCAAATGGTCAAGCAGGTCGTAGAAGGCATCGGCAGACATGCGCATAGCGCGCTCAAAGTGGAGGCCGTAGCTCCTCTGTACGTCGAAAAAGGAGATATGGCGACGGGGGTGATAAGTGCGCGTGGAATTGATACCTTAATGTGAGTACACCGCGCTCGCAACTGTGGTCACAAACGGACCACACCTTAGAAGGGAGGAGGGTTCCATAGCGGCTGGCCTGCCTGACGCACAGGGAAAACCAAACTGTGTGTCGTGAGAGCTTCAATGTGCGGCAACTGGATGGGCGAGAGTGGTAGTGTTTCCTGATGTGGCCTTAATAGAAATTGTGAGCGTAAGTATCAGGGGTTGTCAGGACATGCATTTCGGGGCGAAATCGGATACGGATACACGCCGATGCTTTGTATCTGATTACGGATATCTCCCTTGACTCAGATACGGATACGGATGTCTGCCTCCGAAAGCGAATGAGAACGTAGAATATATCCGTATCTGGATACGATCATCGTATCCTATGATGGTGCTTTTCTAGAATTTGCAACGGTTCCTGCGCACCAGGTTTCCTCAAACCCGTTAGCAGGGACATCAACCCCCCCACACGTCCCCGGCAAGGCCTGCGTCGAGCACGAGCACGCATAATGGACGCCGGTCCGCAGTTGAGAAACGGGCTGATCGAGACGATTTTGTAACAATAAAATCCACAGAGCCCAAGGTTGCGAGTGGGGGCACCCACAGGACGTGTTTTTGAGGACCTGTACCAACGTTCCGAAGGCCGACGTGAAATGGCGATGGAAACCCGACTCAAAGCAGATAATCAAAACGCTCAAATCTTACTAGCACCCCTTTACCGTCCCGCATTCGGCACATGCCTACCTAATCACAAGAAGGAGTTTGAACAAAGACACCCGAAGGGCTGAATTGGCCACGCAAACCCGCTATGCTGTCAGTGTATGTTCGACCGAACGCGACCGTCCACGCTGTCAGCATGTACCTTTTAGAAGGACAACGTTGGTCGGACAGCTCAAGAAGCGCTGCGCTTTCTTCTTTGTTCAGTTTGGATCTAAAATACGTTGAGCCCACGACAGGAACAGGGTAACTGGATCTGCTGGTCCCAGTTCTCTGTGCCTCTGGCTCGGAGTCAACTCCGCAAGAGCCTGGTGAGGCTCCGCCAGTGGGTCTCAGGGCCGTCCGTGGAGAGGACGCCCCAGAAACTCAACGACTTCAAGAGAAAACAGATTCCAGGACGCCCTTTGCAGCTGGCCTGCAGGCATCAATGGTCTCGTCGATCGTCCCATCGCCTGACCCAACGCGAAAAGGGAGCTGGATTCGTCTGTACAGAATTCTTCTGTAATTGTCATAGCCAGTGTCCGACCAAATGGGTGGCTCCAGAGCCCTGTTCTGAGAAAGATGATTTCTGAACGTTGCAGGGGGGTGAGCGCGTTGCCACCGCGAGGTGGTGGCGGATCGTCGCCGCCACCGACATCGCCACCACCGTCGTTGCCGCCACCGTCGTCGCCACCACCGTCGTCGCCACCACCGTCGTCGCCGCCACCATCGTCGCCTCCACCATCCTCACCGCTCCGGGGGGCACCGCGACGTCGTGGCAGGACCAACAAGGGTCACGGTACGGGTGGCCTGCAAGGGGGCTTAAGTCAGGTGTGGTTGGGGCGAGGGGTGCCGTATCACAGTGCATGCGTGAATGGTGTGTGGACGCCAGCGAGTCGTGAGAAATGGGGCAAAGGACACTGGCGTTTGTGGTCTGGTTTTTTTTTTTAGGCCGACTGAAGTGCCGCCCACCATTTTCGTGCTCGGCCACGGCAGGGCGATGGCCTGAAAACGACCAGTGCATTATCTCGGGGCATCGCGGGGGGGTAGCGCAGTCGGCGAGGGCGCTTGCGGTGGTGCCTTCCTCCGGGCCAGTCGGCCTGCCGGTAGCCTCCGGCGTGAAGGACGTCTTGGCCGATGTGGAGTCCCCACGGACGGTCGCCGACGCGTTCCTCCACAGGTGGATGGGGTTCGGCGCCGCGGGCGGCGGTGCTGGGGCCAGGCAAGGACCGAGGGTCGTGCGTCACGTACCCGCTGTTTGTTTGAGTATAGAGGTGGGGGTGGGAGGGGTGGTGGGCATGCGGTAGAAACGGGAGGTCGTTCAGGGGGGGGCGGGAGGTGGGGCGCCGGCGCCGTTCTCAACCGAAAAGCACGCCACCATAGCACCTTATTGAAGCCACTTTCCGCGCTTTCCCAGAGAAATAAAGAAGCGGCGGCATTCACTTGCAAGCACGCTCCTTCCAAGCGCCCCCCAGTTGGTCAGGTCACAGCTGGCGTTGCCTGCCCTACCTCTATACCCCCCCTCAGTCTCATGGCAGCACATCGCTATACACGCGCGCCTGACTATATGCCGCCGTCGCCACCGTCCGCTTTCTTTTGCCCCACCGTCGCCGTCACCACAAGTGGGTGCTGCCTGCCTTGGCGCTACCACATCCCACCCCGGTTATGAAGCGCGCCGCTGTCCGGACCCACCGCTTTGCTGATGCCCCTGCGGAGATGCCGACGCGGCGACACGGCCGGCTACGCGCGGCGCGACACTGGCGTTGACGCCCCTCCGGCGCTGGACGTCGTTGGTGGCGGCGCGCCGCGGCGGCGGCAGCGACCTGTCGCCGGCAGCGGCACTAAGTAGGCGAGAGTGGGCCGAGCACGACGTGCTGCTGCCACCCCCACGACTCGTGTGCAGTGTATTTCATTCCCTGTTGCAAGAAGTGTGTGGCCCCTGCCGCCACTGCCGTCGCAAAAAACGTATCATCGGCGGTAGACGACGGCTTGACGGGGGAAACCCGCCCGCGGCGGGCGTCGCCATCGATCTCAATGGCCACCGCTCTAATGTTTACCCATCAGTTGTAAACTCCCCGCCCCAAGCCGACCGCCGTCCCATCTTCATTCTGCCTCCGGCACCCTGTCACTCAAGGCCGGCCCAGACTCTGCCGCCTCTTTTTCCGCCCCCCCCAGCGCCCGCTGCCATGATCACATTCGCAGCCGCGCACGGCGGCAAAATTATTGCCAGCCCGCGACGTTTTTCCGTCGCACCCCCCTGCCCCCATCTCGGTTGGCTACCCATTTGGTGGCCAGAAGCAGGAGGGCCTGCCACCGGTACGTTCACGGCACCGCCGCAGCCGCATCGCACCATCGCGCACACCCCCACCCACACGCCGGCGGCCTCGCGGCCGCGCTCATGGTCGCCACTGATGCCTCTGGCCGCATCGTCGCCAGCGCCGGTGCCGGCGCCGACGCTGGGGGCTGCTGCCGGCGCCGACGCCGCCACCATCACTGCCGTGAACGCCGTCGCCGCCGCCGCCGGTCGCGAACGCTGGCTTGCCCACCACAGCCGCGGAGCCATAGGCACCTCCGGCAGTCTGCGACGATGCCGCCCGCCGCGGCAGCGGCGGCACCCGCGTCTGTGGTTACGCCGCCATCAAGGGGGGGCAGGGGGGCGGGAAAGATAACACATCCCAGTGAGAGTCAGGGAAGGCGACAGGCGACAGACTGAAAAGCGACGGAGAGAAAGGAGAGCATGTTGGATGTGGCAGTGGGAGCCGAATGCAGGGATATGCGGTGAGAGGGGTCGCTGGAAGTGAGGAGCGGCGCTAGGGGCGTCAATCGGGGACCAGCACCATGGTGCTGACCACCGCGGCGACGTCCGTATCAGCGTCGAGCGGCGAGGTAGCTCGACCGGTCGACCCCTCCCTCTCTCAAGGCATTAAATGCCAGCATCTCCGTATTGGTCGTATCTGTGGCCACGGACACAGCACACAATACAAACATGTCTCGATTGCGGGAAAAATGGACAGATATTCCACATGTACATTCCTCGAGCCCGATTTCTTGATCGGTGACGGAGATAGGAACGGCGTGGCGAAAGATCGCTGCTCACGGAGCCGTCTTTAGGCATGCACGAAGGGTTTCAAGATCGCGTGAAGCAAACTCCGAAGCATCGGCCGCTTTTCTTTTTATTCTACCAGTGGTTCTGGCTGGCCGATACTGTCTGAAGCCTCATTGGTCCCTAAACTCTCCAGAGAGCATCGAGACCCAGTGGTCCACATCCGGTTTGGTCAAACGCGGGGAACATCTAACCTTGCAGTTTTTGGAAAAGCACCATATTCTCCTACAAGTCCGCCAGACAGCACAACTAGAGCCAGAGAAGGATGCCACTCAGATTTGTTTCGAGTGCCGAATGGACATCAAGATTCCTGGCCTTCAGGACAGGGTGCTCTCAAAGCGAAATGATGCACACATATATGTAGATAAAAAGAAGTGCTCTCCGTTTCAGAAGTGGCAGTTTGTATTCGTGTCCTCAAGGATCCGAAGGCGTTTCAGCGTTGAAGGGTCGCGACTGTCCTGCCACAGGGGTCACATTTTGCCCCCCATGAGGCGTGGCATCCAAGGGGTGCCACTGGAAAGGGCGGTGGCACCAACTTAATCTGCCGTAGCGCGCGACGCTTGCAGACGCATCTGTACATACGCACGAGATACTCCCGCATGATATCGCGGCGTCCTGAGGCCTTGTAGCAGTGCTGTGTCAAATGATGACCACCGGCGGAAATGTCGACCACATTACAGTGGGGGAATGCCACAAGGGTGGCTGCAAGAAAGCGCGATTGCCTTTGCCGTCGGCTCTTTCGTCGACCGACTCCCAGCTACAACCGCCTTCCAACTTTTGTTGTCGACCCATGCCGCATATCTCGCACTCGATGGTACACCCAGTCGTGTTGCCAGCCCGTCACCCACGCCCCCCCTTTTTTTGCTCTCGCAACGACGAAGCCTTCCCCACTTCCGGCCGCGCCGACCTCGCCCGAGGCCGCCCCGAGCCGACCCAAATGGGGTTCTCGACTTACGAATGAGGTGCGTGACAAGCTCTCTGCTGCCCGCAAGGAGCTGGGCACGACAAGCGTGAAGCGCCTGATGGATGCCACCGGGGCACCCCAATCAAATGTCCGCACCTGGTTGCGCAACGACGGTGAAGAGGTCAAGCTGGGGCGACCAACATTTTTTTCCGCCGAGGAGGAGGATGTTATCGCCGCCTACATGGCGGCATGGACCAGGGTTGGGGACCTGTTGACTTTTTACCTGGCTTCGGTTTTGCTGCGGCAGTACATTGCCGACGTGGGGCGTAAGGCGGAGGCGGAGCGCTTGTTTGGGGGGGATGGAATGCCGGGTCGTACGTTTATAAGACTCTTTCTAGGGAGGCATCCGCAGCTCTGCCGCGTGCAACCCGTCGCTCTAGAGGGCGTGCGCGCCGAGGCGGCCACGCCGGAGGCCGTCGCCAAGTTCTTTGCTGCGTTTCGATTGGTTTGTCGTGAGTTTTCTATCACCCGGGCGGAGCAGGTATGGAACACTGATGAGTCAATGATCAAAGCCGAGGAGCTGATGGAGGGAGCTGGCACGGCGGTGGTGACGGACAACCCGGCGTCGCGGGCCGAGTTCGGGATTCCAAGCGTGCAGAATGGCGCAGAGGCAGCCAGCCTGGTGGCCACAGTGTGCGCGGGCGGGACCGGGCTACCGCTTTTTGTTGTGGTTGCTGGAAGCGGTGGCCGTCTGCCCTTCGCCGAGATTGAGAAAGAGGACGGGTCAAAAAGTCGCAAGCCGCTGGCGGGGTACCTGGATGGGGGCGCGGAGGTACACCGGCGGGAGAAACCCGGATTTGACGTGCAGCTGTGGGATATGTATGCCGATTTTGCGGCAAGGCACATGAGCAAGCGATGCCTCGGGGATTGGAAGGTGCTCCTAATGGATGGGTGCACGGTGCACGCATCACCCGTCGGCATGCGCGTGTTGAAAGCGTCGAAGGTGGTGGTGTTGATGTTCCCCTCTCACCTGCCGCACGTACTGTAGGCTTTGGACAAGGACCCGTTCCTCAAGACGAAAGGTGACGGGCGGAAGACGATGCGCGCTCTTCTGCCGACCATCCCTCGCTGCTCCAAGTTTCACCTAGTCCACCTCATGCAGGTCATGAATCGTGCGGCTTTCACCGGCCTCTCGTCGGTCAACATCATCAATGGCTTCCGCAAGACCGGCATGTGCCCCATCGACCCGTCAGTTATTGACGTGGGACGACTGACCAAGGGCAAAGGCGCTCAATGTGCTGCGCGAAAAGTCATTATCGAGCAGTTGGCCTTGAAGTTGGGGCCTGAGGCGCGCCGCGATATGCGGAAGCCGGCCATCTCCTTTGGCTCCATTTCCACGCGCGGGCGGGCCATTGAGGCGACGAGTGACGGGATGCTAACTGCGATGGGCCAGCTCGCGGCCATTGCGTTGGAGAAGCAGAAGGCCAAGGACAGGTCCCAGGCCGCCAAAGAGGCCAACACAGCCAGCGCGGTTGCACAAGTGGCGCGTGAGGAGATGGCGGCCGAACAGCGTCGCAGCAGCCCAGCGGTCGTGGCACGTAAGGTGAGTCTGCGTCGCCGCGCGGCGCAGGCTCGCACCACCGCAGGGCCCGTGGCACCCTACGTTCGCGCTCGGGGTGCCGTGGTGCAGGTCGAGCCTCGCAGCAAGCGCCCGCGCCTGTAGGTCGGTGCCACGTTGGTGTGAG
>Ga0209831_1004708_pt1 | contig 10559 bp, 9 predicted proteins | sample Maine_Asex4_meta_FD_187451 | JGI IMG/M metagenome (GOLD analysis project Ga0209831, IMG submission 187451) | Marine algal microbial communities from Maine, USA - Maine_Asex4_metaG (SPAdes) (version 2) | ecosystem: Host-associated > Algae > Red algae > Unclassified | place: Maine, USA | collected...
CAGGTTCGAGACGGGGTCCGCAGCGGCCGGTCAGCGGCGATCAGCTCGGGGCCGGGGTGGCTCCATTACCCCGATCACGACGTGGCTCCAATACGCCGATCACGGGGTGGCTTCATTACGCCGATCCCGCAGTGGCTCCCATGCAGCGGTCACTGACATCCACCGCCAGCGTGCGGGCGACGAGCCCGGGCGGATGCCGTGCGGAGCAGCGCGACGGCCTGCTTGCGCAACTCGTGCGGCGTCGGTGCGAAGGTGCGCGTTGCCTGCCACTGGGCAAACAGCTCGGCCACACGGTCCAGGTCCGCTGACGGCGACGGGGTGTTCGAGCGATGAGGCATGGGCGTTCTCCAGATCAGGCACGGTGGCCGGTGGAGAGGCAGTCAATCAGATCGGCGCGACGAATCTGCGCGTGCTGGCCGTGAGCTCACACCCGATGGCAGGGGCCTTCTAATCTGACGCGAGAGTTTTATGAATATTTTCTGACGTAAACCTGATATGTGTTCTTCATAATATCCACCATGACATTGCTCACACGGTATGTGTAAATGTACTCGCAGCAACTACATGACTGCTGCTGCATGTCCGGTTAGTCAACTTCAATAGGAACGAAGATATCATGAATACTATAAACAAAAATCGCCTCTCCCGATTCGCTCTCGTTTTAGCACTGTCTGTTGGTGCTCAATCAGCATTCGCAGAAGAAGGTGGTTTGGATATCAGGAAACTAATTTCTGACGCTCAGAAGGTTGTGAGCAATGCTGTCACGTTATCGGGTCTCGCTGCCAGTGTGGCTGAAGATATCGGCGATGCCAACACGAAGATCGGTATGTTTGCGCACAATGTCTATGCGGACATCTCTGCGGGAACTATCACCAACGGCAGCATCTTGGATATTTCCAACGTGAATATCAAAGATTCGACCGTAGGAGCAATGCTTATCAATACGCTGGTTTCAGCTAACGGCCTTGTAGTCGATGATGGAGCGATCTATATAGCTGATATTGATATCGTTAAGTCATTTCTAGGAGTTGCAATTATTAACACTGCTGTAATTGCAACAGACACGAGAGTTGACGGTGGCTCAACAGTTAGGATTGGCACGACAAATATTAACTAAGTATATGAGATTGAAACACCCATGTCGTACATGATGTGTTGCTGCTGGATCTAAATCCAGCAGCAACATTGAAACATCTTATCTTTTTTTATTAAATATTTCTGCGTGAACTAACTGTCTGATATAAATGCATCTAATAGGAAAAATGTCTTATCAATATATATATGCGACCAGGCCTATTTCGTTCTCACTCATCTGCCAGGAGATATGCATAATGCAAATATTGTTCATTAGACACGAGATGTCCCTCTCACTGAAATTATCAATCATACAACTGTCTCGCCATGCGTTGTGTATATGCCTCATGTGCGGCTATGTGCTCCCTGTCGCAGCCTACGAGCATATTACGATAGATGCCAGAAAGGCATCAAACGCGGCAGAAGCTGAGGAAGAATACCAAGAAGCCATCATGGAACACGCGCAGAGAGGTGCGAATCAATTGCATATCACACTACTTCTGTCAGGACACGTGGGATTTGATCCTGGTGCTATTGAACTCCCAACGAGCAGAATTAGTGTTACTACAGACGCCTACATATTTGGCCACATAAGACGGAAGGCAACGTTTAGCATCAATGAACTTACAGTAAAGCCTAGCTTGTTGGTTAAAGTCTATTCGGAGATAAATTTAAGATGAACAGATCAACACTAAAATATCTATCTTTTCTACCAATGCTTATCACGGGCTGTCAGATCGCTGCAATTGAGCGTCCAACGCAGGCAGGTTTTGTCTATCGGGTCCCTGATTGTGCTAGCTGCAGGTTAGCAAATGATGCGATCATCAGTAGAGCAGAAAAGTACGACGACACTATCCTGTTTGCTGCGGAGGGCACGAGTGGATTTGAAAGCACTGATCGCTGGACCTCTTTGCTTGGCGACACCCTGTATACCAGCTTTGTGGATGCGGTAGACAGAATGCTCGATAGCTCTCCTGTGCAATTCGTCAGGTTAAACAATAATTCACTGAGAAAAAATACACAGATATCTGTGTGCAACCAAGGGGCCGTAGGAAACGCACTCAACAGCGGCAAGCGAGTTCTTTTTGCTGAAGGCAGTCTTGACTATTATAATGAGAGTGCTGAGACAGATATCGTAGACTTTGACCTCTTCGCAAAGTTCACACACAACGGGGATCCATTTGATGCAAGCGGAAAAACAGGAAACACTCTGTCACGAGATGAAGCCAGAGTAACTGCAAGAATATATGACTGCGAAACGCAAAGGCTTGCCATGGAACCTGTAAGTAACAAAGTCTACGTCTATAGCGGCGCCAGTGACAATTCTTTCTATGTTATGCCTATGGAAGGTGGTGCATTTTTGACGAACATGAATCACTTCAGTGAGTCACGGCGTGATGCGGTTGATTTCGCTTTGTCGAGAGCCGCGTCGCGAATTATCATGTCGTTGGCGTACCTTCCGAGCGAAATTGATGATTATTTGAATGTGCGAACAGATCTGGACATTGATATTGTGGTGAGTTCGTTGGATGGTCGAGTTTGTATAGGTACACGTAGCGCGATGCCAATTGATGAGGAGTTTAGGCTTCTAGTTCGTTCAATTGATTCCATGTCAGACATCCATAGCGGTGATATAAAGCTTACAGATCTTTCGGAGCGACATTGTTTCGTTTCACGAGGCGACAAACAGACCGTTATTGCGCAGCTAGTGGATAGTGATGGTGTTTTACGAGGACAAACCACAAGTATCGTCGATGCAGTTGATACAGGAGAGAAGAGATGAAATATCGAATCGTAGCTATCGGGGTGTATCTCGTATGCCTATCATCTGCTGCACCTTTATATGCAGAAATACCAAAAGGCCTAACACCGATGCCTCGTACGTTGCAGGAAGCACATGATCGCGTGCATGGTCCTGACTCGAACGGTGAACTGGTCTTGTCTGTTGAAACGGAATTGGCTGTAAAGTCAGCCGTGCAGGGTATACAGGACAAATGTGAGAACAGTGGTCTCATGCAGGAAAAATGCGTCGATGTGCCTGTACAGGCTAGCGTGGGCGCTACCCGAGTCTCGTATGGAGATGGCGAACTTTATGAGCGAGTAGAAATATTGCTGGAGGAGAAGAGTCCAAGGACATTTTTTCCTCTTGGAAAATACAAGATTACAGATTCGCCTCAGTTCAAGCGTGTGGATATGTATCTGACAGAGATTATTAAGAAAATACGAACACTGTGCTCTAAAGGCAGAAACTGTAAAATTGACGTTACCTATGAAGGAGGTGCAGATTCGGTGTTGTATGTGAATTCGATGTACTACGATGGACAGTATGGAGACATCAATCTGGAAAAATATGAGTGTCGGATTGGAGGCGTAGCTAGCAAATGTGTTCTAGAGACAGGGTCCGTTATTGACAACGAGAAGCTTTCATTGCTTCGTTCGGCAGCAATTAAGCGGCATCTTCGATTGTCTGAAGTATTCGGAGGGATGCACACTGACGAACGACATGATCTTCACATATCTGATCGAGAAGGAGATAAATACCGATATGCAATGGTCAAGATTACTGTGAAGAGGTTGGTTCGCAGGCCGAATGAATCTGCGGAAGAGTCAAAAACGTGACCGTAGAGGCATACGTCATAGGGGCCTTTGTTACGTACGGAGGTCTCTATGAGAGTGGCATGATATGCATGGGATATTTAGAGTCCCCGATAGGGGATCCGTAAACCCCTCGCCTTCAGGCGACGGACAGTACTGTGCTGGCCCGAAGTGGGTAGTCTGGCTTCCATGGAACACTACAAGAGAGGTAGCCACAGCGTATGGGACCTGAAGTACCACATTGTCTGGACCACGAAGTACCGCTACAAGGTGCTGGGAGGGGACGTAGGTCTGCGGGTTCGCGAGCTGCTGCGAGAGATCGCACGAAGTCAGAAGATGGTGATCCATGCAGGTTTGGTGAACAGAGACCATGTGCATCTACTGATCTCGATACCGCCGCAGATTTCGGTCTCGCGAGCAGTCCAATTCTTGAAGGGAAAGAGTTCGCACAGGTTGCTCTCGGAGTTCCAGCTCTTGAAGAAGCGCTATTGGGGACAGCATCTGTGGGCTCGGGGGTACTGGGTCTGTAGCTCGGGCAACGTGACGGACGAGATGTGGAAGGAATACATCAAGAATCAGAAGCCCCCCGAGCCCGACGACGACTTCGATGTTATCTAGAGAGAGCAACCGTCCGCCGAAGGGCGGACCAATCCGGCTTCAGCCGTAACACGAAGCCACCGGCTTTAGCCGGTGGTCGTTCACTGGAACGGCCTTGCCGAGTATTGATTGTGCGCCTCGATGAAGTGCTCGATAGCCTCCTTCAGCTGCGCCGCGCTGGTGAACCAGCCGCGCCGCAGCGCTCGGCGCTCCAGTCGGGAGAGCCAGACCTCCACGGCGTTCAACCAGGACGCACTCGTCGGAGTGGACGATGGTCGATCGGCTTGTCCATCTCGAAAAGCCAATCGACCGATTTGACGATCCGGTCGATTCCGTGACCTCGAAGGCCTTCTCCAAAGAGATAGACTACAGGAACAGCTCTTGCGAAACATCCGGGCAGCCATGTTTCCGAATGCTGCGCCCCCCAATTCCAGGCTTCCCCTTCTCTTCCGTCGCCATTACCAGTCTCGGCAGCATTTGGCGAAATCATGTCCCTCATTGAGTGAGAATGCCTCAGGGATTGAGGCTAGTCGCACCCAGTCTGGAGGCGATCGTAGTGATGTTCCATCATATGCAAGCCTGGATAGCTGATCGAGAAGAAATGCTAGAGCTTCTGGATCGACAAGGGATTCATTTTTCTGCCACCAGCATCGTTGCAATACACTTTGGTAAAACGGAGAAAAATAATAATCAGGCCGAGTTTCTGTTTCTTCATAATACTGTGAATACAAAAACTGATCAAGCGTTGTCCTGTTCTCGCGCGATGCAATCCAGTCTCTGCCCGAGCTCTCGGTCAAATCAAAAAAGTCCTGCCAAGGAATTGCTACCTGTTCAATATAACTCTCAACGAATTTGGCCGCCGATGGATGATTGGTCAGTGCTTGACATGGCAGGCCTTTTCTGCTCCAGTAATCAAAGCCTTCTGACCAGATTCTTCTCTCGCAATTGGAATCTCTGTTTGCTTGGCCTGTGTCTTTCATCGATAGCAGCCAGCAGGCTAGCCGATCCATATCTTCGCCCGAACTCTCGAGGCTACTTAGAACCTTAGAAAGCTCGTAGTTCACTACATCGACAAGTGTTTCGGGTGGAACGCTAGACTCGTATTTCAAGAATTCAAGTATGTTCTTGACGAATACATCCCTGTTTTTGTACGGCAGAAGCAGGTAGTCGTCAAAGTGTAGCGCTTGATCAGAGATCATCCATTTGAGATCGTGACTGTGTTCAACCAGTATGTCTACACCTGTTTTCATCTTCGAGAATCACCTGTCATATGCTAATTCGTCATCCGGCCAAGAAGCCTGATTACTGCATCTATGCTGCCGCTGTCTCTGACCGTCTCATATTCATCGCACAGTGGATGTTCCGGCCCCAAGTGCGGCATGTTCGCCGGGCTCCATCTTGAGTCCTTTCGTCTGAATTCTCCAATAAGATCTCGCTCCTGTCTGCTAAGGTGGTCTCCTTCTGGGCAGTTGTTTCTATTTAGCGTCAGCTGACGATTCGTTATGCCTTTTAGAATGTCTTCTAGCTGTATTTTGTGGCCGGTCCACCCGGTTGACCCTGGCCGTAATCGCCCGCAGATTTGCTCGAGCATTCGCGGCAGATATCCATGTACATTGGATCCTTTCTCGGGGTTTGTATTATGTTTGTTTCTGTACAGTCTCTGCTTTATTCCTTTGGTTGCCTCTTCACACTCGGGCGGCGGTTCAGGTGACGCGGTCTGGGGAACGGCATCCTCTGCCTCCTCTGCCTCACGCGCCTCCCCCAGCGCATCCACGGCTTCGTTGTACAACGCCTGATCGGCCGGCAGCAGACAGATCTGTCCATCGTGCTCGGCCAGGAACGCATCGGTCCTGTCCACGTAGGCCCGTTGCGCGCCCAGCAATTGATTCTGCAGCGCGAACAACCGACCCCAGCTGCCGTCCCAGGCGTTGATATCGACCTGACCGGCCAGCACCGAATCGTAGCGTTCCAGGTCGAAATGCAACGCGGTGAAGTCGTCGACGGTGGGCTTGGCGTTGCCCACCTGAGCCGAAAATCCCTCCTCGCCTCCCTCGTTGTGGTTCGCATACCAGTAGGCCGCGACGCCCACGGCCACGACGCCACCCACCAGCCAGCCGGGCGGTCCGGAGACCGTCACCCAGGTCCAGAACGCGCCGCCGGCGGCCGGCGCCAGGGCGGCCAGCAGGCCTTCCGGATCCACCTGACTCAGCGGATTGCCGTCGACGTAGGCGTACGTGTTCAGCCCGGCCACCAGTCCCAGCGGATCGCTGGTCAGATAGCGTCCGGACTCGGGGTCGTAGTCGCGGAAGTAGTTGTAGTGGGTGCCGGTCTCCGCATCGGCATACTGGCCAGGAAAACGAAGGTTCAACGAAACCACGCTGTCGGGATCGATCACCGCCTCGCCGAAGCTGAAGTAGTCCGCTTGCCACACGCGATCGCCGGCCGAATCGGTCATCAGCCGCGGTGCGCCGACATGATCGGTGTGAATGGCGTAGGCCCGGTGCCCCTCGAGCATCGCCACCGGCCGATGCCCCTGCAGGTAGACGTACTGCCGCTCGATCGTGCCGTCGGCACGCGCCTCGCCCGTCAGGGTGCTCCCGTCGTAGAGGTAGTAGCTCACCTCCGGGTTCGCGCCCGGTCGGTGACGGGTCTTCCGGATACGCTCACCGAACGCGTTGTAGGCGTACTCGGCCAGCAGCACTCCGTCACGGCTCACGCTGACCGGCCGTTGCATGGCGTCGTACCGGTAGTCGAGGCCGCCGACCTGTGTGGGTGCACCGCTCGGCGTGTAGTCGTAGTCGACCGTCTCGGTCAGCGTGCGGCCGGAGGGCAGTGTCCACTCGCTGTCCACCGCACCCAACCGGTTGCCGTCGCCCGGTTCCGGATACCGGTAGCTGGCACGCTCCAACCTTCCTGCCGCCGAGCGCGTCTCCTGCGCCAGTCGATTGCCCACGGCATCGTATCGCCAGCGCTCGGCACCCAGGCGCGTGCTGGCGGCGTCGACCAGCCGGCCATGTCGATAGGCGTAGCGGGTGTCGTCGATACCCGTCCTGTCGACCTGCTCGATACGCACGATCCGACCCGCCGCATCGAAGGTGTAGCCGAACGCCAGGGCGCCGCCGATCTCCAGACGCGACAGCTCGCCATTGGGCGCATAGGTCTCCTGCGTACGAATGCCGTTGGCCGACAGGTAACCCGCCTCGCCGTCTCGGCGCTCCAGATCGATCTCGGCCACCAGGGTCCGTCGGACGAACAGCGTGCGCAGGCTGCTGCGCGTGATCGCGCGCAGGGTGCCGCGGTCGGCACCTGCCTCGTGGTAGTGATAGGCAAGCTGCTGTCCGTCAGGCAGGGTCTTGGTGCGCAGTCGTCCACGCACATCGTGGGTGTACCCGGTGCGAAGCTGATGGCCGTCGATCGAGCGCACGTGACTGGTCAGGCGCGCCTCGGCGTCGTACTCGAAGCGTTCGGACATCGTGCCGTTCGCGGCTTCCACCATCAGCCCGCTGCGCTGATCCCAGCGCCAGGTGGCGAGCCGGCCACCGGCCCGTCGGCTGACCCGTCGATTGGCAGCGTCGTAGGCGGCGGTGATGATCGTGCCGTCTGCCAGCCGCTGCTCGACGCGATTGCCGGCGGCGTCGAAGCGATTGATCACGCGGCCCGTGTCCGGACCGTGCTGCATGACGGTACGACCGAAATCGTCGGTCGGGCTCAGCGTCACGTTGCCCCGTGCATCGCGCACCTGCACGATGCCGCCTTGCGGATCGGACCCGACCCGGGTCCGGGCACCGCCCGGATCCACCAGCGTGCTCAGGCGTGCCACGGGGTCGAACACGCGCGTGGCCCTCGCACCGGTGGACATCTCGCTGACGATCAGCTCGTCACCGTTCGCGGCCTGCTGGTAGTCGAGTACCTGGGTGGACGGTGCCGAGCCACCGAGGCGCTCGTCGATGGTACGCGTCAGCGTGCCCCGTTCGTCGAACAGGTGCTCGACAAGCCGCATGGTCGCGCCGTCCACACCGGCCAGTGCTCGACCGATCACACGGTTCTCCGTGTCGTGGACCACTCGATTCGTTCGACCTGCCTCGTCGGTGATCGCCCACAGCCGCCCCGCGTCATCGTGTTGCACGGTGACGCTCGAGCCGTTCTCGTCGGTCAGGCCCTGCAGGCGATTCTCGGCATCGTGGGACAGGCGCAGGGATCTGCCACCCTGACGCGATCGGATGATCCTGCCCGACGCGTCGTAGGTGAGCTCGATCGGGGTGCGGCTGCCCAGTTGGTAGGCTGTCACCCGGCCCATCGCATCGTGCCGACGAACGCGGATGGCAGGCGATGCCGGCGGCAGGATCGCAGTCAGACGGTGAGAGGCGTCCCATTCGAGCCGGGTGATGTCCTGCACGTCGGTGCGAGGTCCGTCGATACCCACCAGATCATCGTCCTTCCAGATCAACGAGGTGGTGCGCTCGATGGGCGCGTACGCGCTCGGTATGGAGGCATCGGACGTATCGGTCGCGACGGAGGCGGTGAACACGGGTCGATAGCCGCGCTCGATGACCGCGGTCACCCGCCCACGATCGTCGCGCTCGACCGTGGTCACCCGCTCCTGGTCCGGGTTCACGCTCGGACGCGCGATGCGCACCGGCGCCGGATCCTGCGCGTGCGCGTACTCGCGCCGCTCCACCGGCACGACGGTCCCGTCCGAGCCGATGCGCTGCACCCCCACCAGACGACCCTGTTCGTCATGGGCGTACTGCATTGTGCCCGCCCCTCTCGCCGTGCCCTTGCCGGTCACGACCGCCTCGGCGAGCCGCCCTTGCTCGTCGTACTCCCAGCGCATCCCGGTCGGCGGACAGCTCGCACATCCCGCACCGGTCGCCTCGAGCAACCGCGGCGCACCGCCCACCGGCTTCTCCCAGGCGTAGAGGCTCGGTTGCCCCAGGCTGTTGGTGACGCTCGTGCCCACCCTCTGGCCTACCTCGATCGCGGAGGCGTCCGGATGCTCCATCGTCACCCGCTCGACCCCGCCCGCATGCTCGGAGCTGATCGCCCGCCCTTCACTGTCGTACGTCCAACTCGCGAACCGCACCCCGGTCCGATCGGTCAGCCCGGTCAGATGTCTCGGGTAGGTCTCGTCCTCGTAGTGGTACTCGCGGTGGGTGCCGTCCGGGTAGGTGGTGCGGGTCAGGTTGCTGCGCCGGTCGTACTCGTACCCAATCACCTCGCCATCGGGCAGGGTGAGGCTCGCCAGCTGTCCGGAAGCGGGCCCGAACGCCTGCGCCTTGTAACCGCCGAGCGCCCGGTCCGCACCGGTGATGCCGGGCCACCAGGCCAGGCGCAGCACCCGGCCGGTCTCGTCGGTCACCGACACCAGCCGCTGCTGTCGGTAGTACAGGCTCAGGTGACGCTGATCCGGCCAGTCGATCTCGATCAGGTAGCTGCCGTTGAAGGCGAGGTGCCGCCCGTCGGGCAGTTCCCAGCGGTGCGCGTTCTCGGCGGTGGCGACGATCGTGCCCTCGAACGCGGACCCGGTGCGAAAGATCGTCCGGCCCTCCTCATCCGTGCCGGCGGGCGCGAAGTGCAATCGCCGCCCGTCGCTCTGCAGCAGCTCGCGCGCCCCGTCGGGGGTGGCGAACAGGGTCACCGCGTAGGTGTGCGACCAGCCTTGGCCGACGCCGGAGCGCCAGGCCTCGTTGGCGCTGTTGTAGAAGCGGCGGAAGGCGAGGGCCGCACCGGGCAGGGAGAAGTCGGTCTCCACCTCGCGCTTGTTGCCGGTGAACAGCGAGATCGGGTTGCCGACGATGGCCGGCGGGGCGAGCGGGTCGGCACCGGCGCTGCCCGCATCATTCGGGGCGACGGGGTCCGTCGGGCTGCCACCACCGGCACCGCTGCCGTTCGCGGCACAGCTGCCATGAGAGCCGTCGGGCACCAGGGTGTCGCCGCAATCTTGTGCGTGAGCATCGTGGAATGGGGCGAGAGTGCCGATCAGCAATGCCAGCAGAACGCAGAGTGCGGGCCACCGGCTGCGCGTCACGTCCGACGCGCCCGCCGGCGGGCACACGTGTCGGGCGGCCAGCGAGAGCGGTACCCGGGCAACGGTACGTCGCGAAGGCGAGCGATCGAAGGGCATGACTCTTCCGTGTCATGGCGCGTACGGCGCCCGGGTTCCGCGCAAGAATTGCCCAACGGTACCGAAGCCGGTGTGACCGGGTCGTCAGTTGTGGCAGGTGCTCGATGGAACATGCGGCGAACCGTGACGCCGTCGTGGGCGGGAAGCGGACATCCGACCCGACCGATCA
>Ga0209831_1004709_pt1 | contig 10559 bp, 9 predicted proteins | sample Maine_Asex4_meta_FD_187451 | JGI IMG/M metagenome (GOLD analysis project Ga0209831, IMG submission 187451) | Marine algal microbial communities from Maine, USA - Maine_Asex4_metaG (SPAdes) (version 2) | ecosystem: Host-associated > Algae > Red algae > Unclassified | place: Maine, USA | collected...
ATTCTGCTTTTTCCACCCCGTTTGCGTACACCAGACTGCACGCGCGGCGTACATCGAGGTGTACGCAAACGGTGGAAGTCAGACGGCGAGTTCGTTCCAGGCCTGGTACTTGGGGTTCTCGCCGCGCACGGTGGCGAGGTAGGCCTCAGACAGCGCGAGCGTCATCGGACCGGGGCACGGGATCTCCCGCTCGTCGACGGAGTTGATCGAGCTGACCTCTGCTGCAGTGCCACAGACGAAGGCCTCCTCGGCGATGTACAGATCGCTCCGGGCGATGTTGTCGACGCGCACCTCGAAGCCGAGGTCCTCGGCCAGCGACGTGACGGTGTTCTGAGTGATGCCTTCGAGCGCCCCGGCCGACAACGGCGGCGTGAGCAGCTTGCCCTGACGGGCAATGAAGATGTTCTCGCCGGTGCATTCGGCAACGAGACCGTTCGGGGCCAACATGATCCCTTCGTCGTAGCCCGCCTTGAGGGCCTCGACCTTCGCCAGCGAGGAGTTCACGTAGTTGCCGACCGTCTTGGCCGCGGGAGGCATCGTGTTGTGGTCGTGACGGGTCCACGACGAGATCTTCATCCGGACACCCTTCTGGACGGCGTCGTCGCCGAGCAGCGCACCCCATGGCCAGCAGGCGATCGCCACGTCGGTCGAACACGGCAGTGTGTTCAGCCCCATCTCGCCGTAACCCAGGTAGGCCAGGGGTCGGACGTAACACGATGCCAGACCCGTGGACGCAACGGTGTCCTTGCAGGCTTGGACCAATTCGTCGACGGTGTACGGGATCTCGAAACCGAGGATCTTGGCCGAGGCGAACAGGCGCTCGATGTGCTCGGTGAGTCGAAAGATGGCCGGGCCGTCGGCGGTCTCGTAGGCACGGATGCCTTCGAACACCCCGGTCCCGTAGTGCAGCGTATGGGTGAGCACGTGGACCTGGGCCTTGTCCCAGTCGACGAGCTCGCCGTTCATCCAGATCTTCGGTGTGGGTGTGATGGGCATGGCGTCAGCTTCTCACGCGAGCGGCGATCGCGTCACCGGCGTCTGTGGTGCTGCCAGTGACAGGCTCGGCGCAGGCGGCCCGAATGCGATCCGCCGCGTCGCCCTCGTCGAGGAAGTCGAGCATCAACGCCGCCGACAGAATCGCTGCGGTCGGGTTCGCCTTGTTCTGGCCGGCGATGTCGGGCGCCGAGCCGTGCACCGGCTCGAACATCGACGGACCGGTGCGGGTCGGGTTGAGGTTGGCCGACGATGCAAGGCCGATGCCGCCCGACACGGCACCACCGAGGTCGGTGAGGATGTCGCCGAACAGGTTGTCCGTGACAATCACGTCGTAGCGGTGCGGGTCCTGCACGAAGTAGATGCAGGCAGCATCGACATGGTTGTACGCAGTGTCGACCTGCGGATAGTCGGCGGCGACCTCGTTGAACGTGCGCTCCCAGAGGCTGCCGGCGAAGCTCAGCACATTGGTCTTGTGCACGAGCGTCAGGTGCTTTCGCTCACGGCCCGCAGCGAGGTCGAACGCGTAGCGGATGCACCGTTCGACGCCCTTGCGGGTGTTGACCGAGCCCTGCGTGGCGACTTCGTGCGGTGTGCCGACACGCAGTGCACCGCCTTCGCCGACGTACGGGCCCTCGGTGTTCTCTCGGATGACGACGAAGTCGTGTTCGGTGTCGCCGCCGGGCGCGGTGCCCAAGAAGGGTCGTTGGTTGATGTACAGGTCCAGATCGAATCGCATCTTGAGCAGCAGTCCGCGCTCGATCACCCCCGGCTTGACGTCGGGGTGTCCGACTGCACCGAGCAGGATTGCGTCGAATGGTCGGAGCTCGTCGAGCGTCTCGTCGCTGAGAATCTCACCGTCGCGCAGGTAGCGCGCTCCGCCGAGATCGAACTCGGTGGTGGCGACGTCGACCCCGGCGGCCGTGATGACCTTGATGGCTTCGGCGGTGACGTCCGGGCCGATGCCGTCGCCCCCGATCACTGCAATGTTGTGCGTCATACGGCGGCGAGACTAGCGGCACCGACTTCACCGGTGCCCTGGTGGCGGCCGGTCGGGTCGGTATCGTCTGATCGATGGCAGGAGCGAAGTTGTCCCAGTCCGCCCTCGAGCGTCTCCAGGCGGAGTTCCACGACCTCACGACGCGCGGCCGCATCGAAGTCGCTGACAAGATCGAACGAGCGCGCGAAGAAGGCGACCTCAAGGAGAACGCCGGCTACCACGCTGCGAAGGATGAGCAAGGCCACATGGAAGGGCGAATCCGTCAGCTGGAGTACCTGCTCGATGAACCAGAAATCGTCGAGAACAGCCTGTACACCATCGTGTACGACGGCGACTCCGACGACATGGCCGAGCGCTACATGATCGGCAACATGGAAGAAGAAGTCGATGGCGCCGACGTGATCAGTGCGACCTCACCGCTCGGCGCTGCACTCCAAGGCGCATCGGCCGGCGACACCGTCACCTACGACGCCCCGAACGGTTCGCTCACGGTCAAGGTGCTGAGCGTCGAATCACTGTGATCAGCGATCTGTGAGCGACGACGTCGACCAACCCGACGGAGCCAGCGGCTCGGCCGCTGAGGATCACGTCGACACGGCGCGCTCCAAGCCGAAGATGCCCGACGGAAAGTTCGTCCATCTCGTCGATCGTGGCGACGTGCTCGTCCGCGACTTTGGCGGCAAGCCCGGTGCGCCCGTCATCCTCCTCCTCCACGGCTGGACTGCGTCGGCTGACCTCAACTGGTACCGCTGCTACGAGGCGCTCGGCGAGCACTATCGCGTCGTTGCGTTCGATCACCGCGGCCACGCCGCCGGGTTGCGCACCCGCAAGACCTTCCGTCTCGAGGACTGCGCCGACGATGCAGCCGACATCGCGACCGGACTCGGGATCGACCGGTTCGTGGCAGTCGGCTACTCGATGGGCGGGCCGATCGCCCAACTGCTGTGGCGCCGCCACCGCGAGCGTGTCGACGGGCTCGTGTTGTGTGCCACCGCTCCGTACTTCTCGAACCGACGTCCGGAACGGTTGTCGTTCCTCGGCCTCGCAGGACTCGCGAAGATCGCCCGCTACACCCCTGAACAGACCCGCGAGTGGCTCACCGAGCAGTTGTACCTCCAGCGCAAGACCGAGCAGTGGGAGCCATGGGCAGTCGAGGAAGCGTCGAGCCATGAGTGGCGCACGGTGCTCGAGGCGGGCAAGGCAATCGGCCGCTTCTCGAGCTTCGAGTGGGTCGGCGACGTCGATGTCCCCACGTCGGTACTGATTACCATGCAGGACCGTGTCATCCCGTTGGCCCGCCAGGTCAAGCTGTTCGAGTTGATTCCGAACGCCGAGGCGTTTCGTGTCGATGGCGACCATGATGCGGTCGTGGCCGATTCGCATCGCTTCGTCCCAACGCTGTTGGATGCGCTCGACTCGGTCGTTCGCCGCTCTGAGCGAGCGCGTGCAGCCACCGCCCCGGAAACCGCAGCACGATGACGTCGCAGGCCAAACGCATCGTCGGGTTCGGTGCCGCAGCCGCGGTGACGGTCGGTGCTGCGGTTCTACTGTCACGCCAGCTCGATCGAACCGAGCTCGGCCGATCGTGGATGGGCCGCAACGCCCGCTTGGCTCGGATGGGCGCGAAAGTGGGCGGTACGTACGCCAGTACCGCCGCGCGCAAGACATTCGCGTCAACGGCGCGGCGCGACGAACTCGATCGCGAACGCGAGTTCAAGACGGCGCAACAGGTCGCTGACGAGCTCGGTCAGATGAAGGGCGCGCTGATGAAGATCGGCCAGATGGCGAGCTATCTCGACGACGGTCTGCCCGAGCCGCTCCGGATCGCTCTCAGCCAGTTGCAGTCGAACGCTCCGCCGATGTCACCCGAACTGGCCGTTGCCGCAGTCGAGGCAGAACTGGGCAAGCCGCTCAGCGAACTGTTCGCCCAGTTCGACGTCGAACCGATCGCTGCGGCGTCGATCGGCCAGGTCCACCGGGCGATCATCATCGACCCCCGCACCGGTCGAGAGCGAGCTGTCGCCGTGAAGGTCCAGTACCCGGGTGTCGACGAAGCAATCACGGCGGATCTGAAGAACGCCGACATGCTCGGTGTCATCCTCAAGCAGGGCTTCGGTGGGCTGGACCCCACCGAGATGGTCGACGAGATCAAGCTGCGCCTCGCCGAAGAGGTCGACTATGCCCTCGAAGCGTCCAACCAGCAGATGTTCCACGAGTACTACGCGGGCCACCCGTATGTACGGGTGCCGGAGATCATCCCGGAATTCTGCACGCAACGGATCCTGACATCAGAGCTCGTCGACGGACACACCTGGGCCGAGTTGCTGCAGCGTTCGCAGGCCGAGCGCAATCATGCCGCTGAAGTGATCTTTCGGTTCGTGTTCCGCAGCCTGTATCGAATGGGTGCCTTCAACGGCGACCCGCACCCCGGCAACTACCTGTTTCACGACGACGGCACGGTCACGTTCCTCGACTTCGGGCTGGTCAAGCACTTCAGTGCCGAAGAACTGGACACGTTCGCGTCGATGGTCGAGGCCGCTGCGGTCAAAAACGATCCGGGCCTCTTCCGCACGATCGTCGAAGAGGCAGGAATGCTGCAACCTGGCGCCCCGGTCGAGACAGGCGACGTCGGTGAGTACTTCTCACTGTTCTATGACGCGGTCGCACGCGACGAGGTGATGACGTGGACGCGCGAGTACGCGAACACGATTGTTCGGCACACGTTCGATCGGGCGAGCCCGATCAGTCAGTACGCAACGGTGCCGAGGGCGTTCGTGTTCATCCAACGGATCAACCTCGGGTTGTATGCGCTGCTCGGCGAACTCAACGCGACGGGCAACTATCGACGGATCTCGTCTGAGCTCTGGCCGTTCGTCGATGCCAGCCCCGACTCCCCCATCGGCGAGGCCGAAGCGGCCTGGCTCGCCAAGCGCGGCGACACGCTTCGACCGACCTGACCACATCCGCGTCACATCGGCGTCACATCGGGGACAGGCACCGGCGTGACGCGTCACGTTGGGGACAGGCACCAACGTGACGGCACCAACGTGACTGGGGCGGGAGGCACGGCACCGAACGCACGGCACACATCGCAAGCTCGCTCCGAGGCCCCGGAGCGCGGCGTGCGATGCTGCAACGATGACACGGACGGTGTGGTCGAACGGGACGGTCTTCGACGGAACGGGCGCGGCGCCAGCGGTGACCGACATCGCGATTCAAGACGGACGCATCATCGAGATCGGTAGCGGCCTGGACGGCGACGAATCGATCGACTGCTCGGGCCAGCTCGTGACCCCTGGCCTGATCGATTGCCATGTCCACTTCATGGCCGACGGCGACTTCAGCGCCAACACGCACCTCAACACGCCGTTCTCCATGAACTACTTCCAGGCAGCGGAACGCATGCAACGCACCCTGGCCTGCGGTGTCACGACGGTTCGCGAGGCCGGTGGGACCGACCTCGGCGTGAAAGAGGCACAGGAGGCTGGGCTGATTCCGGGACCTCGCATGCAGCTGTCGATCACGATCCTCAGCCAGACCGGCGGCCACGGCGACAGCTGGGAGGTGTGCGGTGCTCATCTGCCCGGGATGATGGACGCTCACCCGGGCCGCCCGCACAACATCGTCGACGGGCCCGACGAAATGCGCAAGAAGGTTCGCGAGTTGATCCGTGCCGGCGCCGACGTGATCAAGGTCTGCACCTCGGGCGGCGTGATCTCGCCGCGCGACGACCCGCAGCACGCGCATTTCATGGCCGACGAACTCGACGTCCTCGTGGCCGAGGCCACAGCGGCACACCGCTTCGTGATGGCCCACGCGCAGGCAACCGAGGGCATCAAGAACGCCATCCGGGCAGGCATCCGGTCCATCGAACACGGCATCTATCTCGACGACGAGGCGATTCAGATGATGCTCGACGCAGGCACGTACCTGGTGCCGACACTGGTCGCACCGCTCGGCGTCCTGGAAGCCGCCGACCGCGGCGTCGACCTGCCAGCGGTCATCCTCGACAAGGCACGCGCCGTCGTCGACGTCCACCGCAAGTCGATCACCAAGGCCATCGATGCCGGGGTCGAGATCGCCATGGGAACCGATTCGGGTGTCACGCCGCACGGCCAGAACCTTCGAGAACTCGGCCTCATGGCAGAGCTCGGCATGTCGGCGTCAGCGGTATTCGAATCATCGACTCGGATCGCCGCCGAACTGATGGGCATCGAAGCCGACCTCGGCACGCTCGAAGTCGGCAAGATCGCAGACGCCGTGATGTTCACCGGTACCGACCTCGACGTCACCGACCTCCTGCCGCGGGTCGAGCGCGTCGTTCAAGACGGTCGTCGAGTCCACTGACGGCGCTCGCGCCGGTCACGGCTGCGCCGAGCTTCGGGGTGGTGAGTCAGTACGCGCCGAGGAGATCGACGACGATCACCACGTCGGTGCCGGCGGGGAGCCCGATTTCGGGGTTGCCGCCCTCACCGAAGGAAAGTGACGGGGGTGCGGTGATGGCCCGCCGACCGCCGACCTGCATGCCGGGCATGCCCTGGACGAGTGCCGGGAAACCGTTGGGATCCATCGGAATCTGGATCGGCTCCAACCCCCACGTGCTGTCGAGCAGCGTTCCCTGGTCAGCGCGGAACAGCACGAGGTTGAACACAGCGGTCTGGCCATCTTCGAGCACCGCACCGTCGCCGGCGACGAGATCCTCGAAGGACAGCTCGGTCGCCCCCGCGGACGCTTCGACACCCGGTTCCGACGGCGCGTCATCCGGGTTCGGTTGCTTGATGACCGAGCGAACGTCGATCACGAACGTCAGCGGTTCGTCTTCGCGAATGATGTCGCTCCGTGCAGCGGGCCCATAGGCGAGATCACTCGGGATATCGAGTTGGAGTTGCGACCCGGCTTGTACGCCAATGAGCCCGTCATTCCATCCCTGGATGACCTGGGCCGACCCGAGCGGCCCCACGGCGAAGGGGGTCCCCCGGTCGTAGCTGTTGTCGAACTCTTCGCCGTCGAGGCTGCGCACGCCGATGTAGTCGACAATGACGGTGTCGCCGATCGCCGACTCGGGCCCGTCACCAGGGTTCAGCACGGTGACATCGAGTTGCTCGGGTGCTGCACCGGGAATGTCGATGTCGGTCGGCTTGTCCGGGCTGGTCGGCAACGGAGCGACCTCGTCGATCGATGCATCGGCATCGGCATCGGCATCGGCATCGTCGGTGTCAGCGGCATCGTCGGTGTCAGCGGCATCGTCCGGCTCATCGTCGTCGGTCGCATCAGCCTGCGCCTCGGCGCCATCGGCATCGTCGGCTGTCTCGCCAGCCGTGTCGTCGGTAAGTTCCTCTGTCGTGCCCCCTGCATCCGAACCGGATCCGGCGGTGTCCGCGTCCGATCCGGCGCACGCCGCTGCGAGCAGTGAAAACATGACGATGAGGGGGAACGTCCGACGCATGGCTGGCACGATACCGGCGCCACCCCGCACGGACCGGTCACCCCCGCCCTGACCGTCAGTCGAGGACTTCCCTCAGATCCAGTCCGAGGTCGAGGACCCGAGCCGAGTGCGTGAGTTCTCCGACGGCAATCAGGTCGACGCCGGTTTCAGCGACCGTCCGAGCGGTCTCGACGGTCAAGCCGCCGCTCGCTTCGAGTCGGACCGCCGGGTCGAGGGAATCGCGCAGCGCGACCGCCTCACGCATCTGATCGGGCGTGAAGTTGTCGATCAGCACGTCGTCGGCACCTGCTTCGATCGCGATCTGCATGCCTGCGAGTGAATCGACTTCGATCTCGACCGGGATGGTCGCGGCGAGCGCTTTCACGCTGGCGTAGGCCTCGGCGATCCCACCGGCTGCCGCGACGTGGTTGTCCTTCACCAGAGCCATGTCCGACAGGCCCATCCGGTGGTTGGCGCCGCCGCCACAGCGCACCGCGTACTTCTCGAGCGCACGGAGGCCAGGGGTGGTCTTGCGTGTGTCGCGAACCGTGGCAGATGTCCCGTCGAGCGCGTCTGCCCACCGACGGGTCAGCGACGCAACACCTGACAGGTGGCACAGGAGGTTGAGTGCGGTGCGCTCGGCGGTGAGCATCAGCCGTGTCGGTGCGGTGACGCGGGCGACGTCGGTCCCGGCTTCGACGCGCGAGGCATCAGCGACGAGATAGTCGACGTCGCTCGCCGAATCGCCGCACACGGTCTCGATCACCGCGGCGACGACCGGCAACCCAGCCACGACGCCGGCCTCGCGGGCGCCGAATGTGGCGACACTGCGCTGTTCAGCAGGAATCGTCGCTGTCGAAGTGACGTCGATTCCCCCCATCAGATCTTCGGCGATGGTGTGCCTGATCAGGGTCGCGAGCGCATCAGGGTCGAGGCCTGCGTCGAGCAGGTGCCGTCGGGTTGCCTCCGAGAGCGGGTGGAAGACGAACATCGCCGCAGTGTACGAGTCAGGCCCCGGCGGGCAGACCGGTGACGTCGACGCTGCCCGACGAATCGAGCGCCACGTCGAGGTGCGTCAGCCACACGTCGCGCGGTTCGGGATGATCGGTCCGTCGGTGGCAACCGCGGCTTTCGGTTCGGGCGTTGGCGGCGGCGACGATCGCGGTCGCCATAACCAGCAGGTTCGTGCCCTCCCACGACCGGCGCGACGGCTCGACGGCTGTGTCGGCGGTGTCCAGGGTGGCGGCAATCGCTTCGAGTGAGCTGCGGGCCACAGCGAGGGTCTCGGCACTGCGCAACACGCCGACATGGCGCGACATCGCCGATCGGAGCGCCGGGAGATGCGCCGGGTCCATCAACGGCGGGTTGGATCGCCCGGCGTCCGGCTCGGGGTCGGGTCGAACGGCATCAGGGAGCTCCCAGGCGAGGTCGCGCCCGACGCGGGTGCCGGCGACGATCGACTCCGTGAGACTGTTCGAGGCAAGGCGGTTCGCCCCGTGCACGCCGGTCGATGTCACCTCGCCGGCGGCGTACAGCCCGCGGAGCGCTGTCGTGCCGTCGAGTCCTGCACGGATGCCGCCACACACGTAGTGCGCTGCGGGCGCCACCGGAATGCGGTCGGTCGCCGGGTCGAGACCGACCTCACGGCACGCAGCGGTGATCGATGGGAAACGCTCGTAGAACCGCTCGCCCATGTGCGTCGCGTCCAGGTAGACGTGGTCGTCGACGCCAGCCGCAGCCTCGCCCATCCGCTCACTGATCGCTGCCGCGACCACATCGCGTGGCGCAAGGTCCTCCTGCGGATGAACACCCTGCATGATCCGCTCCCCCGCAGCGTCAAACAGGATCGCCCCTTCACCACGGACCGCCTCGGACACCAACGCCTGCTGGCCGGTCGCGTCGGCACCGTTCCACATCACCGTCGGATGGAACTGGATGAACTCGACGTCGGTCACGGGCACGCCGGCGCGCAGCGCCATCGCCACGCCGTCGCCCGTCACCGCTGGCGGGTTCGAGGTGGAAGCGAACACCTGGCCGTACCCGCCACAGGCGAGGACGACCGCCCGCGCAGTGATCGTGCCCACCGAGATCAGGGCGCCGTGTTCGTCCGTGTGGCCGATCCGCACACCGACGACCTGGCGCTCACCGTCGGCAGCGGTGCCCAGGATCAGGTCGAGCGCGAAGGCACGCGCCATGACGTCGACTCCTGCGCCGATGGCTGACTCGTCGAGGGTCCGTTGGACTTCGGCACCGGATCGGTCGCCTCCGGAGTGCACGATGCGATTGTGGCTGTGGCCGCCCTCGCGCGTCAGGGCAATGTCGGTCCCGCCATGCTCCGGGTCGAACGCCGCGCCGAGACGCATCAGGTACCGGATCGACTTCGGAGCCTCGGTGACGAGTTCGCGCACGACGCTTTCGTCACACAACCCGGCACCAGCCGCCAGCGTGTCGCGGACATGGTTCTCGATCGTGTCGGTCGGGTCGAGCACGCCGGCGAGCCCACCCTGGGCCCACTGGGTCGAGCCAGCCGAGAGGATGTCCTTGGTGACGACCAGCACGCTGCGTACGGGTCGGCACGCAAGCGCTGCCGAGAGCCCTGCGGCACCGGAACCGAGCACCACGACATCGACGTCGCGTTCCCACGTCGGTGCGGGCGCGGCGAGTCGATGAGGCAGCATCACAGGTCTTTCTAGCCGGTCCCGTCCGAGTCGGGCGGGGTCAGTCCGCAGTGGCGGACGGAGTGCCGATGGCGATCATCCGCTCGACGGACTGACGGGCCCGCTCGGCGATCTCGGGATCGACGGTCACCTCGTCGGTCAACGTGCGCAGGCAGTTGAGCAACTTGGCCGGCGTGATCATCTTCATGTACTTGCAGACCGCTGCCCGATTCACTGCTTCGAACTCGACGTTCGGTGCGGCCTTCTGCAGCTGGTGGATCATGCCGGTCTCGGTGGCGACCAGCACCTTGCTCGCCGTGGTCTCACGTGCCGCGTCGATCATCCCGCCGGTCGACAGGATCTTCGTGCGCTCCTCGGGTACGACACCGGCACCGACGAGGTAGAGGGCGCTGGTGGCGCAACCACACTCGGGATGGACGAACAGCTCGGCGTCGGGCTCGGCTTCGACGCGCTCCTTCAGGTC
>Ga0209831_1004712_pt1 | contig 10557 bp, 6 predicted proteins | sample Maine_Asex4_meta_FD_187451 | JGI IMG/M metagenome (GOLD analysis project Ga0209831, IMG submission 187451) | Marine algal microbial communities from Maine, USA - Maine_Asex4_metaG (SPAdes) (version 2) | ecosystem: Host-associated > Algae > Red algae > Unclassified | place: Maine, USA | collected...
CCATCCTAAAATTTATAGATGTCATTAAAAAAGAAAATCGTCGAATGAATCGGCAAGTAGAACAGGTTTTAGAAGCCGCAATAGCCGATAGAAAAGCACTTAAACTTCATTTGGTTACTTTTGATTTGCATGAGGTAATTTATCAGATTTCTACAACTGCAGAAGTAGAAATTAAAAGCAAACAAGGTAATATATCTCGAATGTTACAAGCTAAACAAACGAAAATTTTAGGAGATAAAGTGCAACTTGCTAATGTTATCTCTAACTTACTCGATAATGCACAAAAATATTCTCCCAATCCACCAATTATAACGATACACACAAAAAACACAACAGATACGATTGCTTTCAGTATAAGCGATCAAGGAAAAGGAATGACCGAAGAGGAACAGGAAAAAGTATTTGAAAAATTTTACCGAGTTCCTACTGGAAATTTATATAAAGTAAAAGGCTTTGGTCTAGGTTTAAGCTATGCCAAAGCTGTTGTAGAACAACACAAGGGCCATATTTCCCTAAATAGCAAACTTGGAAAAGGAAGTACCTTTACCGTTACATTACCCTTAAAAAAATAAACGCTCATTATAATGAAGCAACCTAAGATACTTATTGCGGAAGATGATTCTAATTTTGGAATGGTACTTCAAAGTTATCTCTCTCTAAATGATTTTGAAGTTATTCTCATGCCAACAGGACGAAAAGCAATTAACCAATTTAAAAGCGATAATTTTGATCTTTGTATCTTAGATGTAATGATGCCAGATATGGACGGATTCACTTTGGTAGAGCAACTGAAACTACATAATCCTGCTATTCCTTTTGTATTTCTCACTGCAAGATCGATGAAAGAAGATCAGGTACGAGGCTATAAGCTTGGAGCAATAGATTATCTAATTAAGCCTTTTGATCCTGAAATATTATTATTAAAAATCCAAGCCATTCTTGGGTATACTTTTGATAATACCTATAAGGGAATGATTTATGAAGTAGGAGGTTTTACCTTTAATTATGACCAAAGGAAGCTCTCTTTAAAGAATACTAATCGAAAATTATCTCCTAAAGAATCTGATTTACTCCGTTTATTATGTGAAAAACAAAATAGCGTGCTTACTAGAGAAGAGGCCTTGCTCAAAATATGGAAAGAGGACAATTACTTTACCGGACAAAGCATGAATGTCTATATTACGAAGCTAAGAAAGTATTTAAAACAAGATCCTAACAACCAAATTGAAATTGTCAACTTGCATGGAAAAGGATTTATTTTAAAGGTAAATACGGACTAATTGAGAATGGAGAATGGAGAATTTATTAGACGTTACCATGACGTACATTCCTTGAATTCTCCATTCTCAATTAGGTTAATTACCGCCCGAATAAGCGAAATTGTAAACCAGCACTCACTAATAAGCCCCTGTTTTTAACGGTTCTCACCGATGTTTCATCCAAATCACTTACACCAAACAAATAGCGTATATCTCCAAAAACACCTAGACTGCCCAATTGCAATACCGCTCCCGCACCTGCATGTATGCCTAAATCAAAACGTTTAATATTATCGTTTCCAAAATTAATTTTAACAATAGTCGAATTCTCTACCGTTTCTCCGCTAGTTGCATAGCCAAAAGTAGGGCCTCCTAGTATATTGATATTTAATAAACTGGAATTGATTATTTTCAGTTTTAGTAAAATAGGCACTTCCACATAATTAAGGGTTGTTTTCAGGTTTGAAATCTTTAATTCCCCTCCTTTCTGCAGCAATAAGAATTCTGGTTGGACATAGATATTACTCTCTCCTATTGGAATTTCTAAAAATGCGCCCCATGTATAGCCTGAAATTTCATCGGAATCAATTGATAAATCTAGCTCTTCTATGCTCTGCTGAGCTAGATTTACTCCAGCTTTAAAGCCTAAGGTGATTTGAGCAGTTAAAGTAGAGGTACAAAAAGTGATAATGGTCAATAAATAACATAAAGAAAAACGCATAGTAGGTGGTTTTAAGGATAAGCTTAAGATTGTCTTGTGAGGAAGGAATAATTTCTCCTAAAAACGAATTTGCTTATTAAGTATTGTTGTGGGGGCTTCTGTAAAAAGTAAAAATTTGAATAAAATTCAAATTTTCACTTTTTACACAAACTCTTAACTCAATCCATAAATTGTTCCAAATTTTTCCCTAGCATAGTCCATGAAGTATTTAAAATTTAGCGGTTCTCCTGTTATTCTTGTACATAATTCTTTTGCATTATAAAATTGACCGTGTTGGTGTATATTAGTTCTGAGCCAATCTAATAAAGGCTGATTATCTCCTGCCTCAATAGAAGCCATTAAATTAGGTACATCTTTAGCTGCTTGTTGGTAAAACTGCGCAGCGTAAAAACTACCTAAAGAATAGGTTGGAAAATAACCAATGCTACCATGAGACCAGTGTATATCTTGTAAAATTCCTTGTTTAGCATCTGGTACTTCCACATTCATATATTCTTTATACTTCGCATTCCATACTTCCTCTAAATTCTCTACTTCCAAAGCACCTTCCATTAAGCCCTTTTCTATTTCAAATCGAATCAGCACATGGAAATGATAGTGTAATTCATCTGCTTCGGTGCGGATAAGATTCGGCGCAATCTTATTCATCCCTTTATAAAATTTCTTCAATTTTACAGCGCCTAATCTTTTAGGAAAAGTCTTTTGCAATGCTGCATATTTTGGTCGCCAATAGGCTAAGCTTCTCCCAACATTATTTTCCCACAAACGCGATTGCGATTCATGAATACCCAGAGAAACGGCATTCCCTAAAGGCAGACCGTATTGTTTGGAGGGCAAACCTTGCTCGTATAAAGCATGTCCTCCTTCATGGATACAGCTCCAAAGCATATTGGAAAAATCTCGTTCATCTACTCTCGTAGTCACTCGTACATCTTGTGGAGAAAAATTAATCGTAAAAGGATGAGCAGAAATGTCTTGCCGACCTGCTTTGAAATCATAGCCCATATTCTCCAAAATCTTCAATCCATAATCCCACTGCTTTTGCTTTTTGTACTTTTTAAACAAAAAAGCGTTATCTATTTGTGGTCTAGTCTTCAGCTCTTTAACAAACTCAACCAATTGGGCGCGAACATCTTTAAACAATACCACCAAGTCTTTCGTTCGGGCATCTGGTTCATATATATCCAGCAAAGCATCGTAAGGATGTTCTTCATAGCCTATTAACTCCGCTTCTTCCCTACAAATAGCCACTATCTGCCCTAATTCTTTTTTATATAGCTTGAAATCGTTGGCTTCTCTTGCTTTTACCCACGCATGGTAGGCTTCCGAAATGGCTTTTGATTTACGTATGACAAATGCTTTCGATAATTTTTTGGAGCGCTGATAGTCTTTATCTGTCAATAAAACATTTTTCACCTGTTTGGCATCTAATTGCTCCTGCTTCCCTTTTAATTCCGCCAGTAAATCGCCAAAGGCTTCTTCTGTAAATACTTCGTATGCAATACCAGAAAGCGTCGCTACTTGTTGGGACCGAAACTTGGCTCCTTTTTCTGGCATATTCACTTCTTTGTCCCAACTGAGTACCCCTATGGCATTTTCTACATCTGCTTTCTTTTGCATGGTCGCAACATATTCTTGGTATTGTTGTTGGGTTTTATTTTTTGATTTCATGATTTTTATTTTGGATTTTTGTGGCAGTAAAAAACAGCAATCCCCAAGCAATTATCAAACAAGTACCACCAATAGGGGTCAGTGGACCTAGCCACCGCCAAGTAGTCAAGCCAATTAATTCTCGGCAAGCTAGTAAATAAATGGATCCCGAAAACAACAGGGTTCCAATTACCAATAACCACCCTGCGATGCGGATAAATCGTTGTTCTTTAAGGAAAGCGGCTAAAATGGCCACTAATAGGAGGGCAATAGCATGATACATTTGATAACGCACCCCCGTCTCAAAAGTCGCTAATCTTTCTGGAGATAGGCGACTTTCTAAAGCGTGTGCGCCAAACGCCCCTAAAATGACTCCGAATAAGGCAAAGAGGCAAGCAATTTGAAGGAAAGTTTTATTTATCATGGAGAGTAAGGAATTAAGAATGTGTTAGACATTAACTAAACGTATTTTCTTGAAACACAAAAGGCACAAAAGGCACAAAAGGCACAAAAGTTCACAAAAGGTTTTCACAAAAGTTTTTTTTGCTTTCACACTTTATATTTTAAAAATACAAAAATCTTTTGTGAAAACTTTTTGTGAACTTTTGTGCCTTTTGTGCCTTTTGTGTTTCAAGAAAATACGTTTAGTTAACGTCTAACACATTCTTCATTCTTAATTCTTAAGCAACAGGCTTCTTTCTTTTTCTTCTAGTTTTGAACAACTCCACCACTTCTTTCTTTTTTATGAAACCTAAATCAATAAAGGTAGTGGAAACGAATTTTTTAATATCTTGATAGTCCTTACCTCGCTTATCTACATATTTCTTCAGTAGCTTTTTAATAAACGCCATACTTAAATCATCCACATATTGATTGAATTGTTGATTGCTAAAAATTTTCATGTAGATAGGATAATTCTTAGCCAATTCAAATAATTCTGGATATTCTCGCAATTCTAAATTAGATAATAAACGCTCGTAATAGCCAAAGATAGTTTTACGAACACATTCGTTGATTAGCGAACGACCTTCATGTTTATTATAAAAAGTATTTACCTCTTCGATTGCGCCTTCATGCGTATACCCTTTGCTGTGAATATGTTCCATCAAGTCATAATACTCACTTAATTGATCTTTAATATTTCGGTCAATAAGAGCAGAAACTCTATTATCTGCAGCAGGATCGACATCTAAATCATTATTTCTCAGTTCTAATAAATAAGCTAGGTATTTCTCTGTAAAGTCGGGTAATTCTTGTCGCACTTTATTGAAGACCCCATTCAAATGTGCCATATCGTCCTTTTCCAAATCAAAGAAATTAGCGTACAAAGCTAACACTTGTACAATCTCATCTGTTTTCTGGAAAGATTCGTTACTAATAAACTTTCTTAAGTGAGGCACCAAACTCGCATTATTTCTTTTTAATCGAATCCGATTGAATAAGAAGTCTTGCACCCAAGTATATAGGACTTTTAATTCTGATAAATTTTCTGGAAAAACCGTTGATCTATACTCCGTCGATTTAAATTGTCTTTTATATCTAGCATGGGCAATCTCCCGTTCCTTCAATAGACGCAAATCATCTAGCTTCATCCCTTTTAAAAAGTAGCGCACTTTTTTATTTACGATTTCATTCATCAAATTGGTAATCCAAATATCACTACTCAATGCGAAACCCATCTGCACACTTTGCCCTATTCGCTGTCGAATAATATCGAAGTTAGAGGAATTACAAATAGCCATCAATACATTCTTAAAGTGGGTTTGCGGTAAGATGTATTTATACTGTTCGTTAATCTCTCCTCTTAAAACAGAATAGCCCAAAATTTTAGGCAAGAAAAGTCCCTCAAATCCCGAAGCCAATAATTTTCTTTCCAATGCAATTAATTGAAGTGGGTCATTCTCTGCTACGGCATCATATACGGCGGATATTTTAGGTTCATACATCTCTTGCAATCTTTTATAATCCGTTTCCTCTTCTTCTTCCAAATAAGCTACAAGCTCATCTGACCCTTGAATTTCTTCTTTTATCACATCTAATTTTTGTGAATATATTTCACTTAAAGACAATGCTTCCATGATTACAACTGTTTGTTAATAAAAGGTAAACCTAGTAGCGCACTTAAGCCCTACTAGGTTCAAATTTTTTTTAGACTTGATTAGGAGTTTAAAATAAATAAAAGTCTTTATTGCTTTTTATTTATTTCTATAATAACAAGAATATACCTCGCTACTACACTGCAAATATAACGAAAAAAGAATTAATTAAGTATGAGTAGGTTTGTTTATTTGTTTATACTGTTTATTTGTTTATAACGCATAAACGTATAGTAGTTTAAACAAATAAACAGCATAAACAAATAAACAAACAAACCCATTCAATTTTTCACAGGTCTACCTGTTTCTGCGAATACGGCATTTAATTCATCTGTCAATGCTTGATCATTCAATTGATTGGCAAAATTTAAAAGACTTCCTCTCGTGCTATTCGCCATATCTTGATCTTTATTAAAACCTGCTGCCAAATCGTTTGGAGCTAGGGAATTATAAAATATTAGATGATCGGCTGTTTCTCTTGCCAATAAACGCATCACTTCTTTAGCTTTATCTTGCGCTCCTGCTGCTATATAGGAGTTGATGAAATACACCGTATTATAATCATACGGAAAATTCATGTGCGGAAATGCTTCAAAATACTTATCTATTAAATCAATAGCTTTTTGGTTATTACCTTTTTTAATAAAATCTTGAATTGCCCGTAACATCATATAGCGATGACTCTGAATACTAGGCCCATAACTTCTATCTACATGCAAGCGATATTTATCAAAATTGCCCCACTTAAATTTGGTCATTACATTTTCATACACTTTATCCGAATCTACTCGACCTTTTCCTAGTACACCTGGAACTAATGGATCTTTACCCGCTTTTACTGGAATAATCTTCAGCCCTAAGCCTTCCATTTGTAAATATTGATCCAATCCTTGCAAGGATTCAGAACGAACCGTCACCGCAAAATAGATAGGTCGGTCCCAAATATTAGAAGCGATAATGTCCATTACTGCTATATCTCCTTTCAATAAATAAGATTTACTAATATTGAATTCTATAGTAGCAGGTAAAGAATTCACCTCTGAAGGGCTGATAATCCCATTTTTCACGATTTTAGGTCGGTCTACAGGAATAAATAACTGCTTGGTAGGGAAGTAACTTTCTAGTTGCTTGCCCCCAGACAATGGAATCGGATGATCTTCTCCAACAAATTTAATTGCCTGTTTCAGCGGCATTCTAGGACCAGGGTTATTCGGATCTGGATCTACATAAATTTGATTTCGTTTGTAGCCTCTGTAAGCGGCCTGTGGTATGGTCAATTTAATTGGTGGAGAATCATTCACTTTTCTATTTAATTGGCTAATATACCAATCTACTGCAATCAAACTTAAATTCACTACCCGCACATCTCTACGAATATTTTCCACTTCCTGTGCATACCATAATGGATAGGTATCATTATCTCCGTAGGTAAAAATAATCGCATTTGGATCGCAGGATTGCAGGAAGTTACTGGCATAATCTCTAGCCCCTGTATGGTGTCTTCTACTGTGATCATCAAAGTTTTGGAAACCCATTAACAAAGGTGCAATACCTATTATACCAATGGCGGCTATTGCCCCTACTTGTTTATTCAATTGGAATCTTTCTCTAAATAATTGAAATAGCGCTAGTACGGCCATCCCAATCCACATACAATAGGTAAAGAAAGAACCAACCAATACATAATCTCGTTCCCGAGGTTCATTCGGTGGCTGATTCGTATAAACAATAATACCAATACCAGTTATCACAAACACCGCCAATAAACCTAGGAAATCTTTGGGTCGCTTCATTAAATGAAAAAACAAGCCAAATAGACCGAATATAAAAGGTAGGAGAAAATATTTATTTCGTGCTTGTTGCGTTCGCATCGTTTCAGGAAGATAAGTCTGATTATATAAACGCATTTCATCCAATGGTTTAATCCCTGATAACCAATGCCCACTTCTTTTGTCCCAAGAATAATAACCTTGTTCTCCATTTTGGCGACCAGCAAAATTCCACATAAAATATCGCCAATACATCCATCCCAACTGATAATTTATCATAAAACTCATACCATCCGCAAAGGTAGGTTTCCCACTTTTCTTACCTATCCATTGTCGATATAAAGCAGGTCTACCTTGACTACCATCGTTCATTCTAGGGAATAAAACTTTATCCTTATCTGCATATTCATAAGTCAATTTTTTATCTGTAATTTCATACTTATCTCCTACCCGACCATATCGTTCCGTTTCTTCTACTCGAATAGGGGAAGCATCAAAATTCGTACCTCTTAATAAAGCTCGTTCTCCATATTGTTCTCTGTTTAAATAAGGTAACAAGCGCATAGCATCACTTGGATTATTCATGTTAATCGGCGTATTGGAATTTGCCCGAATAACGATAACCCCAAATATAGAAAATCCGATGACAGATAAACTAGCTGCTACTACTAAACTTTGTAATAAGGCTAGGTTATTACGATGTGCGTATTTTAGTAGGAAAAAGATAATACTTCCGACTATTAGAAAAACAAATATAAGTCCACTATGAAAGGGCAGTCCCAAGCTATTGACAGCAAGTAAGTCCATTTTTGACCATAAAGTAGGGATACCCGAAATAATAACATTCTGTAAGAAAACAATAAAGCCCAAACCAACAGCGGATGCCGCTGCCATGCCTAATAGGTTATGTTTTTCATATTTTTTAAAATAATAGAACAAAGCTAATGCTGGGAAGGTCAAAATACTTAACAAGTGAACCCCCGCTGATAAACTACCCGCAAAAATAGATAACACCAACCAGCGATCATTATCTGGATTATTTGGCAAACCATACCATTTTACCACCGCCCAAAGCGTCATGGCCGTAAACATAGTTGACATCGCATACACCTCGCCTTCTACCGCAGAAAACCATACAGAACTACAAAAAGCCGTAGCCAGACCAGCTACTAAACCAGACCCTGCTAAAGCAAGGGATTCCGCAGAATCAGGTTCCCTATCTCTGCCAACTAATGCCAATCGACCTAGTGTTATGGTAGTCCAACAGACAAACATGGCCGCAAATGCGGTACACATACCAGACATTAAATTGATAGAAAAGGCAATATCGGCAGGATCACTAGAAAACATCTGTGGAAAAAAAGTAAAGAGTCTTCCAATAATCATAAACAAAGGGGCCCCTGGTGGGTGTACCACTTCTAATTTATAAGCACCAGTAATAAATTCTCCACAATCCCATAAACTCCCCGTTCGTTCTGCTGAAAAAAAGTACACAACAAAGGAAATGAGAAAAACAATCCACCCAGCTAGTGTTTCTGGTTTTTTAAGCGACTTCATCATTGTATTAAGTGGTTAACCGTAAGACGGATTCGTAATCCGTTCCACGTCTCGATGGGTTGTGAAAAAAATTGAAAAACAGTTTTTCACAAAAAGTAAATAGTTGAATTTTATTCAAATTTTTACCTTCTACACAACCTCCATAAGTTAGATCGTCTGCAAAAGTAATAAAAGATAAGGATGTAGTAAACCCTACTTAGGTTGCTTAACCCCTCATTAACCTCTTATTGATTATTAATTATTAATTATTGATTGTTCCAATGACGTAGATGCTACGTGTAATTCGCTAATAATAAATAAACTGAAATTAATATTTCTATTGAAAATGTAGAAAATTGGCAAGATTCTTTTTACTGTAAGCAGACTCTATGAATGGTGCGTAGAAAAAGGGAAAAGGTTACAATTCGGAAGGACTTTGTGATGAGAACAAAATTATTGCAAATAGTCCTTAGTCCTTTCTCAACGCTGTATCACCACCTTCTTCATCACTATTCCCTCCTTCATTTTAAGCCGTACCAGATAAATACCTTCCGATAAATCTGCAACAGAAATCTCAAAGGTAGAAGTATTGGAAAAAGCTTGTTCCTTCAACAAACGTCCTTTAACATCAAAAATACTTAGTTGAACATCCGTATTAATAAGTGCATTCACATCCAAATATACCATTTCTTGGGCTGGATTAGGGTATATCTTGACTAAATTCGATAAAGCAGGTGTTGCGGTAGACGTAGTCGTTTCAGAAGGATCAAGCACAATTTCAAAAGGGGTAATACCTACCCATCCTCCTTCGCCATCAGATACGGTGAAAGAAAAACTATCCTTATCGTTCCCTTCTTGTTCATTTTTATAAGTCAGTAAATTAGTATTTAGATCTGCTTGTGTAAAGGTCCTACCTGGAGTTAGTGTGATACCATTTCTCAACAACTGACCAGATGTCGGTGCTGCTACTAAAGTATAAACTAATTCTGTGGCTGTATTATTGGCATCCTCCGCTAGTAAAAAATCGGTAGTAATAACCCGACCTTTCAAAGGTGGTAAAGGAAAAGAATTATTATTGACCAACATAGGTGGGTCTACACTAACATTGGAACAAATCTCTATACTCCAAGCGTCTAAAGAACCACCTTCTCCGTCAGAAACAACTTCCACCTCTAAAGTCCATGTACCAAAAGCATCCATACCATCAAAAATCGCTAGTGGTTCTTTAGGTACGTGTGATAACCTATCATCAGGCGGACAAGGTGCTGTATTGGCAGCTTCATCATCAAAACCTAGATTAAAAGGTACATTAAAACAGGATCTATCTATCAAAACAACGGTCGTCCCTTCTGGGCTAATTAAACTCATCTTTATATCTTTCACAAAATTGTGCGTTCCTTTAGCATTTAAAATATTGAGATCGCTAATTACACCACTTTGATTGATGTCTATGGCAGATCTAACATTCGGCAAACCTTGCTCCGAAATAAAAACGGGCGTTTCCGTACTTGCATTAAAGCAATTAA
>Ga0209831_1004713_pt1 | contig 10554 bp, 4 predicted proteins | sample Maine_Asex4_meta_FD_187451 | JGI IMG/M metagenome (GOLD analysis project Ga0209831, IMG submission 187451) | Marine algal microbial communities from Maine, USA - Maine_Asex4_metaG (SPAdes) (version 2) | ecosystem: Host-associated > Algae > Red algae > Unclassified | place: Maine, USA | collected...
AAGACGTCCATGGCAGGGGCGCGGGAGGGGGGGGTGGTGGGTGGGGTGCGCGAAGCGTGGAAGGCCGTGGTAGGTGAGGAAGGGTGGGTTCGAAGGGGGGGCGAGACGTCGGTGGCGTGTGTATGTTGGGTTGGTCCGTGTCGAGCCACTGGACAGACGTGCGCGGTTGTTGCTCCTTTATAGAGCAGTCGGCGGCGGTGATGGCCGCGCACCGGGCAGGCAACTGCAGGCGCGGCGCGACGAGGCCTGCCATTGGCATCGCCAGGCGGATGCAGCTCGGAACGGGCGCCGCGTGGCTGCCGAGGGCGCTGTGGGGTGCCTCGGGGCTTCCGTGGTCTTCCACCGCAAACGAGACGGAACTAGCGCACACGTCAGGGAACGGGTGTGCCCCCAGGGAACGGGTGTGCCCCCAGGGAACGGGTGTGCCCCCAGCCGCTGCAGCGGACCTCCAGCTGCAGAGTAAGCGCCTCGAAAGACCGAGAAGAGTGCACGCACAGGCGACGCGGATCTGCAGATCTGCGGGAACCAGCATTTGCATCGGTGGAAGTTTCCAGAACACGTGGCCATTCAGTCTACGATTCACAATAATATTCTGGGCTGGAGTTTCTTTCTCACCTCAGCCCTCTTCCATCTAGATTTTTAGACTGTCTGGCGTATTGTGCATCTAATTGTCACAGAGGCTTCTGTCATTCAACTCGTCGTCGTTGATCCATCCCGCTTCGCTCGCGGCGGTCAAGTCGTCACCGTCACGGCCGCCATCGCCCGTCCAGCAGTTCGCGCGGTTGAGCTATGGGATCGTTGGCCTCCTTGTCAGTCACCCCGGCCATAGAAGGGATTTCCTTTTGCTTGCTCGATCATGTTCCATGACCTGAGCGTCCCGGCTTCCCTGCACGAGCGCCATGGTGACGGCGCTCTCTGGGAGGTGGCCCGCCTCGGCTATGACGTCGTCGCCTTTGAGACGACCGTGGCCGGCAAGTTGGGGCCAGAGCACCTTCCCCCACCGCATCTACGCCGCTCAGCAGACGGTTCGCCAGGCGGAGACGCTGCGCCGGTGCACACACGAGGCGGCTCGGTTGGGCACTACGTGCAACTGCCCGATGCGGGCGGCGGCCACGACACTGCTGTACGTAATGGCGAGCCCTGCTTCTGTGCGCCATGACTGCTGTTCGTTGACCGCGTAGCGTGAACTTCTTGGTGCCCTTTCTCTGGCCATGTGCTGCAACATGGAATGGGTGCGGTGTAGTGATGTCGGTGTCGTGATGACTGACTGGCGCTGTGCTTCGCCCGCCCGACTGCTCTGCCTCGGTTGCACCAACCTGGTCTTGTTGCGGCTTGCCAGATACTGCGGCTGGAGCGGCGGCAGCCCACCGGTGGGAAGCTCTTGCAGCTGACCAGAGTGACCGTTGAAGTCAGAGAGACAGCTGATGTACGTTGTCTCCTTTCGTCTTGTCCACGGCCTGCAATCCGCATCCTCTGATGCAATTCAACACGTTTGTTTATGGCCATGTTCCGTTTCTCACCATCCCATGTGTAGCCTTCTCTCGTGCCACCGACGCCTCTTGTGCCTGGTCTCTCGTGGTTGCCCATTGTCCACCACGTCCCGTAGTTGACCAACCTCGCGTCCCCCATCTTGGCCCAGTACGACATTGTTGCAGTCCGGCCGGCGACGGAGAAGCTGATGCAGCAGTGCATGCAATTTGACATTGACATCCTCTCGCTGGACCTTTCTGCGCGGCTGCCCTTCTTTGTCAAGCGGCCCCAGTCGCATGTGGCCGCGGAAAAGGGGGTGGCGTTTGAGATTGCCTACTATGGTGCCCTGTGCGACGGGGCCCCACGGCGCTTTCTCATCTCCAACGCCGTGGCCCTTGTGCGTGCGCTGCGGGGCCGCAACATTGTGCTGACGTCCGCGGCCGCGTCGCTCCTCCACCTGCGGGGGCCGTACGACGTTATCAACTTGGCCCTGTTGTTCAACTTGGACCTGCAGCAAGCGCGGGACGCGGTGGTGGGCACTCCTGCGGCGGTCGTCCAACACGCGTGCGCCCGCCGGGCGCACAAGGGCTTTGCGTACATTGCGCAGTGAGGACGGGGGACGGAGTGTGGGGGGGGCGTCGCTGGGCCCGGCGGCAATGCGAGGGGCGCCGTGACGCGAGAGATGAAGCGAAATAAATAGTGACTTCCCCCTCGCGGAGAGACACCTGAACAAGTTAGAACAAACAGGCGTGACGAGAGAGTTAAGAGTGCAGCGCACGCGGTTGTCCCTAGCACACAAAGCGGGCACGGACGGTCGAGCGGTCGCCACTCGCCGTAGACACCGCCTCAATCGTCGTCGGTACGCACGGCGACTTGGTCCACGGGAACACCGTGCCTTGGAAGTCGCCCGCGATGAAGAACGGCTCGATCATCTCGACACGCTCGGCGGCGCCATTCACAAGGAACCGCACCCCACCGATGGTCGAGCTGCCCGGCCGACGGTCCGCCCGGATAGAAAACCAGGCAGGCAGGTCGGCGCGGCGGAGCGTCACGCTGGCCATCAGCGGGCCCTTGACATCCTTACCCGTCACCGTGTCAAAGACGTACAGCGCAAACGGCCCATCGACTGTCGACGGGGCCGATGGCGGCAGCGCCGGCTGCGACGGCGGCGGCGGCGGTGCCGTCGACGCGCCGTTGCGTCGGAGGAGTACCACCCAGTCCTTGTTCCCATCCCGGGGCGGCGTGCCGAGCACCACCGCCCTCCCCCCCGCCGTCGGTGCGATGATGGTGCGCACGCCCTGCAGGGCGGCCGTCCCCCCAAGGCGCGGGTTGAACCACCCAACCGTCCACGCACCCGGTGACGTCAGCCACACCCGTGCGCGGCCGCCCCGGGGCAGGTACGCCAGGATTGCCTCTTTGCCGGCGAGCGCCCAGTTGGCCTTGCCGTCAATCCGCCAGTCGGCGGGGCCCATTTCCCAATACGGCACCCGCGCGTCGGTCAGTAGCCGCATCGCGCGGTCTGTCGTTGCCCACAGGCGCTCAAAGTCGCGATACGACTCGAGGGTTTGGTCGTACCGCTGACTGTACCACTCAACGCCAGCGGCGCCGGCGGTAAGCGCACCCCAGAGGACGTCCCGCCGCTCCCGGTTGTGGTCGGGCGTCTCCGCGTCGGTCAGCACGCCGGCGCCGCCAATTTCGTCAACGGAGACGACCCACGGCTTGCCGGCCGCCGCCGACGCGTGGACCCACTGGATGGTCTCCTTGTGCACGTTGGGCCACGCGGCCACCTGCAGGGACGCGCCCGTTAGGGGTGACGACCAGCCGAGCAGGGGGGTGTACACGCGCTGCTTGTCGGCGGGGAAGGTGTGAAGCGCCAGCAGCGCCCCGTACGGCTCCAGGCCCGCAAAATGGCCGAGGAACGCCTTGCGCTGCGAGTCAGTGTTGACCTGCCCGGAGCCGTCCGCCCACCCGTTTTCCTCGCCAAGATTCCACACGAGCCCGTTCTTGGCTCCAAAGCGGGCGACCAGCTCCCGGTAGTAGAGCCGCCGCGCGTCGGAAAAGCCGTGCCTGTCCACCTGCGCGTCGGCGCGCTCAAACAGCTCCTCGTTCTCCGTCTCGGAGAGGACCATGTGCAGCACCACCCCGACCGCGTCCATGTGGTCAAAGAGAAGGCCCCACTGAGCGAGCTTGGACACGTCGTACCGCCACACGTCCCGCGCCGACGTCCACGGCCAGGTATCCTTGGCATCCCCGTCTATAGTCATGGGCATGGCGTAGATGGCGTTAACGCCGACCGAGGCCAGGTAGTTGACGGCACCGACAATGCCCTTGCTGTTGTCAGCGCTCTTGCCCCACGTCGGGTCCCCGCGACGCCAGTCGCCCACGTGCGGCGCATACGCGTGCTTGCCGGCGGCGCTGCCGTCAAAGCCGCGGTAGCCCAGGAAGTTCTCGGGCGAGTCCGCCCCGTGCTTCATGAAGAACTCGCCGTCGTCAAAGCGCAAGTGGCGCTTGGGGGGGACGACGCGAAGTTTTCCCTTACCCCGAAAGTCGCGGCCGGTCTTGTTTGTCAGACTCACGCGGAAGGAGCCAATCTGGCCGTCAAAGGGCGTCACGGGCGTGCCCGTACCAGAGGACTTGAGCGCCACCCCGACGCCAGACTTGAATTCGATGGCGTAGCGCCACATACCCGTCTGGTCGGGAGTGAAGAGGCACCGCCATACCGAACCGGCCGTCGCGCCGGTGTGCGCCGCCTTGCCGTCGGCGGCCCAAAAGCAGGGGATGACGTACTTGCGGCTCGAGGCGGCGGGGCTTGTGAAGGTGGCCGTCAGGCGGAAGTTCAAAAACGGGTTGTTTGCATCCGACTCGGACGCCCACGGGCCATCGACCAAGTTGAGCTCTACCGGGTGCCACCGCCGCATCTCCCCCGAGGTCTTGATGACGCTGGCCGCAGCCGCACCAGTGGGACTCACCCCCGTGACGACGGCCAAGTAGGCGGCGAGTACGGCGACGACCGAGGCCGCCGCCATTGGCGGCGCCCCGCGGACCATGGCGTCGGCGGTGGCTTGACGGGCGGCTTGAACAACAGCAGACGGGCAGTGACGACTACGAGCTCGGCCGCCGCTGCCGGTCGGAGTCGATCAAACTCGGGACTGCACTGTGGGTGTGCTCACCAACCGACCGGGAACCGCCGACCGACGGCAAGATATACACTGCCTCGGCGGGACGAGCGCCGCCGCCGTCGTGGCGGCGGGCCACTACAACTCCGAGACAGCCCATTGGCAACAGGCAACAGCGGAGAGGCTGCAGTGACCACACCGACCGCCACCTCCTACGGCGAACAGCGCACGCGTGGCAAGTTACACAGGGCAAAAACGACCCGTCCGCCGCCCGCGCGCGGTGCATGGACGTCAACCAAAAAAATGTCATGCGGTGGCCGGCCCACGTGGTGGCCTAACCGCGGCGCGCTCGATAGCGTGGCGCGTGGGGGACTCCCCGCACCACCCCACACAAGCTGTCAGTGCAGCACAGTTGGCGGCCGCAGCCGTGACGGGGAAAGGAGCCAATCTCCGCGCGCCAGGCACCACTACGCACGACATGCGGCACCGGTGCCACTTCACCATCCCTGCAACGCACTGCAAGCGCTTTACCTACGCCCCGCCACTCACAGGCACCGACGGCGGCCATGGCGTGACCCACTTCGGGGCGCCTGGGACCATCCCCGGGGCGCCATCCAAAGGTGGGGCCTTGCCTACCTTCTCTCGGCCGGAAGCACATTGTACAGTAGTGTGGGAAGCTGCACGTGCGTAAGACGCGCGCACCTCGGGCCGGCTGCTCGAACGGGGGCTGCTTTGGTGGCGGCCCAAGCAGCAGCGCATGCAGTAGCGACGGCACGCCACGTTACCAAAGCAGTCAAGTCCACACCACCACAGCTGTGGGGTCCCTCAGCTGTGGTCTCGACGACGACACCGCCACAAAGATCAGTCCGTAGCCACGTCCGGCTTCATGGTGCTGGGGGAGGAAGCGCCCGAGCACGAGGCTAATAATAAAGACGCCCAGTCGCGACCACGACTGTCAAGCACAAACTACCAGGAGAGAGTCCGAAAATACTGCAATGTGTACACAAAATACGATAAGTGACTACAATAATTCCATGTTCAATTTCAGATGTTCTGGAGAGTTCCACGGATGCATGCGTGTTCCACCAAGATTGGCTGGAACGCGGATGCAGCCGAGTGTCGGTTCCTTGCGATCCGGCCCAAGCGTGAACTCTTCTCGGTCTTTCGAGGTGGTTCCTCGCCACCTGGTACGCACGCATGCCCTGCTCTGTTTGCGGTGGAAGAAACTCCGAAGCCTCATGGTGCCACGCTGCGCTCCGCTTCTACGCGACCCCGATTATGTGCCGTGCCTGCCTGCAGCGAAGGGCCGGCCACCGAGCGCTGCCCGTGCCGTTCCAGGCTCTATAATAAAAACGCATCAGCCGTGCGACACCAGGCTTTTCGCCGGCTGGCACCCACCCAACCAACACACACACACACCCCACCATCGTCTCACCCGCCCTAGGTTCTCACACCTCCTACCCTCCACGCCTTCACCCCGCTCCCCACCCTCACACCAAGTCCTCGCCATGGACTTCTTTGCGCTGGACCTCTTCCAGCCTCCCGCCCCCCCGCAGCAGCGCCGTGGCAGTGCTGCCAACCCATGGGGGCTGTGGCGCCCGATGATGGACCCGTCCTTAATGAACTCGGCATGGCAGCCACACGCGGCGGTGACCCGCTCCGACGACGGCAAGGCGCTCAACGTCCGTGTCGAGACGCCCGGCTTCCCGCGCGACCACCTCAACATTGAGTTGAGCGACGACCGCAGCCTCCTCACCGTGTCAGGCTCTATGCACAAGGAGACGACCACCGAGGAGGGCGGTGACGGCGGCGACGCGGCGTCACCCGGCGCCTTCACCAGCATTCAGGAGCGCCAGTTCTCTCAGAGCTACCGCCTGCCCCGCGACGCGGACGTGGAGAACATCAAGGCGGACTATGTGCACGGCGTCCTGTCTGTGACCGTGCCGACCAAGGGCGCCGACGAGCTGCCGCAGAAGCGCTCGATTGCGATTGAGGACAAGACCCCGGCCGCCAAGGGGTCCGAGTGAGTGTGCCCTGGATACTGCGTGGTGTGGGCTCGTTGCCGGTGCGTGTGCTCACCGCTACCATCAACATAGTAGGCCCGTTTGTGTACTGTCAACATCTTGGTGTTGTCTTTTCATTGTCGTGTACTCCGCGTGTGAAAGTCACCGCTATAGTCTCTTCTTTTGACCCTCGGCCGCGCGGCTCACAACTCTGGTCTTCTTCCGCCAGAGTGGGGGCGCGAAATATTTGTTCCCCAGTGGTTCGACCGCCCTCTGCCCTGATTTCCTTGAGATTCTGCATCCGTCCCGATGGGGCCCGTCATTGCCGTTGCCGCCAGTGGCACCAGCATCCGGCCGCTACAGTACTGCTTGACCACCCAACGGCGAGCTGACTGCGGAGCAGGAGCGGGGAGGTCTGGCTGCACCACCACAATAGCCGCCAACACCCGTGTGACACAGAGATGAAGGAGGAGGGCTGAGGGCAAACAACGGGGTCGCGGGCAGCTCACATTAGGAAGCCGATGCGGCCCCGGAACGAACAAGCGGTATTTAGCCCAATCCACCCGCAGCGAGCGGCGCTTTGGCTGGCGTCGCCGCTGTGGCGCGGCCGCCAGGCCGTCGTGGCGACAGCTGTGGCTTTGTGGCGATCTCAAACGCGCGCGTGGGCCAAGTTGACGGCCTGTGCATTTGGTCGGCCGTCACTGCCCGCCCCCGTCACGCCGGAGGTGCCCGTACGGCGACGTGGTCGGCAGTGGTGGCATCGATGGGCGGTCAGCAGCCCGCCACTTGCATGGTGCGGGGCATTCAAAAAATTCCAACCAGCAGAGCAGTGCCTGCTGCTACAGTTGTCAAGTCCCACCCACGTGTACACTGACCTACATGTACACCACAAAAAAGTCACCCAAAGGCTCTGCCACGCACTGCCGTTGTGAAGAAAAGAAAAGAAAAGAACACAAGAAGCAGAACCCACAAAAGAAACACGGCAAGGGCTCAGTCGCCAAAAAGGACCGAGCAACAAGGAAAAAGAGGAGATGGGACAGCCTACGCAGAAGTTGTCTTGGGCGCGCTCGCCTTGGCAGCCGCATCTGGGGCCGCAGTGTCTGTTGGCGCAGCGGCTGCCTTGGCCTTGACCACCGCCGCGTCGCCGTCAACCTCCTTGGCCGTCTCGGCCGCGGCCGCCGGCGCCGCCTTGGCGGCCGCCGCCTCCGCCTCCGAGTCGAGCTCAAAGCAGTAATACACTTGGCAGGTGCGGGACGGCAAGTATAGCTGCAGCGAGTGCGACCGCGACTGCCATGGCGAATTGGACGTCTGATGCTCCACATGCCAGTGCACCCGGCCTTGGCCGCCGACATTAGTCCCGTCCGAGTCGGCCACCACACGGTACTTGCCGCCCCAGTGGGTACCGATGCGGTAGTCGGTGTAGGACTGGGTGGGGTGAAAGTTGAACACAAACAGCAGCCGGTCGCCCTTCTCAAACGCGATGACCTTGTCCCCGTCGTGCGCCAGCACCACGTACTGGTGCACCGACTTGCGGCAGAAGAAGTGGTTGTTGTCGAGCTCGTGCATCAGCTTTTCCCACAGCTGCATGTGGCCGTAGCGGAGACCCTTGTTGTCCGCCAGGTCCCACCGCCGCCGCGCCTTCTCGTAGGAAAAGCCGTTGCCGGCCCGGGGGAAATCGACCCACTCGGGATGACCAAACTCGTTACCCATGAAGGTCAGGAAGGCCTCGCCCGCCAGCGCGTACGAGATCAATCGGATCATCTTGTGCAACGCAATACCGCGCTCCACCACTGGGGACTGTTGGTCGAGTCCCATGCTGGTGTACATGGCGGCGTCCATCAGCCAAAAGGCCAGCGTCTTGTCGCCCACCAGCGCCTGGTCGTGCGACTCGGCGTAGCCGATAGTTGCCTCGTTCCAGCGCCGGTTGGTGAGGGTAAAGGCGATGTTGCCCATGTTCCACGCCTCGTCCTTCTCCTTGGACACCAGCTCAATCCACTTGTCTGGCACTGACATGCCCAGCCGGTAGTCAAAGCCGAGGCCACCCTCCGACACCGGGCGGCACACGGTTGGCATGCCTGAAACGTCCTCTGCAATGGTGATGCCCGAGTCCGGGTTGAGCTCCTTGACCAGGTCGTTGGCCAGCATGGCGTAGACGCAGGCGTCGATATCAACGTGCATGCCAAAGTACTCCTTGTAGTTGCCCGAAAACTGCACCTGGATGCCGTGGTGCTTGTACAGCATGGACGTCACGCCATCAAAGCGGAAGCCATCAAAGTGGTACTCCTCCATGTACCAGCGCAGGTTGGAGAGCAGGAAGCGAATGACCTCCCAGTGCCCATAGTTGAACAGGCGCGAGTCCCACAGCGAATGCCGGCCGCGCTCGCCCTCGTGAAAGTACTGATGATCGGTGCCGTCAAACTGGTTGATCCCGTCCATCGAGTTGGAGGAGGCGTGGCTGTGGACCACGTCCATAAGTACGACAAGGTCCATGCTGTGCGCCGTATCGATGAGGCGCTTGAGCCCCTCAGGCGTGCCACTGCGCGACGAGATGGCGAAGAAGTTGGTGACGTGGTAGCCAAACGACCCATAGTAGGCGTGCTCCATGATGGCCATGATCTGGATGGCCGTGTAGCCCAGGTCTTTGATCCGTGGCAGGATGTTGTCGGTGAACTCGTCGTAGGTGCCCACCTTGGGGTCCGCAGACCCCATCCCGACATGGCACTCGTAGATGCGCAGCGACTCGGGAGCAGAAGCGTGTTTCCGGTGCTTCCACGTGTACCGCTGCTCCTTGGGCGGGTTCCAGAAGACCGTGTCAAACAGCAACGTCGACTGGTTCTGAATCAGGTACGTCGCCCACGCCGGGTTGCGGTCTAGGTGCATGCCACCGGGCGTCACGATGCACACCTTCACCTTGGAGCCATGGGGCACGGCCGGCGAGCCGTCATCATTGTCCGGGATGGTCGTCGTCCAAATGCCAAACTCACCCCGCGTCAGCTGGTGCGAGTTGCGGTTCCAGCCGTTGAAGTCGCCGAAGATGGACACCGCGTGCGCGCCAGGGGCCCACTCGCGGTACTCGACGCCCCCCTCTACAGCATGCAGGCCGAACGACTTGTACGACTGCGCAAACTTGTCCAGGCCACCCTCGCTCTCCGCAATCGCGTTCTTGATCTCGGTGTACTTTGAGTAGCTGCAGAGGCCAAAACCAAGCAAGGCAGAGGGCACAGCTGACACGGGGAGAGGGAAAGCAGTTGCTGTCGCTAGTTAAACATCGCGTACAGGTACAGAAAGGGAAAACAGAACTGCAAGCGTACCTACGCATGCGAAGGACTAGAATAGACCCGTAGGGCATCAAGCACATACCGGTAGCGCAGCGAGTCGGCAAAGGGCTCCAAATAACGGTCGGCAGCAATGACCTTGGTCCCGTCATTCTTGTCCTTCCATGCTGCAAGCACGATGCATTACATTCAAACAAAACACACACAGGAAAAACGTGCGACAACGGGCAGCGGTCACAGCGCCAAGACACGTCTCGTCAGGCATTGTCCGTCGAGACGCGAACGCGAGATGCCACAACCGCCCAAAAACGCGAAACGCAAAGAGCGGCAACGTGCGCGACATTACGCATCAACCCCAAGCGGCTCGCCGCAGTTCGTGTACCGTGCCCGACGTGCAGACAGCCACTCTCCGCGGCTGTGCTCACCCCACGGCGGTTGCGCAGGCCAGCGCCCTAGCCACCACCACCCGAGGTCCCAAAACGCCAACGCCGACTGCCGCCCAGGTCGAATTTTCCGGCCGAGGCGCCCATGTCGTCCGCTCCACGCCGTGACGCGCAGGTCCCAACACCAAGTCAACGACACAGCGGTGACGGTTGCCACGCCAAGCCCTCGACGACGCCCCAATGCATTTCTGCACCCAGTACGCCCATCCCTCACCCTCCTTCCCCCCCCCCCCCCCCCCCCCCCCCC
>Ga0209831_1004718_pt1 | contig 10545 bp, 4 predicted proteins | sample Maine_Asex4_meta_FD_187451 | JGI IMG/M metagenome (GOLD analysis project Ga0209831, IMG submission 187451) | Marine algal microbial communities from Maine, USA - Maine_Asex4_metaG (SPAdes) (version 2) | ecosystem: Host-associated > Algae > Red algae > Unclassified | place: Maine, USA | collected...
TCTGACATACTTAAAGATTTTGATTACTATCAAGATAGCATTAATATCTCAATTAAACAATAGTTAAGAATATAATTTTAATATAAAAATTTTAACAGTTAATAATTTGGAATAATTGATAATAATAAAATTAATTTCTTTATATATTGAAATAATCAGTAATATGTACAGAATTTTTAATTCAAATATTTTAGTGACTGAGTATCAGTGCTGTAGGTGTGTAGGATTGTTATTTAGTGAGTCATAGGGATTGTTAGCTTATTTAAATGACTCATTAGAACTTTAAAGATATTTTACCCTATTACTATATAGTGATTCTTTCAGTCATGAAGTCCCCATCAGAATCCACCAGCTTAAGAAATACATGCCCGATGATAAGCCTGAAAGTGATATGTTTTGATTTTGCAAAGGCCTATTCATCACGACAGGCGTACCTGTGACGGTATATAGAGAATAATATCCATCATATGTTGATGGTGTACCACCGTCACTATGAAGCTCGCCCTTCAAAGGATTGGGGTAGATAGATAGATGGCTGAATGCTAGCACATCACTGCTGGATGTTATGAAGTCACAGACTGTACTTTCGCTCTCTTAGCATCGCAAGCCTTCACCCTCGTAGGCGCATCTGAATGGTCCACCATCTGGTATTTCTGTTAAGATAGAAGGTCTATGCTCGGTAGGAAAATAAATCGAGTATAATACCCGAAAGAAATAAGTTTGCTGGTATAAAAAGTCCTGGCCCGCTTTCTCTGCGGTATATCATCTTAAATAAGGGATTGTTCATGATTTTAATAAAGGTAATCTGTTGAGTATCCTTCTTCTAAACAGTAGAACCAAACTGGAATTATTTCTGAATCTCAAAACTACAGTTTAGTCAATCATTAGATTCTGAATCAAGCTCAGGATGGCTGGTTAGGTTTAATCATTATTAATCAATAAAAATAATTAGTCTGACTATATACAACGAAGATTCATACTCTTCTTTCATGATCAATTTAAGAATATAGGGTTTACCTATACGCTTATTTGTACTCACTACAATACTTTTGTTGCTAACTGAATGTTTCCATTTCTTCCATTACATCTTCCTATAATTGAGTTAAACAGTCTGTCATTCTTATTTTTTGTAAAGTTTTACAAAATCACTGGTAGGGTAATTCGGGATGTACCCGTCTAAGGAATACCTAAGCACATTATGACGCATAAAAAGTAGTGATTCAAATGAAAAAAATATTAAAAATCAATTTCTGTGTTTCTTTTTTCCTCTTGGCTATGGTGCATCTCTGCACTGCTCAGATGACCATCGGCCTCGGTCATGACGATGGAGTCATCGTGACGACCAGCTCTAATTCTAATGCCACTGACGGATCTAATACTGTGTCCAGTCAGGGCTATCTACCTAATCTGAATGCTGCCTCCAGATTCTTAGCGCAAGCTGCTTTTGGAGGTAGTTATGAGGATATTCAGCAAGTATCTTTACTTGGTATAGAAGACTGGATAGATCAGCAGTATGCGATCGCGAGGCCTTATACTGTCATGTCTAAAGTCGTCCAGTATCAGGATTATAAAAATGCCAATGATAATGATCCCAATGATGATGGTGCATATGATTATTATTTTGATTTTGCGCTGTGGAACTACCTGATGACTTCTGAAGATGTGCTCAGGCAGCGAGTCGCCTTAGCCTTGACGGAGTTTTTTGTGATTTCCAGATTCTCGAGTTTTAGTGATAGCGCATATGCTTTTGGCACATACTATGATATGCTGCTGAATCATGCTTTGGGTAATTATAGAGATTTATTAGAAGAAGTGACTTTCCATCCAGCGATGGGGCAGTACCTCACATATATGAATAATCCTAAGACAGATACTGATGCTGGTACTTTCCCAGATGAGAATTACGCAAGAGAAGTCATGCAGCTCTTCTCCATCGGACTATCGGAATTAAATCCTGATGGTACATATCAGACAGATGCCTCTGGTGATGCGATTCCGACCTATGATAATATGGACATAGCAGAGTTCGCAAAAATCTTTACGGGCTTTACCTGGTATGATGCTTATGGCTTCTTCGAGGGACCAGAGGACTATGAGCTTACTTATTATAATCGCATGAGGATAGAGAATGAGTGGCACGAGCAGGGTGTTAAAAATCTACTCAATGGCGCGAATACTCCAGCTAATAATTCTGGTGTACAAGATGTAGAATTTGCCTTAGATAATTTATTCAATCATGAGAATGTCGGACCATTTTTCGGCAAGTTTATGATACAGAGACTAGTTACTTCTAATCCCAGCCCTGCCTATGTAGAGCGAGTCACTCAGGCATTCAATGGGGAAAGTCAGTACGGCACTGAGCGTGGAGATATGAAGGCGCTGATAAAGGCCATCCTACTCGATGAGGAAGCACGAAGCTGCTTCGAGGCTGAGGATGATAACTACGGTATGCTCAGAGAGCCTTTCAATAGATACGTCCAGATAGCTAAGGCGTTTGACTTTAATACTCAGTCGGGAGAATTTAGAAACTCTATGTATGAAGTCTATAATTATGTGGCGCAGAAGCCATTTAATTCTCCGAGTGTTTTTAATTTTTTCCAATCAGACTTTACACCCATCGGTCGTATAGAAGAAGCTGGTAAGGTAGCTCCGGAATTTCAGATTACAAATACAGAATCAATAGCTGGATATTTCAGAGGACTGAATCGATGGCTGGTCAATAATGAATATGCAGATGAGTGGGGCATATACTCGGGAGAAGAATGGGAGAGCTATGAAGATGAAAGAGGGTCGTTTGACTTTGCTGATGAGATCGCTCTTGCAGAAAATGACAATACCATTCCATTGCTTTTAGATCGGCTTAACTTGATCTTAGCTCACGGTAAACTGACACAGCCGACTCTCGATGCAATCAGTGATGCCTTAGTTCAATTTCAGATAGTAAGCCAAGACTGTTTTACGAACTGTCTGCCATACTGTGCGCCTCCTGGAGACCAATATTATGACCCTAACTGTGATCCTAATGTGCCAGACCCGTCATGCGTCACATACTGTGAAAATGCCAATAGTGACTCCAGAATGATCAGAGTCAGAATGGCAGTCTACTTAGTCATGTCATCACCAGAATACTTAATAAACCGATAGTCCCTCACCACTTAATAAATATAATATGAGTCATCATCACCATAAAAAATTCTCAAGAAGGAAATTCTTAGGTCAAGCTAGCTGCGCTGCAGTCGGCTCGACAGCATTTTTATCTTCAGTCCTTAATCTAAGTATGATTAATACGGCTGCTGCGAGACCTCACATCATCGGCGCACCTAATGATTATAAGGCAATTGTCTGTATCTTATTAGCGGGAGGAGCAGATTCTCATAATATCTTAGTGCCGAGAGACCCCCTTGCATTTAATAACTATCAAAACCTACGAGCTGATCTGGCACTACCTGAAATGGTAGATGATGGTAATGGGAATCAAGTGCCTTTTTTCCACAGCATCAATCCATCTAATTCTTCTCGCCAGTTCGGTCTTCATCAAGGCATGCCAAATGTGAAAAGCCTTTTTGATCAAGGTGATGCAGCATTCGTAGCTAATATCGGTACACTCGTAGAAAGGCTCGATGATGCGTCTCAAGTCTACAATAGCTCAAAACGACTTCCATTAGGACTATACTCACATTCAGATCAAATTATGCAATGGCAGACTTCTGTTCCTCAAGATCGTAACGCTCTAGGAGTAGGAGGGAGAATGGCTGATATGCTTAAGGATATGAATACCATAGACAAGATATCTATGTGTATATCGCTGGATGGTAAAAATCGTTTTCAGTCTGGTAACTCCGTTGTAGAATATGCGATCAGTAATGATGCAGATCCAGCTAAGTTAGGGATCGAACCGATCAATCCTTATATGAATGATGCAGGATTATTGACAGATGTGAGAAATGAAGCAATTAAAAATATAGTGGAAGAAAGCTATGCTAATATATTTCAAGATACTTACGCAGATCTAACCAAGCAGTCCATCGAAGCTGTCAATATATTCAAGCAGGCATTAGAGAAAAAGCCTTCCATTCCGACTCCATTTTCTCCGACGCCGCTCAGTCAGGATATGAGAATGATCGCAGATGTGATCAGTGCTCAGAGTGATCTGGGAGCTAATCGCCAGATATTTTTTACCACGTTCGGTGGATGGGATCATCATGATGAAGTGCTGAATGCTCAGCAGGGCATGCTGCCTGTATTAGATAATGCGCTGGGCGAATTCAATAGTGCGATGGGCGATCTGAATCGACAGAATGATGTCACAGTCATGACCATCTCTGACTTCGGACGGACGCTGACTTCTAATGGAAATGGATCTGATCATGCGTGGGGTGGAAATTCTATCGTGACGGGTGGTGCTATCAATGGTGGCAGAGTCTTCGGAGACTATCCAGATCTGACTTTGAATAACGATCTCAATATTGATGATAGAGGTAGAATGGTCCCGACGACTTCAGTGGATGAGCTCTATGCTGATATCGCATTATGGTTTGGTGTATCGCCCAATGATCTGGAGTATGTCCTGCCTAACATTGGTAATTTTTATTCACATGCTCCTAATAACTCACCTCTTGGACTATTTAGCTAATGAAGTTATTTAAAAACATATTATTAATTTATTTGCAAGTAAATAACTCCAATCTTAAAACTTCCATCTAATGATGAAACATATATTTACAACAGTCATGATAATATTAAGCTGCGCCACTCAAGTCTGGACTCAATGTGTCGGCACTGAAGGACAAGTGACGTGGATGTACTGGGGAGATCAGCCTGAGTACGGCTTTGATTATTTATATTCTGATGAGACATACCCTCAAGGTCCTGATCTGACTAAGACATTATTTTCTGTATCCTCACCATTTAACTACGGGTCTAATTTTGGGTCTTTGACAGTCGGATTTATCAGAGTGCCACAATCGGGGCCAGTCACTTTTAATGTGACAGGAGATGATCAGACCACATTTTACTTAAGTACTAATGACAGTAAAAATAATTTGGTAGAGAGAGCACATGTAGAAGCATGGACCAGTAGAGATGAGCATGAGAAATACCCTGGGCAGACCTCTGTTTCTATTAATCTCACGGCAAATCAAAATTACTACTTCGAAGTCCATCATGTGGAAGGCGAAGGGGGTGACCACGTAGGTCTGCACTGGAAGAATAATTTTATTTCTCAGTCGGAATGGACCACGATCACATCACTATTCTTAGCAGATGTATGTGATGCACCCTGTCCGCCTGCTGGTAGAACCTGTAATGATGGAAATCCCAGTACGACTGATGATATGCAAGATGGCAATTGTAATTGTGTAGGTATTCCTTCGACAAATAATAGTTGCATTGGCGATCGTGGAATCGTACAAGCCTACTTCTTTGATGACCATCCCGGTGGTGATCTGAATGAGCTGTATAATGATCCAGATTACCCTACTATGCCTGATAGAATGGAGATTAACCCTAATGGACTATACGCACAGTGGGATGGGAATATAAGTGACTACGGAGTGCTCATACAGGGCTACTTGACAGTGCCTGTGACTGGCTCCTATACGTTTAACTTAACTGGTGTATCTAATGTCAAGTTTATGCTGAGTACTGATGAATCACCATCGAATCTGTCTACAAGCATTGAGACAATATATGGTGCTGGTCCTTTCGATCATGACGTGGGAGACTTTAATGGTTCGCAGACATCTAATGATCTGAATTTAGTAAAAGGTAATTATTACTATTATGAAATACATCAGAAAGTACCAAATTATGGTCAGCGATTTTCTGTATACTGGAGTGGAGATTTATATGAAGACGATGACTGGCATCGCATACCAGCCATGCACATGTATGACTATGCATGCGAGCTGGCTTGCCTCCCAGCGGGGTTAGCGTGTAATGACGGTAATCCTGAGACGGCGATGGACGAGATTGTGAATTGTGATTGCGCTGGAACACCTTGTGGTGGCAATACTGGTGTGCCATGTGATGATGCATCTGCATTTTATAATAACTATCCGTACTGTGAGACATCCTATGAATTAGATAACAGAGCAGATGATGGATGGCTGTCCTGCGTGGCAGGGTCTAATCCCTACATTAGTGCTCGATCGGGAAATCACTGGGTCCACTATGATCTGGGAGATGAATATAGAGTGAACGATATGCACATCTGGAATTATAATGTACCAGGACTTACCAGTCGAGGCTTCCAGCAGGTCATCGTAGACTATTCGCTGGATGGAGTCACATGGACTTACCTCAATACCTATACCTGGAATCAAGCAACAGGGAATCAAGGCTATTCTGGATTCGGCGGTCCCGACTTGAATGGGGAAGCGGCGAGGTATATCATGTTTACTTCCTTAGATCCGCCGTCTACCTGTCGGGGTATCAGTAAGGTAGCATTCAACGTAGATACTTGTCCAGCCAGAGGCACTGCGTGCGATGATAACTTAGCACAGACAGTGAACGATCATTATAACAGCAAGTGCGAATGCAATGGTTATCAGCAAGCGGAGCTAGACTGTGTGATCGATACCTTATTCGTCAATGAAAACGAAGTCTCCCCAAATACCTACCATGCAGTTAAAGCACTTATTTCGGAAGATGAAATATTACAAAGTACAGATATTAATTATCGAGCTGGAATGGAGATCGTACTCGGTGCAGGATTTGAAGTCAGAGGAGGGGCTAACTTTCTTGCAGAGATAGAGGATTGTGGTGGTGCTTCACTCATGCCAGTACAGAAAGTCAATAAAAGCAAAGGAGATACCCAAGTGAATACCATAGAAAAAAGAGAAGAAAGCTTAGCCATATACGCTATTGAAGATATGGATGTGCAGACAATTCACTTTTATATTCCAGAATCTTCTGCTGTTAAACTTGAAATACTGGATCAAAAATCGAATATTGTAGCTTCTCTTCTTTCTCACACCTTAGAAAATTACGGAGATAAATATAAAAGGGTTCAGACCAGTAGGCTTCCACAGGGAATTTACTTGGTGCGTTTAACCACGCAAGACAATGTCATAACTGATAAAATGCTTGTGTTATAATCTATTCATTGACTGATTATAGATTAATACACTATTTTACTGCAAAAGGCGATTCAGATCTATCTGGGTCGCCTGATTTTTTATGAGCAATGATACAATGATAAGCATTGTAGAATCCCTATTTATAGGGATGGTATCGACCGCTTTAATCATTTATCTTTATGAATTAAGCCAATTAGAAGGCAGTTCCCCGAGGTTATGTGAAGTCTTGTGTAGAAACAGGCTTCACCTTTTTCTTTAGGAACTAATCTATATTCGTTCCTAATATTCTGATGTTAGCGACCATGAAAAAACAGAGCAAAATAGTGTCAAGAGCTCAAGCTTCGGTAGATATATAAGCAAGAAAAAAGAGCTTTTGAAGTTTACATAAGTTGCTAAATATCAGTGTCTTATGTTTGAACAAACAAAAAAACAAAAGCTCCTGACTAAAAAGTACAGATATTTTTGATAACGTCAAATGCATATTGAACGAATCGAGTAAAGTGCATTGCATATTCATATACCGAAGAGAAATTGATTTGGGCCTTTTTAAACCAGTAAATCTATTTTTTTCGGGTATGATACTCGATCTATTTTTCCAAAGTAAGTAGGATCAGCTTATATCGATTCGATTCATCGTTTTTTGATTCCAGTAGAAGTCTTTGATATCTTTTTGATATTGGGACAAAAGCTATATATTTAGTATAGAAGAGAACAAAATCCAAGACATGTAGGTCAATTTCATCATTCAAACGGTTATAACCGATTGTATGAGTATTAAGGTATTGATAATGAGATGTTTAGGGAGAGGGAAGGGGTTTGTAAGAAGAAATAGAAAAACGTAAAGATTTGCGTAAAACTAGGGGGATATATACAAGTTATCCTGCATAAAAAAGATAAATGATAGACGATTTAGAAATAGAAGAACACATTAAAAGTTGTTTGAGTATAGATACAAAAGCTCTCAATTTGCAAATGCTAAATATTTACACTTTCCCCGAAGCAATAACGGATTGCACAAGCTTGGAGACTCTTGATCTATCCTTTAATCGATTGCGTAAACTTCCGAGTTCCTTTGGGAAATTGAAGAATTTAAAAACAATTATACTTGATGAAAATGATTTTAGTGAAATTCCGAAGATTTTATTCGAATTAGAATCTTTAGAAGAAATATATTTATCAATCAACAGAATAAAATCAATATCTACCGATATTAATAAGTTGAAAAACCTACGTTTTCTCTCGCTTAATTCAAATCAAATTGAATACATACCAGATGAGTGTTTTGATGTGAAATCTTTGCGACGGTTATCATTAGGTAATAATCAAATAACTGAATTACCGGTTGAAATTGCTAATTTAAATGAACTAGAATCTTTAAATCTCTTTGAAAATAACCTAAACAAAATACCAAAGGAATTATCTAAACTATCGAATCTTAAGTTTTTAGACTTGGAGAACAATAAATTAAAAACTATCTCTAAGAAGATTATTCAAATGAGGACGCTTAAGTACTTAAATTTGAATGGGAATCATATTAGAAATTATCCCAAATTGATACTTTCAAATAGTGATCCAAAAGAAATTTTAAATTTTATAGCTGCATTAAATTTAACTGGTGAAGTAGATTACTTACATGAATGTAAGCTTGTTATGGTCGGAAGAGGATTTACTGGTAAAACTAGTATGGTCAAAAAACTCACGAATCCCGATTACAAGCTTGAAAATAAAATTAAATCAACTGAAGGGATAGATATCGTAAAGTGGGACCTAAATGATGGTAAGAATACCTACTCACTAAATATTTGGGATTTTGCAGGGCAAGAGAAATATGATGCTACACATCAATTTTTCTTAACAGAAAGATCAATCTATATTTTTGTTACTGAAGCAAGGCAAGAATCAAATTATTTAGATTTTGATTATTGGATTAATATAGTTCAACTTTTGAGTAAAAATAGTCCAATAATTGTTGTCCAGAACAAAATTGACGAAAGGCAAAAACAATTACCAACATCAAAGTATCGTCAGCAATACCCATCAATAACAGAGTTTATTAATGTCAGCTGTTCGGAGGGTTATGAGCAAACAATCGATAAATTAAGATTGGCAATAAAAGATGTGGTTAAGTCTTTGCCTCATATTGGAGATGAATTACCAAAGCAATGGGTCGATGTTAGAAAAAATCTGGAAGAAATAAAAGAAGACTACATAAAGTATCAACATTATTTAGACATATGTAGTAAATATGGTCTTAATGATATACAAGCTGATTATTTGAGTAAGTACTTAAACGATCTAGGCGTTATAGTTCATCATATTGATGATGCGAACCTTAAGGAACTTGTAATATTAAATAGTGATTGGGCAGTTGATGGAGCATATGCAGTACTCGACTCCAAAAAAGTTGAAGAGAACTCAGGACGCTTCAAGATTAAAGATTTACAAGAAATATGGAAAAATGATAGATATAGCAAGAAACGTAATGAATTGTTGAAATTGATGTTGAGCCATGAATTATGTTTTCAGCTATCAGAAAAATCTGAATTATTACCACCACAGTACATTGTTCCTGAACTACTAAATCCCAATCCTCCAGATCATTATAAGTCTATACCAGAAAGAAATAGTTTAAGATTTACCTTGAAATATGATTTTATGCCTTCAGGGATTTTAACAAGATTTATTGTTAAAATCCACAAAAAAATAGAAGATGAAATATTTTGGAAACATGGTGTAGTTATAAAGCATGAAAGAACTAGAGCAAAAATCACGGAAGATATCGCTGATAAAAGAATTGAAGTTCAATTATATGGAGAAAATAAAATTGAATTACTTGCAATAATCAGAGATGAATTTAACAAAATCCACAAGTCCTTTTATAACATACAAGGTGAAGAATTGATACCTTGTACTTGCAGTTATTGTGAAGAAGAATTAGATAAAACAAGGATGTTTTTCTTTAATTACGATACTCTTAAAAATCATCAAAGAAATAATAGAAAATTCGTCGTTTGCGATATCAGTTCTGAAGATGTATCAATCTCTAAACTAATAAGAGGATCAATTTTAATAACTAATAAGGAGCAAAAAGAAATAAGTATTTTTAACTACAATGATAATAGACAAAAAACAGTCATGAAAATTAAAAAACAAAAAGCACATCAGATAATTAATGCAGACATTATACAGAATTGTAATATCGGGCTTGATCCTCAAAAAGATGCAGTACCACAATTAATTGAAACATTAGTTGAAAAAGATCAACAAGAAGAACTATTTTATGCTTATGAGATTTTAAAAGACCCAAATTCCGAGGAAACTGTTAAACAAAATTCTTTACAGAAAGTACAAGGTTTTTTAATTAAACATTCAGAAGCAATTGGGCAAAGTGCAGTAGGAGGTTTAATGATAGAGCTGGGTAAAATGGTCTTCATTGGGTAAAGAATACGCAGGATAACAAGTGACA
>Ga0209831_1004724_pt1 | contig 10535 bp, 5 predicted proteins | sample Maine_Asex4_meta_FD_187451 | JGI IMG/M metagenome (GOLD analysis project Ga0209831, IMG submission 187451) | Marine algal microbial communities from Maine, USA - Maine_Asex4_metaG (SPAdes) (version 2) | ecosystem: Host-associated > Algae > Red algae > Unclassified | place: Maine, USA | collected...
AGCGGGGGGGTGGAGTGGGCTCAGCAGATCTGCTCTGCTCAGCAGATCTGCCCACTCCACCCCCCAGCTACGCCAACCGCCGGCGCCCGCGAGGGCGCCCGACAGACCAGCGGCTTGACGCCAGTCACGTGGCGGGCGTGACAGAGGCCCTGTCTTAACGGCAGAGTCTCCAACGAGAATACAGAGTGCTGATTGGCCAGACACACCTTCGGCCACTTGTCTGGCCAATAGGAGGCCTGTATTTGTGTTCAGACAAGGGTCGAACGCCACTGTTAAGACAGGGCCAGAGATCTGTCAGCCGAGCCTTCCTCGGATTGCCGATCCAACAAACTGACAAGAGTCTGTCCACCAGAGATCGTTTGTCATTGGCACCTGCGTAATCTGAAACACGGCCGGACAAGATCTGACCCAGAGGCCATACAAGCTGTTTTGGCCTCTGCTCCCAGAAATATCTGGTATTGGCTCTTTTGCCCAGAGTTTGAACTGCTGTGCGCCCCAGCACCCACACGCCTCTCCTCCCGATGCGACGGACAGTGCGGGGGGGGCGCGCCGCGGGGACGACCCGCCACCACCGGTGGGGATCTCAGCAGTGGAGATCTCGCTGACCGCCGCCTGCAAGGGCGCACACCTGCAATGGCGTCAGCGGCCGTAGCACCGCCGTGGCGCGCCACGGAGTTGCGCTTCCGCCGCCGCCCGTGAGCTGGTGCGCAGACTTGTCCCAAGCAGTTTGCTGGCCAGGGTCTTCAATTCCCTCGACTTTAGTCTAGGGTGTGTTCCTCCACCCACACGTCGAAAAAAAAGTCATTTTTTCTAGTGCACGTTGCGGGAGTACTTGAAAAAAACGCTTTTGGCGGTCCGTTTGGCTCCCTACGCTGTTGGAGGACGTCCCCCGGCGCTTTCTTGACAATGGGAACATGCGCCGGGGCTGTCCGCATCTTTTTGTGAAGTTGCTAGACGTGGCGACGTCTTCATCGCCCGTACGGTCCGCGGAAGCAGAATCGTGGTTAAAAAGGTACGTGAGGGCAGGTGCAGCGTTTACGGGGTCGTGGGGGCAGGTGGACGCGGCCGCGAACGGCCATCGTCCGGTTCTTGAGAAATCCCATCGAAGCAGCCCTTTCGATGACTGGGCGACCTTCGTTTTTATCGCATCAAACGCAGGTCTCGATCGAGACACCATGCGGTGCAGGATGCGGGCCGCGAAACCAGACGTGGATAAAGCCAATTTGAATTCGCAAAACGACAGACGGATTGGGTCAGGCTGGGGAAATTGCCGCCGTCAACAAGACACCAACGACACCGGGTGGCACCGACCTGGCTCGAGGCTGCCTGCCGCTCGTTGAGCTCTGCCATTGTCACCTGTCCTGATCCGTCGCGCCAGAGGGCCGACCCCGCTCGGGCTGCCGCGGCCGGCAGCCCGCGTGCGCGCCTCTCTGCTTCCCGCCCCCACACCGAGCCACAGCGCTTGTTGGGACCCACTGGCCACCCCAACTAGCCGCTGTGCGCGTCCGCCCCACGCGCCGCTCACGGGCGCTCGCATCCCCAACTCTCATGGTCCCCGCGCTGCCCGCTGGCTGTGCGCGTCCGCCCCACGCGCCGCTCACGGGCGCTCGCATCCCCAACTCTCATGGTCCCCGCGCTGCCCGCTGGCCGTTGCGCGCCCCACTCGAGACATACGCGGGCACCTTCACTGCTAGTCTTCGTGTTCACACTGCTCGCGCCGCCCCCGTCCCCCCCCCCCGCTGACTGCCTGGCTGCTCGCCGCCATCGCCCTCCAAAAACATGTCCCCCGCCACGTTACTGGCCGCGCGAGTTGATGACAGGCGGCAGCTCCCAGTAGCCAGCGACGCGCCTTGCTCGCTCTGGTCGCGCTGCCCACCACCGCTGCCACCCCCACTGCCACCCTCGCTACCCGCCGCGCTCTTTCACCTGACAGCGCTGCCCGCCGACCTCTCGCCTGACGCACATTGCGGGCCGGCAACTGCCTGAAAACGCCGCCTGCTGCCGTCGCTGCCTGCAGCAGAGGAAGACTGCCACCGTCAGTCTTCCTGGCCGGCCAATATCAGTGCGGTGGCACACCCCCGTCTCCTCTCGATCACCACCTGCCGGCCACGACCGCAACACTCTGTGTGCGTTTGCGCCGGTGCATATGATTGAGTACAAAGAGAAGAGCCCGTTTATAGCCAAGGATAAAAAGCGTTGACAAAGAACCGTGCGGCGCGGCGCTCCTCCGAGGAGCGGGCGAACGGTGGGAGCCGGGCCTCGATGCCGCGGTGGGCCGCCAACCAGTCCAGGTCCGGCACCACGTGCACCAAACGACGTACACACGAAAAGGGAACAGCCCGCAGAGTCGGCCACTCGTCAGCCGGCTGCATATCCCAGGCCAGACGCGTGCATCCTCTGCGCACGAGTGGGCAGCCGGGCTCACTCTCACATGGCTCCAAGAGAGACACAACCACCAATCCGCACTCCTGCCCGCCAACAGAATGCACAATCACGCGCGCCTGGCCGTAGAGCATGCGCTCTGGGTGGTCGGGGTCCGTGAAAGTGATGTGGTCAAACCACGGCGCGCCGCGGAAGAAGGGCGTCGCCCGCACGCTCTGCTTGGCCGTAACGCCGCAGCACTCAAAGCGTGCGCGGATCGGCAGGCTTCCAGTCCAGCGCACGGCCGCGTCAGCTGGAGCCTGTAGCGTCTCGGCCAGCGACGCCAAGCCGGGCCGCAGTGACATCTCCGACAGCGTCGTCAAAGAAGCGTGTCTTGGCCGCCGCTCGCCCGACGAGGAGAACCCCCCGCAGCCCAACCCCGTTTCGTCCCCCTCGCCCTCCTCGGCCGAGTCCTCATCCATCTCCCACTGCTCCCCCTCGGCGTCCAACCACTCCTGCTCCTCCTCCATGGCATGCCTGGCGCGCATCTCAAGGGCGCCCTGCCCAGCCCTAAGCATCTGGTAGCCGAAGGCATCGGGGTCGCCATTGGTACGGCAGTAGCGAGACTTCTCGTGCACGTGGAGACTCTCGTTGCGGCCCGTGTTGCCGTTGAACAGTGCGCCGTGCAGCTTGATCGCGCCGACGATGTGGCAAAGCAACTTGTGGACCTTGGTTGACGTGATCACGCCGAGGATGGGGGTGACGTAGTGGAGGACAAATACGCGGCACATCTCCCCCAACTCCTCGGCCGTCTCGGTTGTCATCGGCTGGTCGCACTTGTGGTGCAGGTGGCCCGTGATCCGGCCCACGACGAGCGCGTACTCAGCAAAGAGGGAGGTGACGGCGACGTGCAGCGGGGTGCAGCCCCAGACGGCCTCGTAGTCCGACCAGTCAAAGTCGGCGGCTTGCTTGCACACGGCTTTGTCGTCCTCGTCGTCACTGGCGACACCAATGCCGCCCTCCGCCTCACCGTCGTTGAGCACCTCGTCGGGGGCCTCGTCGCCGAGGGCCTCGAGGAGCAGGTTGCCCAGCAGGTGCTCCCCGTCCGCCTCGGAGGAGAGCGGTGCCGTCGGTGTCGACGACGACGCGGAGACGGGTGGAGGAGGCGGCGGCGGCAGCACGGTCCCCTTTGACTTGGACTGGGTGTTCCGCCTTTTGGTTGGGGGGGGCAGATTGGCACCCAAGCCGAAGATGCCGGCCACAAAGAAGGCCAAGAACCACACGCCCGCCCGCTGCTGCTCCCCCGTAAACGTAGCCTGCTTGTCTCTCGGAGAGATGAAGTATCTACCCGTTGAGAAGAACATCAAGTGGGGAGAGAAAGAGCCGAAGTAACATGAGCAATGCGGGGCCCAGTCAGCACAAGCTCGACGACAAACCCCGCGCCGACCACGGTGCCCTCCCCTCCCAAAGTGCATCACATTGCAGCGTGGAGCCCACCCAAAGCCAAACAGAAGACACAACGCACCCTGGTGGAAACTTGGACGCGATACAGCGCCGGTCCATCTCGTGCACACGGAGGTTGGCAGCGCGAAAGGCTGCCGGCACGGGGCCGTGCCGCGCCTCGACGCCCATCTTCCTGCATGTCTGCGGGAAGCGCAGAAAAAGCCGATGGCAGAGCATTCGTGTCACCCCCAAGTCCAGCACCTGGGGGGGGTACGGGGGGAGGGGACGGGAAGGGGCGCGTGGGGAGATGGGGAAGGTCCTCAGGCAGGTAGCAAGTCCATTCTGTTAGCATCAACCCGCGGACGCACCGCACAACAACTGGGATCGAGTTGCGGCCGCTTCCAGCAGCGTCAACTGCTCCAAGACCCGCGGCTCAACAGAGCAAAAGACTGAAGAACCAAAAACGAAGCAAGAATGGCGAGAACGTACGTGCAGAGCATCAAACGCGATCATCTTGTACAGGTGGTTGGGAGGCGTGGCGAGACCGGCCATGCACGCAAGCGCGGGAATAAATGCGTTGTAGCTGTCACGGGTACGTATTGCAGCGCGTCTCGTGCGGTCGACCAGCTTCCTACCGCCACCCGCCTCTTGCAGCTCGATCTGGTGCTGCAGCGAATTGATGGCGCGGCGGTCGACGGCGGTCAGCGCCCTCGCCGTGCCCAGGTCCTCCTTCGACACCATGCAATTGGTACAGGGGTAGTCGCACATACCTGACTTCAAGCAAAGAATCGACCGCTCCTCCATCTGGTCACAGCAGTAGAGCAACACGCGGAAGTACGCTCGCGTGAAGCCGTGTATGGGCGCCTCCAGCTTCGTGCCGATGTGGCTCGAGGCAATGGCGTCGCGCAGGCAAAGGTACAGGGTCCGCTGGAGCACACCGCACCGCCTCGCACGGCCCTTCAGCTTGGCGCTGGGCTCCTGCTCCGTCCTGACAAAAGGCACGTGGGCAATTGTGTGCCACGCCACCTCCCCCGTGACGTCGTTGACGACCCGCATTCTGACAGGGTACAAGTAGTGGGCTGCAGAGGACAGTAAAATAGGTACGGCAGAGAAACAAGTGGGGCACAGCCCGTCAGAAGACAAAGGGATAAGCCACACTGGTGTTCAGCAAACATGTACCCAACCGGTCGCGCTCCAAAGAATATCAGAACAAAGGGGGCAGAGCCAAGCTATACACGAGATGGACTCGCCACCGTACGGCTCGAAAACACAGTACAAGAGCACCATCAACGTACCGCCCGAGCGCGACACCAACGTGCAATCGCTGTAGAGGTGTACTCCAAGGACGAACGACGGCTCCGCCGTGACTTTGTCAATTTCCTCCTGGTGAAGAGCGAAGGCCTCCCCGTCGATGGGGTGGTCACGCCGCTCGCCGACGTCCTCGGCGGAGCGACGCAGCTGCTTGCGCTTGGCGGAGGCGAGAGCGGCCAAGGCGACTGCCAGCGCGCACCGAAAGTAGGCAATGTACGATCGGCCGCCCTCGATCAAAACGACCTTACGCCACCCGGCATCAATAATTGATTTGTCAAGATCGTCCCGAATTGCATTTCGAAATGCAGTCGGCGAGCCAAATACGTCGTCCAGTCCGCGTCCCCTTGATTGGCCGTTCGGATTGGCGGTCGGGTCCCCGCCGTTGCGGCCAGTACCACCCGCTGCGTTACCGGCCGCAGGCTCCCCCCCTACCCCACCGCCGTGCGGCCCGCCGTGGCTGGTGCCCTCGTTGGCGTCGTCGGCCGACTTAGGGGCTGCTGAGGGCGGCGCGGGGGCCTCCACCTCACAGGCCTGCCATGAACCCATGACCAGGAGGCTATACAGCCGGGTCTGATCCGCCATGGAAAGGCCCGACCCACCACACTCGGCGACGAACTGCCGCAGGGCGCGGAGCCTTCGACCGGCGAAGAGAAAGGGCTTGGCGCCAGGCCGCAACACAGCCGCAGGCTCGCTCCTGAGCCAATCGCCGAGCCGCTCAAACGACGCTCGGGCGGTAGTGCACACGGTGCCAAATCGAAACCAGGGAGTCGATTTGCGAGCTGCTGCCCGCCGTCGCTTGCCGCTCGACGGGATGGGCGGTGGACGCCGGCCCCCGCCCGGCTCGCGGGACACGACTTCTGCCGACGCTTGGAAGAGCACGCGCAGCTGGGGATCAGCCACCTCTGCTGCGTCGGCCCATCCCAGCTCGGAACGGCGCGGCGGTCGGGGAGCCAAACTGCCTGTCTGCCCCCGTGGGGGGCGGGCACTCGAGACCGTCCGCGTACGCGAGACAGACCGGGCATTGGAAGGCATGGGCGGCGCGGTCTCGTGTCCATGAGATGGCGCCTGGGAGAGCTCTGCAGCTCCAGGAAGATCAGAAGAAGTAGCCAGGGTAGTAGATGGCGCGCTGGTCGGTGGCGCTCCCAGCCACGCCAGGCCGGGGTCGGAAACACCGGTCCCTGCTTCTGAACTGGTAGTAATGGGTACATGACCGGCACCAGCGGTGGTTGCTGATCGGTAGTTGCGGGGCGTTTGAGGGTGGCGTCGCACCATGTGGGAGCGCAATGGTCCCAACGACCTCAGGGGCAGGAAACAAACCGGGCACGTATAGGGGCCGGCTGCAGCAGAGGAAGGGGACCGCGGAGAACTTGGTTTTGGAACAGTAGAGGTAGGGGAAGATGAGGGAGGGAGAGGGGAAGGGGACGCCATTGCCAGATGTTCAGCAGCGGCCCTTAGTCGTGCGATAGCGCGCAACACAGGGGCTTGGGGGAAGTGCTGGCGAGGACGCTGATGCCAACACAGACAACGACGACGGAGCTCGGTTTTTTATAACGGAAGAGCGCCAAGGACGCGCTATTGTCCGTGAATCCTTCGAAAAGTGTGAAACAATGGCAGAGACCAGGAATAGAGACTGCTGCGTTTCTCCTGGCACCGGGCAAGCGTGGGACTGCGGTGCGACATAGGTCCGGGGAAGAAAAGCAGACAGTGACATGGGAATGCAAGAATATTTTTAGCGTGGCATGACGCCTGAGCCCGCCGCCCTTGTGGCTAAAAGTGCTGGACGGTCCTTCCACTCACACGGAACAGTGCAAAGAAGCCTGACGTACTCATGGCAGCGTCGCACATCGAAGTTCGAGGCATCCCGGCGCCTGGGCCGACGCGACCGAACAGCTGCCTGCGTCGACTATCCATTCAGGTAGTACGCAAAGCTCAGGGGACTTCTACGTGTTCGTGTGCTCGACGCGTTTCCCGAGAGGCGACACGAGCCCACAGAAAGCGCGGCAACGCCAGAACGGTCCGTTTTTCCAACGCATCGACGGTGGCTGATCGGTGATCAGCTGCTCTCGAGGAAGGCGCAGTCCAACCTTTTGCGGCCATCTGGAAGGCCCTCATTGGTCGACTCGGAATTGTCCTGTATTTGAAGTCACGTATTTTAACGAGGAGGCGAATGCAAAATCTCTTCTTGAATCCCGTATTTCCCACTTTTATGCCTCGTTCTTCTCCAACGATCGCCGCCGATTTTTCGGTCGACCGGCGGTCATCGGCCAGCGATGCAACCTTGGGCACTGCCCGCACAGGGGCCGACTTGGGCGTGCCCGAGCACAAGTCGGCCCTCTGTCCCTCGCCGTCGCCAGGAACGGTGCTTCCTTTCTTATGCCGCCGCCTTGCCACCGCCGCCGCGCCGGCGCCTTCGTTGACTTAGCTCAGGTAGCGTTTGATTCACCACGAAGAGCCGGGTGGACGCCACCTGCTCGCCACGCGGGGTCTTTTCTTGGCCACACGGCTGCACACTGCGCTCCGCATGGCTTCTCTTCTTGGTCTACTGCGCGTGGGCTCTGCTTGGCGCACGAGGGGGGACCGCCTCCCGCTACGCGAGGCGTGAGCGCAAGCGGTACGTTGCAGTGGCTCTTCCGAGCTCCGAACGGACGCGTCTGGAGCAGCCGCCGTGCTGTTAGAGAGTTCCGTGCCATCCTTCCATTTTTTGTTGCTGGCACAGTAGAGCGTTCTAGACCCGTCTGCTTTGGTCGACGGGGCCGTTGGGGCTCTTGTGGTGGCCCGCACGGCCGCCGCCTGCTGCGTGTGAGCGGGCTCTCTAAGGCACTTTGGCGGGGGGGGGGGGGGGGGGGGGGGGGGGGGAGGCGTGGAGACCCCTTAAAAGGCTCGCATGCTTGGGCTCTAACCATCGGCACCCAAGTCATTCTCTTCCGCGTCGCATCGCCTCCCCCGCCTGCTGACCACTGCCCTCCTTCACCCCGTTTCCCCCTCTGGCTCGCTTGCGGGCGATTCTCCTCGTCTCCATCCTCGGCCGCCTGCCAAGCAGCATGGCACGCAAGAAGCAGCAGGCGCGGCCGGTCACCAACCGAGCTTCCGGGTCGGCGGCACCGGCGTCTTCGCCCATGGCGATGGCGGCCGCCGTGGCCGCTGCCCTGTCTGCCGTGACGCCGGCGTCGCCATCGGCGGCGCCGCCCGTGTCGCCGACCGTGATGCCGACCGTGCCGCCGACCACGCCGTCGACCACGCCGTCGACCCCACCTCCCATCGAGGCGCCGTCGCTGACGCTTGCGGCTGGGCCGAAGACGGCCGGGGTGGTGCAGCGCGCCACCAAGGTCGAGATGCGCAAGGCAACCGGGAACCTTCCGGCGGCCGTCCCGAGCAGCAGCAACTCCGGCGGGCCCTCTACGACTGTGGGGCCGTCCAAGGCGGCGTCGTCCGGCCGCCAGGGCTCGGGGCCCCCGGTAGGCATGGTCTTGCCGCCGGGAGCCCAGGTGCTGAGCCTTACCAGTACCCGCGGCGCGACCGCCGCCAAGAAGGGCAAAGGCCCTGCTAAGGCAGCCAAAACGGCTGTGGCCCCCGCGCTTAGCATGGCGGCTCCGCGTGCGGCTCGTCTCCTGGCCGTGATCGCGCCGCGCCCGGGCGGCAACCCGTTTGCGACGCTCGAGTTCCGCAAGGCTCGCATGCCTGGCTCGTCGGACAGCGCGGGGTCCTCTGCGGGGGCGGGGCCGTCGCGCCCGCCCCTCATTGACCTGACGGTGGCGGCAAAGGGCGGGTTGCGGGCTGTCGGGGACGACGTGCCGGCTCTGGCGTCGCTCAAGGGTGGCCTTCGTGCCCCCCCGCCGAGCCCTGGGGCCGCCGTCACGGCGGTGGTTGAGCCAACCAGCGTGCTTTTGGCCAATGTTCGTGCCAACCGCAAGCGTGCTCTCCCGCGCTCGCTGTCGCCCTCGGGCAAGAAGGGTGGACCCGCCGCGCTGCCCGCAGTAGGCTCGACGCAGGGCTCGCAGATGGAGGCTCCGGATGCGGGCGGCCAGGCGCTCCATTCCGGTGCCGCTGCCGCGGCGCGCGCCAACGTGCTCGGTAATGACATCAACGCCATGCTGGAGACGCTCCTCACGCACATTGATGACGTCGAGACGCGCCTGGACGAGCTGTGCGACAGCACGCTGCTCATTGACGAAAAGATGGACGCGGCCATCAACCTCACGCAGCAGACCCTGATGCACGTTGCCGCCATGGGCGAGAAGCTGTCAAAGGAGCTTCAGGACGGCTTTTACAAGGTGCGCTTTGCTGTGTCGGGCAATGCTACCGCCACCAACGACGACGCGCCCGAGAAAACGATCGACATGATCCGAAAGTTCCTCCGTGAGGACCTGCAGGACAACTGGGCGCACACGGAGGTCACGTCGGACGTCTACCCGCACACCAACTCCTACTGGGACAAGGCGGTGAAGGCCACCGCGGCGGTGGTTAAGACAGGCTCGGAGGGCGCTGAGGTCTTCCTACGCTCGATGATCCACCTCCCCTCCCGCAAGGATCCGTCCGTGTACGTGCGCATGCGCGCGTCGGTGCCGGTGTTGCGCGTCAAGTCCCACCTGCACAAGTGGTACGGGGAGGTGATATGGGCCGCGTTCGTCACGGCGCTCATGCCGGTGAACGAGGTCGTGACGGTCAGCATCGCCAAGGAGCTACACAAGGAGCACCGCTACGTGCTCGCCACGCTTGGCAAGAAAGCGTGCATCTCGGCCGCGGCCAAGCTGTGCACGGCCGTTGGGGCGTGCGGCCGCATCAAGGAGCCAACCGCTGTGGGCGACTCGCCCGTGGTGGACATCACGCTGGGCCACTACGCGTTCGTTTCGATGAAGGTGCGCAACCAGATCGAGCGGATTATCGGCGAGCGCGCGGGCTCGGTGGTTGGCGGTGACGGCCACTACTCAATGTGGTTGGAGGAGCTGCGCTTCCTGCACCTCCATCTGCCGACAGACGAGCAGGCGCACGACGGGCTGCGCTTGGTGGACGACGCGTCTCCGGCGCGCTCGCTCCCCGATATCACCGAACTGTCTGAGTAGCAGCTTGGTGCTCATGGCCCTTTCACGGCCCCGCTACCGCTCCGCTTCTGTGTGAGTTGCTCTGTCCTGTACCTGTTCCTTTCTTTTGTGTGTGCGTTTAATGCTTTTCTGTTAGTCGTCGTCGTGTGTGGTGTAGCCTTGAAGTCGAGAGTGTGCTGGAGCTTGTTAAGAACTTGAGCGACTGTATAGAGCTCTTAATCACGCCCTATCTCGTCGCCAGCACGCCACAACGAGTTTTTTGGACGGGATACGAGCAAACACTCCCAGCGTGCGAGCAGGAGCCCGTTTTCAACGAGCGTTTACGAGCAATTTGAGCCAGAACCGGGCTCGTGGTGGATCCAGCAACGAGGTGCACTGCGC
>Ga0209831_1004725_pt1 | contig 10534 bp, 1 predicted proteins | sample Maine_Asex4_meta_FD_187451 | JGI IMG/M metagenome (GOLD analysis project Ga0209831, IMG submission 187451) | Marine algal microbial communities from Maine, USA - Maine_Asex4_metaG (SPAdes) (version 2) | ecosystem: Host-associated > Algae > Red algae > Unclassified | place: Maine, USA | collected...
TGTGGCCGACGACGAGTCGGTCGTGGCCGGGTTCGCGCAGATCCTCGAAGCCGCCGGACGCGTCGACCACCTCGTCAACTCAGCCGGTGTCGGTGGCAACGCCGTGGCGGAGGAGTGCCCGTCGGAGCTCTACAACAGCGTCTTCAACATCAACGTCACCGGTGCGGTGCGATGCTCCCAGCAGGTGCTGCCGGGCATGCGCGAGCGCGGCAGCGGCACGATCGTCAACATCACCTCGGTCGCCGGTCGTATCGCAGCGCTTGCGCAGTCGCCCTACGTCGCGTCGAAGTGGGCGCTCGAAGGTGTGAGCGAGGGCATGGCGCAGGAACTCGCTCCGTTCGGCATCCGCGTGGCGATCGTCGAGCCGGGCGTCACCAAGTCAGCGATCTTCGCGAAGAACGTCGACACACCGAACTCGACCGGTGCCTACGACGTGCACTATCGCAACATGTTCCAGTTCTACGCGGCCGGGTACCTGAGCGCGACCGACCCCTTCGAAGTCGGCAAGGTGATCCACCACTCCATCGTCACCGACGAGCCGTCACTGCGCTATCCCGTCAGTTGGGCCGGCGACGAGATGGCGGGCCTGCACGACCGCATCGACGACGCCGACTGGCTCGGCCTCGGGATGATCGAGGATCTCGACGAGTACATGGACCGGTTCCACGAGATCTTCGGCGTCGACATCCGCACGCCCGCCTGAGCGACCCAGGAGCACATGACGTCGGTGAAGATCTTCACCGTCTCGCACTTCTCGGCCCGCAATCGCTTCGACTTCGACCGGCAGAGTCACGAAGGGGGCCGGACCCCGTCCGTGATGATCTCGTGCAGCCGCTCGAGGGCCGCTGCGGATCGTGTCTCGAAGCCCGACGCACCCGCCCGGCCGTTCTCGGTGATTGCTGCTTCGAAGGCCCCGATCGCCTGGTCGAAGTCGCCGGCGCCAGTGAGCGCTTGCGCCAGGCTGTGGAGCAGGGAGCCGAAGTACACGCCGCTCGGGCCGTAGGTGTTGAGGTGCGCGTGCAGGTGAGCCAGTGGGGTGATCCGGTCAGCCAACCGGCCAGCGGCAGTGGAGTCGGCGATGGCTCGCTCCGAGCCGAGGAGTGACCAGACGGCATCGGCGGCACAGGCCAAGGAGACCGTCGTCAGGACGTCGTTACGAGCGACGATCACATCATCGATCAACTCCGCGACGAGTTGCGGCGATCGCTGATCCTGGCCGTGAGCGAGTCCGGCGACCCATCCCGCTCGGTACGCGATCAGGTCGGGAGCAGCATCCGCGTGCTGTTCGAGGATGGCAACCGCTTCAGCGCCGCGACCCTGGAGCAGTCGGATGTTGACCAGATGCGCACCGAAGGTGATCAGGGCATTCGATGCATTCACGCCGGTGTCCGGGCCGTTGGCACGCTCGTAGGTCTGTCGCGCAGCGGATTCGGCGTCATCGAATCGACCGTCGGCGATCGCGAAGATCACGTCGTTCCCGTCGGTGGCCCACCGGAATCGGGAGGGGGCCATCCCGACAATCCGTTCGGCGGCTTCTGCATTGAGCCGGCGGGCCGCGGCCAGATCACCGAGGTCGATGGCGGTGCTGGTGCCCATCGTGTAACCGGAGTTGACGAACGCGAGTGAGCCCGAGGCATCTGCGTAGGAACGGATCTCGGCGGCGAGCACTCGCCGTTCGTCGACATCGTCGGGTCCGAGCGACGCCTGCCATTTGCCGAAGCGAGCGAATGCTGCGGCCTGCGGATCGCGGAGTGCGTCGGCGATGCGGATGGCCTCGTCGGTGAGCTCACGGCAGTGAGCCAGATCATGGGTGAAGTATCGAGCGCCACCCAGCCAGGACAGCAGCTTCGACCGTTCGACCGTCACGTCTCCGGTGGTCGCCTCGACGGCGTCGGTGACACACCTGATCGTGTCGTCATCGGCGCCCGACAGCGGAGACGGCCCTTCGACGAGTGCGACAGCTGCACTCAACGCAACAGCATCGTCGCCGCGTGCGGTGGCCAACTCGATGGCGTGCCGGAGATTTCTCCGTCCGCTCTCGGTCTCGCCGGCGCGCACCTCGCTGGCCCCGAGGTCGCGGATGAGCGTCGGCATCAGCGCGTCGCGACTGTCGTCGTCGAGGAGATCGGCTGCCGAGAGCGCTGCGACGTAGCGGCTGCGTGCGTCGGCGTAGGCCAGTCGAACAGCGGAGACCTGTCCGCTCTGCTGCGCCAGGCGGACCGCTCGGCTCGGATCACCGAGGGGAAGCGAGGCAACGGCGTGGTGCATGGCGCGTTCGGGGCCGCCGTTCGACGTGCTTGCCCGACGATCGAGCACGGTTGCGATGCGATCGTGCAGCCGGCACCGCTCCAGGTCCGTCAGCCGGGCGGCGAAGGCGTCGACGATCAAGCCGTGGGTGAACACCGGGCCGCCATCGGTACCGCTCGTGACCATGCCGAGTGTGCGGCCCGCATCGACACCGTCGATGATCTCTTCGACGGACTGGTCGGCGATTCTGATGAGGAGGTCGACCTCGAACTGTTGACCGATCACCGCAGCGACACTCAGCACGCGAGCAGCGGCTTCTCCTGCTCCCTCGAGTCGGTCAGCGAGCAGCGCAGAGACACCGCGCGGCACGTCTTCGGTTGCTCCCACCAAATGCTCCGATCGCAGCAGTTCGGTGACGAAGAGGGCATTGCCGCCTGAGCGTTCGAGTACTGCGGGCGGCGGCAGCGATGAACCACAGGCGTCGGCGAGTTGGGTGACCGCATCGAGGTCGAGCGGTGCGAGCGTGAGCGTTGTCGCGTCGGGCCGTCGACTCAGGGTGGTCGCGATCTGGCCGGGCTTCCCGGCGGTGTCGACCTCGGCTGACCGGAGTGCCATGACGATGGTGGCGCCGTGTCGGGTGGAACTGGCGAGCTGCCCGACGAAGTCGACGGTGGCTTCGTCGGCCCATTGGAAGTCGTCGAAGACGACGACGGTGCCGGGCACTCGGGAGATCTCACGGACCAGTTCGTCGTTCAGGTCGAATGCGTCGGCTGCGCCGGAGTCGGGATCGAGGCCGAGTGCGTTTCGGATTGCCCAGAGCGGCGCGGTCGATTGGTCGCGTTGGGCAACGCACCCGACCCAGCGACGGGGCACGTTGCTCCGGGCGGTGAGGTCGCTCACTTCGTGCAGGAGACGGCTCTTACCGGCTCCGGCTTCTCCCCAGAGCACGACGAAGCCCGGTCGGTCGATCGCATCCAACACTGTGGACAGCTCGCCGTCGCGACCCACCAGGTCGGCGACGGAGGTGGTGTCACTCGACGCCGACGGCATCCCGTCGGCGATCTCTGCCACCTCCAGTTCCTGCGCGAGAACGGCGGCTTGTGTTGCTTTGATCTGTGGTCCGGGTTCGATCCCGAGGTCGTCGCGCAGGGTGCGGTAGAGCCGCCGGTAGACGTCGAGCGCCTCGGCCTGGCGGCCCGTCGCATACAGCGCGCACATGAGTTGGCGGTGCGCGTGTTCGCGATACGGATGGGTGAGCGTGCGGGCTTCGAGCGTCGCAACGACGTCGGATGCTGCTCCCGCTCGGAGCTGTGCTTCGATCAGTTCGTCTTGGGCCAACTCGCGACGGGCATTCAGCAGCACCTGCTGTGCTCCGGCTGCGTCATGATCTGTCAGCTCGGCGAACGGCTCGGCCCACAGATCGAGTGCTGAGCGAAGCAGTTCGATCGAGCGAATGGTCTCGCCACCAGCCAACGCGAGTTGGCCCTCGGTGATGGTCTCGCTGAACCGTTGCCAGTCGACGCGATCGGGCGCGATGTTCAAGCGGTAGGCATTCTTGAGGGTCTCGACTGCGTCAGCGGCGTCTTGACTGCAGGAGTCGCGGAGCCACTTGCGGAGGTTCGAGACGTGGACGCGCAGTGAGTTCTTGACGTCGTCGAAGGGCTGGTCCGGCCACACGGAATCGGCGATGGCTTCGAACGTGACCGGTTGCCCCGGGGTGAGCAGCAGATGTGCGAGTACTGCTGCTTGTCGTGGTGATCGAGGTCGCTGTGGTCCTGCGTCGGTCCCCACCCATGCCCCGCCGAACACACCCATTGTCAGGTGCATGGCTCGTGACAGTAGTGAGGTGGAAGAGCGCATCGCCCAACGGAGCGACGATTGGACGGGTGCATTGTCCCAGGTCGTTGGCTTAATCGGCGCTTAATCGCGTCGTGGTCCACTGTCTTCATGGATATTCAGCGCATCTTTGCGCGTCTCGCGCTCTCGATCAGTCTGCTCCTCGGCGTCATCGTTGTCGCACCGTTGACGCCTGGCAGCACCGCCTCGTCGGTCGCCGTCGCGGCACCGCCGTCGGTCATCGGGGCCAAGGTCGATTGTGACAACCCGCAGCCCGGCGAAACCGTGGTCGACAGTGCGGTCGACCTCGTCAAGGCGTTGGAGCAGATCGGCGGCACGATCGCGGTCCGGCCCGGTACCTACGACATCAAGGTCAACACGGGGTTGAGTGTTCGGCTGACGTCCTGTGACTTCGACGATCGTGCCCTCATCCGGCCGAGCGACTTGAGCCTCGGCGCCATCATCAACGCACAGGGCAGCGACATCACGTTCCACGTCCATGACATCGACGTCCGTCTGATCACCCGCAACTTGATCGGCGTCAGTGCGACAGGCGACGTCGAACTGATCGTCGCCAACGCCAGCTTCGATCACATCGACGGAGATGCGGTCCGAGGCTCGCGAGCGGCCGTTCGATTCGTGGCCGGCGCCTTCGGCGAGGTGAACAACGTCGACATCGCCTACGTCGGTACCGGTATCGCAGGGGCGAATCCAGGCGACGTCGTGATCGACGGCGTCGTCATCCGTGACACATCCGGGCCAGGCATTTCCGTCGCGGGTGGTGTGCACGACCCGACCGTCACGATCCGCAACACGACCGTGATCGGCGCAGGACGGACCACGCCAAGCTGGGGCATCGGCATCGTCGAGGCCGGCTTGGAGCTCAGCGACTCCCAGGTCGCCTGTACCAACGGCAACAACGTCGACGTCTCATCGGTGGCGAACCTCGTTGGGTTCCGGACGCCGGCGATGCCGATCCTCGCGAAGAAGAACGCCGTCGGCCAGTTCGTGATGAATGTTCGCGACTCGAACATCGGCTTCATCGAAGGCCCGCTCGCCCCGGCTACGTGCGTCAACACGGGCAACGGCATCGTCACCGCGCGCAAGGTCGACGTGTCGATCACCGACTCGACCGTCAGCGGTCACGACAAAGGAAATGGTGTGGCGGTCGATGCGAGCACGGCGAGCGAAACCGTGCTCGGCACCGTCGTGGTGAAGGGCAACGCCGTCGGACTGGTCCACAACGGGTCGACGCTGATCAGCGACACCCAGGTCGTCAACAACGGGCAGGACTGCACCGGCACCGGCTTTCTGCTGGCGCTCGGTACCTCGACCTCGAGCGACGGCAGTTGTGAGGACACCGACAACGGAGGCGACCCGGACACACCCGTCGACTGCGCGAATCCGCAGCCGGGCGAGACCGTCGTCGAGACCAGCGCCGAACTGCAGAAGGCACTCGAGGAGATCGGCGGCACGATCGCGGCGCAGCCGGGGACCTACGAGATCGCTGCGACGATCACCGACGACGTCCGCTTGACATCGTGTGATTTCGCCAAACGGGCACTGGTCATGCCTGACGATGGGTCTCGCGGTGTCAGTGCCATCGCCATCGAATTCCCGACTGCGGGGACGACGCTGCACGTCCACGACATCGACTTCCGGATGATCGGACGCAACCCGAGGCTCCTGAGCGTGTATGGCGAGAACGAGATGCTCGTGGTCAATGCGAACTTCGACCACGATCCCGGTGAATTCTCGACCGGCAACGGGCCTGCCGTGCTCTTCGATCGGAACTCGACCGGTGAGGTTCACAACGCGAACTTCGTCGACGTCGGCTCGGCCATCACCGCTTTGTCGTCTCGCGACCTGGTGATCGCCGATGTCGTCATTCGTGACACCGCCGACACCGGCATCTTCCTGCGCGGCGGTGACCTCGGCACCGATCTGTTCGACCTCGACCCAACGGCGACGATCAGCAACACGACGATCGTGGGTGCCGGTCGAGCCCGGACCGCTCCCGGCCTCGAGACCTTCGGGGTCGGGCTCGACATGAGCGACTCTCAGGTCGGCTGTAGCTCGGGAAACAACATCGGTCTGAACTCAGCGCAGAACCCTCAGTTGTTCCGGACACCGGTTCAACAGGTGGGTGCACCGGAACTGAAGAACGCCGACGGAGCGTTCATCATGGAACTCGACAACGTGAACGTGGGGTTCATCACCGGCCCGAATGCTCCGGCCAAGTGTGTGAACGACGGCAACGGCATCGTGACTCGTGGCAACGTCGCAGCTGCCATTTCGAACTCGACGATCAGCGGGCACGTCGTGGGCACCGGCGTGGCGGTCACCGAGGGGACGACGGCCGACCTCGTGATGGACGACGTCGTCGTGCGGGACAATGCGGTGGGTCTCTTCCATGCCGCAGGGGTCACGCTGCGCACCACGCAGATCATCGAGAACGGCGAGGACTGTCAGAGCATCGGAACACTCGCCTCGTTCGGCGACTCGATCGACAGCGACGGCTCGTGTTTCGGCGAGGTCACTGGTACGACGCTGACGGCCGTGAAGGCCCTGGAGGAGACGAGCGCGGGGCCTCGCTTGCGTGCCCAAGAAGGTGAGACCCTCGTGTTCGAGGTCGATCTTCGTGCGCCGGTCACCGACGCAGCGATCGACATCCCGTGGACGCTCACGGGCCTGGCAGACGTCGTCCCCGGATTCCGAGCACTCGACGCCGACGAGCTTCCTGCTGCTGCTGGCAACGTCACGGTGCAGCCGGGCCAGAGCACGGCGACGTTCGAGGTGACGATGGACTTCCTCGATTCCCCCGAAAGCGCGACGAACGGTGGATTCGAGATCTCGGTCGGTCTCCTCGAGGACCAGTCGATCACCGGCGTGCTGGTTCAGGAGCCGCAGATCTTCGTGGGCACGGACGGCCAGATCGACCTGGGCGAGCCGTACCAGGTCGTTGACGAAGGCAACCCGATCGTCTGGGACGTGTTCGTTTCACCCTCGACGCCGTTCATCGACGACGACTACCGAGTCCGGTGGAGCTTCGACATCGAGGAGGACGCTGGCGTCGACACCATCGATGCCGACGACGTCGAGTCGACGGGCGACGAGATCGACTTCACATTCGACGCCGAGCGCGACGATACGAAATTCACGACGCGGACGCTGTCGATCGGAACCGTGGTGAACGCCGACGACGCCGCCGAGGAGTCATTCCTCAGCAATGTCTACGTCTTCGACCGCAAGGATCCCGAGAACGACGTCAGCAGGGCCTTCGGGTTGGGTCAGATCAATGACGCTGGCGACCCCGACCCGACTCCGTCGCTCACGTTGACTGCGGTCGACGGATTGACCGACACCACCATCGCCGACGAGCCCGTGCTGCGAGCCGACCCCGGAGTTCCAACGCAGTTCCGCATCGACGCCGACGAGCCCATCGGGGCGCAGCCGGTCACCGTGGCATGGACGGTGACGGGTGCCCTCCAAGTGGTCCCCGACTTCGTCGCTCTCCCGACGGCCGACCTCACGGACACCGCCGGTGAGGTCACGCTGCAACCCGGCGACACGTCGGCGACGTTCACGGTGATGGTGGCCGCAAATGATCCCGGCGAAACCGCCGGCTTCGAGGTCTCGATCGGCGACGACCCCGGCCAGACAATCGAAGGCCTCGTGGTCGGGCGACCGACCGTGAGCGTGATCCCGACCGACCTGTTTGTCGGTGACGTCGTCCCGGACCTACTGATCGTCGAGGGAGATCCCATCGACGTGCGAGTGTCCGTCTCGCCTGCCAACCCGTTCGTCGACGGGAATCGTTCGCTCACCTGGCGGCTCGATCCCGGCGCGGTCGACGGCATCGATGCCGACGACGTCGAAGCAGTCGCCGGCGTCATCGACATCGACTACGACCCGGATGAAGACTTCGCAGACAGCTCGATCCGCACGGTGAGCGTCGCTACGCTGCTCAACGAGGGTGACTTCGGCGGCGAATCGTTCACGTTCACCGCCGAACTCCGTGACAGCGACAGTGATCCCGACGTGGTCGCCTCAGGATCGATCGACGGTCTGATCGCCGACTCCCTCCCGGTGACCATCACCCCTGTCGACTCACTCACCGACAGTTCGGTCGGCCCGTTGCTGCGCGCCGATGTGGGCGACAGGGTCCAATTCCGTGTCGAGATCGCCGAACCGAAGACGGGTCAGCCGTTGCAGGTCCCGTGGCAGATCTTCGGCGCAGACGATGTGGTGCCCGGCTTCCGTGGCATCGAAGCCGACGAGATCACCGAACAGTTCGGCACCGCCACGATCGCGCCGGGTGAGACGTCGACGACGTTCGAGGTGCTCCTCGCCGATGCCGACCCGAATGAGACCGTCGGGTTCCGGATTCGGATCGGCAACGGTGACGATCAGTCGTTCACCGGCCTGTTGGTCGGCACGCCGTTGCTCATCGCCACGAATCTCACCGAAGCGATCGACGAGGGCGACCCGATCGAAGTCGATGTGCGCCTGTCGCCGGCCAACCCATTCTTCGACGAGGCCGACGTGGTCACGTGGACGCTGGCACCGGGTGCGGTCGACGGCATCGATGCCGACGACGTGGAAGCACTGACGGGAACCGCGGCCTTCGTGTACGACCCGGCAGTCGACGACCCGAACTTCATCGACAGGGTCGTGTCGATTCCGACCCTGAGCAACGACGGCGATGCTCCGCTCGAATCGTTCGAGTTCGACATCGCCGTCAGCAACACCGACCTCGGACCGGACCCGCTGAACTCTGTCAGTATCGACGGTGAGATCAGGGACGGCGCCGCGGACGGCGACCCGGTCGTGACAATTCGCCCTGCCGACGAGTGGCAGTTGACCCTGCTGGACGGCACCGACGCCGTTGTCCTGCTCGACGGCGACGAGGCGAGTGAGATCCTGGTCGAGATCGACGCCCCGCGAGCCACGCGAACATCCTTCGAGTGGACCATCGTCGGTGCGGAGATCGACGGCGAGCGAGCCGCATCGACGACTGGCGATGGCAACGATTTCGATGTCATCACCGGTGAGGTGTCGATCGCCCCCGGGCAGACCTCGACCAACGTGTTCCTCCGCTCCGAACCGGATGACGGTGACGAGCCGCACGAGGGCTTCACCTTCTCGATCACCGAAGGCGCCGCAGAGGTCGTGTCGCTCCCCGGCCTCATCGAGGCCGACAGCTTCGTGATCGACCTGGCTCCGGTGGACGGCGTAGACGACGACCTCGTCATCGGTGTCGCCGACGAGGGCACCGTCGACGCGGCCATCACGGTCACGCCGGCGCCACTGCTCCCGACCAGCTTCGTGCAAGAGTGGAAGGTGCTCGGCAACGGCACCTTCGGCGACGGCGCTGCGACTGCTGCCGACTTCGCCGCAACATCGGGCTCGATCAGCCTGGGCCTCGACAGCTCTGGTGGGTCGCTCGCCAGCGTCACTCGTGAGCTCACCATCGAGGTCGTCGACGACGACCTCGTGGAAGCTCCAGAAGGCTTCGAACTGGTGTTGCCTGCAACCGACGGCACCGAAGCGCAGGTGCTGCTCGGCGTGATCTACGACGGCACCGAACCGACAGCCGAAGAAGGCACATCGTTCGGCGGCCTGAAGGTCGCTGACGTCAAGGGCGACGTCGAGTCCGACGAGAACGGCCCGACCGGCACCGCTCGCGGCAAGATCAAGCTGCCGTCGTTCGACCTCGAACTTCCCGTCGACATCGTCTTCGCCGACGGCGCCGTCGCCGTCACCTTCGAAGACACCTTCGACGACATCAGCCTGTCGTCCGGCGAGGGCGCTGCAGCTCGCGAGTACCTCCGCATCGAGGACCCGGCCGTCAAGGTCCAGGCCAGGGCGACCGCTCGAGGCAAGGTCACTGCATTCGTCGAGGTCACTGCCAGCAAGGGGCTGCTGTTCCCCGACGAGATCCCGGGCACGCCGGTTGGCGCGGAGGTCGACGACCTGTCGGTCACGGTCAACTCCGAGGCGGTCATCGTGATGACCGCACGACAGGTGACCGGCACGTTCGGCACCGTCACGGTCACCGGGCCGCAGCCGCGACTCATCATCTCTCCCGACCCGACGGTCCCGTTGCTGACGGTCGGCGACATCACCACCTCGGGCGGCTTCACGCTGACCGGTCTGACCATCGCCCGTGATGGCACCTTCGAGTTCGACGAGGCCTGCCTCGACCCGAACGACTGGCTCAACGGCGGCCTCGACGTCATCGGCCTGCCGGTCGATATCACGACCTCGTGCGTGTTCAGTACCGCCGACGGCACCCGTGCACAAATCGCGGGCAGCTTCAACGAGGATGCGCTGTCGCTGCTCGGCGCAACCGCGACGGTCACGATCGGCGACGGTGACACGAACTCCTTCGACACGCTGTTCGACCTCGACAGCTATTCGTTCACACCGCGCGACCTCGGACCGATCA
>Ga0209831_1004731_pt1 | contig 10528 bp, 15 predicted proteins | sample Maine_Asex4_meta_FD_187451 | JGI IMG/M metagenome (GOLD analysis project Ga0209831, IMG submission 187451) | Marine algal microbial communities from Maine, USA - Maine_Asex4_metaG (SPAdes) (version 2) | ecosystem: Host-associated > Algae > Red algae > Unclassified | place: Maine, USA | collected...
AGTGTACTGAGACCGACCGTAGCCAAGCAATAAAGCGAGTTCTATCGCCGTCGCGGCGAGGAAGAAAGACCTTTTGTTGAAGGGCATCCGATGGGGAGCCGGGTGGTGCCCACGACGGCGACCCCGGACCCACGGTGATTTAATACAAACGAGGGCACCGGTTGATCGACCGTCCGATCACAAGCGATCGTAATGAGGGCCGGCAGACAGATAAGACAGGCAAGCAAACGAACAATAAAAAATGAACAATGCGGAAGTAACCCCCCAAAGGACGTGCCACAAGCCGAGTCACACAAATCTGTGGATTCAGCCAGTCAGGGGGGCTACACGTGGCCAATTGCCAATTGGGAGCTGAGATATGCTACATACCTCCAACGCGAGATTTGAACCGCTCCGGTGAGATCCGAGGATGGTGAAGCCCGATTGGGCGATCGCGGCCTCTTACGGGCCCGCGCGGGCGTAACCGCCCAGGCGGCGGGAGCCGTTGGAGGCGCGCCGCCCACTCCCGATTGGGGGGAGGTGGCGGTTCGCCGTCGTCGGTAGCGACCGTTCGGCCACGCACGCGTGGGCGTGTGTGGCGAGCAGATTGCGCTGCGGGTCCGATTGGCGCTTGCGCGTACGCGTGCCCGCGCAGGCGGGTCGGCGTCGGCGGGGGGGCCAGGCGCCCGAATGCCGGGTGACGAGCGTCGGGGTTAAGACCCATCGGTGTGCGGGTGTGTCGTGCAGCTCGTGCTGGGGTGACCGTCGTCGGCGCCGAGTGGCGCCTACTTCGTCGGGGTTTGACTACCGCGACGACACGGCGTAAGCCGGGACGCGGGTCGGTATTGCCGAGAGTGGAGGGTGGGGTACGTACCCCGAGACCGGTTACCACCGGGTCGTGTGCGTGGTGAAAGGCGTGCTGGGTGGTCGTCGTCGTTGCCGGGTGGCGCCGACCTCGTCGGGGTGTGACTACCCCGGCGACGAGGCAAAAGCCGGGACACGGGTCCGTGTTCGTCGGCACGGGGCGATCCCGTGTCTTTGTGCTCACGCACAGGTCGAGGCCTAACGGCAGAGATTGAGTGGGGATGGGCTACCGCGAGGTCGCAAACCGCGAGGTTGCGGACTCAGTGAGTGTGGGTTTGCGCTGCGAGGGGGGGGCGGCGCGCACGGCGGCAATGGCGGAAAGCCCGGCGACGGCGGGAAGGGCGGCAAGCCCGGCGACAGCGGCAAGGGCGGCAAGCCCGGCGAGGGCGGCAAGGGCGGCCAGCCCGGCGACTTGGTCGGTTGGTCTCACGGCGCGGGCGGTTTGCCTTGCGGCGCGGCGGTAACTGCCGGCGGCGCGGGCGATCTGCCCTGCGGCGACGTAAGGGAGGAGGAAGGGTTCGCACCCGAGTACCAGCATGGCCGATCAGGCCGCGATGGGCGTTGACGGCGGCCATACCAATGGCGAGACGCCCGTGCCCCACGTCGCGGGAGGTGACGAACCCAATGTGGAACGGTCCACCGACCCGGAGGTGCTTCGACAGCTCAGGCCTAGCGCCATGTTTTGTGCCCACGTGGGCCCAACCGAGGGGGTGGACGGAGTCCCGGTCATCACTGACCATAGTCTTTATGAGATTTGCATTCGAAACCGCGCTCGCGCGCACACTCGGCGTGTTCACGGCCGCTACGAGGCCCTGCCAGGCTGTGTCGACGTGTTGGCGGATCACATCGCACCTACCCATGCGGGTGACCGCGTGGCCGACGTCCGTGGGGACCCGTACTTTGAGAACCAAGGGCCACAGCGCCGTATATACGAGGTCATGTCGTTTTGCAACGAAATCATCCGGTACCAGGTGCCCTTGCACCACTTCCAACGTTCGGTATACACCAACGGCTTGTTGCTTCCCGTGCGGGGCACCGAGACCTTCGAGGCGGCAGCCAACTCGTTTTGCCGCCTGTTGCGGAACTGGCCTAAGGCCGTTTTTCTCTCGCGCCCTGTGGCCACAGACCTCGCGGTACCGATCGGCCACGATGCCGGGTTTGCGGAGTACTTGGATCAGCTTACGCTGGTGGCGGCGGAGGAGAGCGATGCAGTCGATGAAGATCGAAGCCCTCGCAAGAGCGAGCTACCGAACCCCTTTCGGGTGCCGATGTTCGGGACCGACCATCGCCGCGCGGCGGACACAAGGTTCTTCCGCGGTCACGGGCTGCTGCCGACGAAGTGGTCAACCGGATTCCTCCGGGCGCCGAAGTCATTTGACTTGTCTCGTTGGATTCCGCCAGTCCCTGACTGGGAGCCCAAGACCGATTTTTGGGTGGCGACCCCGGTGGTGGTATCGTACCTGGCAGACTCTTTGCGAAACGAGTAAAGATCCGCCTGACAGGTTGTGTACTCAGAGTACTACTGCAATCTGATTGCGGCTTGGGTTCGCACCCTTCAGGAAGACAAGGTCTTTGTCCGATTGGACGAGAGGACCCTTCGTCACTTCGACGTTTTGGACACGTCCGAACTGTGTGAGCCTCCTGACGGAGAGAGGGCACTTGCCTTATATAGCAAGACGCGCAGCGCAATGGTCGTGTTTCCTTGGGGAAGCATCCTTAAGGACGTGGCCCATCGGGGCCGGGACACCGGCGAGGCGCTGCAAGTGCGCGTTACGGTCAATGAGTCCAAGGAGTTCGGCTTTTGCCTTCGACACGCGTGTGTGGATTTCGACTGAGCACCCGACCCGAACGCGCCCGCCCTTGTGGCGCCGGTTCCTTCGAGTCACCTCGGAGTGTGGCCTCGCGGTCGACAGACCCATCCGGGAGGGGCTTATGCCGTCAGTGGCGACCGTGGGGGTTATCACCGCCCGCGTTCGCCACGTCGCGATCGCTCGCGGTCGGCGTCGCCGCCCCGGGCCATCGAGGCCATTTGGCCAATGCTTGCCTCTTCCTCCGCGGCGGTTGCCTTGTTCGAATTGGCGCGCGTGCGCGACGTGCGCCTTCGCGCGCCCCTTGGGGCTGCTGTGTTAGCGGTGGCGCACGCCTGGGTGAACCAAATGACTGACTTGCGCCGTGCTGTGGAGCGGGCGGACGGCCGAGGGATCGAGTCGGCCTTGGCCATCATTGGGCAGGCCGTGGCTCGCGCAGTCGATGGCGATGCCAACTACGAGCGCTTTGCTCAGCATCTCGAGGCTATCCAGCCGGAGGAGGTGGTGGCGCCGACGCGCTACAACGCGAAGAGCGTTCTGAGGCGTCAAGCCCATGCTGAAGGGGGGCCGTCCGGCGGGGCTCCGCCCTCGGCGCGTAATACGCGTGCGCGTAGTGTGTCTCAGAGGTCGGGGGCCAGCGTTGGCTCTCGCCACGCTCGTCGTCGCGAATCGTGTCGTAGTGATGAGGAGGACGAGTAGCGAGGATCACTGTTCAGTGACTTGCTCGGCTGACCCTGGCGGGGAGGGGGTGCCAATGTCGGGGACTTACGCCTTCAAGGTTTTGATGTTTCTTCGTCTTGTGATTGTTTGTCGTTTGTCATGTTTGTATCCACTTCTCAGTTTTTCTGTTTATCGTCATGGCGATGAAAGAAGTGGCAGGCCATCATGGCCCATGTTATGGGATTTGTACCCCTTGCATCTACTGATAAAAGCATTTTGTACTCGAAACATGCGCGTATGGCGGTAGCGTACTAACTGGTTCTGGTCCATTGTGGTATGACCACGGTTGCTTCCTCTGTGGTTGTCACCAAGCATCAAAGGACTGGGTCCAAGTGTTGTACCGGGGGTACCAGAAACCCGTTGGGGAGCACCGATACAGAGTGATTGCTTCCGATCAATGTCGCCTGCGCGGATTCCGGCCACACAAATGTGTACGGGCCGTGAACACGGTTCTGCCGAGGGAATTGCCGCAAGGAAAGTTGGGGATCATACGCAAAGTTGCGCGTCATGGACGACAGATTGGCATTAAGCCACGCGACAGGAATTACTTTCTTCATTGCGGCGGCTGTACTTGAATCTGTCCACGAGACATCGGCATGGATAACTCCGTCCCCGGTAACACGGACAAGTTGGTTAGTCGATGTCCACGTGGAGTTCATGACGATGTTGGCCACCGTTGTGAGCCCGGCCTGTCGGCGACTTCGTCGCGTTGGCGTTTGCCATTCGTACCTGGGTACGAGCTTCTTCGCCTGCCAAAGAGATTGCACCACCAGGGTGCGTGAGAGATTTTCCAGGGGTTGCCAGGTGTCGTCTTTCGACCCATAGTCGAACCAGTGCACCTTAGCGCTGTAGCTGTCGCCAGTCTGGCGTAAGCCTAGAAGTTTGTCAATCACATACTCATCGGCAGTTCCCGGGGGTGGCTTGCGTTGGTCAATACCATCTAGCAGGGGGTGTGGAACCGTGTTTGTCGTCGCTGGACGATGAGCTGTGGTGACATGGTCACTGCTGACACGTTTTTCCTCGCCGTCAATGTCAATGACAAATGTGGAGGCATCAGCGTCTGCGTCAATGACTACGAAGGGTCCAATGGCTTTGCTTTGCAGCTTGTTTTGCCGGTCTTGATTGGTCGTGTATACGTAGTCGCCGATCTTGACGTTTGCGTTGCGGGTTGCGACCCGATGGTCAAAGTTACGTTTGTAAAGTTGTTGCGTCTTACGCAAGGCCTCGACTACGATGAGGATCTGCTTGCGCAGGCGGGCCATGAACTGGCGTTTGCGAGCTAGGGGTGACCCATCCTTGAGCGTTCCCTTATTCGTAAGCGGAATGCCCGGGGGCAAGTTGCTAACCGTGAGGTTGGGGATCCGCCTGGGAATAACGAGCTCAAAGGGAGCGATATGCGTAGACCGGTGTTGTTGGCTGTTATATGCCATGGTGATCACCGGGAGAAGCTCGTCCCATTGTGATGGGTCGTCGGCGACGTAGTGTCTCAGCTGAGTAGCCATGGTACGGTTGTACCGTTCAAGTTGCCCATTGGTTTGGAGATGATACGCCGTGGTGCGAACCGTTTCGATGTCAAGCATTTTCCTCACAGCGATGAAGAAGTTCGACATAAACTGGGGCCCTTGGTCCGAAAGGATTCAGTCCGGGGGCCCGTAGGCGGACACCTACGCGTCGATGATGGCTGACGCCACGGACATGGCCGTAATTCGCCGTAAGGCGACGCACTTGGTGAGCTTGGCGAAGCGGTCGGTGGTAACCAACATGAAGCGATTGCCCTTCTTGAAGGCCGTGATGGGCCCAAATATGTCAACGGACAGCTCCGTGAGAGTCTCAGTAGCCGGGAACAGCGTCAAGGGCGTGGTATGTCGCCGCAAGGCGAGGCGGGTTTTGGCACAAGTTGTGCACTTGGTGATGGTGGTGTGGATGTCCGTCACCATCTAAGGCCAGTAAGATGCCTTTCGCATGGTGTAGTACATTCGGTTCATACCGGGGTGAGCTGCCACTGTGGCGTGATGCTCGAGCGTCAAGACGCGTTCGCGTAATGATTTTGGTAAAACCAATTGGTTGCCGTAAGGCGCCCGGCGATACAGAGCGTGATGCTCGTTGCGGAAGAAGGCCTTGGCCGTTCCGCGCTCCACGCGGGTGGACATCTCGACGCAGAAGTCGTCTGTTTAATGTGCTTCGACAACATCGTCGAACTCCACCGGTTTCGGTGTGTCGGTACCCGTGTACCTCCCCGTTCTTAAGTCGTTGGCCGTCTCGGCTAATGCCAGACAAGGTATATCATCATGGAGATCTTCTGGCGGCGCCACCGTAGAGGCGCGAGACAGGAAGTCCGGCAAGTGGTGCGATGCACCTGGTTTTTAAACCATATCGAATGTGTATTCGGAGAGGCGAAGTCGCCATCGCATCAGGCGTCCGCTTGAGTCAGTCGTGCTGTAGATCCAGCTAAGTGCTTGGTGATTCGTTCGGATGAGGAACCGTTGCCCATTGAGGAAGTGCCTCAATTTGAGGACAGCTCACTCGACGCCGAGGCATTCGCACTCTGTTGTGGAGTAGTTTTGCTCTGCAGCAGTGAGTCCTCGGCTCAAATATCCGACAGAATGAAGCAGCTCGCCCGGTTCCTCCTGGAGGAGGGAACAACCAACTTGGTCGGCGCATGCGTCAACGTCAACGACGAGCTTCCGTTTGGCCTTTTGCAAGGCAAGTACCGGTGGGCACAACAGTGCGCTTCGAAGGTCTTCGAATGCGGCGATGGCCACGTCCGTTGGTGGTGGTAGGTCCGGTGGGATATCGGCCCTAGTCAGGGCGTTTAGGGGCTTCGCTCGATTGGCAAAGTCCTTGACGAAACGCCGATAGACGTTGCACATGCCCAAGAAGCTTTTCAGCTGGGTCCTCGCCGTTGGCAACTTGGCGTGCTTCAGAGCATACACGTTCTTTTTGTGCACGTGCAGTTGCCCGGGGCGGACAATGTGTCCGAGGTACTCGACTTCGTCGGAGAACCACGTGCACTTTTCCAAGTTTAGAGCATCTCCACCAATGGAGTCAACCGTCAAACCCAACGGCCACGTGTGCAGAACGTGTGGTGCTGTCACTGGCTCTCCAAACGCAGAGCCAAAAATAAGCAGACCACGTCTCAAACTTGGGCTCGTCTCGACGCCTCTGGCGGTGGGCCTCTTTTGTGGCACGCCAGTATTCCCACAGATGCACTACAGAGAATCTCAATGACTGCCAGATCGACTCGCAACTGTCTGCAAGCCACGAGTCACGCTTTCAATTGGCGTTCGTGGCTCGAATAGGGAACCAGGGATTGGCCAAACGACTCAGGGCGTCTCCAAACAGGCCTGTTTGAAGTGGCGCTGCCTTTAAAGCGCCAAAAGAAGGGCGATCCCGCGAGGCCACCTCGGGATGCACTAGGGGATTAGAAAATGTGAACCTGTCTATTTTTGGGCGGTCACAGCCCCGTCACACCCTATTTTTGGAGCGGATCCCAGCCACCAGTGCTCCAATCGTCCAAACGGCCAAACGGTGCCACGTTTGGGTCTTTGGACGGTTGGAGCCATTGGTGAAGACGCTCTCAGGGTAACCCCGGCTTCGCGCGAACGGTGCAGAACCGTATCAACATCTTTGACGTGTTGTTCTGCGTTTGCGAAGAAGATGATGACATCGTCTAAGTAGACAAGGCATAACTGCCAGTTAAAGCTCCAGAGGATAATATCCAACGCGCGCTGAAAGGGAACGGGCGCGTTCGTCAAGCCGAAAGGCATTGATAACCAGTGGTATATACCAAAATGCGTTGTGACCGCCGTCTTCTCTTGGTCTTCCTTGCGTAAGGGCACTTGCCAGTACTCCGCGGCGCAGTCGAGAGACGTGAGCCCCTGGGCATCTCCTAAGGTGTCGAGGCAGTCCTCCGTCCGAGGCAAGGGATACGCATCCTTCTTGGTGATGTTGTTTTACCGACGATAGTCGACACAGAATCGGGCTTTGCCGTTCTTCTTTGGCACAAATACCACGGGGCTTGCCCAAGCACTATTGCTAGGGGCAATGACGTTGAGCTTCAACATCTTGTTGATCTGATCAGCGATGATCTGCCGTTTGAATGGCCCGGTCCGGTAGGGTTGGGACCGTATGGGCAGAGCGTCTGGGGGAGTGACGATGGCTTGCTGCGTAGCACGGATGATGCCGAGGGTGCCATCCCACATCGACGAATGCGTCTTGAGCATGTCTCGAATCTGCTTGTGCAGGTACTCGGGGGCCTCACTGAGGTCGAGGTCCTCGAGTGGGTCACGACTCGCGTTGTCCGATGAAGTATCGGTACCACCCTTTGGATGGTGTTCATCCAAGACTGTGGCCAACATCGGCCCTTGGTAGTGTTCTTCAAACCCCAAGGTTGAGTTCTTTCGAACAATGACTTTGTCTTGGCCAAAGTTGCATAACTTATATAAAAAGGGTTCGTCGGGAATGACGATTGCCAGGCCGCGGGCGACCGCCATTGACTTATGTCGGCATCACCGAGCGTTCGGTGTGATGGAAACCATACAAGAGGTGTCGCATGTGGCAATGATCCACTCCTCTTGTTGTCCGTCGACACGTACCTGTTTACAGGCTCTCACCTTTGCGGGTTTTTCTTGCCAATGACGGTCCCAGGCACTGTCATTAAGACAAGACAAGATCGGCGTTGGCCGAGGAAGCTCCTCTGTGCAGCGCCCGTGTTCCTGCCAGACGATCTTTCGCGAACGCGGCAAGATCGCCTCGATGTTTTGTCCAATGAACTCGGTGCCAAGAATGCACGGGACTGACAAGTTTTCGAAAATGAGGAATCGGTCAAATAGACGTACACCTCCGGTGTCTACATACAGATGTTTGGCATACTTCTTCACGAGAAGATGGTTGTTTGCATCTCGAATGGGCAGAGGCGTGGTCAACTCATCGGCGTAAGCCATCCAGTTCGCAGGGAGAACACTAGTTCGCACTATGTTCACCCCCGCGCCCGTGTCAAGTACAGGGCGGCTGCTCCGCATCACACGCATGCACGGGCCAAGCGTGGCGGCGATCTCGTAGTTCCGTAAGGCACGGCGCAAAAATCTTGTTATCGTACGCTTTCGCGTTCCGCCGGGCAACCCGAGGTCGGGCACCCGGCCTAGGCGTTTTTCGAGTCGTCCACGGCGTCGGCCGGATGATCGATCTCGTCTTCTTCGACAGTACCGTCGGCAAGAGCATGAACGCTGACAGGCGGTTGGCGACGCTCGCGAGAGCGATATGGTTCGGCTCACTGTGAAGCGAAGTACCCCGGCTTGTGACAATTGTAACCGATGTCAGCCCGATTGGCTCGAGGGACAGCGGCCCGCGGGGGTGGCGGGGTGCGAACCGGTGTGAACGGTCGCTCCGTCGTCGTGCGCTGGTCCTGTGTCGCGTAAGCGACTTTGATTGCCGTTGAGCGGGTCATCTTGAGCTGCAAGCGCAGCTTGTTGGTGTCATCCCAGTACATCTGGGCGGTAGCAAAAGTCTCTGAAAGAGTGCAATCCGGGAATTGGTCATTCAAGACCCGCACGTGGGCTTGCACAAGGTCCGAAAGACAAGCGATGAAGACGTCCTTAACGTCTTGGATGTCAAACAAGCCGTTCAGCAGGTCGCATTGCGTTTCCACGCGATGAGCAAAGGCCGTGGGCGCCTTGTTGTCTTGTTGCTTCATCGTAATGATGACTTGGTAGGCGTTAGCCATAGTTGCGTGTGTCGCATACTTCGACAGAAGCCAGTTGACGTCATCTTCGTATGTACGGATGGCATAACGCTTACGTCCGAGGGTGCTATTAAGCGCGCCGGAGGAGGCCATGTTGGCGTTGCCGGCTAGTCGAAAGACCACGAGCGGAAGGGCTCGACCGTGCGTCAGCCTAGCCGTGTCGCACGCGCGGCGAGAGGTCGTCAATAACGTGAAGATGCCCAAGGGAAGGGCTTTCGTGAATCACTGTTGCCCATGGAACGCTCCGTCTAAACGTTCTTTGAGACGATGCGACCGTTGTGCCTCCTTAGGCGTATAAGTCAGTTGACGGCGGATCAGGAAGTACGTCCTGTAGTCCAAGAGTGTCTTGAAGCGGCTTTTAGCCGGGCGGATCACATTGATCCTATCGGCTTTTTCAAGTCGCTCCTTTCGTTTGGTGGGGGTCGCGGGGCGCTTGCGCGCGGCCGCGTCCGACTCGCTCAAGCTGTCGCTCGGTAAAGACCCACTTTGGGACGACAACGGGCCTGGCGGCCAGTGGCCATCGTCCGAAGAGGACGTGTTCGTCGCATTGGCGTTGTCGTCCTCTGACGACGTCGGGCTTGACCCAGAGGCGTCATCATCGGAAGATGAGGAAGGCGCGGTGTTAGCCGGATCGTCCTTGCGGACGGACTTGTCTTTAGTCACCTTGTTTGTCTTCTTGACATTTTTGGTCTTCTCGCTCGACTGGCGGCGAGAATCAGCCACACGGCGTTCCTCCTCGTGGGAGTCGACCTTGCGCAGGGCCTCCACGTCGTCGACCAACTTGTCATTGGCTCGCGCCGGGGACTCGTTAATGTGTTCTTGGGCCGTTTAGCGTCGCTGAAGTGCTTCAACGGCCGCCTTCAGGTTCTCCACCACCTGCATCTGCCCAGACGCGGCTTGATCCGCAGGGATGGGAGGAGTTGGAGCACCGTCCGTTGGGGCGTCGGAGGCGGCAGGAGTGCCTTTTCCCCCACCCGGCGGCTGGTAGCCAGCTGGCAACTTTCCGTCTCTGGCTCGCCGAGTGCCGCCGGTATGACCAGTAGACATACTGGGACCTGAACAAAGTGTTCCGACTTGGCTAACGCCATGTGCGCCAACGTCGATGATCTGAACCATGATGCCCCCGGCACCACGCCCACAAGTCGACGGCTTACGCCCCGCGCGCCAAGCGACCGTATCGACACCGTCACAATGCCACGAGGCAGCGCGAAAGTTCTCGGGTACACCGTGCCGCGAGGCACGATGAAGGCGAGGGTATCCCCTGCGGCTCCACCTAATGTGGTATTTATAGCGTTAGTTCAATTACCAGTGTACTGAGACCGACCGTAGCCAAGCAATAAAGCGAGTTCTATCGCCGTCGCGGCGAGGAAGAAAGACCTTTTGTTGAAGGGCATCCGATGGGGAGCCGGGTGGTGCC
>Ga0209831_1004733_pt1 | contig 10524 bp, 12 predicted proteins | sample Maine_Asex4_meta_FD_187451 | JGI IMG/M metagenome (GOLD analysis project Ga0209831, IMG submission 187451) | Marine algal microbial communities from Maine, USA - Maine_Asex4_metaG (SPAdes) (version 2) | ecosystem: Host-associated > Algae > Red algae > Unclassified | place: Maine, USA | collected...
CGCGGCCATTATCGACGCCGCTGCGGCGGGTGTGGCGCCGCTTTCGGTGCACGGCGTCGATGGGACTGCCGCGGCCGCCTGCGCGGCAGACCTCGGCGGTGGCGGCGGCGGCGGCGGCGGCGCCGGCGATGCGGCCGCCGGCGACGTGGCCGCCGGCGCGGGCGCCACCGCCGCCCGGCGAGGGGATCCGCCGCGAAAGCCGACCGCCGCCCGCGACACGGCGTGGGCGCAGCGGGACGAAGATTTTGCCGACCCAGACTTTGAAAGCCGCTACCCGGGGTGGGCGGCGCCGTCGGCCGCGGCGGGGCAGGCGCCGCCCTCAGTCCCTGGGCGCGTCCATGGTGGCGCCATTGGGCGGCCGCACCTGCACAGTTTCGAGGCAGCGACGGCAGCGGTGGCTGCGGGAACAGCCGCTGCCGCCAGCGCCGCCGCCCACGCGCAGCAGCAACATCATTCGGCCGTGTCGGCCGGGCCGATTCGCCGCTGCTGCCGCCAACGCCACCGCGAGAGCCGCCCTCGACATCGCGCCATCCACGTCACCACTCGGCGCCACCGAATACTTAGCAGTGGCCGACGCTGGGGTGGCGGGGAAGCCCCTCTCCCGGGAAGGCGTTGTGAGAAGCAGGGCGGGACGCTGAACTGGGATTACCTTGCGGCTCGGGCACCTGCGAGCTTCCTGAAACTCGCTGTTGCCCTTCCGGCTGGTGCACGCGCCATCACTGACGCCGTCTGAGTACAGGGGGCAAGCGGCAGCCGCCCGATGTCTTCGCCGCCGCAGTCGCACCACCGCCGGCGCGCCTGTCGCGCGGCGTACATGTGCCGTATTTTTGCATGCTGCCGCCCCTGCCCGACCAGGCAGTGGTGGTGTCGACCTCGTCGCTTGCTTCAACTGTAAGCCCAGATCGAGAAAGCCTAATTCCAGTTCAGAGAACGACTTAATCGTGTCTGTTTTCCGAGCAGGACACATACGTGAATGCTGCCGAGATTGAATTGCTACTGCGGTATCTGCCAGTTCCAAAAGAAAGAGAAAGTCTTGCTACACTTTCTACATGTGCCAATTTTCCCTCTCAGTCATCCACTTCGCCCAGCCAGGTTCGAAACCGCCTGGTGCGCCTACAGACTGGCGGTTACCTTCTAGGAAGCGCCTTCCATGCTAGCAGCTGCCAATGCTATTCTTGCCAACGCTCGTGGTGCGGCATGCGCGGGCATGGTCTGTGAAAACAACCTCCAGTCAAAATAAAAAAAGAACTGGCGCCGGTCATCCCGGCCGCCCTGTCACCAACTATCTATCCGCCAGGTCAGACCAAAGAAACAGTCGCCGTCGCCAGCATCGTCACACCTCCGTCCCCCCTCTTCAACGCGGCTAGAGCGAAGCTGGCCGCGAGCCGTTCTCTGCCGCCGACTCGGCGCGCGCCGATGCCCACCGCCCGCACCCGGACCAGAGGCACCAGTAGCATCATACCGCCCCTGTCCAGACACTACCCCCCCAACGTCCCCGTCCCGCACCCCTCGCGCTCGTCAACGGCCGAGGCAGCCTGTTTGGCCACCTCGGCGCGGCACTCAGGCCGCGCGACCCCTGAAGAAGCTGAAACGACAATCAATTCGCCTCTGGCGGCGCCGCCGCGCGCCTCTCCGTGGCACTCACAGCGTTGGAGGTGGCGCGCCACCCCAGTGCCTTCCCGATCAGCCGCCGCCGCGGAGGGAAGTCTGCGAGGGTCGTGGTCGGCGACTGGCACCAACACGTGGCCAGGGCACCGCCGGCCGGAGGCGGTGACTGCTCCGCCATGCGCTTGACGCAGCGCCGGAAGCCGCTGCCATCCCGCAAGTCGCCGATTGGCTCAGAGTCGGACCCACAGACAAACAAAGCGCCTCTGCGCAGTACTCTTCCACACGCATCACGCGCGTCAGCGACCGACGCCGCCGACCCGCCCGCCTTGCGGCGGCTCGCGGTCCGTGCGACCGCCAGAACCACCGACACGCCGACCGCGTCGACGTTCGCGGTGGCGCCGCGCGCCGGAGCTGGGTGGTGACGGCGGTGGAATTGGCCGGCAACACAGGGGAACGGGCGCGTGGCGCCGCCACCAGAGGGGGAAAGGTCGAGTGTGCTGGTTGGCGGCGGGCGGCACCGACACAGCGCTAGTGGGCTGCCGGACGTGGGCAGTGGATTCTTCGCCACGCGCTCGGCGCAACGTCGGTGGCCGTCGCCAACGCGCGAGTCGCCGCCAGAGGCAGCGTCGGACCCCCCCTCTGAAACCAGCACCCCCGAAACGTCTCCTCCCGCGCCCTCCGCACGCCTCGGCAGTCGACGCAGCAGGTCCTCTGCAGTTCGCGCGGCCTGCGGGCCGTGCGGCCGCCCAAGCCGCCGAGACGCCGTCCACGTCGCCATCCGCAGCTCAGCCGCGCCTGTCATCCCAGTGGAAACAGCGGTGCAGGTGGCGCACCACCGCGGCGCGGTAGCCCTGCGCCGCCGCCGTGGAGAAAAGGCAGTAGTGGTAGTCGGTTGGAACCGGCGCCGTCACGGCGCCGGCGGGCTGCCGGACATTGGCGTTGGGTGCTTCGCGACGCGTTCGGCGCAGCGGCGATGGCCGCCGCCATTTTGCGGGCCGCTGCCTGGCACGAGCTCGTAAGAAACGACATAAGCTGGTGCCGGCAGTTGCGCAGCTTCTCCAGTTAGGCGAAGACGTCGGAGGAAACTCCGGTGTCGGGTCACGACGTATGAGAATGGCGCAAAGGACGTTGGGTGAGTGGGAGAAACTCAAGAAGAGCGACGCTGCATTTTTCGAGTCAATGAGAACGAAAAAAAAGGAGTAGGGACTTATGTCTGGTTTTGATGCGACCCGATTTCACTGTCAAGAAGCTTGAAGCAAGCATTACGAATGACTCCAGACCCTGCGATTAGAAATGTGGTACCACGGTGTACAGGGCAACGGCCATCTACCCCTTGACGCGAGCGTCACTGCACCACTTGCCGCAGCACGAGTTTTACGTCGTGGGCGAATCTGTGTTACGGAGCATAGCACCCCAGTATAACGACCCTCTCCTGACATATCTGGTCAGGCCTTCTTAATTCTGAGTCGAAGCAGACGCAACGTTTGAAACCGGGAGGATTGAAAACCACTTATCGCATTCTCCTTGATTCGAACCCACGACCACGGAGCTGGGCATTTCCGCACTACGCCACCAGGACCTGTGATGCCAAGTAGGTTCATGTGAAACTCGAAGGCACCATTTTTTGAGACATACCGGGTTTCATTTCCGTCATGAAGAAGCTCCCAGCTCCGCCTGAGAGGCCGCGTCATTAGGACCTATGATCTTCCTGGGCTTTGTTACCGCCCGTTGCACGTGGCACCTCGAACGTCTTTTGTCAGTACAGCAGTCGTGCTCTCGGCAGTTTCGATGCTCACTCCCGTGCAGATCACACCCGGCGCCTCCGCCGGAGATCTCTCCAAATTCGTGGGAATCACCCATGATGGCGCCGATGTGATCATGGACCACTCCTCTCTGAGGCGTTCGCGGGCATCTTGCGAACGGAATAGAGCGTTTCCACCACTTTCTCTGACAGTAGCATGCCAATGGCAGATGCGCTGCTCTGACGCCTGCGAACAATGGTCAGCCTTCCCACTCACGCCTGGATGAAGGTCTCTTTTCACGCAAAAACCTGCTTTCACTTAGCCAGAAAGAAAACTGCAAGTAAAACACGCATGGCACCCAGGGGTTGTCAGAATACGGTATTTTGGCCGTATCCGGGCCAGAATACGGATATAATCCGGAATATGTCGCAGAATATTCGTCCATGATTGTCCATTGAAGAAACAAATACCAACTACGGGAAGCTCTGGACGTCGCTATGTCAATATCCCGAGCTGCTGGCGCAAATAGATGTCGAATATTGTCGTTTTGTTTGCCATTACAGTAGCCCAAGATATCGGATATTTATCCTGACAACCGATTTAACTCCAGATGAAATCCTGCTGGACTAAGCTTACGTTAAGGGGTTGTCAGAAAACGGCATCCGCCAATGAAGTCTCGTTTTCCAGACCGGGACCATTCCTGTCCAACCATCTCCACTCCCGCCTCCCCCCTCTCTCCCTGTTCTCTCCCAGCAAGATAAAACAACCAATACTCATGCTGCGCAGCGCGGCGTAGTGGAATGCGGCTCCGTGATGCCGTGGGGCGCCACCGCCGCCGCCGTAGCCGCCACAACGTGCCGGGCGGCAGCGCTGCGGGCGGCCGGCGGCGGGCAGCGGGCGTCGGGCGGCGGGCAGTGAATGGTGCGGTGCCTCAGCGGCGGCGGAGGCCGCGCCGGTGGCGGGCCGCGCCAGCGAGAACGGGGCGGCGGCTGCGGATTCCGGCGCGTGCGGGAGGTGCCGGCGGGGAACCCTACGAGGGTGTTGATTTAGGACGGGGGGGGAGGACGCTGCTGCTGACGGCGGCCGACGTCCTGGTGGGGTCCATCGTCCTAGTGCTGAGAGGGCGGCAGAGCGCCGCTCACGGCCGGTCCGACGCTGCATCCACGTCGTCGCTGGCCGCTGCCAACCCGCATCGCATCCCCACCAGCATGACGGAAAGCGCAGGAGCCGCACCGCGGTGGTGCGTCCCCGCCGCAAACCACACCGCCGCTAAGAGGCGCTCCGCAGCGCCGTAGACGTCGAGTGGCGGGAGGGCAGCGACAAAGAGGTCGGAGCGTCCAAGACGGCTGCTGTGCCGGCGGCCGGAGGGCCGCGCGAATATGAGCGGGTCCGCCGCGGCGGCCCCGGACGCGTGCGTGGAGAACGGGACGGGTCGGTGCGGGGATGCTGTCTATTTTGGGGCTGGTAGCGGCTGCTCCTAGCGACGGCCCGGGCGCTAGTGGGGACACCACCGACGCTGACTCCGCCACGACGAGGAGCGCGGCGGCGCCGCGGGTGGCGACGAGGGCGGCGCGTCCGCAGCTCTTGGGGTCGTGCGACACTCAAGGAGCGTCAAGGCGGGTTCATCGGCGGCATGGGCCGCGAGACAGAGAGGGGAGGGCAGGGAAGTGGCACTCGGGGCGTGATTCCTGCTTGGGGGCGAGCCGACGCTGCTGTTCTAGGCGGCCGCGGGGATAGCGGCGGCTGTCGGCCTGGCGCAAACAGAGAGATGGAGGGCTGCGCGGGCCCGACTGCCCACTGGTGCCGTCGTGGATTTCTCCGCGTCATGACACCACGATAACCTTTCCTGCACGGCGGTGGCGGTGCAAGGCGAAACCACGGTGGTGCGCTACCACCGCCGTCGTCTCCTTCGTGGCAATGCGCGTGGCGGCGCCGGGCGTGGCGACGAGGCGGACGCTTCGGCGGCTCTGCCTTTCGAGCGGCTCTCTGGCCGCTCGAAGGCAGGTGGAAAGGGGGAATTGGCCCCCCGAAAGCACGGGAGAGGCGGAGCGGGGACGCTGGGAAGGTGCAGTACTTTTGGGAGCAGGCCGACTCGGCTGCTGCCGGAACGACTCGTACGGACGGCGGCCATCGGCGCGCGCCGAGCGGGTGCCGGAGCGCTGCTCAGGTCAGATTGCTGTATGGAGTCGCGTCGGTGCCGGGCGCTGCCCACTATAGACCCATTTTTCCCACAATGGCGGGAGCTGTGCGGGTTGGCGCCGTGGTGATGCGCCAACACTGCCGCCCGTATGTTTCCATCCCCTACCTCGCGCCTGAGTCGTGGCCGTTGCGGTTCTCACCTCGCTCCTTCTGAACAAATCCTTCTGGCACTGCCATTGCCCCTTATTCGTCGGCAGCACCCGTTACTGCTCGCCTGCAACGGGCGCTCGTTTGCCTGTCTTTCTGCCGCCTCGCTGTGCTTTTGTTGCACGCGGGGCGGCTGGTGCCCGGAGCCCGTGGAAGCAGAGACGGCCCGTTTTGATATTTTCTTTCCGAAACAGTGAAATGGGGGGTATCCTCGTCCCGGTGCCGGCCACCTGCCACCGGCGCCGCCATCGCCGCCAGGGCAGCAGCAGACGGCTCAGCGGGCGACGGCGGCCACGCTCCCTCCCACCTCCCACTGTGAGTGAGTGGCGCCGCACAACTGTCTCTGATGCGCGGCCGGTTCTCCGCCACGAGCGCCGCTGTGACGTGGCGACGCCGCGCGGGGGGGCGTGCGAAGAAAGCCTGTTGAAAGGAGGGCAGTTGGTGCGTACCTGCATGACGCTGGACGTCGAGGCGGGCGGCGGCGACGTTTGGGGCGGGGGGAAGGCTTCGGGGGACGGGAAGTTAAGTGTTAGTCGCCTTGGTGCTATAGCGGTGGCACGGCCTGCGCCCCAGGTCTGGCAGGTCGGCGGCGTCAGCCGCCGAAGTGTGCGGGGAGGGTGCGGGGATAGGCGCTGTTGGGGGCGCGGTTGCGGCCGCGTCGCCCACAGGGGTACTCTGTGTGACGTGTGTCGGGGTCATTTTATTCCTTGGACAGCAAGTTGTAAGTTGAATGCCAGTGGCGCTGAGCTGCCGATGCACGAACCTTGAACGTGGGGCGAGGAAGTGCCTCGATGGCAAAGTCCCTGCGGCGCCCGCTGTTCTCGCTTTGCATAATGCCCCGCAGAGTGGAGTACGTTGCCCTTCGGAACATCTTGCTGTCTTGTTTGGGAGACGGCGGACGGGGGTCAATGAGCGCAAACGTCGCCGCGAGCGCCTCGCGCTGTTCGTGGGAGAATTCCTCGGGTCTCCGGCTGGCGACGGATACCGGCAGCTGGAGCATCAATGCCGGTGAGTCGCCGAGCACATGCACAGCCCACCCCAGCATTCGCAGGTACACGTGGTGGCGCAGTTTCAGATTCTCCAACCGCCTTCGCAAGGGTGTCCCGCTCGTTGTCACTGCCAACGCGTCGTCATTGGCGGCTAAGCCCAAGAAGAGCCCCTTTGCCGCGGGGTCCTTGTGCGCGAAAGTAAAAAGATTCTCCAGCACACAAAGCAACGGTCCGACAAGGGGGGGCTCAATGGCCGCTGATGGAACCGAAAGAGGGATGTCCCGGGCCTCGTGGGGGTAGTAGTGCAGTGTAGAGGGGATTGAAGCAGGCGCAAGCGTTGGTAGCACAGTGGTTGCACGAGTAGTGGAGGTGAAGCGGGCATCTGTAGCAGGGGCTTTGGAATCAGGCACTTTTGGTTGCATCAGGATATAGTCCACATCCCCTCACATGCACTCTGGGTTGAGTATTTGACGAGGTCATATTCCCTGGCCTTTAGGACGGGGTGCTCTCAAAGTGTATTGATGCACATATATACTTAGATAAAGGGAATTGATATCTGTTTCAGAGGTGGCAGTCTGCATTCGTGTCCTCAGGGATCTGAGGGCGTGTCGGCGTTGGAAGGATCGCGAGGACGCTAAAAAGCTAATAGAGTTACGTGACTAAGAAGGATTCTCCGGCCACAAGGGTCACAGGGCCCGGACGGCGTCTGCCCCTCTGCCCCCACGCACCGCCCCGAGTTGCGCGCGGCGACCGCGCGCAGCGACTTGCGGGGATCGACGCGCCCACGATGACCCGCGGGAGATCGTGCGTGCGCGCCGTCTTCTTTTGCGGCGGCGCGTCGGCGGTTGCTGACGCCAGCTAGCGGCGCGGTTGGAGGCGCCTCATTGCGCGGCGATCAGTCCCACACGCCCGCCCGTGCGCCGTGTCGGCCGCCCTGCCCGCCGTGTGCGGGTGCGCTGCGCGGCGGAGTGACGGCCCCTCCTGTGGGCGTCGCGCGACGCCGGCGAGCCGCCGCCGCTGCGGTGGCGGCGGCGGCACCCCTTTCCCTGCTCCATATTTTCCCCGCCACGGCAGCGTGGCTGTACGTGCCCCCGTGCGCGCTCGCAGCTATGGTGCCGGCCGGCGTGTTCGGCGTCGATGCGTCGCCGAGCGCGCCACCGCCCTGAAGGCCAGGGTATTGCACGCACGTGCCTGGGATTGAAACGAAATGAAACGAAAGCAGTCATCTCTCCAGGCACAGTCTCACATGTGATTTAAATACGCGTGTCTCTTCACAAGCTTTTGTCGCGATGAACCGCTGTCAAGTACCATTTGGTTAGTAGAATTGATTGAGGTGGTGCAGCGGTCCTCGTCAGTAGTGATCGTTGGAACTCTCGAGTGCTCACCCGGGGGTGCCCGTTCGGAATCTCGCGCGGGCCGTTGACAACAAGGCAAGCGGTTTCAGACACGGAACAGAACCGTTCGGGAATTTTCCGTCAAGATCGCCGCTTGGCACTGCCAGATGATGGCGGTTGAACAGGGCGGGGAGGCATCCCCGCGCGCCAGCACTGCGGCGCAGAATCGTCACCGTTCGCTCAAACGGGTATCGAAGGCCATTCTCGATACAACCTCGATCAAACAGGAACCGCCAGAACTCTTGTATCGAGCCGGGGTTTCGATCGGGTCGTCGATACAAACCCCGCACAGTATTCTCGAGACAATACCTCCATCGAGTCAGGGCCTGGCAGATGACGGGAAACTGCTGAGGTCTGTCAGCATGTCGGTTATTGACCTACAGATGACCAGTTCTGTTGAACCGATTCACCAATGGGACTACTGCTGCGTTCTTTCATGCTTTCGGTCGTCAGTGCTTGCCGACCAAGTCAACAACCGACACAGTAGGCCCTCTGGACACTACGACCGTGTGCTCTCGCAAGTGGCGACATTCACAGTTTCTCCGAGGTTTATTGCATAGCTTCGCTATGTGAGCGTGTTGCGCCGGTTTCGTCAGCTTTTGACGACGTCGCACTATTTAGTGGAGACTTTCCTCCTCAGAGAAGAGACGCCTGCACCCAACGCTAGTCACCTTATAGTGTACTCGGCATGTGTTGATGACATGTCAGCAATGCCAACGATGCTTGGGTGTTCTTGTCGTCGGGGAGCTCTACAGCTTCGTGCGTTCTTTACGAGAAGACGAAGACGACTGGATCCGCACAACTTTCCTTGCACAAATGCAGTACAATACTTGTTCGTCGAAAGGGCGATGTGGCAATGTAAGCAGCAGTGATCTTTAATGGAAACCAGCACTGAGAGGCCCTCGTCCAATGAAAGTCTAGAGCACAAGTGAATGGTCTTAATGGAACGTGAGACAGTCTGCTGTGCTGCGATGACTGTTTCGCGGTCCTTGGTCGAGATCGTTGACAGTCGCTGTATCGAGAATGGCCTTCGATACACGCTTCGATGGGGCCAAAAACGCGTATCGAAACCGGGTCTCGATCACTGATACAACTGATACACGCTGATCACCGATTCAGCGAACGGAGACGATATGTGAGCCGGATCAGGCCAGGTGGAAATTCGATTCAGATTATATTATATCCGGCCTTTGGAGAGTCATTCAGGCTCAGTATATCCGGCGGTAAACGAACAGAGTACGATATGGATACACGGCTGCGGCATGCATTATGGATTATTACGAGTATAAAGTGCGGATGTGTCTGGCTCTACTTTATCCACCGCAGGCCCTGATCTGTAGCCAGCAGCGGACCGGCACGGTCCCGGGTCGCCTCCCACTTGGCCTCGTCCAGCTCGAGGCGGCGGCGTACGAGTGCCGTGTTATCGCGGTGGCGCTCAGTGTCGAGGCGCAGGCGCTCTTGGTGATGAGACAGCACGGCACGCTCGTACGGCGAAAGGTCATCCCCTGATCGCTCGCATGCATGGGGAAGCCGCAATGTGGAGGTAGAGCGCAGCAGCTGGTTTTCCGGCCCCACTACGGTAGAGGCAGGCGTCGGCGTGGAGGGGAGTGAACTAGAAGCTCTAAGGCGCCGTCCGTCATGCCCAACGAGCGACGTCAAACCAGAGGACTCCTTCGCCGCGTCCCGCTGAGAAAAAAATGCTCTTCGAAAGGCCGACAGGCCTGCGCGCACCGACCGACGGAGGGAACGCTGGTTGCCATCGCGCACGAGCGTTAGCACCAGAATGCGCTTGACAAGGTAGATGCCCGAGTTGACCAGCTCCCCATTGCTCATGGCAATGAGGCGGGTGAGGCTGGCAGCGGTGGGGTATGGTGGAACGCGCAGTCCCCGGATCGTAATCAACTCAATCATGGCAGCACAAAAGGGGTTAGGGGAAAGCTCAATGGGTTCCGGTGTCCTGAGTATGCCACGTGTGGGGGGCGGCATGGTGCTCGTGTTTCCGGACAAAGAGGGCAATGTGGGAAGGGGTCACAGCAAGCAAGGACGGTGGGGTGGGAAGCAGGCAACAGGCGGAACAACGTCGACGATGCTACGGGCTATTGTTGGCGCGGCAAACACGCGCACGAGCCATTTTGGCTGAGAATGACCGGAGCAACACCTCAGTCTTTGGCGCCAGAGAAAGGCGGGTGACGAATGAGACAGTCCAAGGATGATATTGCTGTTGCCCAATTTTGGCCGATGCCAAGCGCTACGCAGGCAACAGAGGGACTTTACATTTCAACAATAACTTCTCTGATTTTCGTGTAACTCCCATGACTGCGTCAAATATTGTGTGTGGACGATTTGCTCTCAAAATTGAGATAGACAGGTCGGAAGCCCCTGGCTGACGGCGTCGTCGCCGTCGTCACCATCCATGGGCTGTTGATGCGGTCCTCGGCGGGAAGG
>Ga0209831_1004737_pt1 | contig 10522 bp, 15 predicted proteins | sample Maine_Asex4_meta_FD_187451 | JGI IMG/M metagenome (GOLD analysis project Ga0209831, IMG submission 187451) | Marine algal microbial communities from Maine, USA - Maine_Asex4_metaG (SPAdes) (version 2) | ecosystem: Host-associated > Algae > Red algae > Unclassified | place: Maine, USA | collected...
AGCGACAAGCACCTCGGCCTCTCTCGCCGGCAGGCCATGGCCGCCGGGGGCGGTTCTGCACACACCCAGTTAAGACCATTTTTTCCCGGGCTTCTGGCTCCGAGGTCGTGAGGTTGAGTGAGGCGGTGGGCTTCCAAGACAGAAAAAAACATGACAATGTAGAAGAAGAAAAGGCGCATCTGTTGAGCTCGGAAGTTTCTTTTTCTTTTGTCTGGAAGGTCTCGATCCATGCCTCTCTGTACGACAAAGAAATAGAAAATTACCCCTTACCTGGCACTCTCGACCAGTCGGAAGGCTGCGTCACGATACATAAGACCGCCCTGAGCTGGGGGTGTGCAGGGCCGCCCCCTTTGCATGCGAATAGCGCCGCTCGAGCGGCGCCTCAAACAAAGCGTCGGCGTGCTCCTACAGCCAGGTGAAATCATGTGCTGTCTCGAGAAAATCTGAAAGACGCCCCTCAGCGACCACGGCCGGGGCTTTCTGCCCGAGTGGAACCTCATGTCCCCGAGGCAAGGTGGGCGGGGGGTCGGCAGAGCTCGTTGCTGACAGCCGCCGCCTCCGGGTGCGCCCTCGCAGCGTACCCCCTCGGCCACGGCTGGGCGCGCTCTGCCTCTTCAAAGTCCGCGACACACCAATCTTTTCCCTGAAACGGGCCGGCGGGGGGGAGGGACCAGGGGGAGGGGGAGCGGGAGGAGGCGAGCCCGGGGAAGCGGGAGCGGGCGTGGAAGGAGCGCGGGGATGAGGCCGTGGCGGCGGCGATGGCGACAACCCGGGTGGGCAGTGGGGATCGAGGTGGGGAGCTGTGAGGCGGCGGCGGCGGTTGCGGCGGCCAGGAAGTGCAGTGGTGGTGTCGGGGGTGCGCGGTGATTGCTGTGGTGACGGTAGTTGCGGTGTTGGACGTGTGCGTCGTGAGGAAGAGTGCCTGGTGGCGGCAGCGGTGGCGGTGGCGGGGATGTGTGGCGGTTGGGGCGGCGGTGGCCGCCGTGGTGACCCGGCTGCGCGTTGAGGCACGGGGACGGGGGGGCTGGCAGCGGATACGGGCGGGCCGCGTGGGCGGGGTGCACGGGGCCTTGAGCGGGAGAAGTAAACGGAACGCTAGTATGCGTCGTTTTCTTTCCATGAAGCCACCGACGTGCAGGCCATCATAGAAGCGACTGCCAGAACATTGCTCAAGGGGAGACGTTGCAGAGGTGGGCTCCCGATCCTTATTCAATCGCTTGCAAGATGTCTCAGGAAGTGTCTACCTATCCTCATCAACCTGTATTAAAAATATCACAAAGCAGATCGCTGCACGAAGGTCGAGAAGTTGAGTGCACGTTATCTGTTACCAGCACCAAATAAAATGTTATGACCAGAACAGCAGAGAAACCCAGAAGCGATCCGTTGGAGCTCGTTTTGCTCAATTTCGCGATGTGCAGTGGGTGTGGGGACGGCACACGGCCACATCGCCCACTGGCACGGCGGCTCGAGGTGAAGCGGCAGTTCATTTTTCGGCATGGCCCCTTTCCAGAACCCTTCTCCGCGCCGTCTGGCTTGGGGGTGGGACGGCGCACGGCCACAACACCAACCAGCGCTGCGTCTCGAGATAAAGCGTCAGGTCAGATTTTGGAATAGCGGATTTGAAGATACCCTCTTCGCGCTGTCTGGTTCGGGAATGGCGACGTCACATGGCCACAACACCCCCCAGCACGGTGACTCGAGGTGAAGCGTCAGTTCAGATATCGGAACGGCCACTTTCAAGAACACCACCACGCGCTGACTGATTCGGGGTTGAAGACGGCACACGGCCACAGCCCCCACCAGCCCGGAGATCTGAGGTGAACCGCCATTTCGGTTTTCGGAAAGGCGGATTTTCAGATCCGCTCTCCGCGCCGGCTGCGTTGGATTGTATGGCTCTGTGCCGTGTCCACCCCCTTTCTGGACAGCGCGGAGAGCGGATCAGGAAATCCGCCATTCCGAAAACCGAAATGGCGGTTCACCTCAGATCTCCGGGCTGGTGGGGGCTGTGGCCGTGTGCCGTCCCCAACCCCAAACCAGTCAGCGCGTGGAGGTGTTCTTGAAAGTGGCCGTTCCGATATCTGAACTGACGCTTCACCTCGAGTCGCCGTGTTCGGGGGTGTTGTGGCCATGTGCCGTCGCCACCCCCGAACAAGACAGCGCGGTGAGGGGATCTTCAAATCCGCTATTCCAAAATCTGGCCTGACGCTTCATCTCGAGCCGCAGTGCTGGTTGGTGTTGTGGCCGTGCGCCGTCCCACCCCCAAGCCAGACGGCGCGGAGAAGGGTTCTGGAAAGGCGCCATTCCGAAAAATGAACTGCCGCTTCACCTCGAGCCACCGTGCCAGTGGGCAAGGTGGCCGTGTGTCGTCCCCACACCAAAACCTGACAGCGTGGAGGGGGGTTCTTCCGAGCCTTTCCAAGCTCCTGCGTTTGATTTTCTGATTGGCCCTCGTGCAGTGCTTGCACCCCGAATGTACGCACCCTCTGGGCTCGGGCACGTGAGCCTTTCTTGGGCGCCCGTAGCCCCTGGGCGGACGTCTTGCTAACCGCACAGGGTACCTGCCAGCCTCCTCGCCGGCATCAGCTGTTTCAATGCCACCCTCCTCCCCTCCAGTTCCCACGGCCCCCCTCCCACCTGGGCTTGCTCCATTTTTTTCCGCCCACTTGGGCGGACCTGACTGCCATGCCCCTTCTCCATCACAAAGCATTCCTCCCAGCAGCCTTCTGCTCCGAATAGCTCCCCCCCCACACTTCCCGTCTTTTTCTGTCCTGCACTACCATTCCTCACGCTGCTGCCAGCGTACCCCAGATGCCTGCCCCCCCCGCCGTGCAGACTCCTCGGAGCTCTTCTCGAGTGGTGCCACCGCCGCTTCGCCGACCTTTGAGCCTCCCGCACCAGTGTTCTTTGCGCTTCCAACGCCCCCATCCATCCCCGCCCTCTCGAAATACCCAACGTGCCGATGTGCGCCCCCTGCAGTGCAGCTGCGAGTTGCACCATCGTATCTGTTGCCCCCCCCGTCGAGGTGCCCCGCAACAAGCCCGCAAGAAAGCGTCCTGTTGCTGTCGTGCAAAAGAAACCAAAACATATGCCACGGTTTTCTCAGCCGCAACCGCCGCACAGCGGCAACAACACAGAAAAAAAAAGGAAACAAACAAAAAAAGAAAAGGAACATGGTGACTCCCCGAGAAACACCGCTCAAGGCAAAAAAAAGACCCGCACGTGAGCGGCATCAAACAAAAGGTGGCCAAACAACTGAAACAACAGCATCCCAAGCCCGCAGGCAGCCGCAAAGGGAGAGAAAACAGAAAGACAAAGACAAAACAAGACAAGCACCGAAACCGTGCGAGGAAGAACCGGCTTCGCCACGAGCGAAGCACAACCTTAAAAGCGGCGCGCCGCGCCCACCGCCAAACAGCGTGCACCTCTGCTCTCGTGCTGCATGGAATCCGACGGCGCCACCGCCTCCCAAAACCCCGAACTGTTCCGGCAAGCGGCGTTCACTGGTGGGGTCAGAAAAAGTCACAGACCACGGGCACGCACCGAAAAAAACGCAGAACACGGGACGATGCGAATAAACGGCCATTGGCTCAGCAAAACGCAGCGAGTCAGTACAGGTCCATATTGCATGGAGTGTACAGCGGCATTGGCGCTTGTGCAACAGTGCCGTCATGACGGTGCAGGCTCCGGCTATCAAGGCCCTCCCTTGACCTGCACTGTCCGCACACAGTGGCGCACACAAACACAGGACGTCCGCAAGGCAAGACGATCGCAACAGCCAGCACCCCGCGCTTTCTACATACCTGTTCGTCCCACCGACTCCAGCAACCCGGCCACACCGGCCCCCACAATATCCTTCACACAGTCAGCCCGAGAACCAGGGGCGCGGCGGGCGCCGCCGAGTAGCATGAACCTGTGCTCTCGTGTTGAAAGCAATCCGAAGGCGCCGCCGCCTCCCCAAACCCCGATATTTTCGGTCCGAGGAAGCTCACTGGTGCGGTCAGAAAATGTCCCAGGTGACAGGAATTCCAAGACAGCAGAGCATATGATGGGTAGCCGTACACCATGCACGTTGCCGAGCGAGTAGCAAAGTGTATGTTATTCCGCTCGATGTTTGTCTTGCGGTATGGTGGATGTAGAAGTGTGCTCAGTCGCTCGTTAGGGCGGCGCGGGCGCCGGAACAAGGCCCTCCCGGCCGCCACGTCAGCATTTTTTCATCAAGCGGTGACTAACCGAAGACCTGTGCAAGGGAATCCCTCCCTCGTCCGTACAGACCACACCCGACGTACCCCGATATGCAGTCATATGTACGGGCAGTAGTTCCTGACCGCTGCATGTACAAAGCCGGTGCACATGGCAGGCGTTATGTGGGAGAGCATCGCCGCCACGCTTAAAAATGGCCAATCATTGAACTGCTCGGGGAGACGCTTCGGCGCAGCCAACTGCTTCCTACAGATAAGACGTCCTCAATTGGGTTTAATTCAGGACTGTACGGAGGCAGGCGACAACCCAGCACGCCCGCAGCCTCAATCACGGCCAAGGCGAGCTCATCATGGACACGAGCGTTGTTCAAAATCAAGACACAGCGCTTCGGCTTCTCAGACCACGGCAAGGCTAGGTCATAAGGATTCATATGGGGCAACAGATGGGCCAAGGCAAAAAGAAGAAAAATCTAAAGACGACTGACCGGGGGGTGGTTGGGTGATCAACAAGTTCAAACCCTTGTCGTGGCCCATAGTTACGAAGAAGCGAGTGCTCACTCCCTTGTTGTTCGTGACGTAGGACTCGGCACGCCGTCCCCGTAGCTTCCAGGCCCACTTGCGTGCGGCGGACCGACCGCAGCGGTGGGCCTCGTCCACAAAAACACGTGCGCGCAGGGGGATGTCTCACTGAGAGTGGACCCACTGCGCCCGGCTGAGCTCATTGCGTGAAACAAAGCAATTCTCAATCACCTTGCGTGTGATGCCATTCGCAGCCAAAATGCGTGTCACCGAGGAGGGCGGAATAGAGAAGTCAGTCCGAAGCAACCCCTGCACGCGTCCGATAAAATCTTATATTTCATCAAGATATACCCCGGTGTACTGCTCTACGGCAAACAAAACGGCGGCATGCACGTCAGGGCACCGGGAGTGGGCATCTTCGTCCTTGTTCCACTTCTCCGGGTCTTAGTGCACATCTCCTGTCTCCTCCACGTATGATAAAAAGCACGTTAGTGTGCGACGCGACATGTGCGCATTGGTCGCAGCACGCCGCACCCTCAGGCAATTTTCAACGTGCAGGGCCACAGCCAGCCGCCGGACTTCGGGCTTCTTCATCGCGAGCGAGTCCACGACCGGGCAGGGGGAGCGCTGGTAGGTGGTCACGCGTGGACACTCTCACCGCGCAGGTCGCTTGCAAAGGCTGAAGGCCTCCGCGCGCTCTGGGCATGCATCGCTGTAAATTGTTCGATGTATCGAAGCAGAACGAAAAAACAGAAAAAAACGAAAAGAAAGAAGGAAACGAGCAGTCTTGGAGGACTGCAGGCAGGCCGGCGAGCAGATGCGGAAAGATCGGAGATTACAGGGAAAAAGAAGATGAGTATCAGGAGAAGCGGGTCGGCACAAGGCGAGTCGCTGCCCCGAAATCCATGCCAAGCCAATCTCGTCGTCTGACAGAGCTTGATGGAGACGGCCCAAGGAATGATGCGAGCTCGGAATGAACTTATGCACGCAAACAAATCCACTTTATGAAAGCTTAGACCTTGGCGGTGCTTTCGAGGGCTTCATTAGCAAAATATTTGAGTGCACAAGCAGTCCCGGTCTCGGTCGATGAGGACAAAATTGGGGGATCAGCAATAGTGACGGTCCGCCCCGCCTCTGGGAGGGATATTAAAGGCAACTTGGTGGCGGACGCGTGGGACATCATGAACGAGTCGGCGTTGGCGACCATCCAGATGTCGGTCAATCCGATTTATCTCCTACAGGGACGGCGGTCAGTACGGCGAAGGACGCGTGGAACGCGCTCAAGGACATCTTTGAGGCGCGAGACAACGCACGGCTGCTGCAGCTCATGCACGAGCGGAGCAAACTAAAGAAGTACGGCGACGAGAACATCATCAAGTACACGTCGCGCGCCAAGGGCCGCCGCCAAGAACTCGCCATGCTGGGAAACCAGTAAAACAAGAACACACTCGTGCTGCAGATTCTGTCGGGTCTTGCAGCAGAGTATGACATGATCAAGACCGTCCTGGAGAACGTGGAAGAAACGCGTAACCTTTCCGACGTGAGCGCAAAGCTGCTGACGGCGCAGCAGCGAAAATGTTGAGGGCGGTCGTCGCCGAAGACTGGCGTCAAGTCGCAAGCATTTGCGGCGTCGGCTGCCATGAATCTGTGACACAAGAAGGCGGTCTTGCACTACTACTGCGACATGGAAGGGCATATGAAGCGCGACTGCCTCACGAAGAAGGCCGACGACGCCAGGGGCAACAAGAAGCCAAACCGCGGGCGTCGGGATGGTGACGGGAGCGGTGGTGCACTTCCTCGTGCTGCATTGGCCCACGCCCCGTCCACAGGCCAGGCCGGGGAGCAAGAGACTCCCAAGAGGACCAGTGGGATGTCGACCTGGGTGCTGGACTCCGGCGCCACCAATCATATGGCCGCCGGGGACCACGGCCTCACCGTACAGATGGCGGAAAGCGGGGCCAAGGTCACTCTAGCCGACGGTCACGAAGGGTCCATTCAGGGGCACGGATACGTCTCAATGGACGTGGGGGCGGGCGACACCAAGACATGAATGGTCCTCGGAGAGGACAAGCTCGTGCCAGACCTGACGAACAACCCGTTGTCTGTGCGTGGGGTCGACTGCCGCAACGAAGCGGTGGTGTTCGTCTCAGACGCCTGCTACATCCGCAGCGATGGAGAGGCGGGTCTCTCAAGCGGGGTGTTAAGCAACGCGTCTGTCATCGGTTCGGTCCACCATTCCGAGACCTACGTGCACAAGGTGACTCCGGTCAAGGCGTCGGCAAGCGCCGCCTCAACACGCATGAACGGCGAGGTGGAGCTAATTCACTCAAGATCTTCGAGCGCCAAGACGTGCTTATGGAGGAGATCCCAAGCAAGAATACCAGTAAGATGTCTGCTTCTGGGTCAACTGCCAGTCGTCGCCTGACGGCGTGGACAGACGGTGACCAGATGGACGGTGAGATGGACATGCTGGACGCGGAAGTCCTCAACGAAGACGAGTATGCTCCGCAGCAGTCGTCAGAAAGTGACGGCGTGTCGGACAAGGTGGCCGTCCATGACGCGGAAGACGGCGATGATGATGACGACAACGAGGACGCGGCGGCTCAAGAGGAGCACCAAGGGCTGCCTGACTCCACGACGGAGAGTTCTGAAGACGGGGCGCAAGAACCCCGGCGGTCGAAGCCCAAGCCGGCACCAAAGGTTACCTGGTGGGAGAGCAAACTGAAGGCATACTTGGCAGAGGTGCCCTTTGCTGACGCTAAGTCTGCCTGGGATCTGAGTGAGCCACGGACCAATGCGAAGAAGGAGCATGCACGCTCAATCTTGTCGCTATGGAAGGCGGCAGAGAAGGACGAGTACCTGGCGCACGGGAATCTTGTTACCTGGTCGAAGATCAAGAACAGCAACAAGCGAAAGGCTGTCAGGACTCGGTACGTGTACGACATCAATCGAGATTCGGAAGGCAACGTGACGAGGTGCAAGGCGCGCCTGGTCGCCTAAGGCTTCAACCAAGTGCTGGGGCGTGCTCTTGACCAGACGTGAGCGCCAGTGCCTAGCTCGGCAACAACAAGCGCACTCTTCGCGGTGGATGCGGCCAAGGACTGGGAGGTTTACCACGTGGACGCCAAGACGACGTTCCTCAATGCCAAGATGGACAAAGAGATGTAAGTTAACCTTCCGGACGGCATTGAGCCGGAGAAGGCACATGACGTCTTTCGTCGTCACCTAGCTTCGGATGAAACAAAGCAGGCGGGGCGCCTGTGAGGCATCAAGCTCGACAAAGAGCTCAAGGCTATTCGGGCATTCCGGTCCAAGGTGGACTCGTGCCACTACACATGAAGCAACACGGTGCACTGGCTGTTTTAAATCCTCGTTTACGTGGACGATCTTATTGTTGTGGGCAAGAGCCTCGACGGGGTTCAAGCTGTCAAGAACTCGGTGTCGGCAACGTTCGACGTGCGCGACATGGGGGAGGTCAAGAACTTCATCGGCATGAAGGTAATGCGAGACCGAGCGGCCAAGATGCTCACCCTGAGCAACCCACGGCATTTTAACGCACTTCTTGAGTAGTTTGAAATGTCCAAATCCTCGCCCAACAAGACGCTCTTGGTGTCGGTGGCCAAGGGGGCAAAGACGGGGGAGAATCTCTTGCCCGACGGCAACCGATATGCCGAACTTGTTGGCTCCCTATTCTATCTCTATACAACTACGAGGCCAGACATTGCCTTTTCCGTCAGCATGCTGTCGCGCTACATGGCCTGCCCCGAAGAGGACCACACGCGCGCGGCCCAGGGGGTGCTTCTGTACCTTCCCGGGGCTACGCGCCTCGCGGTCGCGTACGGCCGCTACAAGCCTCCCCAAGAGTACTTCGACGCCAGCTGGGCGGAAGACAATGACGTTCGTCGGTCGACGACGGCTGCATCTTCAACCTCAACGGCTGGCCGGTCTCGTGGGCGATCAAGCGCCAGTCGACGGTGGCGACGTCGACGGCTGAGGCCGAGTACGTGACCGCCGCGATGGCGACCAAGGAAGCCATTTGGCCCCGCAAGCTTTTATCGGCGCTTAGCGTCGACAGCAGTGCCGATTTCATGGGGAAGACAACCAGGCGTGCCTGGCGCTTGTCAACAAGCCCGAGGCAACGGGGCGCACCAAGCACGTGCACATCGTGTACCATATGGTGCGCGATTACGTGGCCCTCGGCGACGTGACCTTTTACTTCCTGCAGAGCGCTGAGATGCCCGCGGACGGGCTCACCAAGGCGCTGCCGGGGCCGGGATGCAAGGCCTTTCGTGACGCATCTGGTGTCGCGCCCGACTGGGGCACGGCCGCGCTTCAGCCGAACCCGGCGTGCTGATGCACGTCGTCACACTGCCCGGCTTTGAGGCGCTGAAGTGCTTGAGCGCATCCGGCTGGGCGGGCCCGGGCGCCGATTTTAAGATTTTGGGTCCGAATGTCACGGCCTGAAAGATCGTTCCGGGACCGACACGTGGCGCGGTTGCAACACGTGGCGTCGTTGCAACACGTGCTGTCGGTGCAACACGTGGCGATTGGGCTAAAGTGTTTTGGGCCCTCTTCCGGTGATCCCCGGCGGACCGGATGTGGTTGTACGGGCACCCGCCCGGGTCGGGCGTGGTCGGGGCACCTGCCCGGACTTTCTTGGGCCCTATCCGAGGTCAGTTGAAAATCCCAGTTTTGGAAGCGGTCTGAACGGCTGTAGCCCCGCTGCGAGAACGGTTATTGTAGGGGTGGTGCCCGACTGACCGGATGGGGTCCTACGGGCAGCAGGGGTCCGGAGGTGCCATTGGCATCCTCGCGGGTCTGCTTTGGCCCCATCGGAGGTCGGTTGAAAAACCGACCTCTGGACATGCGGCTTAAGAGTTGTAGTACTACGGGGCCCCCTATGCGCCAGAGGGCCACCGCGAAGGCGTCGACGACGACGGGGGACGCGGTCCCCGACGTGGGGTGGCGACGCCAGCGGCGGTGGTGGCCGACGGGGCGGCGACGCGGGGGTCGGGGCGAGGGGGCGGCCCCGCTGACCGGCTCGGGCCACCCGGAGAGCGTACCCGACCCGCCGCGCACGGCACGCGGGCCCCGCGGGAGGCCGGATTGGCGCGCCCGAGAGGGCGCTGGCGCGCCCGAGAGGGCGCGGCAGGCGACGGCCCACCGGGCGCCACGCGGCGGGTGCAGCGCGTTGCGCGCGGGACGGTTTCTCCCCCTCGTCTATAATGATCGCCTCGGGGGACTTGACATGCATGGAGGGAATTATCTGCATTGGTTGGTGACGGCCCGGGTCAATTCTTATTTGGGGAAATTGGGCCCGGGCGACGGTTTCCGCCCTTTTAGGACGAAGGGCGACGACGGTGAGAGGCACCGTCGTCGCCGGCAAGTAAACCGTGTCTCGATGTCTTGGCGTTTCGATCGGCCCGACTTCCCGGACCTCGAGTCCCATAGCGGGTGTCGCGCGAGCGGCTAACATGGCGGTAACTTCCCTCCTCTCGAGGTAACCCCCTAGATTGTGGTACTACATTTGGCGCTCCGGGTGAGACCCGCTGTACGCACGCCGTGCCTGTCGCGGATCGACACCTCTTTCGGTACCAAGAGTCGGAGGACCCTCGTTGGTTGTATTGCGGTGCGGTGACGAAGAACATCCTATCGATACGCGGGCCCCGCTTTCATGGCTCGCGGATCTTCCTCATCTTCCCCGCTTGACGGAGGCGCTTCCCCGTTTGAGATGCCCGGCACTAGCCGGGTGACGGACGCGCCACCGGCGGGAGACCCCGGGGCAACACCGGCCTTGGGCGCCG
>Ga0209831_1004742_pt1 | contig 10515 bp, 10 predicted proteins | sample Maine_Asex4_meta_FD_187451 | JGI IMG/M metagenome (GOLD analysis project Ga0209831, IMG submission 187451) | Marine algal microbial communities from Maine, USA - Maine_Asex4_metaG (SPAdes) (version 2) | ecosystem: Host-associated > Algae > Red algae > Unclassified | place: Maine, USA | collected...
GCGGTTCGATGGTGCTGCCGGGTTGTTGGTGTGGGCGGCCACGAACTGGCCCATCGTGCGCAAACCAGCACGCTGGGCGACACCATTGACTTCGGCTTGCTTGACCAGTTGCAGTCGGAGCGAATCGAGGTCGGTGCCGAGACCAATCACATCGAGCACCACATCACCGAGCAACTGATGGTCCGTGACAAACGGCAGTTGGTCACGGACCACGCCGATGGCTTTCTCGATGTCAACCAGCGCAGCAGCAATGGGGTCGCTTGCTGTTTCTGTTGCTGAACCGAGTGCTATCCCCATGGATGCAGTGTAGTCGAACACACGTTCTGTCACAACCTTATGTTTGATGTTGTTTTGATCCTTCTAGCTGCCCTTCGCTGGCCGTGTGGCGCATCGGCGGCCTCTCGTGAGAGGTAGGCCGAGAACGCTTTCCGACTCGTCAGAACGGCGCTGACGGTCGCTCATGCAAACTGGCATAAGTTGTTGTTGTGGATAAACCAGCAGCCAACATCGATGGATGTTTCGATGCGCACAGGCGGCTTGAGCAGGTCGCTACGACCTTGGTTCCAAGTCAGCTCGGTGAGGATTCGGCGCTTGATGGTTGGACCAGGGGACATGTACTTGCTCACCTCGTCCTGAACGCCGAGGCGATGACTCGCCGGATCGAGGCTGCACTCCAAGGCGAGCTGATCGAGCAGTACGCCGGCGGAGCTGATGGTCGCTCCGCTGCCATCGATGAGCTGTCGCACCTAGCCCTGCAGCACTTGCTTCCACGTGTCAGTGGCTCTGCGCGGAAACTGGACGCCACATTCAACTTGATCCCTATGCATGCTCGGTCGCTGCCGGTACGAACGGTCAGCGGAGCAACTCATCCAATTGCGCTGCTTCCCTTTAGGAGATGGCGCGAAGTCGAGGTGCACCTGGGGGACCTCGACGTTGGAGTTGGGCCAACGGCCTGGTCCAACGAGTTCGTGAATCTCGTATTGCGGCGACTGATCGCCAGAATGGCTGATCGAGCCGATCCGCGAGACTTGGCCGCGTGGCTAATTGGGCGTGCGAAGCCTCCAGAACTGACACCGTGGGTCTAACGACGACGATCACCGATGTGTTCTTCGACCTGGACGACACGTTGTGCGACTTCAGCGGAGCGCGAGACCAAGGCTTGGCGGCTGCCTTTGCCGTGCTGCCGGTCGCGGATCGGGCCGACGCTGTCACGATATGGAACGAGCGTGAGCCGGGTCTCTTTCGCTCATTCGCAGCCAAGCAGCTCGATCGAGAACAGTACCGGTTCGCTCGTTTCGAGATGACCCTGCCGTCTGAGCTAACCGAGGATCGGCAGGCGACGGTCGCCAGCATGAACCAGCTGTTCATGACCGAGGTCAACGATCGCGTCGCACTCATGCCCGGCGCGCTCGAGTGTCTCGCTGAGGTTCGCTCTCGTTCCATCGGCTGTCACCTGCTGACCAACGGGCCTACCGATGGTCAGCGCCGCAAGATCGCCAGGCTCGGTCTCGAGCAGCTGCTTGACTACGTCCAGATCGGCGAAGAAGTTGGTGTATTCAAACCCGACCCTCGCGCCTACGAGCTGGCGCTGGGTCGGATCGACCAATCAGCATCTTCGGTGGTGATGGTTGGAGATTCGCTCATCGATGACGTCATCGCGGCCAAGGCAGTAGGGCTGCGGGCCATCCACTTATCGCCGAGCGGTGCCCCTGGAAGTATCAGCGCGCTGGCTGACGTGCCGACCGCACTGGACGCCCTCGATCGCGAGTGAAGCTGGATCGCGAGTGAAGCTACAGCGCGAATGCTTCTTTGATGCGGGCTAACAAGGCTGCTTCGGGGTCGCTGCGGCGCACGCCGTTTTCTCGGGCGGCATCAGCGACGTGCTCGCCTATGCCGTATACCCACTGCTTGTAGTTACGAGTTTCGGCGGGTTCAGCCTTCTCGTCGAGCAGCATCGAAATCTCGCTACACGCTTGCACGGCAATGTCGGCGAGCAGCGCCGACGAGTGCGGTTCGTACTCGTCGAGCTTGTCTTTGACATCGATGGTGGTGATCGCTTCGATGATGCCCTGCGCTTCGTTCGCAGGAGCCTCGTCGGCGACCGAATTGATGAGCGCGCGAATCTCTAGATAACTGCCCAGGCGCCCACTATCTTCGGCGCGGGCGATGGCGTATCCAACCAACACCGGCAGCGAAGCAACGTCGCTCCATTCGTTGTTCGTGAAATCGAACTGGCTCGTCATGGGGGCGAGGGTAGTCGCTCGTGCTCTTCGAACGATGAGCACCCCTTTACCTGCGGCCGACTCCGACATATTCTTCGGGCAGGAGCTTGCGGCGTTCGTCTTTGAGGCCGTCTTCGAGCGATGATCGGGTTGCTCCGGCGGCTTCGATCTTGCCGTCGGCTCGTTCGTAGCCAGTCGTGCGTTGGCGCGTCGTTCGACCAAGCGGCGCAGCGAGTGCCTTGAAGTCGGCCTCGGTGAGACCTTGGCCGTGCATGGCGCCGGAGGCTCGGCTGATGGTCTCGTCCATGAGCGTGCCGCCGAGGTCGTTGGCTCCTGCTTGCAGGATCTGGTGGGCGCCTTCGATGCCGATCTTGACCCAGGAAACTTGGATGTTGTCGATCCAGCCGTGATATGCGATGCGACCAATCGCATGCATAAGCAACGTCTCGCGAAACGTCATGCCCCGACGGGCCTGGCGCTGCAGATAGATCGGCGACGCCATATGGATGAAAGGCAGCGGGATGAACTCCGTGAACCCGCCGGTGCGCTTTTGTAGCGCACGGGTTCGGACCATGTGGCGGGCCCAGGAGATTGGTTGCTCGATTGATCCACACATGATCGTGACATTGGAGTGCAGGCCGATGGAATGTGCAGCCTCGTGTACTTCGAGCCATTCGTCGGTGTTGACCTTGTCGGAGCACAGCACCGCTCGAACGCCGTCGTCGAGGATCTCGGCGGCAGTGCCGGGAAGCGACTTGAGGCCGGCGTCCTTGAGCATCTGTAAGTATTCGACCAACGGCACTTCGAGCCGCTTTGCGCCCTCGAAGACCTCGAGCGCCGTGAAGCCATGCACGTGTAGGTCAGGCACGGCCTCTTTGACCGCACGAGTGACTTCGATGTAGTAATCGCCGTCGAAACTTGGGTGAATGCCGCCTTGCAACGTGACTTCGGTCGCGCCTAGCTCGGCCGCTTCGACGCAACGTTGTTGCATCTCTTCGAGGGTGAGCAGGTATGGGTTGCCTCGCAGGTTCAGCGAGAGTGGGCCCTTTGAGAATCCGCAGAATCGGCATTTGAACGTGCATACATTGGTGTAGTTGATGTTGCGGTTGTGCACCCATGTGAGGACGTCGCCGACGGTCTCTTTGCGTAGCTCATCGGCCAGCTGGGCAACTGCTGCGACCTCGGGGCCGCGGGCCGAGAACAGCGTGACGATCTCAGCTTCGCCAACTTCTTGGCCAGCACGCACGCCCGCGAGGACCTCGCCTACGGCGCCACCGGCAGAGGCATGGCTGGGGATGAGTAACGGTGGCGAGCTCTCGGCTCCTGAGTACCAAACAGTCGACTTGTCGCCGATGATCACGACTTCGGCGCCGCCTTCGACCTTGGCAGCTTCCATCGTCTTTTCGGGGAAGATCGCACCTGGGTCGTCGCGGCCGAGTCCTTCGGCGTCGGATCGATCCATCACATGGAAACGGTTGGCGTCGTCGAGCCAGCGATCCGGATCGAGCGCGAATTCGGGGTAGATCGTGAGTCGAGGCGCGAGCACGTGGCCCCGGGCCTCGGTGAGTTTGCCAAGCCGGTCAAGATCAGGCCACGGGCGCTCAGGATTGACGTGGTCTGCAGTTACCGGTGAGACCCCGCCCCAGTCATCGATGCCGGCATCGAGGAGAACACCAAAGTCATCGGACAGATTTGGTGGGGCCTGCAGATGAATCTCGGCGGGCAAGATCAGTCGGGCGAGCGCGATGGCTTGCAGGTATTCGTCGTGGTCACACGGCGGCCACAAGTGCATTGATGTGCCGTCTTTGGGCAAGAAGTTCTGCACGATGACTTCTTGCACATGTCCATGGCGGCGGTGCGATGCCGCAATGGCATCGAGTGCGTCGATGCGGTCCTGCAGCGACTCGCCAATGCCAACCAGAATGCCGGTCGTGAACGGGATCTGCAGCTCACCAGCAAGTTCAAGTGTGTCGAGGCGGCGCTGCGGCTCTTTGTCTGGTGCACCCCGATGGGCTTTGAGGTCGGGGTTGAGCGACTCGATCATCATCCCTTGGCTGGGAGACACTTCGCGAAGTCGCGCAAGCTCGTCGCGGTATAACGCACCGGCGTTTGCGTGCGGGAGTAGTCCCGTCTCGTCTCGCACCATCTGGCACATGTCGACGAGATAGTCGATCGTGGTCTCGTACCCGTGGTCGCGTAGCCATTCCTGGGCGCTGGGGTAGCGCAGTTCGGGTCGCTCGCCGAGCGTGAATAGCGCTTCGTGGGTGCCGACCTTGGCCCCTTGGCGAGCGATCTTGAGCACCTCACGACGGCTCAGAAACGGCGATTCGAGTCGGGCTGGCGGTTGCGCAAAGGTGCAGTAGCCGCATCTGTCCTGGCACAACATGGTGAGCGGAATGAACACTTTTGGCGAGTAGGTGACTCGGGTGCCAAATCTCTCGTCACGCACCTGCCTGGCTTGCGCCAATAACTCGGTGAACGGCAGCTCCAAGAGAGCTGTCGATTCGGTAGTAGTCACGGTTACTCCTGTCGGCCGGGGCCGGGGCGAGAACGAATATGGCTCGGGCGAACGGTTTCGTCGCACGTAGGGCAAAGCAGAACCTGTTCCAGGGGAGTGGTGCAGGTGTCGTGTACAAGAAGCGTCGGTGGTTGGCCATCGGATGCCCAGCGGTCGCCCCATCCCATCAGGGCAACAAGCGCGGGCGACAGATCCATGCCTTTGGGCGTGAGCCGGTACTCGAAGCGCGGTGGCCGGTCCTGGTACTGCACTTTGTGCAGCATGTCGTGATCCACGAGTCGGCTCAGCCGGTCGGTGAGCAGGTTGCGCGCCACGCCGAGATCGTCGTGCAGCTGGCTAAAGCGGTGCACGCCACGAAAGATGTCTCGCAAAATGAGCAGCGTCCATCGATCGCCAACAAGATCGAGCGTTGCTTCGATCGAACACGATGCAGCGGCATCGTCGATGTCGCTGACTGCCGGATCATCTGGGGCGTCGGCTGGGGGAGTTTGCATTGATGTCATGAGCGAGTTGCGACTTTAAACTTAGTCGGTGCAGAAAAGCAACCTACTCCACCAACGGCTAAATATTGAATTTGTTCCTGCGGCCTTGAAAGGGCCCTAGCTTTGTGGTTATGCAAAGCGACCTCGGCCATGCGAACAACGAGCCGACGTCGACCCCAGCGGACCAGACACAACGGCTCTCGATTGTTCTGGGGATCGTTGCTGGGGCACTGGCAGCGTGGTGGTCGCTTGGATATCTGGCAGTCGAAGCCGACGTCCGCCAACTCGACCTCACCCAGCGCGCGGCGCGTTTCGCGATCTATCAGAGTGCCGAGCAAATCGCGATTGGCTATGCCCTCGGACTGGGCGCAGTCGGACTCCTTGCGCTGAGGCGATGGGCGCCGATCCTCACGTACCTTGGTTCGCTCACGCTCTCGGCGCTCGTAGGTTGGTTCTATCCAATCGTCACCCGCGAGAGTCTGGCGATGCCCGCCGTTGTGCTCGTCGGCCTGGTTGCCACGATGCAGGTGACCAAGTACTGGATCCCCCTGGCGTTCGCAGCCGCGGGTGCTCTGACGGTGGCGATCATTCCATGGTTCGAGATCGACAAACAGCTGCATTACGTCGACGACGACCTCGCCCTGGGGCCATGGCTACAGCTGGGCCTTGCGATGGTCGCACTGGTCACAGCCATCGGCATCGGGCTGTGGCGTCGGCCGGGTCATACCGCCGATGAGAGGTTGTCAGAGCTGATGAGCCAATCCGACGGAGAGTGACCGGCGTAGATTGTGGGCATGACAGGTCCCTATGACGTACTCGTGATCGGCGCTGGCGTGATGGGCGCCTCGATCTGCTTAGAGCTCGGACGCAGCGGACGTAACGTGCTGTGCGTCGACGCCGGTCCGGCCGTCGGGGCCGGATCGACCAGTTCGTCCTCGGCGATCATCCGGTTCAACTACTCGACCTACGACTCAATACTCACAGCCTGGGAATCGGGGCATCGGTGGAAGAACTTCGAGAATCACCTAGGCGTGACCGATCCCGATGGGCTCGTGCGCTACGTCCAAACCGGCTGTCTGGCGCTGGACACCCCCAACGACAACCGCTCTCAGGTGACCGCGCTGTTCCGAGAGTTCGGTATTCCGTTCGAAGAGCTGACCGGAGCACAGATCCACGACAAGATGCCGGCACTCGCGCCCGGCGACTTCTATCCGCCGCGTCCGGTCGATGATCCCCGGTTTGCCGAGGAACCAGGTAAGGAGATCGGCGGGTACTACACCGACGAAGGCGGCTTTGTCGACGACCCCATGCGGGCCGCCCAGAATTTCATGCATGCGGCGCAGCACCACGGTGTCGAAGTGCGGCTTCGCACCCAAGTCACCGAGATCCGCACGGTTGACGGCGCCGTGACCGGCGTGACCACCACCGAGGGCGAGACGATCGACGCTCCCGTCGTGATCAATGTCGCGGGCCCGGCCGCTTCGGCAATAAACGCATTGGCTGGTGTTGCCGGTGAGATGCGAGTGGCGAACCGACCGATGCGCCAAGAAGTTCATGTCCTGTCGGCACCGTCGAACTTTACGCCCGAGACCGGCTCGTTGGTCAGCGATCCGGGTGTTGGTGTGTACTTCCGCCCTGGGCTGGCTGGCACGGTTCTGATCGGTAGCAGTGAGCCAGAGTGCGACGAGCTGCAATGGGTCGACGACCACACCGACTATCTAGCGACGCCAACCCCGGAACTCTTCGAAGCACAGGTTTTGCGAGCGGCTCGACGCATGCCCGAACTACGGGTGCCGCTCGCTCCCGTGGGCCTGGCGGCGCTCTACGACACGAGCGATGACTGGGCGCCGCTCTACGACAAGACCAGTCTCGACGGCTACTTCATGGCCTGCGGCACGAGCGGCAACCAGTTCAAGAACGCACCGATGGTCGGCACGTTTCTCACGGCGCTGGTCGATGCGAGCGATCAAGGGCACGATCATGACCGTGACCCGGTTCGGGTCACAGGTGACCTCACCGGTCGCCAGATCAATCTAGGTGCATTCTCGCGTCTCCGCGAGAAGACCAACACCACGAACTCGGTTCTCGGCTGACCCCGACCGGTCCGGCCGAGAGCGGTAGCTAGACGAGGTCCTGAGACGCGACGAGGGTGTGCGTCGCACCGTCTTGGGTGACTTCGCTCTTCCACAGATCGATCGTGTCGACCGCAAACGTGGCCGACAAGGGCGCCCCCAAAATTGAGACCAGCGAGGGATTGCGCAGCGGCCGTCCTCTGAGCCGGGCAAGCGTGAGATGGCCGTGGAACTCGCGCGAGGTGTGCTCGCCGATTCCGTCGAACGTAGCGTCGACGGCGGCTGCTACTGGATCCAGCCCGGCTGCTGGCAACATCACGATTCGACTGCCGAGCAACCCGACTTCGGGACCGAGCGTGACTTGAGCAGCAGGGGCTTGCAGCTCCGACAGCGCGTTCAGAGCCTCGTGACGCGGGCAGTCACCCAGGAACCGCAGGGTCACGTGCCATTGTGCTCGTTTGGTGAACTTGACGCCTCGCAGCGCCCTCGTTGGCAGGTCAGATATCAGATCAATGACTTCTGCCGGAGGCGTCACCGAGAGAAACATCCGCTCAATCGTCATGGCCGGCCGCTGGAACCACGCCGTGACCCAGACCGGCGCCCACCACCGCCGGTGCCACTACCGCCGGTGCGAGCACCGCCGCCAGAGCCGCGACCGCCTGACCTGCGACCAGAACCTTGGGATGCACCGTGTCGCGAGCCGGAACCCTGTTTACTAGAACCCTGTTTACCGGAGCCGGGCTTGGACGCCTGTTTGCCGGGACCCGACTTGCCCGAGCCCGATTTGCGGGAATCGTTCTTGGATCCTGCGCTGCTGTTGTTGTTGTGACGCTGGTTCTTGTGACGGCCGCCACGACGTTTACCCGACTTGGGGCCCTGGCCGCCCTTGCGGTTTGCGCCTTGGCGATCCTGCACTGGTTCGCGCGCTGGCGCCCGCTCGGGCTTCGGTTCGCCCGATGCGACCGCGCGCAGGATCTCGATATCAGGGTCGGTGATGGGTTCTTCGAGGTTGATCTTGCGCATGACCTTGCGAGCATCTTTGGTCTGCTCTGGCGTGAGCAGCGATACAACGACGCCTCCAGCTCCAGCGCGAGCGGTGCGGCCCGAGCGGTGCACGTAGGCCTTGTGATCTTCGGGTGGGTCGTAGTGCACGACCAGCGTGACGCCATCGACGTGAATACCGCGAGCGGCGACATCGGTTGCGATCAGGGCTTGGGCCCGAGACGTCGTGAAGTCATCGAGCGCTCGCGTCCGCTGATTCTGGCTCCGCCCGCCGTGGATGGCGACTGCGTCGACTCCGAGTTTGCCGAGCTGCTTGGCCAAGCGGTCGCAGCCGTGACGGGTCCGACAAAAGACGATGGCTGGCCATTCCGCGGTCACGGCCGCAGCCGTGACATGGGTGCGATCGGCCTTGTCGAGCTTCCAAAAAAGGTGGTCCGCCAGGGTGATATCGGGCGTTGATTCGCCCACTTCATGACGCACTGGATTGTGCTGGTAGTCACGAGTCAACTTGGCGACGTCGCCGTCGAGGGTGGCCGAGAACAACACGGTCTGGCGATCGTTGCGGGTCTGGTCCATGATGCGACGAACAGCAGGCATGAAGCCCATATCGGCCATGCGGTCTGCTTCGTCGAGAACGACACGTTCGACGTCGCCCAGATCGACGTCGCCGCGTTCGATGAGGTCTTCGAGGCGCCCGGGGCATGCGACCAATACATCGACGCCCTGCTGGAGGCTGCGAATCTGGCGGCCATAACCAACGCCGCCATAGACGACATCGACCCTGACTGGCTTGGAAAACGATGACAGCTCGTTCTTGATCTGGTCGGCGAGCTCGCGAGTCGGCGCCAAGATGAGAGCGGTCGGGCAGTGAGGCCGGGCTTTGGGAAGATCGACAACGATGGGGATACCGAACGCAAGTGTCTTGCCGGAGCCGGTTGGTGCGCGGCCGAGCACGTCGCGCCCATCGAGCGCGTCGACGAGCGTGGCGGCCTGGATATCAAATGGGGCGGTGATGTCGCGACGCTCGAGCGCTTCGCAGATGGATTGGGGGACGCCGAGATCGGCGAAACTTGGTGACGTGGTGGGCATAGGAGAGCTCCTGACGGTTGCGCTCGGGCTGCCGTCGTGGTTCGGGTTTCTGGGTTGCGTCGCCCGGGTCGAGCGGCCGCATGTCATCGTGAGGCTCACGATGAGAAAGCGAAACCGTTGCTTCTCTGCGAACCCACCAGGCGAAAATCACCTAGCGTGCCCTTTACCGTAGGGCGGGTAGCTCCAGACCCAACCCTCGGGTGACCGGTGTCATAGGCCAAGTGTGGTCAGCCGGCAGGTCAGCTGGGGGCGTCGTCGTTTCCTGAGTCTGTGTCGAGTGCGGTTGCATCGCTCGGGACGTCGACGGCGTACATGCGCAGTATTTCGATCGGCACGATCTCGGTCGCCCGTTCGTGCGTGCTGGCCAGCACGACCGCAGCGGCTGCTCCGTCGAGGTGGGCTCGCAGCCAGTTTGCAGCGGTGACGCACCAGCGGTCACCGGGATTCAGGCCGGGGAACCCGAACTGCGGCGCTGGCGTACCCAAGTTGTTTCCGATGTTGGCTTGGTGCTCGAGAAACTCTCGACTCACCACTGCGCAGATCGTGTGGCTACCAACATCGCTTGGATCGGTATTGCAACAGCCGTCGCGGTACCAGCCCGTCATTGGCTCGGTACCGCAGGATTCGAGGGGTTCGCCGAGCACGTTGCGAGCAGTTGGAGTGGACATGAGCAGAGTCTAGATGAGGGCTGGGCATCGGCCGGGAAGCTCGCCGGACGATTCACGATTGCGTTGGGTGGTTACCGAGGGTCAGCTCGGCGGATGGTGCCGAGCGTCATGGCTCCGAGGCCGACTGCCACGAATGCGATCGTGGCAAGCGGACGAGTTTGGCTCGCACCGGTGACTGCAAGCGGAGGTCGGGTTCGTGCCGACGCAACCGATCCGGCTGGCACCGAGGTCGAGACCGGGACGATCGGAGGTGCTGGCGGGCCTTGACCATCGAATGGTTCTGACTGAGCGATAATTCCTCGAAACAACACGGTCTCGGGCGTAGCCGTCGGTAACACCGCGGTAGGTGGCACCGCGGTAGGTGGCACCGCGGTAGGTGGCACCGCGGTAGGTGGCACCGCGGTAGGTGGCACCGCGGTAGGTGGCACCGCGGTAGGTGGCACCGCGGTAGGTGGCACCGCG
>Ga0209831_1004745_pt1 | contig 10513 bp, 8 predicted proteins | sample Maine_Asex4_meta_FD_187451 | JGI IMG/M metagenome (GOLD analysis project Ga0209831, IMG submission 187451) | Marine algal microbial communities from Maine, USA - Maine_Asex4_metaG (SPAdes) (version 2) | ecosystem: Host-associated > Algae > Red algae > Unclassified | place: Maine, USA | collected...
TACGGAAGGAGATAAATTACTAGGCTCTAAAATAGGTAGACCATCAGTACCATCTGCACCTTGTGCTCCAGTTGCTCCAGTAGGACCTTCTGGACCTGTCGCTCCTGTCGCTCCTGTCGCTCCTGTGAGCCCGTCTAGTCCCTGAACACCTGCTAGTCCATCTTGACAAATGGTGTGCTTAGCATATAAACAAAATGGTACTAAATTAAATCTTTGATACCCAATAGATTGAATGCCCTTGCCATTTTGAAGATCATAATCAATACCAATAAATGGAATTCCATCTAACCAAGGGACATCTGCAGCACTTCCAGAAGTTATAGAACCTCTACCAATGACAACCTCGAAAGTTCCTTTATCATTGGTAAGTATTTCATGTGTTTCTGACATGTAAACGTTACTTCCAGAATTGCTTTCTGCGATAGAAACATAAATGGTTACATTTCTATTGGCTATGGCATTTCCATCTGCATCTACTAACCAGCCTTGATAATTAAAATCGTCTGTACTTTGTGCGAAAGCAAACATTCCGCAGAAAGCAAATATTATAACTAATAAATTTTTCATTTTTTTTGTTTTAAAGGTCAATCCAAGTTCCATTTAAATTATACCTGAGATGAGGTTTCCCATCTGTGGTATTTGTTCCGTCATCCACATAAAACTTTCCAGATGAGGGAGGTGAATCTGTCATAATCATAAGATCGAATCCATTGACGCCATCTTTTCCATTTTGTCCCGTTGCTCCTGTTGCTCCAATTGGACCAACAGGACCAGTTGCAGCAGTTGAACCCGTAGCCCCAGTAGCACCATTAACACCATTTACTCCTCTCGTACCAATTCCACCTAATGAATTAGCTACCAATGCATAAGGAACTGCAGTCATCTTTTTTGAACCAATATAATTGAACTGCCCCGCCGTGTTTAAATACACATCAATAAAATAGTCTTGGCCATTACCATCGTTCACGTCATAAATGAAGTCACCAAAATCTGATTGATTGATAGAGCCTACTTCAACACTAAAAAATCCAGACTTATTGAATGGTACAGTGTGGTTTTCAGAAAATAATTCTGTTCCCTGTGGTGAACCTTTCGATATTCTTATTTGGATTAATGTTGATTGAAAATTTGTAACTACAGCAAAATCTTGAACGATAAAACCACTGTAGGTAAATGTTGTTGGCATTTGGGTTGCTACGTCGCATTCTTGCCCAAAAATTAAACTTGAATACAAGAATGATAATATATAGATTAATTTTTTCATTGATTTAGTTTTAAAGATCTATCCAATTTGTTCCATCGAAATACCTGAATCCTATGGCATTGTCTGCTCTATTTGATCCGTTATCAATATAAAATTGACCATTTAGTGGATTCATTGGTATTTCATTAGTAGGTGATAAGGTATCTGCTCCTGATTGACCATCTAGTCCGGCTTGTCCAGTAACTCCTGTTGAACCGATGGGCCCAATAGGCCCGGTCGCTCCAGTCGCTCCGGTTGGTCCATCTAGCCCATTAATTCCATTAGGACCAGGATTCCCAGGACATGGATTGTCACAACCAACTTTTAGTGCAAATAATGCGTAAGGCACAGATAACAATTCTCTTGTTGAAAATGTCGCAAAGGAATTATTAGAATTTTGCCTTACAGACAATTGAACATAATTCGGAACACTCCAATCAATATCGGAAAACGGGATTAGACTTGGAGTTCCACTCCCTATTTCAATGTCTATCTCGCCATTGTTACCTGTTGTTACATTGTGTAACTCATCATATACAATAGCGCCGGTAGCACTTCCAGATATAATTTCTACCATCAATTCTATGGAAGAATTATTTATAATACTTCCACCATCGGTTGATAGTATCGATTGATAAGCGATTGTTTCTGTCTGCGCATGAACAACTCCTGTACATATACACAGAAATATAATTAACCAATTTTTCATTTGTTGATTTTTAATAGTTCTTAATGTTTGATGTAAATGACCTTTTCCGCATATCGCTCCTCACCCAAATGCATTTGAATAAGATATGTTCCTGTTGATAGGCCATCAAGATTTATAATGGCACTTGAAGTTTTCGTTCGTATCTGTTTGCCTAAAAGATCTGTAAGAATAATTCGATCAATTGTCCGATCGAAATTTAAATTTCCACTTGTTGGATTTGGATAAATTTTAATTTCCTCTTCGCCCTCTAAATATGGATTACTCAACACAGGTGGAAATTCATCTACTAGAATTGTAAGCGTTGTATTTGTTACAATGGCTGGATTAAAATCAAAATAAATATGCGCCGTATTTGTGATTTCAGTGTCTACTGAAAGCCCTGGAAATGTAGATATAGAATAAATAACATGTCCATTTGATCCTTCAGGATTTGAAAGACTATCAGGTAAAATGATATCATCAAATTTAAAATTCACAATGTTAGGATTGTTATTGTTGAAAACTACTCGCAGGTCATTTGGATGACTAGTCTCAATCAGTTTAAATGTGGAAACATCTAAATTAGGATCAAGTGTATCTCTGACAACAACATCTTCCGCATAATCATTACCAGTATTTTGGAACCGTATGTGGTAAAGTAATGGCCCATTATCTAATAAGGCTAAGTTATCATCTCTACTAGGACTGACCGCCTTATCATTCGGATCATAGGAACATCGCAATTCTTGTTCTAATATATGCACATTAGTGTAAGCCGGATTTACAATGGAAGCCGTGATAAAATATATTTCCCCAAGCTGGTCTGCACTGTTTATACCTGGAACCGGAAGATCAAAACAGAATGTTTGACTTTCAAATGGATCCAGATTAAAAAGCCATCCGATATTGTTGTCATCAACAATAAAATCAGCAGGTCCGTAATTGAGAAATATTTCTTCAATTCGGTCATCTACGTTTACCCAAACTGTATCCTGCTCAGGGTAAGTTCCTTCATTTATTACCGTCAAGGTATGCTTGACTATGTCATTACATCTGAAGTTTTCTGAACTTAAATAAGGAACAACACTAGAATAAAATTCCAGTGGAGCAAAACCCATTTCGATAGATTCATTTGGATTAGTATCGCTCAAAGAAATTGTAAATAGAGAATCTGTAGTTATATACCAGCCATCAGAACCAATTCTATTATAACCTAGATTGTAGGTTCCTTCTGCCGCGAAGAAAACTATTCCTTGTTCATCTAAAACCTTGAATGTTTCATTTTCAAAGTCTACCGCACCAAATTCATAATACTTTTCATCATCATTTTTAGACCCATTTTCGTCTTCATCTAAATAAAATTTTACTTCAATGTAAGTCTCAGGGTAAAAATCATCTTGGCCAGGAAACAAGCCATTGCACACCATCAATCGATTTGCAAGATCTAAGTTGTTTAGTGGTTCTCCAATGTTCGAGTGGAGTGAATGATCATTTTCTACATTTGTTCCCCCATAAGGTGATATGCTAGAAAATTTCAAAGTTGCTTGACCATGAACTGCGTAAGCTAGCAATACCATGGTGAAGAATAAAGCTATTCTTTTCATAAGTTTAAAAGTTGGTTTCACTATATAAACCTTGCAAAAAGCATAAACGTGACAGCAATCAGTGTTAAAAGTGATTTTTTTTCTTCTAGAATACAGTTTTCTAGTCCATGAGCTTATGCTCAATGGCTTTCGCTACCAGTCCAGCCGTATTCCTGGCATTTACTTTTGCAAGCAGACTTGATCGATGGGACTCGACGGTCTTTAGGGAGATAAAAAGCTTTTCTCCGATCTCTTGAGTGGTAAATTCTTGAACAATCAATTTTAAAACCTCTTTTTCTCGTCTAGTGATTTTAGGAATAAAACCTTTGGAAGGAGTTCCTCCCTTGCGCTCATTCATTAAACCTCGCATGATTGTTTGAGTGACATCCTTGCTGAAAAAGGTATTTCCTTCGGAAACTGTAGTTATTGCTTGCATCAATTCTTCACGACCAGTGTTCTTTAAGATATAACCTTTGGCTCCGTTCTTTAGGATTTCCGTTACATAGCTTTCTTGATTGAACATCGAAATGGCTAATATTTTCATTTCAGGAAAAGCAGCTATAACTTCTTTGCACACTTCAATTCCATTTTTTTCGGGAAGATTAACATCTAAAAGGATGATATCGATATCGTTCTCTTTTAAATAGGGAAGGATAGAAGCTCCATCGTAACACTTGCCTACTACCTGAATACCATCTTGCTCATTTAATATAGATTCAATGCCGTCGGCAAACATTGAATGATCATCAGCAATTAAAATTCGTGTATCCATTATTTACAAAGCTATCTGTAACAGAGGCATGAAGTATAGGGGTAAACCCTCATTTTCAAAAATGGGTGTTTTCTTCGAGTTCTAAGGCCCATTACCTATATATATTTGTTTAATAAGTTTAAAGAAACACAATATCCCTTTGACATATTTTCACATTCTGAGAATAAATCTCAGTTTTTGGTTAGTTTTTAATTCACAAGTTGGTTAGATAGGAGATGTGACGTAACAACAGATGGCTATTAAAAAACATATTGTAACAACCCATTATTTCCATGATTTTGACAGCTCTTGTTACTTCCATCTCTATCTTTTACCACATACAACAACGACAATATAATCACTTATATATTTAGGATTGACTATTGTAAATGGAAAGAAAGTGCCCTCATAAAGATGAGGGCTTTTTTTATGTCCCCACTCAAGCTATCTTTAAGCTCCATATATAGCATGAAAATTTCTCACACACTCTTATTACTCCTTTTCTTTACCCTTTCGGCAAATGTATTTTTTGCACAGGCCAATATTGATCAACTAAATGAACAATTAACCAAAGCCAGAGAAGCTAAAGACTTTGAGGCATTGGCCAATGTATACATGGCAATTGCAGATTATGAGAAAGAAAGATATAGCAACCACGAAAAAGCTTTTGACTACTACACTAGAGCGCAAGAATATTTCAAGTTGGTTCAGGACAGCGTTAAATACTATTCTGTTAAACAAAAGATAGCGAATCACTTCAGGTTGAATGGCCAATTTGCGGAAGCGCTCAATAATTACAAGGAATCAATAAAGTTTTTAAAATCTTCAAAAGATTATGACCAGTTAGCCAATTGCTATCTAGATATTGCGATTCTTCATTCAAAAAATGAAGACTTTGATAAACAGATAAAATATTTGGATTCAATTCTTATGCTGAAGAATAAAGAACCAGATACACTCTTTAATATTAAATTCAATTTTGAAAAAATTAAATACTTTGAAACAGTTCTAGATCAAGACAGTGCAAAAACCCTTTGTCGAAGAACTTATGAGCTTAGTGAGAAGATCGACGATGACTTTAATAAAGGTAAGTCCTTATTTATTCTGGGTAAGTATGAGTTTAAAGCAGGAAAAAGAAAAGAAGCATTGGTTCTGTTTAAAAAGGCAGAAGAGTTTTTAAAAAATAGATCATTAGACCCAATCAAATTAGAATTATACAACCAACTCGCGCTAGTTTATGAAGGGCAAAAGAAGTATAGCGATGCCAACTATTACATTAAAAGATACAGTGAATTAAATGACAGCTTATTAAATCGAGATCGTACAGAGGCGATAAATAATCTCTCCTTTAAATATGAGGCAAGAGAAAAAAACAATGCAATAAAACTTCTTGAAAAGGAAAATGAACTCGTTCAAAATGTAAATAACCAGCAGCGACGAGCACTTTATGTTCTTGGAGCTGGGTTAGCGTTATTAGCATTGGCCATTTATTTTATAATTCAATTCTATCGTACTAAGATTCAAGCAGATACAATTATTAGCAAACAAAGAGATCGATTAGATAAACAGAAAATTAAGGATCTCGAAAATGAGGTGAAAATAAGTTCGATGCAATCGGTGATTGAAGGTCAGGAGCTAGAAAGAGAGAGAATTGCAAAAGATCTTCATGACAGTCTTGGTGGTTTACTAAGTGCTGTGAAATTACAATTTGAAAAAGTTCGTACAAATGAAGATTATAATAATGGCGAGTTTGATAATGCACAGAATTTACTAGATACAGCTGTAGATGAGGTTAGGTCAATCTCAAGAAATTTGCAGCCAGGTTCTTTAAAGAACATGGGCTTAGTTGCAGCTATAAATGATTTGGTCAATCGATATGTCGGTGATACTTATCCTGACATTGATTTTCAACATTACAATATCTCTAGAGATATGGATAATATGCTTGCAACCTCGATTTATCGAATCATTCAGGAACTCCTGAATAATGCCATTAAATATGCCAAAGCCTCAGAGATTATAATGCAGCTGAATAAAGAAGATGATGAAGTAGTTATAAGTTTTGAAGACGACGGTGTAGGGTTTAACACCAAATCATTTGAAAAAGGAATGGGCTTAGAGAACGTTCAATCTAGAGTAAAATATTTAAAAGGAGATCTTCAGATCGACAGCCAAGAAAATGTGGGAACCTCTTATCTCATAAGAGTAAAGATATAGTCCTATCTTGTTCCTTTCCATAAGACCATTAGACAGGAATTGAATCAATGATTGACAATAGTAAAATAAAAGCAGCCTTAGAATTGCTTGCCTTGCCTTCACCGACCACCGCCATAGATGACCCTATACTTGATAAGGCTGGAGTGGAATTGATTTTTAAACGAGATGACTTGATCCATGTAGAGGTATCAGGAAACAAATGGAGAAAATTAGCGCTTCAACTAGAACAGGCCATTTCTGAAAACAAGGACACCATTTTGACCTATGGTGGCGCATTCTCAAATCACATCTATGCCACAGCTGCGGCATGTAATTTACTTGGCTTAAAATCAATTGGGATAATAAGAGGTCGATATGTCGATTTAAAAAATCCGACACTTGCCTTTGCTCAATCGAAGTCTATGCAACTTATCTGCAAGGATAAAGGAAAATATGCACTAGAGAAAAAAACTTCATTTTCAGAAAAATTCCCAGAGGCATTTTCTATTCCTGAAGGTGGTAATAATGCACTAGGTAGAGCGGGTATAAAAGTATTAGCAGAGGAATTGATTGGTCAATTTCCAGATGAAAAAATAAAGCTATTTGTATCCATTGGTACCGGCTGTACTTTCGCTGGCTTGGTCCAATATTTATCGCCCAATTTTGAAGTTATAGGAATTAATGTGTTGAAAAATAAAGGGATAAATGAAGAGGTAAAGGAATGGATCGATAACCCCGAAGTGAAGTATGAAATCATTCATGATTATCACTTTGGTGGTTATGCAAAAACCAATAAAACGCTCATTGACTTTGCCAATAAATTTATACTAAAACATAAAATACCTTTAGATCCAATCTACACGAGTAAAATGTGTTATGCCATTTTTGACATGATCGATAAGAATCAAATAGAAAATGGCACAAAAGTCGTTGCTTTACACACCGGCGGTTTACAAGGAGTAGAAGGATACAATAATTTGCGTAAGCATAAAATAGTATCCCTGACTAAATGGACTTAGTTAAACTTTGGATTATTTTAAATTCAGATAGAAAGACTTTAGCGACTACGCGGAATACGGTATATAACGGGATGGCAAGAACCATTCCTAGCACTCCACCCATCTGTGCTCCGACCAGAACCACCAAAAATATTTCTAGCGGATGTGCCTTGACACTCTTTCCAAATATGAAAGGTTGAATTAAAAAATTATCAACTACCTGCATTAAAGCAAATACAAAGACCACTTGCCCTAGGACAGGTAATAATTCATTATAAAACGACAAGTCCAAGTTAGAGGTGAAGGTAATCATGACTGCAAAAGTTGCTCCCAATAATGGCCCGATATAGGGAATAACATTCATCAGCGCTGCAAAGAAACCTATGAGCAATGCATTGGGAATATGCATGATTGATAATATCACACTTACAAAAGTTGTTATCACCGTAATTTGTGTTGCTACTCCTATAAAGTAGCGTATTAATAGCTTTGAAGATTCATCAATGGCATGTTCTGTTTCAAGCACATGTTTATCAGGAATAAATTTTGTCAAGGCCTCTGAGAATAAACCTTGCTCGCGCAAGAAGAAAAATCCGATAAAGAGGATAGAGAAAATAGTTATTAAAAAATTCCCTAGAAACCCAACGATGCCAGCAAGGAAGTTTTGAATCCTTTGGGGATTTATAAATGAAAGTATATTATCTCTTGCATGATCAAAAAATGACTTGTTAGAATCATCATTGATTTCTTTTTCCACAGCTTTTTTCTGAATATCATTTACATTTACTACAATTGTAATTCCTGATAACAAAGAGTCATTTCTTAGAATTGAATCTAGATACATCACTTCCGCTTCCGCAAATGGTTTTTTAGTATTTTCCGTATATGATTCTTCTGTTATTGGTTCAACCTTCTTCATAAGCCCTCTTTCTTCCAACATGTTTTGCCAGTCTTGAATAGGCTCTTCTATAGCCTTGATGGCCTGTGCATAGTCAATGTTGGAGATATTTCTTGCCTGTTGAAGAAGCGGTGGAATAAAGATCCAAAGAAGGAACATTCCGATGACCACAAAGATTCCTAAGGTCAGACCGGCGGATAGGTTTTTACCTAAAAATCGCCTAAAGAAACCAAAGATCGGAGCTCCAACCATTGATACCGACCAAGCTAGTATGATGTAGATAACGAGGTTACTAAAATAATATAGAATGGCTAAGACCAATAATGCGGTGATAGCATAGACGATATATCGGGTTTTAAATACCATAACTAATCGTAAATTTAGTCAAGGAAATCGATATTTCTTTTTAAACCTTCGTATTTGGTCCTTTTAATCGGCGAACCTTCAAAAATTTCATTAAAAGCTTCTAGGCTTAGTTCTTCCCAGTCTCTTTTGTTCATTTTCTTTAATTGGTCCGAAGGATTAAATTCTGGCTCTGAATGCCTTTTGGCAAATTTATTCCAAGGACATACTTCTTGACAGATATCACAACCAAAAATCCAATCATCCATTTTCCCTTTAAAGGTTTCAGGAATCTGCTCTTTCAATTCTATGGTTGCGTAAGAAATACATTTGGAAGCATCCAATTGATAGCCTTTGTCACTAATGGCATCTGTGGGACAAGCTTCGATACATTTAGTACATGTGCCGCAATAATCTTTTATAGACTGGTCGTAAGACAGTTCTAAGTCAAGGATAATTTCTGCAAGGAAAAAATAGGAACCCATTTTGGGATGAATCAACAAAGTATTTTTACCCATCCATCCTAGTCCAGCTCGCTTAGCAAGATCTCTTTCCATGACTGGTGCTGAATCAACAAAACATCTGCCAGCAACTGCACCGAATTTCTCTTGAATCAATTGCAGGAGCATTTTCAATTTTTTCTTGACCACTTTATGATAGTCCCTTCCGAAAGCATATTGTGAGATCTTGTGATCCTCTTTATTAATATTAGTGTCAGAGTTATGGTAGTTGTAAGCCAAACTTATGACCGATTTGGCATCGGGGACAAGCTTCGATGGATCTGTTCTTAGGTCAAAATGGTTGGCCATGTATTTCATCTGACCGTGTTGTCCTTTATTCAACCAAGCTTCTAATTCAAGCGCTTCTTTTTCTAGGAATTCAGCTTTGGTAAAACCGCAACTTGAGAAGCCTAAATTGTGAGCAGATTGCTTGATGAAAAAACTGCGCTCTTTTGTAGAAATTTGATTTTTCATTGGAAATTAAAGCTAAATCAAAATGCCGAAATGCAAGGGATTAAGGCGCTTATAAATTGTGGAAATAAATATATGAAATAAGCTTGTTCAGTAAGCTTATTTAGGCTAGTTTTGCAATCCCTTAGAAAGTTAAGGGGAAAGAAAAATTTTGACATGACGGAAGGTAATTGCGTAAAAGAATCGAGATAAAGATTCCTTTTAATAATAAGAGTAGGATTAGACTAAAATATAGATTTAAGAGATTTACTATGGAGAGTTTGATCCTGGCTCAGGATGAACGCTAGCGGGAGGCTTAATACATGCAAGTCGAACGGTAAGGTCTCTGCTTGCAGAGATACACGAGTGGCGCACGGGTGAGTAACGCGTACACTACCTACCTTAGAGAAGGGCATAGCCCCGGGAAACTGGGATTAATACCCTATAGTATTGCTGATTAATATTAGTAATTAAAGGCTTCGGCTGCTCTAAGATGGGTGTGCGTCTCATTAGCTAGTTGGTAAGGTAACGGCTTACCAAGGCGACGATGGGTAGGGGGCGTGAGAGCGTGGACCCCCACACGGGTACTGAGACACGGACCCGACTCCTACGGGAGGCAGCAGTAAGGAATATTGGACAATGGAGGCAACTCTGATCCAGCCATCCTGCGTGTAGGAAGACTGCCCTATGGGTTGTAAACTACTTTTATATGGGAAGAACTACATTCATTTATGAGTGTTTGACGGTACCATAAGAATAAGCACCGGCTAACTCCGTGCCAGCAGCCGCGGTAATACGGAGGGTGCAAGCGTTATCCGGAATTACTGGGTTTAAAGGGTGCGTAGGCGGCCGCATAAGTCAGAG
>Ga0209831_1004747_pt1 | contig 10510 bp, 9 predicted proteins | sample Maine_Asex4_meta_FD_187451 | JGI IMG/M metagenome (GOLD analysis project Ga0209831, IMG submission 187451) | Marine algal microbial communities from Maine, USA - Maine_Asex4_metaG (SPAdes) (version 2) | ecosystem: Host-associated > Algae > Red algae > Unclassified | place: Maine, USA | collected...
GTTATGGCGTAATGTTCCTAATGTCTTACTCAAAACACCCTCTGGATAAAAATAGAGGGCCATCAGGTAATCTGCTTTTCAGCTTATCTTAAATTCAGATAATTAGCGAAACATGATAGGAGTTAGTCATTGAGAGAGTGAGGCAGCAAGATGGAAGATTTAGATCCGGTTGAATTGGAAGAAAAGCAGCGTATGCGTTTATTGACAGCCTTTCATAGTATTCTGACATATGATGATCGTGAAAAGGTTATTCACTTTTGTAAAGAAACTCTGGCTGCTGGGCCTCAGCTCTTTAGAAACAAAGACTGATGAATTGGGCGTCTCCCTTCGCTGGCGCTTCGGGTCAGGCTGTTGTGAACCAAGCCCGCAAGCGGTCTTGGCCATGCGGCGGCCATCCTTGACGCATGCCGCTATCGCGGCTGTTACTTCAGGCGTTCGGCTATCGCGCGAACTATTCCGCATCCCGTCACACGCTTGCCCAGTGACTTTCTGCGAAAGACACAAGGCCGATCACGCACCGCTCATCCCGACTCTTAGCCGGGGCTGAGTCGGCCCGCGCTCTAAGCGGCGACGGGGCTGCGGGCCTGCGCAACCTTTGAGCTTCGCCGCAGGGGCGAGCCAAGGGCCGCTTGGCGCCTGCCTACGCTCGCGCTTCCCACAGGCTACCGCCAGAGGGGTCGCTCGCTTATGTCGTAAAATCTTCAAATAGGGGTCATGAGTTGAAAGGTTTAAAACGCACGAAGAAGGACGCTGGTAATGTTTGGGATTTGCTGGTTAATTCGCTCTATTTCGGGCGTGCAAAAAAAAGGAATTCCATCCTCTTAGCAGACATTAGATACTACGTGTCAGGAATGCCGAAGAGGATAAGCGGCGCGCCTTTTTGAGTGTCCCAATGACCTTCCATGGCCGCAATTTTTGCAGGTTGATGCTTCAGAGTATTTAAACCGTGTTGGTCACCTGCGATAAGTTGGAGGGGCGCAACGATAGCGGCCATCCACATCGCCATAGAAAACATAATCCGCGCCGCCGGGTCGGCTTTATTTTTTAATAGGTGATACGCGCCGACGGCCCCAACGACGAAAGCTGTGGTCAAATATGCGGCTAAAACCATATGAACAAGACGATAGGTAAATGATGGATTGAATACGATGGCCGACCAGTTCTCAGGGATAAACTGCCCGGCAGCGTTCATGCCAAACCCTTGCGGTGTTTGCATCCAGCTATTGACGGATAAAATCCAGAACGCTGAGAAACAGGTGCCGAAAGCCACCATCAATGTTGCAAAGAAATGAAGCTTTTTGCCGACCTTGTTCAAACCGAAGAGCATAATTCCGAGAAATCCGGCTTCGAGGAAGAAGGCCGACATCACCTCATAGGCCATTAGCGGCCCAATTACAGGTCCGGCTTTGTCAGAAAAGACACTCCAATTTGTCCCGAATTGATAGGACATGACAATGCCCGAAACGACACCCATGGCGAAGGCTATGGCAAATATTTTGATCCAATATTTAAACAGGCGGAGATAGACATCTTTCCCTGTTTTCAGCCAAAGGCCTTCTAAAACGGCAAGATAGCTGGCGAGCCCTATTGAAAAGGCCGGGAAAATAATATGGAAAGACATTGTGAACGCAAATTGAGCGCGCGCCAGTTCAAGAGCTGTGATGTCCATTTCGTCCTTGCCTCCTATTTAATCCTAGAACTGATTGTATAATTCAACAAGTAGGTCTTAGGCCGCAGGCTTATTAGGGTCTTTTTTCGGCTTGGCTTGCCTGACCCTGCGTCCGGGGGTTGGAAAATGGAAGCTCTCCCTTGATCCGCCGATAGGCGACATATCAGAGAGACCATCGCGCAAGCTAAGAAATAATTCGCGTCCAACCCTTGCGTCCTTCGTATCGCCGTCTTCCTTGATAGTTGCCAGAAAATGAAGTGACCACATGCCGAGCAGCGCGGCGATGATGAAATAGAAATCCCAATGGGTCAGTTCAAAAGCCGTTTTGCTGACAGACCGTGTTGGGGATGTCCAATCGAAGGTGACGCCGACTTTGTAGTTTGCCAGAATATCAGCAAAGGCTCCGCCGATTATCGGCGAAATACCTGCCGCCAAAGATGCGGCAACGGCTGCGACAGCCAAATAGCTACTGGCCTGATGTTCTTTAGCCAGTTTCATACTGATATTACCTGTCGCTAAACTTACCCCGCCGGTGGCAACGCCCGTCAGGATATGAATGATGACGAGCAACGCTATCGTAAAGCTATGTGGCCCCTGTATCGTCGTGAATGTCCAAGCGAATATACACATTAGGAATAAAGGTGCAGACACGCCGAGGACGGTCTTAAAACTAAATCGATCTGCAATTTGACCCCATGCTGATAGAACGGCGATATTTGCGAGGCTACTTAATGTGGCCAAGACCATGACAAGGGTGAGCGATATATCTAATCGCGTCAGCATGTGGACAGTAAAGAATGGCGTCGCCAGACCGACTGCAAAATTCCAAATAAATAGAAACGTAATCAGCGAGCGATAGTTTTTGTCCTTGAGCGGCAAAAGCAAGGATGCCTTCGTGACTTTAGTCTCAGGCGTCACATTCATTTTTGGCTCCGGGATTTTGAGCAGCATTAAATTAGCTGCAACACCGAATAAAAACGCGACGAATATAAGAAGCGCAAATCCGTATATCTTGGGCAATGACGTAAGTTTTGGCCAGAAGTCCATCATGAGGCCACCTGCCAACGCGGCCATAGTTCCAAACAGTGTCATCCAAACCAGACGCTTTGCGTTGAACAATCCGCGGCCCTTTACAGGAACAAAGTCGCGCATCCAGCTGTTCCAGGCGCAGGTATTTACAGCTCCGGCGGCATACCGAATTGAAAAAGCTATTAGCAAAAGTATCAAACCGAGATGCGGGGGCGTAACAAAAGCGGCCAAAACGGCAATGAGCAGTGCAGGCCGAGAAATTAAACCCGCAAACACAGCAATAGACCGTCTATTTTGCACCTTATCGACCATGAAAACGGTAGGGAGTTGCAGAAGGTTAGACAGGGCCGGTATGGCGGCCAGTAAGCCAATAACAAAGTTGGAAGCTCCTAATTGGAGCGCGTAAGCCGTTAAAAATGCGCCAACGGCCAAGCTTTCCATGATTTGAACAGACACGCCGTTACGAACCTGCCATTTTAAACCACTTGCTTGGCTTGTTTCATTGATAGGCCCTCTTGGAAACCAGAGGTCTAAGCGGTTTAAAAGGTTCATTTAATACTACTATTTTGGAATATAATTTTTGAGGTATTTAGTTATAGTAATTCCAAAAAAGGGAAAGCGATATGGTGGATTCTGTTGAGGCCGTCGATGTGTTGAGGCCGGAGACACCGGGCAAGCCTGCGGGAAAGCTCAAGTTGTCATGGCGCACGCTGGCGATTGTCTGTCTAGGTCTTTTGATGTTCGGGCTGGCCCTGACCTTTATTCGGCATGAGCTTAAAGCCTATTCACTGGCTAAAATTGTCGAAAGCCTGCGGACGATTTCTTATGGTTCTATCGGTCTCGCCATTGCCGCGACATTAGTAAGTTTCACAGCTATTTCGCTCTATGATTATTTGGCATTGAGATACACCGAAAAGAAAATCCCTCTGCGAAAGACTGTGTTCGCCTCTTTCTCTGCTTATGCGATTTCCAATACGATCGGTATGAGCGCTCTGACCGGAAACGCTGTGCGCTATCGGCTCTATTCATCATGGGGCTTAAATGCCCTTGATGTAGCGGTTATCGCATTTGTGACGGCATTTTTTCTTTTGATTAGCGGATTAAGTTTGGCGTCATTCGGTCTTTTGACAGACAAGTCATTATTTGAAAGTGTCTTCCATCTTCCCGCTTGGGTAACGCCGGTCTTGGGTATTGTGACAGGCGCAATCGTAATTGGAGGTCTAGCCTTTTTATTGACAGGGCCGGAAACCAGAACCGTCAAAAAAATTACTATCAAGAAACCCAAGGCCGGGATGGCTTTGATCCAATGGGCTGTTGGCATAATTGACTGGATTGCCACCGCCGCTGTTCTTTACTTTCTTTTGCCGCATGGCCCTGAGTTTTCCTTTCTGACCTTTGTGCCGATATTTGTTGCGGCGCATTATATCGGTGCAGCCAGCGGATTGCCGGGCGGTATCGGTGTGTTTGAAGCGATATTCCTGCTAATGGTTCCCGCAGGCGATGAAGTGGCTGTAGCGGCGGGCCTCGTGGCTTACCGCGTGGTTTATTATCTTCTCCCACTGGGCATATCCGTTGTGATGCTCACAGTGCATCAGGCGATGCACTCGAAAGACGAGCTGAAAGTCGGCGGTGAACGCGCGACAGATTTTCTCGAAAGTATCGCGCCAATTCTTTACGCAACACTGGCTTTCATAACAGGGGCGGTCATGTTGATCTCGGCTGCCACGCCAAATCTTGTTGAGCATATGGATTTTGCTCTACGCTTTGTGCCAAACATTGCTTTGGAAGCGTCACATCTGATTGCCAGCGCCGTCGGAACGCTCTTATTGCTTACTGCACTAGGCTTGCGCCGCAGACTCCATAATGCTTGGCGCCTCGCAGTAATACTCTTTGTGCTTGGCGCTGTTTTTACCTTTACGAAGGGCGGCGACTTACGAGGCTCCATCCTAATGCTTGGGTTGGCCGGATGTTTATATATTTCCAAGGATGCTTTTTATAGAAAGGGCAAGCTCAGTCAGATGCGTTTATCCTTACCGCGTCTGGGGGCACTTTTAGGAACGGTTGGCCTGGCGATTTGGTCCGGCCTTTATGCCTATCGTCATAAAGCTTATAGCGAAGAACTTTGGTGGAATTTTGGTGTTAATGCCGACGCGTCACGCTTCTTGCGGGCCGCTGTTATTGTTGGCGCTATCTTGCTAATCTATTTCATCTGGCGGCTACTTGCCCCGGCTCCGGCCATTTATGATCCGGAAGACTCAGAGACCGTTCTGGCTCAAGTGAAAGACATTATCTCAAAAGCGGAAGGCGCGACCGCCGAAGCTAACCTCGCTCTTATTGGTGACAAACAATTTATATTCTCAGATTCCGGTCAGTCTTTCATTATGTACGGCGTAAAGGGCCGCAATTGGGTTGCTATGGGTGAGCCTGTGGGGTTGGAGTCTGAGCGCAAAGATTTGATGTGGAAGTTCAGACAGCTCGCCGATACATGGGATGCTTGGCCCAGCTTTTATTCTGTGCGCGGAGAACATTTAACTGACTTTGTTGACTTGGGACTTACGGTTCAAAAAATCGGCGAAATGGCTTTGGTTCCGATTGAAGGTTACACTTTAGAGGGCTCTTCCCGATCTAAATTTAGGCAAGCGCGAAATAAAGCCATTCGTGAAGGCTGTAGCTTTGAGATTATCAATCCGGCTTTCGGCAGCGAGGACATGGCAAATCTGCAGTCCGTTTCCGATGATTGGATGCGTGATCATCAAGGCAAAGAAAAAGGATTTTCGCTTGGGCGATTTGACGCCAATGTTCTTGCTGATCAGCCTATCGCGGTTGTGAAGAAGGAGGGCAAAATAATAGCCTTCGCTAACCTCTGGATGACACCTGACAAGAATGAACTCTCGCTGGACCTAATGCGCTATACGGATGTCAAAATTAACGGTCTCATGGACTATCTATTCGCCGAAATTATGCTGTGGGGCTCCGCGCAAGGCTATAAATATTTCAGCTTAGGCATGGCCCCGCTATCGGGATTAGAGGCGCATAAGCTCGCCCCGCTCATGTCTAAACTAGGCGCTATGGTCTTTAAGTATGGCGGTAAGATTTACGGCTTTGAAGGGCTGCGAAGCTTCAAAGAAAAATTTGATCCCGAATGGGAGCCTGTATATCTGGCCGCGCCAAGCCAGATGGTCATGCCTCAGGCTTTGGGTAATTTAGCTCTACTCAGTAGCGGAGGCGTATTGGGTTTGCTGCAACGTGAGGGCTAAGGAGCGTTGGGCGATGGGGCATGCTTCAAAATCAAGCTCGTCAGCGTATCATAATCTTTGTCGAAATCATGCCCCCCCGGCAACCGATGTGACGCTGTGGCCCTTGTCTGTGACCTGCGCCACAGCCCCTAATTTAAACTCTTCTGTATATCGAATACGACCGCCCATAAGACACTCTCCTTGCTTCCAGTTTTACCAAACAAGGTGTCTACAAAACTAGGGGCACATCACAGCGTGGTGGCAAGTATTTTAATGATCCAAAAGCCCAAAGTAATTGCAGGGACTTTTACGAGTATGTCGTGGGTCTTAGATGTCATCAGATAACCTTCAGGTTCAAAATGTTACGGAGGAATGTGTAGGGGTGTGGTCTGAAATCAGTTCAATAAGATGGTCATACTCTTTCCCAAAATCATGTCCGCCCGGTAGCGTGATCAAGGTAAGTTGGTCGTGAGTGGTCAGCACATCACTTGGGCCGATAAAATCATCTTCGCCCCGCATATAGAGAACGGATAATTTACGCGCTAAGATCTCAATTTCGGGTGCGGTTGATAGAGCATGCTTGGATGATTTGTTGAGCCAACTCCGAAAGAAAAATTCGAAGTCTGAACTTGCGGGCGGTGCGAGCAGAGTAACGCCGTCTATGCGGTCGAGTAAGTCCTTCGGAAGTCTGTTGACGGCAAAGGGTAAAGTGCCTGCTCCAAAAGAATAGCCGATAAGCAAAAATCGATCATTGGGTTTACGTTTCAGCCGTTGCCGAAGTTGCCGCTCTAGATCTTTTGACATAGCCTTCGGTGAGCGCGCGGACCAAAAATAATTGAACGCGCGCACGCGGGCAGTTGTAATGCCGCGTATAGCCAATCGGTCCGCTAAAGCTGAAGCCAAGGTGGTTTTCAAGCCATCGCCGGAAATGATAATAGCATATCGATTTTGCGCATTGTCCGGCGCGCGGTGTATATCTGAAACAAATGGTGCAGGTCCCATAATAAGCGCCGCTCCTAAAACAGCCATAAATGAAAAGAAAACAGCTAAAGAACTTAGAAGATATTTTCTCTTACTTTTCATGGACCTGCTTTAATCCCCAAAGAGAATTTTAGCGAGCTAATACAAGTCCACAACTGGTCTAATCGCTTCCAAAATACCGCGGCCTTTTCAATAGCGACATTATTGTAGCTTGTTATGTTGAATTCCCGAGACGCCGTCTTGGCACATTTGACGGCTCCGCTTTTCGTCCCTTTAAAGCGGTATCAGGCGGACACGTTTTTTCTCTCTCTTAAACGTGCCCGCTTTTCCAAGTCTTTATTGGGTTGTTATTGAACAGCTTTTCGCTAGTTTACGGCGAAAAGGGGAACGCCTATGAAAGTCCGTCCTGCACGCATTTATGAACGCGCCGTCCAACAAATAATTGACGCCATTGGCGAACAAGCGGCTGCCGAAGCCGTTGGCCGCTCCGTGTCGCTTGTACGGAAGTGGTCTGACCCTGATAACGTGGCTATGCCGTCTATCAAACAGGCCTTTGCACTTGATGAAGCATTTGTGCTCCAGACCAAGCAACCCGCCCCAATTCGCGCCGTTTATGCGCACAGGCTCGATAAAGTCTTTGATGCGTTAAGCCCTGAAATAGGAACTCTCGTTATGTCTTTGTTCAATTTGCACGGCTCAATCGGGCATATGACACGGGAAATTGCGGAAATTCTCGAAGGCAAAGACATTGAAGATTTGAAGTTGACGCCTCGCTTACGGCAAACACTCTTGGCTGAAATTCAAAACGTCTCAGAACGAACCGCTGATTTAGAACGCACTATTGAAGAACACTAAAGGGTGACGAGTCAGGCCGCACGGGGCGCAATGGCAGCCTGAATCTTTCGCAGCTCGGGATGTGGGGCAAGTCGAGCCGCGATGAATTAAACCTAGTTGCCTTCATATTCGGCGCCATTCTAAAGCGCAGTGATTTTTACAATAGTCAGAACCCTACCTTTGATGATGATAGCCGACTACGAAATCATTCAAAAGGAACTCTTATGAAATTCTCATCCACGGTTATTACGCTTAGCGCCATTGCTATGCTCAGTGCCTGTACAACAACAGGCAACACAGAAAAAAATGCCGCTATCGGCGCTGCGACAGGCGCGATAGCCGGAGCGGTGATCGGAAACAACACCGGTAAAGGCGATGGTAAAACCGGCGCTATTATTGGCGGCGTTGTCGGTGCAGCCGGCGGAGCCGTCGTCGGTCGTCAACAAGACCAAATGAGCGGCGAAGGAACACATTTAAAAGTCCCGGCTGCGGGTCAGAAAATGTTTTATGATCAAAAGGCCGGACGCTATTATTTCGTAGATGACAATACAGGCCATACCTATTGGCAAAACGGCGCGCTGCGCACCGGATAACAATCTCAAGCCCGCAGGGACATCATTGTCCTTGCGGGCGTTTTATAAAAGCGGTCCTGCAAGGCGCATAATATTCTCAATCAGTTGAATGGGTTTAGGCCGGGCTTCCCATTTTGAGAGCAATAACAACTCTGATATTTCGCGATAACGCTCAGACAAATCAGCCATCGCTTTTGCAAATACCTTATCCTCAATGACCAGAGTAGCCTCTAGATTCAGGTGGAAACTGCGCATATCCATATTGAGCGTTCCAACAAAAGACAGGCTTTCATCAATTATCACAGCTTTCGTGTGTAAAAGACCCTCAGTATATCTCGCAATTTTGACTCCGCTTTTAAGAAGATCGGTAAAATTCGCCTGACTGGCGAATTTAGACATTTGAGAATCTATAATTTTTGGCACAAACAAGGTAACATTAAGGCCGCGCCGGGCAGCCGATGTGATGGCTAACTGCATTGCTTCATCGACCACGTAGTAAGGGGTAATGATGATCAGGCGTTTCTGCGCCGCGTAAATGGCGGCAATCATAGCTTCATATATAGCACTACGGTCACTATCCGGCCCTGAGGGAATGAAGAGCATGGGGCTTACTTTTGTTGAGACTGATTTAGACAATGACGTTTTAGGCAATGCGAAGCGGCGGTTTTTGTCGCGGCTATCAAAAGCAAAATCCATATTTATCGTGCAAGCCAATTGATCAACAACCCGGCCGTCCAGGCGCAACATTATATCGACCCAAGGCGCCGCCTTTGTCTTAGCTTTAAAGTATTTGGGGTCTGCCAGATTGTAACTCCCGATATAACCTATGGTCTGATCTATAGTCACAATTTTGCGATGGTTTCGCAGGTCTGACCGCTTGGAGACCGCCTTTATAGGGCCCACGGATAATGATTTTTGTATAATAACGCCCGCTTTAGATAGCCGCGCGGGCCATCTACTGAGGAAGAAGGATTTACTGCCGAAGCTATCGGCGAGTATCAGGCATGTTAGGCCGCGCCGGGCGGCGGATTCCAGAGCTGATAAGACGCCTTCGACGCAACCCTTGGGCTCGATGATATAGAATTCTAACAGGCAATTTTGTGTAGCCGCTTCAATATCTTTAATGAGACTAGCGCAAATCACATCTGCATCCGTCAGTAATTTGGGCGTACGGCCAGAGGTCAATGTATAGCCTGTCTCATTGTCAACTAAGTCTTCAAGCTGAATAAGAAGCGGCGATGTTTTTGGTTGTTTGGCCGGCGGAGTGTTCAATCCAAAAATCTCGTGAAATCGATTGCGAATATCTATGCTGTCATGACGGTGGGAGCGGCCTAATTTATGTTCGCCAAACATGAAGTAGATAGCCGCGCCGACCAAGGGAAAGACGGCAACAACCATGATCCACGCTAATGTCGTGCTTACCGGAAGCTTGCGGAATAGGACGCGCAAGCCGATCCCAAAAATCAAGCAAAGATGAAATAGAAGCGTTAGGGATAGACCAAACATAAACCGTGTTCCTTACCGGTGTGAGCCTAGCGGCTTGGGTGCCAATTAGCGACGAGGAAATTTAGAATTTCGTGCGACTCTGTGCAGGATTTTGGAATTGCCGCCCCTCATCCGCTGACTTAGAATTTCATAGTAATGTAGTAAACCCGGCAAAGTTGCAGGACGATTGGACTTTAAGTTAAGGCGGCATTCACATGGCGAAAAGCATTTCATTGCTGAGTTTCAATATGCAAGCCGCAATCGGCACGCAGCGCTTTTCCCAATATTTTACGCGCGCTCATCATCAATTTCGTCATACGGCTGAAAAGCTTGATCGCCTACATCAAATTGCCGAACAGGTGGAAGATTATGACGTCGTCTGTCTGCAAGAGGTTGGGCTTGGCGGCGCCCGCTCAGGCTATATCAATCAAGCTGAGAAAATGCAGTCATTGTCCGGTCACGAATACATGAGCCAACAGGAAAACCGCGTTATCGGTAATGTCTCAAGGCACGGTAACGCGGTGCTCTCGCGCTTAAATTTAAGCTCAACAGTGAATTTGAAATTGCCCGGCAGCCGAAATTCGAGGATTGTTGGAAGAGGCGCGATTATTACACAATTGGCTGATTTAGGCGATGCGTCTTTGATTAATCTTCATTTGAGTTGGGACCTGCGCGCTCGGCACGCGCAATTGGCGTCGATTTCT
>Ga0209831_1004749_pt1 | contig 10507 bp, 7 predicted proteins | sample Maine_Asex4_meta_FD_187451 | JGI IMG/M metagenome (GOLD analysis project Ga0209831, IMG submission 187451) | Marine algal microbial communities from Maine, USA - Maine_Asex4_metaG (SPAdes) (version 2) | ecosystem: Host-associated > Algae > Red algae > Unclassified | place: Maine, USA | collected...
TGTCATCGTATGGTATAGCACAAACGCCTAATTATATCCATTACACCAAGGCTGATGGTCTACCTAGTAATCATGTCTACGGCTGTATGCAAGACAGCAAGGGATATATCTGGTTTTTTACAGAACGAGGCGTAAGTAAGTTCAATGGGAAGACCTTTAAGAATTTCACAACCAAGGATGGTTTGTCAAGGAATGATGTCTGGAATATGACGGAGGATAGTGAGGGGAGGCTATGGTTGCATACTAGGAATAATGAGATTAATTATATAAGGAATGACAGTGTATTTACGGTGCCTGTGGAGGGGGAGAAGGTTATATCTATTTATTCAGTAAGTGATTGGGAGGGGGATGTTTATTTTAATGAGAAATTTTATCATTTAGGAAAAAATCAAGATTCGATTAAATTCATACATAGTTATGAAGACTATCATAATTTTTTTTATTCCAAGAGTATTAGTCAAAAATTTAGAGCTGGATTAAATAGTGATACAATATTAATAAGCGGGGATAACGGTATTTATTATTATTATTCTATGTTAAACCTTGAACTATTGGATTCTTTAAATTTATTTAAAGAAAATGAATTTTGGGACGTAAATGAGCGAATTGAGTATTTTATGGGAAACATTTATACTTTTAATATCGATTTAAAAAGTTTAATTATTATAGATCTTAATTCGCAAGTAATAAATGAAATTCCTTTTAACAACTTTTTTGGGAAAAATATTAAAAGGCTTAGGTTTGTAATTTCTAACGATAAGTTAATAGTTCAAACTGAATTAGGGATAATAATAATTAATGAAAAATTACAAATTAGTTCGAAGTTAATCGACCCATATTTTCTTAAAAATGATATTTCAAGATGTTTATTAGATATTGATGATAATTTTTGGATTAATACTAGAAATAATGGTGTCTATTTATTAACTAATAAGGTTGAACATTTGTATTCAGATAAATTTGTTTCGTCTAATGATCAAATAACTGATTTTCATATTCGGAATAATGATTTATTTATTGCTATTGAGTCTGGTGTTATTAAAAAATACTCACTTCATGACCTTGTCCTAAATAATGAGTTAGAATTGGGAACAAAAGTGTCAGGTTTCTTAGAGTATCAAGATGATTTTGTTATTTTTAATATAGGAGATGCCCCTTTGTTCATATCTACAGAAATGAATATTCGGATGGATAAGTTTAATTCGAAATCAACTAAATATCGGCGACGAGATATAATAAATTCGGAACTCATTAAGTCTGATATTTTTTTGACAGGTTTAAATGGAGGGATTTTCACTGAATCTGATAGTTATTTTAAATCACCTGCAAATTTAGGTGTTTATAAAAAAGATATTAATGTATTTGATTATTGGAATCAAAAAACTATTAGTCATATCAAATCGTATAATGACAAAGTTTACTATTCCATCAAAAATAAGGTATTTATTTTTGAAAATTATTTAGAAAAGGAAATTTTTAAGTTTGAAAATGATATTATAGGCATAAAAAATATTAATGAGAATTTTATAATTGTTACATCAGATGGTAAAGTATTCTCATATGAAAATAATGATTTCTCATTAATTTATGACTTAGGAAAAGAGTGTCTTGACTTTTGTGCACTAGAAGATGATAGAATATGTTTCCTTACGTTTGAGTCACTTTATCTATTTGATATCGCTACTAAAGTTTCAAGAAAAATCATAGATATAGAATATTTTTCCGGTTCTGAGTTTAATAAGATTAAAGCTAATAAAAATGTAATAATTGCTGCTTCTAATGATGGTGTCCATTCTATACATTACAAAGCTATTAACTTAAAAGAAAACCCTCCCGTTTTAATTTTTAAGAATTCTCATTCTGAACTATCTAGTTTTACGAGTGGGGCAGAACTAGACTATAATGACAACAATATTAGTATTAACTACGATTTAATTAATTATAATAGTCTAGGTAAGCACATGGTTTATTTTGATTTGTATAAGAATAAAAATATTATTTATAAAAATAAAGAAACTCAGTCTGGTAAGATTATATTAAATAATCTAAAAGGGGGAAAGTATGATCTTGAAGTCAAAGGTGTTGATACTTATGGAAATGAATCTAAAAGTCAATGTTTTACATTTAGTGTAAAAAAGCCATATTGGAAAACTATTTGGTTTTATTGCTTCATATTTGTTTTAAGTTGGCTCCTCTTTCACTTTATTACTAAACAAATTATTAAAAGAACTGAAAAAAGAAAAGATCTGGAGCTGCAATCAAAATTAAAATTAGCGGAACTTGAGTTAGCAGCGCTTCAATCCCAGTTGAACCCACATTTTATCTTTAATGCTATGGGGTCCATCCAGAGTTTGATACAAGCGAAAAGAGTTGACGAAGCGGATGAGTATTTGGCGCAATTTTCAAGACTAATGAGAAGGTTCTTAATCAGTTCGAAATCTAAGTATATTAAATTAATCCATGAGCTAGAGATAATACAGGATTATATAGAAATAGAGAAACTGAGATATAATAATTTTGATTTTGATATAGAAATAGATCCAAAAATTGACGTGCTTTCTATGTTAGTTCCCTCTTTATTTATTCAGCCCTTTGTTGAAAATGCTATTGCTCATGGTCTATTTCATAAGAAAGGAAGGGGAGAGTTAAAGGTTTTTATTGAGGAGCAAGGAGAAGGCGTATCAATAAAGATAAGGGATAATGGAATAGGAAGGGTCGCTTCTAAAATAATCAATGCTAAATCAGTGTCTAACTATAAGAGTTATGGAATGTCTCTTATCAAAGACAGACTAGCTACACTAAATTCTATAGCATCGGTACCCTATCGGTTTAGTATAGAAGATCTAACAATGGGGACACAAGTAAACTTATGGATTCCGTATAACAATAAATCTGCAGCATAAATCATTATAGTCTTATGAATGTAATTATAATAGACGACGAACAATTAGCACGTGAAAATATTAAAGCAAAAATTAAAACTCATTTCCCTTCATTTAATATCATTTCTGAGGCAGATAGCTATGAAACAGGGTTTGTAGAGATAATAAAAAATAGACCTGATATCATATTTCTGGATGTTGCAATGCCAGGTAAGTCTGGGTTGGATTTACTGAAGGATATTGGCGATATTTTTTTTGAAGTCGTTTTTATTACGGCCTATAATGAGTATGCGATCCGTGCTTTTGATTTTTCTGCTGTAGGCTATGTTATGAAACCGATAGAGAATATACTTTTTCTTTCTACTGTCAGAAGAGCGATAGAAAATGTGGAGAGTAAAAAAGAGAAAGAGAATTATAAATTATTATTGGAGAATTTAACTAAGAAGAAAGAAGAGATGGAAACAATAGCCATCTCAAGCACAACAACGTATAATTTAGTTTCTATAAAGAATATTATATTTATCAAAGCAGAGGGTAGATACGTTACTATTAATTTACTGAACGGGTCTACAGTAACTAGTTCTAATAATATAGCCTTCTATGCAGAACTACTTCCAGGAGAAACCTTTCTTCATGTACATAAGTCCTATTTAGTAAATAAAAATTTCATAAGAAAATATGATAAGGAGGGTATTCTATATATGGAAAATAATCACCAAGTTCCAGTAGCAAGAAGAAAGAAAGCTTCATTGCTAGAGGGGATTATTATAAGCAATTAAGTTGGGTTTAAGAATAAAAAATTTTTCTAAAATGTTATAACTTTATTCGAATTTCTATTACAGAACCATCATGAAGTTGATGCCATTGAATAACTAAATCTTCTTTTTGCCAACTTGTAATATTTTTTTGATTTTCTGAAGATAAAATATTAATTAATTCTGATCGAATTTGTTCATTATCTCGTAATGATTTTTTTAAAAGTATATTTATTGCAGAGGATTTTGAAAATATATTAGCAAATTTTGAGATATCTAATTCCTCATTTAATTCGAATTCATAGACTATATCATTGGAAGAAATTAAAACCTTATTTTTAGGGTGTTTAATCATTTTTATATCAAAGAATTCGCCTATTGATGTTTTTTCACAGAGATTACATCCATTTGATCGTATGATTTTCAACATTATTATGCTATCGCATCCATTTTTGTCGCTGTTTTCTAATACCTGTGTATAATTTCCTGGATTATTGAAGATGTCGCCATTAAATACTAATTCGTCTCCAGAACAAATATTTGCACTTAATTGTGATGTACTATTTTTGTTTACTGTCAATTGTAGGATTGAAAGCCCGAAACATGGAGAATTATTAGTTGTGTTTAGTGTATAAGTACCTTCTGCACTATAACTTTGTCCTTGAATTTCATAGGACTCACCTGAGCATATTTCAGCAATAATTTCTTGATCAATGCCAATAGTTGAGAAATCTGACTTCTGGTAACCATCAATCCATTCAAACCCTAAAATTCTATCACCTTGAAATTCTAAACTAGAGTGAGTAGATCCTTCATTTGTTTCTTGAGGATCATTAAAATCGTGACTATAGATATTTAAATCTTGACCAGGGTAGTATAAGCTATTGTCATAGAATATTAGGTCTGAGGATGCTCTATAGGGTAACCTAGCATATGGTTCCAATATAATGTTGGGTACAATATCATCTAAATCAAAGGAGAAAAAATCAGTGTAGCTGGGGCCAGGATTTCCATCATTAAAATACAAGGTATTTCCTTCAAAAGTCATATTGTCAATGTCAGGAGAAGGACTACTATAATCTACTTGAGTAACAAATGTGCATTCTGCAGTATTTTCATCAACATATAAAAGAGATTCTGAAAAAAAATCTTGCCCATTTAGACTTGCTGATATGTATAATCTATTGTTAACAGTGTTAAAAGCAATGGCCTCTGCTACTGAGATTTCCTGATTTGTTAATGTAAGTTCACCGATAATATTAGTTGTTCCTTCAAAGTCAAAACTTATCAACTTTGGATTGGAATTTCTATCAATAAAAGTATAAAACAAGCAGGTATTGCTTGAATAGGCTATATCTATTCCCTTTTCGTTACTTGAGTCAGGAAAATCCACTTCAGAAATGATCTGATAATCTGGATCATTTGGATTAATTTCAATTAGAAAACCATCTATTAGACCGATAAATCTATCGTTTTGACTAAAAAGTATATTTACAGAAAAAATTATTATTATGGAGGCTAAATATTTCATGATTAAATGTTTGTAATTTTTAATAGCTAACTTATTTTGGGATTATTATAATGTTCTAAATTATTTATATTTTTTATTGCGTTAAAATAATGTAATTTAAAAATGAATATTAAGGTATACTTGTTTCGTGCAATAAGTGCAATTCTTCTAATTGATTTTTCTCGAGAGTTACAAGGTAATTGAATTTTCTGATAGGCTCTTTTTAGTGGTGTACGATTTAGATGATATTTGTTGGTAGACATTGATTATAAGATGCATTTGTTGAACCATTATTAATTCTAAATTTTTTGAATTGCATTAACAACCAATTGAGAAGGCTTAATTGAAGATTGGAAAAACATTTGCTTTATCTTATTTTCTTGAATTGTTTGAAACGTTGATTCAAATGAATCAAACGCGGTATCAATATTTTTTTCAATATTCGAAACATTAGAAATAATTTTCCCAAGCTCCCAAGACAGAAAAAATTCATCTGGATTTTCGTTCAATTTATTTATAACAATAAATATGCAAGGTCTATTTTTAATAAGTGCGAACTCCCATGCCTGACTGCTTACATCACCTAAATATAAATCTGCTGATTTAGTGTAAGTAAAATCATTACTAGCTTCCGAACCTAAATCGATTAGTATGTTTTTTATATTTTTATATTTTAGAAGTTTTAAATAATATATTTTATTTCTAACCATCAATAAAGAGTGAGGTGCAAATATTAAATTATATTTATTAGAAGAAGAAAAATAGTCCAACACTTTAAATCCAAATTCTGGAAAAGAACTAAATTTTTTATTCCAATGAGGATTATATACTATAGTAGGCTTATTATTTAAAAAGAATCTTTTCTTTTCTTTGTTTTGTAGTAATTCATATTTTAAATAACCTGATATTAAATAATTATTTGAACGTAACTGATTGAGTTTGGTGCGCATCATTTTTTCATAATTACCTGACATTGTAAATAAATCAAATTCTAAAATTTCTTCATCGAAAGAGTATTTTGTATTTGCAATCCCATGTTGGAGGTATATAAATTTTGTTCCATTTGATATGGGCAAGTATTTCTTTAGGGTCAAATCTCCATAAAGATTGCAGCAAATTATATCGAAATCAGCTAAATCTTTTCGATATTTAAAAAACAAAACATTCCTGAATTGTAATTTTATTTCTAAATAATGAGGTATACTTAAAAGCCAGTATGGTCTTATTGTAATTACAGCAATATTAGAGTTTTTATGTTTTAGTAAAAGGGCATCAGTTAAATGTCTATTTCGAGGAGTAGAAAAGATTGTGACTTTGTTGCCTTCTACAAAAGATAATGCAATCGCAACTAAGATTGAATGATATATGCTATAAGATTGATCAATAAAAAGGAATCCAATTTTAGACATATCTATTTTTTTGAAATTAAGTGAAATTAAAAATCATCAATAATGTATTTTACCATTCTTCTAAACATATGTAAATACGTTCAGAACTCTTGCCATCTATCTTTTCATATGAGATTTTTCTTAACTCTTGTCGCTGATTAACAAATGGATCTTTCTCTAATATAAGATGATTAAAGATTTCTTTCTCAAAGCCACTTTGATCAAAAATTATAATACCGGGAATTGTTTCCATAAATATAGACTGTAGTTCTCTATTTTGCTTTAAGTACCATTCATAATCATAATTGAAAAAAATTATTGGTCGATTAATAATTAAGTAATCAATGTATATAGATGAATAATCGGTTATTAAAAGATCGGATAATGACAAAACTGGATAAACATCAAAACTTTTATCATAATTGATAATATTTGACATATCAGAATAGGATTGTGCATTACGTGGATGAAATTTTAAAACTAAAATAATATTGTTTGCTGCTAAGAATGTATTTAATGTAATAAAGTCAAGATGATTACTAGAAAAAGCATCGCTTCCATCTATATCCCTGTAGGTTGGTGCATAAATAACCACTTTAGAACCTTTCTCTTTTGATTCTTTCAAGAATTTAAACTTAGCCTTGTCAACTTTAATTAAATCATATTGGGATGGTTCTCTAAATAACACATCATTTCTTGAATACCCACAATTAATAGCTTTTTTATATAAAAAATACTTTTCATAAAGATTTTGTGTCCAAAAATCTGATGTTGATATCACTGCATCATATTTTATCAACCTACGAAATAGTCGTGCTTTAAAATTAGCATATTTGCCAATAATTAATCCTCGTTCAACAGCCTTGAAAGTTAAGCCGTGCCATAAGTGAATTCTACGCGCTCTAATTGATAGAAAGAAATAGATAGGGTAGTAGAAGGACCAATGTGAGTGATCCACAACCAAAAATGAAGCCCTAAGAAGTGTTAAAATCGATTTGTAACTCGGATATAATAATATATGGTTGGATAATGTAGGTTGATCCTTTAAAATGGATTTGTCCCTTGTTAAAAAGACCACATTCTTCTTATGCTTAACTCCATGTAAAAAGAAGTACATCGTATTCCCTGCTAGCCAACCAGATTCTTTGCCAACAACTAAAATTAATCCTTTCTTTTTAGGAATGAGGAAAGATATAGGAGCTATAACAAACCAACAAAGACATATGTAAACATATGAAATACTTTTTTTTAACATTTAATATTATTTAGGCATGAAAAGTATGATGGAGGTTTTACATATATACCATATATAATAAATATTTATAAATCTTCATCGATCTCAATTTGAAATTTTGCAATTTAATCCAGTATACAAAAAGCTTTGGATAAAAGATGTCTTTTAAAAGTTATATATAATTAAGGATAACTTTTGTAAAGTTTAATAGATATATTTTGTCTGTTTGTTTATGCTAGTTCATATTTTGTAGATTTACTTAAGAGAATTAGACTATAATTAAATTGGCGACATCAATAAGTTGAAAATACTAAGCCACATTTTATATTTTGAGATCTTATTTTAATATCTTATAGTAGTCAAAAAATTAATAAAATTCACTCTCAAAGTAGCCAAATAGCTAAACCGGATATTTAAGAGTATAATAGAAATTCACTTGAATTTTATTCATTAATTTAATTAATTCAAATTAATTGATAAAAATGGAATATTTATCAGATAATCATTTAATATAATAGATATTTGTAAAAAAAAATTAAAAGTGGATCAAAATCAAAAAGATTATTGGAACGAATATTATAAGAAATATTCGAAACCTGGATTGCAAAGCCCGTTTGCCAATTTTGTTAAACCTTTCTTGCAGGACAAAACTAGTATGGTTGAGTTGGGTTGTGGGAATGGCAGAGACGCCTTATTCTTCTCGCAGAATTCTAAGATTAACTATTTGGCTATTGATCAATGCCAAAATGAGGTGGATTTTCTAAATAATCTAAAAGAGAATAGATTAAATTTAACTTTTGAAGCGAACGATTTTACGAATTTATTAATGGATAAAAAATTCAATTATATTTATTCGAGATTTACATTACATTCGGTTGATAGGGAAGGCGAGATTAATGTTTTGAATTGGGCTTCAAATCATCTATTAGCTAATGGGATGTTTTTCATTGAAGTTAGATCCACAGAAGATGAATTTTACGGTCAAGGTAAAAAAGTTGGCGTACATGAATTTATATCTGATCATTATAGAAGGTTTGTTGTTATGCAAGAGATGATTGATAACGGTGTTAAAGCAGGATTAAAATTAATTTATTCTATACAGGATAAGGATCTAGCTCCCTATAAAGAAGAAAACCCGGAAGTAATTAGATTGATTTTCCAAAATTGTCTCTAGTGAATAAGCGTTGCAATTGAAAGTTCAATTAATTTTTTTATTTAAAACGGAATTGATTTTAGTTAATAAGTTATTATTAAATGAGACTATTTGTTGTCTGATCAACAATGAAAGCAAATGATGAACTCATTAAAACGAAATAAAAAAGTTCTTATCATAACATATTATTGGCCTCCTTCTGGAGGAATAGGAGTTCTGCGTTGTTTGAAAATAGCAAAGTATCTTAATAGATTTGGGTGGGAACCCGTCATACATACTGCAAAAAATGCACATTATCCAAGCATCGATCATTCAAATGATAAAGATATTAGGGAGGGTATAGAGATCATAAAACAACCTATTATTGAGCCATATGTTTTATACAAATTGTTTACTGGCCAAAAAAAAGATGCCAATGTGAATAATGTCTTTTACACTAAGGATGAGAACCTTGGGTTTATGCATAAATTTTCAGTGTGGATACGGAGCAATTTTTTTATTCCTGACGCACGGTCTCTTTGGATTAGGCCATCCGTAAAAAGATTAACAAAATATATAAAAGAAAACCAAGTCGATGCAGTGTTGACCTGTGGCCCTCCTCATTCTAATACTAGAATAGCTACTCTGCTTAAGAGAAAATCAGGTATTCCATGGCTTATGGATTTTCAAGATCCATGGACACAAGTGGATTATTTTGCCTTATTAAATTTAACTAAATGGGCCGATAAGAAACATAGAAGACAAGAACAAGAGGCATTTGAATTAGCAGATAAAGTAACAATTGTAAGTCCAACATGGAAAAAAGAATTAGAGAGTATTGGTGCAAAGAATGTATCAGTGCATTATTGGGGTTATGATCCTGAAGATTACACTAATTTGAATAAAATTAAAACCACTAAGTTTACAATAATCCATATAGGAATTATGGGATTTGATAGAAATCCTAAAGTATTATTTGAGGCAATTAAAGAATTATGTAATGAAGATGCCTTGCTCGCAAAAAGTATAGAAATTAAGTTAGTTGGACAAACAGATTATTCTGTGAAAGAACAGTACATGAAAGCGGGAATCAAAGAAAAAGTTAATACAATAGAAAACGTTCCTCGACAAGAAGCACTTACTTTGATTAATTCATCACAAGTTCTACTGCTACTTCTTAACCAACAAGATAATGCTAAGGGTCGTATTCCAGGCAAATTATTCGAGTACTTAGCCGTGAGAAAAAATATTTTATGCCTTGGACCTGTGGATAGCGATGTTTCGAGAATTTTAGAAAAATCTAAAGCAGGAGTTACAATTGAATACAATGATAAAGAGAAAATAAAAGATTCAATTTCTAAATTATTCAAAAAATGGAAAAACAATTTATTAGAGGAGGTCATAAAATCGGATATTGAAGAATATTCACAAGTGAATTTAACGCGAAAAATTGCTAATTATTTAGATGAAATATCATCATAACTTACTTTTACCTTGGGCATTATCATAAAAGAAAGTCTTAAGCAATCAGTTGTCTCCGTGGGGCTTTCTATGGTGGGAGCTATTGCGACACTATTTATCTATCCCTTAGACAGAGAATTGTTAG
>Ga0209831_1004753_pt1 | contig 10504 bp, 11 predicted proteins | sample Maine_Asex4_meta_FD_187451 | JGI IMG/M metagenome (GOLD analysis project Ga0209831, IMG submission 187451) | Marine algal microbial communities from Maine, USA - Maine_Asex4_metaG (SPAdes) (version 2) | ecosystem: Host-associated > Algae > Red algae > Unclassified | place: Maine, USA | collected...
AGGGGGGGGGGGGGAGCGGATGTGCATGCCCGATGCAGACTCATCGGAGGTCCGACTGCATGACTGGAAAGGGCGCACTTCCTGTCACCCTTGCTGGTCATTCCCGTCACCACCCCTCTGTCCCCAGCCCACTTATCTTTCCCGAGCACACAAGGTGACAATTTCCTTCTTAGCCTTCCCACCTTGACGCCCTTCCCACCGAACCCTGTGTGACTCCCAAGTCACACAATGGCATCGGGTGGGCCGGCACGGCAGTCCCCTCCCGCATGGTGCGCATCAAGTGACTGCACACAGATAGCGGCCGCCCTGGACACAAGCGAAACGCCGCGCGGGCGAGAGTTCGCCGCCTGAACGGCAAAGCGAACCACCGGCCAATGTCTCCATGCCACCACCCAAATTGGCGATTGCCTGGTTGCATTGCACAAGAAGACAGGGGGCGGCATTTGGCATGTCACCATTGCCCTTGATGCTGCAGACATATCAATGGCGGCGGCGACGGCAGACATCCCCGCCGCGCATCGGATGGCTGGGTGTGGCGACCCTCTGCAGTCACGTACCCTGAGGGTTACGGTGTGGGATAAAGTGGTATATACCGTGATCAAAAAAAACAGAGACTGACAGAAAACCCATGGGGAAAGAGAGAACTATTGACCACGGCACGGAAGATAGACCATTATCCCAAGACGCTGCGATGAGGAGCCAGGCCCAGGGGCGGCCGGCGAGCTCCCCGAGCGGCGCCTAAATAGCAATCCACGCCGGTCCAACGACCAAAAAAACGTGGCAAATCCCTTCAATAGATCCTTTCAATGCATGTGATGATAAATCAGTATTCCCCCAAAGGGCAAGCCACAAGTGGTGCTTTCAACAGGAGTTCCGTCCACCAGTCAAGGGAAATACGATCCGTTCATCCACGGATTCAATCCAATAGCGATTGTGCTACATATCCGCTTTTCGGGATTCGAGCCGTCCCCAGCCAGAGCCATTCGCACGCCAGGGCGGCGGACCACCACACGGTGGGGGGCGAGCGGGTCCACAATTGCGGGGCCAATGGGCCAAGAAGAGGTTGTCATTGGCGGCGCGGCTGGGGGCAACCCTAATGGAGGGCGCTGGGGGCGCAGGTGTAGCGATCTTCCCACTTGGGTCTAACTAGAGGGTTGTGTAGTAAACGGGACCAGTACTCACGAAAGGAACGAACCAGACCCCACGTGCCACGCGTCCGCCCCCCACCGGGAAGCAAAGGATAAAGCCTAAACCCGCGTGGGAGGAAGAAGGTCAAAGCACCGTTGTTTTTCTTGGCAGGCACAGGGGAGGGCCCCCGGCGCCGCCTCTAAAAAGTCTTCACCGGCGGCCCCCAGGGGGTACCGCCCGGCGGGCCACAAGCCAGTACCCCCTGGCCCCGAGATTGGGCCAGACGAGCTGGGGAAAATCTCGCTATTCGAGATTCGCCCCACCCTCGAGATCTAAGGATGAAAACCCCCCAAATACCCGCCAAGAACACAAGGGGCTACAGTGCATTCTCGTTAGAACGTCCACCCTGATTCACATAAATCTACCAGATTGAAGTTTAAAGTCTCTTGTATCCGATTCGCTGAAGAGATTTGAAGCCTTCAAACTATGCTGCGGCGGCTCGGCTTTCGAGGCTTCCTTTCAGTCTTGTCGCGTGCGATTGGACCGTGAAGGGCGTTGTCACGATCATAATTAATTATCTGGCAACGTCCCCCACTGCCCCAGCGCCTTTTCTCGGTCAGAATCCTGAGACCGTTACCTGTCGGCTCACTCCGTCCTCACATTGTCTGATATGGAGCCGAACTGTCCGACACCACCAGGCCCCGCACCACCAAAATTGGAACTGCCAGAGGAGGTCCGCTCCAGAAGCCATGGCTTTTGAACAGCATCTGGCGCCTCAATTTGTTACCCAGCGCGCATATGATCTACGCCAACTTCGGTTTTGTTTCGCGTAAGTCTCTTGTATCCGTGGACGTCATAACGAGAATGCACTGTATATGGTCGGGAAACACGCAAATACAAGCCAATCAATGCCAAATCGGGGCCAAATCTAGCGAAGAAAAGCCACAACAAAAGCAGAAATCGTGCCAATCAGAGGTGGCGACCGATGCCTCCAGCAGCCAATCAGGGCGCGGGTTGAGCCCACCACTATAATCCACGCCCCACCGCCCAGGGGACCGGAAACCACCATTAACCAACCGCCATCCCAGGCCCTCCGGCCGGGCCCGGCCCAATCGCTACACGGCCATCTTGTTAAGGCCGAGCGTCCCCGTCGGCCGTGTCATGTATCCCATCCACGCCGCCTCGGCATCGGCCCAGGGGCTGGTCACGAGAAAGGGCCAGGGGGAGGTCCGGGTCCATGGGGTATTGGGGATGAAGTGGGGGGCACTGCCTTCTCAGTGGATTCAGCCGTTGGGCCGCCGTGAGTGGGGGATGGGGCGGGGAAATCGGGGCGACACCGCCCCGGCGGCCCCCCACCACTCAACCGCCCGCGGGACCAAAGGCCAGAACCGCCCCCCGCCACCACGGGGTCGGGGCGTGACGCACCGACGGCCCATGGGGGCGGCCGAGGAGAGATAGGGGGGTGGGGGGAAGTAGTCGGAAGAGGTCACCCCTCGCCCGGGGTCAGCGGGACTCACACTGCTCGCCTCCAATCGCCGCGACCGCGGGTGGGCCAAAATGTGGGTACGCCTTGCAGGTCCAGGTGAGGGGGAAAGTTGCCGGGGCGCTGGGTGTCATCTCCGCACTCCTTCGGGTTGACCCAGGGAGGCAGCAAGGGGACGGAAGGGTGCCCGAAACCCAGGCCATGAGAGGGCCAAGAGGCCCGGCAGCAGCAGTCCGCTCGGTGTGGCCAGTGGGGACTGACACAGCAGGGGAGAAAAAGGGGATGGTTGCCCATAAAAGGGGGCCGTCCCCACGCCGGTGGTGAGGGAGCCATCCCCTCCACATCGGCCCCGTCGCCACACCTTCCTCCGCCCCACCGCACGTCCGCCCCATGGCCCCGCCACCAATTGCCAGCTCCACCACCACCGTCCCGGTTCTCCTTCCCCACGCGACCCCGCCGTCGTGTACCGCCACCGGGTCCAGGATGGACACCCGCGTCAGGGCGCACGAACAGGACTTCGGCGCGCTACTCTATGAGGCAGCCGTGGGGCCCCTGCCCGACGCCGAGGAAGACCTGTCGCAGTAGGGCGGAGCTTGGACTCGCCCCTGCGAGTACGAATTGGGATGAGCCGTCCGCGCCCACGCCGTCCGCACCATGCGGGCCATTGACGGACCCAACTTGGACACCACCTTCTAGAAGCAGGTGTTGGTCCTCCCTGAGGCCACGGTGCCGGGGCCCAGAGACTGCGGGGAGTGCATTTCACTTCTGCGGGAGCCCGCGGAAGCCGGCTATATGCGGGCCGTGATGATGTACAAATTGGGGGCCGACTTGAGCAGCCTCCCGGCGGCCCCGCACCAAGACTTCGTCCACCGGCCGAAGCCCTACCTAGGACGCCAAGGGTTCGAGGTCCCCTACTCCCTCCTGACAACAGCCCGCACCTTCCGGAACTTCAACCTTCGGGGCACGGCGCCCGACCTGGTTTGGTGGCACCAGGCAGAGTACCCCGCCTGCCCAGTGGTAGCCTGTGGGAACCAGTACGCCCGTCCACCGCCGGGTTGGGAGAGCCTTGAGGTCCCCTTCGGGGCCATGGTGTGGAATAAAAAGGTTAACATATATTCCTAGAGAAACAGAATCATAACTGACCGTGAACCCCGCAGGGGAAGTGAGAGCTATTGTGTAGCATGATGCGCCCGCGGAGGGGGGCTACTTTGGAGTTGCATGATTGGTGAGATTGCATGGAGGGTTTTATGCGTGAGTGGAGAGATCGGCAGGGATCACCTTGGGTTCCGGTCCAGAGCAGCTAGGGCTCCGGTTCGGGGACATCTAGGGTTGAGGGCCGGAGGGGCCTAGGGTTGCTGGGCGCGGGCCACGGCGTGGCACCTTGACCCCACGCCGGGGGCCCGCGACCCTTCCCTCACACCTGGGGGATGGTAGAATACCTCCTTGCTGACCTCACATAGAGCCATGTTTTCGGCTTCCATCGTCGACAGCGCCACCGTCTTCTGCAACTTAGAACACCAGCTGACGGCTGCTCCGCCAAAGATGAAGGTGAAGCCCGTCGTAGAACGTCGCGTCTCGTGGTCACCCGCCCAGTCGGCATCACTGAAGCCTCGTAGAACACAGGAAGAGTTCTTGTCGAAGACCAGCCCCTTGTCCATCGAACCCTGGACGTACCGTAGAACGCGCTTGATCGTCGCCCAATGCTCCTTGCCGTAGCAAGAGACAAACCGACTCAGCTTCCCAATGGCGAAGGCGAGGTCAGGACGTGTCCCGACCATCAGGTACATAAGACTGCCGACGGCTTCGCGGTAGGGCAGCGCGTCGTCGCTATCGTCGGCCTTGACCAGCTGCAGGCCCACCTCCAGCGGCGTTCCGATCGGGTTGCACTCCGCCATCCCGACCTTCTCCAGCACTTGCCTCGCGTACTTGCCCTGTGACAGCTTGAGGGTGCCCAACGCCTTGTCACGTCTCATCTCTAGCCCAAGGATGACTTTCGCCTCGCCCAGGTCCTTCATCTCAAAACGCTTGTGCAGAGCGTCCTTAATCTTGTAGGTCGCCGCCAGGCTTGATGCCACCAAAAGAAGATCGTCGACGTACACCAGGACGATAATGATTTCGCCGTCATCCATAAGGAGGTAGAGGCATGCATCCGGGTCGATGTTATCGAACCCCTGTGCCTTGAGGAAGTCGTCGAGCTTGGCGTACCACATCTTGGAGGCTTGCTTCAGCCCATACAGCGCTTAGAGGAGACGACACACCTTGTCAGGATACGTCGGATCGACATAGCCGTCAGGCTGCTCCATGTAGACCTCCTCATCAACGTCGCCGTTGAGGAATGCCGTCTTGACGTCCATCTGATGTAGCTCCCACCCGTTCGCCGCAGTCATCGCCAGGATGCATCGAATGGTGGTGAACTTGGCCACCGGCGCGAACGTCTCGTTGAAGTCGAGCCCCTTGATCTGCCGGTTCCACATGAAACACAGGCGCGCCTTGTGCCGCGACGTGTTGTTCCCGTTTTTGCCAACCTCGGTCTTGACCTCGTACACCCACTTGCTCTTCAGCACGCGTCGACTGGCCGGGCGATCCGTCAAGCGCCAAGTCTTGTTCTTGCGGATGGCCTCCATCTTCTCATCCATGGCAATCCGCCACTTAGCCGCTTCTTGCCCTTGTACGACTTGCACCTACGTCGTGGGCGCCTCTTGAGCAACCAGGCTCACCGGGCGCCAGTACTCGACAGGTGGTCGCCGCGCTCTGCCGCTCCGACGCAGCGTGTCTTGAGAGCCGCCACTACCTTGATTTTCGTCCGCGGACTTGTCAGATCCATCGTCTTGCTTGTCGTCCTTGTCGTCATTGTCAGCATCTACGACATCGCCGTCGCTTGCAGAGCGCAAACCCGTCTCGACTTCGACAATTTCGTCTCCGGGAAGCTCCTCCGCAACTTCTGCGACCTCGGTTTCGTCCGTCTCGGCTAACACGACGCTTCGTGCCTTGACTACCTTGCCGTCGTCGAGGATGACCTTGTACGCCTTGCTGCCGTCGGGATAGCCTAAGAAGACGCCCTTTGCCGCCTTGTCGCCAAACTTGCCGTAGATGTGACTCTTGTGCAGCACGACCCAGCATGTCGACCCAAACACCCGCATGTGGCTTACGTTGGGCTAATCTCCGGTCCACAGCTCAAAAGGCGTCTTGTCGACGGGAAGCGCCCGGCTGGTGACGCGGTTCTTGATGAAGACCGTCGTCTTGATGGCATCCGCCCAAAGATCCTGATCGACGTCCTTGTGTCGCATCATGGTGCGAGCCATCTCCACGAGAACTCGGTCGAGCCGCTCAGCAACCCCGTTCTGCTGCGGCGTGTCGGGCACCGTGGTCTAGTGCGTCGTGCCGTTCTCATCGTGAAGAGCCTTGAATGCGTTCGACACATACTCGCCGCCATTGTCGGATCGCTCTTCTTTTGCAGGAAGACCACGTCTTTCCAGCGGGAGAAGTCGTCGGTGAAGGTGCCTAAGTAGAGCGCACCGCCACGCGACGGCTTTGGCATTGGCCCGCCCAGGTCCGAGTGCACGAGCTGCAGGCGCTTGGTCACTCGACCTCCATTTGCACTAGGCATAGGCGTCATAGCCGCCTTCCCATACACGCACGGCTCGCAGACGTCCTTGACCGCCATGGAAGAGCACTTGAGTCCATCGATGTCCTTGTTCTTGATCATCCGCTTAACGCTAGCCACGTTGACGTGCCCAAGGCGCTCATGCCAGAGCTGAAGAGAGGCCACCGCAGCAATATCCGACTGTGGGGCCATGACCAGGTGGTAAAGCCCAGTATTCCGCGTGCCGCACGCAGCGACCTTGTCGCTAATCTTAATGATCGTCATACCGCCCTTGAATGACACTTCCGCACCACGCTCCTCCATCATGCCGACCGATATGAGGTTGAAGCCCATAGTAGAACATGGAGTACCTTCTCCAACTTGATCTTGCGCGTCTTGCCGTGAACGATGACATTGAGCGCGACGGTTCCTACGCCCGCCGTGGCTACGGACCCCTTGTCACCCATCGTGACGCTCCGTCCCGTAGTCGTATGGTAGTCGTCGAAGCACCCGCGCATCCAGCACATGTGTGCAGACGCCGCAGAGTCGACAAGCCAAGGCTTGGAGATGTCATCGGTGTCAGCCGCATTGCCCACCAGACAGATGGCGTCGTCGCTGTCGCTTCCATCGTCAGCCGCAATCGCGGCCACCTTGTCCTGTCTCTGGTTCTTGGCCTTGAGCTCTGGGCAATCGTGAGAGATGTGCCCAAACTTATGGAAGTAGTAGCACTCGATCTTGGAGAGGTCACCACGGCGGCCTTGACCTCGATAATTGGCGCCGACGAGTGCCATGTCGCCAATGCGCTTGGTCGCCCGTGACTTGTCCGCCTGCCGCCGCTTCTCCTGAAGCAAGCGGCTCTTGACAAAGTCGAGGCTCAGCTCGTCCTCGCCCTTGGCGTCGAGAGCCACCAGCAGGTTCTCGTACTTGGACGTCAGCCCGTTGAGGACGCTCATGGCAACGTCCATCTCCGTCACCACGCCGCCCATGGCCTTGAGGTTCTCGCCGAGGTTGCGCACGCGGTTGATGAAGCCCAACATGCCCTCGCCGACGGTCATTTCGACGGTGTAAAACTCGCGTCGCGCCTTCATCTTGTTCATCAAACTCTTGCGGTTGAAGACACCTTGCAGCGTCGACCACATTTCCGCTGTCGTCTTGCAGCCCGACACGTGCTCGAGCTGCTCAGACCCAAGGGTGAGCCCAATGATGGCGCTCGCCTTCGTGTCTCGACGCTTCCACACCGCCAACTCGCGGGTCTCCGCGTCCGTCGACTTGCCGTCTTCGTCAAGCATATCGTCCAGGTCGCGCAGCGCGAGGACCAGCTTAATGCGCTGACGCCACTCGTGGCAGTTCGTATCCGTCAACTTGTCGATCTAGATGCCGCCCATGCCGGCAGCGCCCCCGTCCATGATGTCTCCTTGTCGTAGCGCCCGACCTTGCCGAGCCGTGTGCCTTGACCGTCACGTCCTTGAACCACCTTGACCTCGTCTTATTCGCACTTGCCGCGACCGCCGCGACACCAGCTGGCACACCTTGCTCTTGTCACAGCCCCGGCTCTGGGCCCATAAGCTGTTGAAACACAGTGGGAATAGGGGTTAAGGGAACACGGTGATGTGGTTGAGTGGCTTGAGCTTGTGTGTGTGTGTGCGAACATGCATTTTTCGTTGTCCCAAGGTTCGCCCGCCTCTCCCAACAGAGAGCACCTCTCAAATAGTCCCCACCGGCCGAAGTGCTCCCCCCTCTCGCGCCCACACCCTCGCACCAAATCGAATCACTCACCAAATCAAAAGCCACTAGAGCAAAGCGAGGATCAAATCCAAAACATGCCAAAAGTATCGCCCCAATATGACCCAACACGAATGTGTGCAACTTGTCCACGTCTTGCAAATGTACCATGTGGGGTACCATAAGGGTCACCGACCATCATCCATCCGCGAACCGCCAGTGGAGTCGGCGACGAGCATCACAGTCCAACACCAGTGGCGGAGCCATCGGGACCTGCGGCTTTTGCCGCCCACTCGTCCTCCTCGTGGTCCCGGGGACCGCGCTCGCCCCCGGGGGGCCCCGACGCGGGGAAGGTGGCGGGCCCCGCAGCCGCACCCGGGGACGCGACGGCCTGGGACCCGGAGGCGGGAAACCCCGGCTGGGCCGGGCCGCCACGCGCCATGTCGGCGTGACGCCGCTTCCGCGCGCGGTAAGCGGCCGACGCGGCCGCCTCCTCCGCCGACGGCGGGACGGCATCCGGTTCGGACGAGGGGAGGCCGGCCGGCACCGCCCAGGGCTCCGCCGTCACGGGTAGCGCCGGCGGCGCGACGTCCGCGAGCCGCGGCTCCGCGAGCAGGACCCCCAACAGGGCTTGCGGCGACCGCGGGACGCTCACGAAGCGAACGTAGTGGCATCGCCGATCAGCGACGGTTCCCACTTGGTAGGGCAGCAGCGTGCTGGGCGCATGCCGACTGGGGTCGTGCTGGTACCGCAACCGGTCGTTGACCGCCTCCCAGGGCACCGCCCTCATAATGGCGTCGTACTCCGCCAGGGCGTCGGCGACGGAGCTGTCACCCGGCGCTAGGTCGCCGACCGAGAACTTCACCGTCAAGGCGTCGTGGCACGGCGACGGCTCGAAGACGCGGTGCGCCTCGCGGTACGCCCGTACCAGCCCCGACACGATGGAGGCCGTCATCATGACGTAGGCGGTACCCTGGATAGGGTGACACGGTGACGCCTGCAGCAGCGACTGCTGCTGATGGACGACGGGCGCGTACTCGTACGTCAGCAAACGTGGCGTCGCGCACTGCGCGGCCATCACCGGCGACAAGGGCGCCCGCGCCGGCGCCAAGCAGATGCCGGAGCGCATAGGGAGGAAGATAGCCCCGTGCGCCGCCCGTCGGGCGCTCACGAGCCCACCGCGCGAGCGGCGCGCGGCCTCCAACGTTACGTCTGCCGGGGCGGTCGCCGAGCCCACCGGGGCCAGGGAGAGTAGGGGTCCTACGCCCCCAAAGTTGACAAGCGACAAGAATGGCCGAACGGGACCGCGGGGCGGTGGCGTAGGCGGGTGTGCCAGTCCTCGAGGTAGGCGTACTCCTCGTCGCCGGCGACGAACGGTAGCTCCGCCGCGGGTTGCGGAACCAAGAGTACCCGACCCGGGCTGCACCGCAATATGCAGCGCAGCCATCCCGCGCTGCCGCCGACGGAACGGATAAAGGATGCGAAGTCGCGGTCGGCCGCCGGCCGGTGGTCGTACCCCGCCGCCTTGGCAAACTCCCAAAAGGACAGCCACACGGCGTGCGCCCCACCCGTGTCCTGGGGATGGGCGGGCTGGAAGACGTTACTGACGAGCGGCCAGTCGGCCGTGGCGACGGGCGGTCCCAGCGGAGCAAGCCACGCCTGGACGGAGGGTGGCGCCGGTCGTGGCGGGAGCGCGGGGGCAGTCTACCCCAGAAGCGGGGGACGCTCCTCCGGCACGCTCGCGGGCCCCCCGCCGGGGGCGGGGACAGAGCCCGACACTATGACGGGCGCCGGGGACGTCGCCGCCTCGGCCCCGGGGCCGGCCACCGCCACGGCGCCCGCCGGGCGGGGCGGCTTCCGCCACTCACGGCCGTTCGGGTCGTACGGGAGCCGCATGCCAGGCGGCACCGACGGACGGACGGGGACGGTTGGGCGGCGCCCGGGCGGTCCCGACGTGGTCGGCGCGACGGACGCCGACACCTGTCCCGGAGCGGTGGCCGCCGTGGACGGGCACGACGGGGGCGCGGGGGACGGGGCCCCGACGGGGCCGGCGGGCGGCGTCGCCGGGAACGGCTCCATCTCGGCCGAAGGGGATGTAGTACTACGGGGCCCCCTATGCGCCAGGGGGCCACCGCGGGGACGTCGGCGGGGCCGGGGGGCGCGGTATTCGAGGGGTGGTGGCGACGCCAGCGGCGGTGGTGGCCGACGGGGCGGCGACGCGGGGACCGGGGCGAGAGGGCGGCCCCGCTGCCCGGCTCGGGCCACCCGGGGAGCGTACCCGACCCGCCGCGCCCGGCACGCGGGCCCCGCGGAAGGCAGGATTGGCGCGCCCGAGAGGGTGCTGGCGCGCCCGAGAGGGCGCGGCAGGTGACGGCCGACCGTGCGCCACGCGGCGCGTGCAGCGCGTTGCGCGTGGGACGGTTTCTCCCCGTCGTCTGTAATGATCGCCTCGGGGGACTTGACATGCATGGAGGGAATTATCTGCATTGGTTGGTGACGGCCCGGGTCAATTCCCATTTGGGGAAATTGGGCCCGGGCGACAGTTTCCGCCCTTTTAGGACGAAGGGCGACGACGGTGGGAGGCACCG
>Ga0209831_1004754_pt1 | contig 10504 bp, 12 predicted proteins | sample Maine_Asex4_meta_FD_187451 | JGI IMG/M metagenome (GOLD analysis project Ga0209831, IMG submission 187451) | Marine algal microbial communities from Maine, USA - Maine_Asex4_metaG (SPAdes) (version 2) | ecosystem: Host-associated > Algae > Red algae > Unclassified | place: Maine, USA | collected...
CGCATCCTCGTCGAGCCGGCGTCGACGACGCGCAGGTGATCGTCGCGCGACGCCGGCTCGACGAGGATGCGTGGACGAGCCAGGCGACCGGCTTCTCCGGGCGAGCGCGGGATGCGCACAACACAATCAGCCTGATGCTGGACGGTGACGGGTACCTGCACCTGGCGTGGGACCACCACGGCGATCCGCTGCACTACGCACGCAGCCTCGCCCCGGGCGGGCTCGTCTTCTCGCCGCCCGAGCCGATGCTCGGTACCGACGAGGACCGGATCACCTACCCGGAGTTCCTGGCACTGCCCTGCGGCGACTTGCTGTTCGCCTACCGCCACGGCCGCTCCGGCGACGGTGCGCTGGTGCTCGACCGCTACGCGATCGCCACCCGCACGTGGTCGCGCGTGCAGGATGCCCTGCTCGATGGCCAGGGGGAGCGCAGTGCCTACTGGCAGCTGCACGCCGACGCCGCCGGAACGGTGCACCTGTCCTGGCTGTGGCGCGACTCCGAGGACGTCACCTCCAACCACGACCTGCACTACGCCCGCTCCACCACCGGCGGGACGGGCTGGAGCGACGTGCGCGGCGTACCGGCGACGCTGCCGATCACGGCGGGCAACGCGCCGCCGGTACTGGCCGTGCCGCCGGGCCGCAACCTGATCAACCAGACATCCCTGACGGCCGATCCGGAAGGCGTGCCCGCCATCGCCTTCTACTTTCGCCCTGCCGAGGGTGCGATCACCGACATCCACGTGCTGAGCTTCGAACCCGGCACCGGCGCCTGGCGCCTCGAGAGGGTCAGCCGGCGCGGGACCGATTTCGAACTGGCGGGTCCGGGCACGAAGAGCCTGCCCATCAGCCGTCCGCAGATCGTGCACGAGACCCGTGGCCGGCAGCGCTGGCTGCACGTGATCTACCGCGACGCCGAGCAGCATGATCGCGCGGTGCTCGCCTCCTCGGAACGTACCGTCACCGAGCCCACCTGGACGCGTTCGGTGCTGCCGGGCGGCCCGCTCGATCGCTGGGAACCCTCGTTCGACTCGCGCCTGTGGCGCGATCACGATCGGCTGCACCTGTACCTGCAACGCGTCGGCCAAGTGGATCGGGAAGGGGTCGACGATGACTACCCGCCGACGCCGGTACGCGTGCTCGAGGTCGCGTTGCCCGCGCCCCGAGCGGTGACACCACCCTGAGCGGTGCTCGTGCCGATCGGCCTCAGGCGTCCGCGGACGACTTTTCCTGGTGGTACGACGCGATGCTCTCGTAGACCGATTCGGGAAAATCGAGATCGCGGTAGACGTTGCCCGCGTCCGGATCGTCCGGATCGGCGAGAATCGGGAAATCCTGCTTCTTCTCGTAGCCACGGATCGTGCCGGCGGCCGGCGGGCTGTAGTCCGCCGCGCTCACCTGGCGCACCAGCCCTCGCGCCTTCTCCTCGTCCACGTCCCTGTCCTGCCTGAGCAGTTCGACCAGTTCGTCCTCGTCGACGAAGTGGCGCGCGACGATGGTGAACACCAGGCGCCCGTAGTGCCCGATGTCCTTGCCTTGCCCCAGCGCGTCGAGCAGGTGCGCCATCATCGCGTTCTTCTCGAGATCTTCGGTAGCCATCGCCATCTCTCCGGTGTGGGTCGGTGCCGCGGTGCACAGCGATACCGTCAGGAGCGCCACCGTAGCGGCGGCACGTGCCGTCGCCACGGAGCTGGCAATATGTACAGCTTCGCGATCGGGCGCCATCGGGAGCGGGCCGCCGCGCGCGGTACCGGGCGGGGAGCGACGGCGGGTCCGCGCGGGACGGATAGACTCGTCGCCACCTCGTACCGGACCGATTCGCACGTGATGAGCTACACCGCCTGGAAGTTCGTTCACGTGCTCGGTGTCGTGCTCCTGGTCGGCAACGTCACCGTCACCTCGGTCTGGAAGGTGTTCGCCGACCGTACCCGTGAACCCCGCACGATCGCCTTCGCGCAACGGCTCGTGACGGGTACCGACTGGGCCTTCACCGGCGGTGGCATCGTGCTGATGATCGGCGGTGGTTACGGTATGGCGCTGAGCGCCGGATTGTCGCTCACGGGCGCGCCGTGGCTGCTGTGGAGCCAGGTGATGACGCTGCTCTCGGGATTGCTGTGGCTCTGCCTGCTGCTGCCGATCCAGATTCAGCAGGCTCGCATCACGGCCTCGCTCGCCGACGGCGAGACGTTGCCCGAACGCTACTGGCGGCTCTCCCGCCACTGGATCTTCTGGGGCGTGCTGGCGACCGTGCCGCTGGCGGCGGCGATGTGGATGATGATCGCCAAGGTGCCGCGTTGACGTCGGCTACCCGGGCCGATACCGTCACCGACTGCGCCACCCGGGACCGCATCGCCGGCAACTGGAAGCAGTTGAAGGGCAACGCCGGGGCGCGGTGGGGCAGGCTGACCGATGACGACATGGAGCAGGCCGACGGCAACAGGGACATCCTCGTCGGCAAGGTCCAGGACGCCTACGGCACCACGCGCATGGAAGCCGAGCAACAGGTCGACAGCTGGGCGGCCGGCAACGAATGGAGTCGACGGCCGAGGAGCCCGTCCGTCACGGACGGGTCAGTCACGGGCTCGCCCGAACGGGTTCTCGTAGAGCGTGCCGTGGCTCTCCACCCCGACCTCCAGCACGCAATCGGTGGTCGGTCGGGCAACGCACAGCAACACGTAGCCGGCGCGTGACTGGCGTCGGTTCAACGCCGTGGCGTTCGGCTGGCGCACGCGCCCCGAGACCAGACGCGCCGCGCAGGTGATGCAACCGCCGTAGCGACAGGCGATCGGCAGCGCGATCCCCGCCGCTTCGCAGGCATCGAAGATCGATTGATCCGCGGCGCAGTTCACCGTGCGCCCGTCACGGTTGGCGAGGGTGACGAGGTGCCCCGTCACGATGACGATCCGTCACGGCGCATCGGCCGGCCCCCGCACCCGCCGGGCCTACATCCAGATGTCCGACGTCACGTCTCCACCGGGGTAGCGCATCTCGTGGCAACGCGCCGGACCGTTGGGCTCCTCGCCGAAATCGACCAGGAAGTTCTCCTCGATCGACATCCCACCGTTCTCGGTGTCGCAATTGACGACGTACATCTTCGCCCCACCGTCCTTCATGCCCGGGTAGAACTGGTTGTCCCAGGTGCTGAACAGCGATGTGGTCACGTACAGCCGCTTGCCATCGAGCGAGAGCTGGATCATCTGCGGTGCACCGTCGACCTGCCGCCCGTTGACCTCGGGCGCCTTGCCGAGCAGCCCGCCTATCCACACCTGGCCGGTCAGCTTCGGGTGCGAAGGGTCGGAGATGTCGTATTGGCGCAGGTCGCCGTGCAGCCAGTTCGAGAAGTACAGGTACCTGTCGTCCATCGAGATCAGGATGTCGGTGATCAGCGCCGGCATCGGTACCGGGAAACCCTCGACATCGATGGTGGGGATGTCGATGACCTTCTCGACCACCGTCTCGCCGTCATCGTCGCGGTACCAGTGGAAGACGTTGGAGGACAGGGTCGCCGCGACGAAGCCGTGGGTGGAGTCCGGATCGTGGTGGAAGCGCACCTCCAGCGGGATCATGCCCTCCTCGCCCAGATCGACCGATTTCTCGATGCGCTTCGCCTCGAAATCCCAGAAGTGGATCGAGTGGCCGTACTTCCCCTTGCCGACGTCTTCCAGGTCGAAACCAGGCATGAACGTGTTGGGAGCGGCCCACTCGGAGCTGACCATCATGTTCTGACGCGGCTGGTACCAGAAGTCGTAGTTGAAGTTCATCCCCTCGATGCCCTGCTCCCAGCGTCCGACGATCTCGAAGTTCTCGTCCAGGTGCAGGAAGCCGCCCGGCGCGTTGCCCTTCGCGTCGCCGAGCATCGAGATGATGATGTCCTTGCCCAGGCAGTGCACCGTGTGCGGGGCCGACAGGTCGGTCTTCGCCTTGATCTCGTCGCCGGACACCGTCCTGTGCAGGACCGGTGCGCGCGGGTCGGCGGTGTCGAAGATGTTCAGGTTCGAGGTGCGCACCCCCGGGGCTATCAGGAAGCGCCGGGATTTCGAGACATCGTCGTGGCAGCTTGAGCAGGCGTTCCAGCCGGTGTGGTGCAGCTCCTCGCCCACGGCGGCGGTCTCGGCACGCGCCACCACCCGGCTGTAGGTCGGGCTGCCGGGGTCGACGTCGACGGTGGCGATGTAGTCCGGCTTCTCGACCCCGGTGCCGACGTAGAGCGCGACGGTGTAGAGCAGCTTCTCGCGCTCGGCCCGCATCGCCTCGGCGGGGGAGGCGTAGCCCGGGCCGCAGCAGGTCTCTTCGCTCATGGCAGTCCTTCCTCGCAACGCTTGACGACAGGGGAATATCCTAACCGCTTCCGGTCACGACCGGACTCAGTCCCACTCCACGTCGAATCTCGTCACCACCGCCCGGACCTGCTCGGCGGTGAGCGCGATTGTGTCGTGGCCGCGCATCAGCAGCGCCAGGCGCGCGGTGTCCTCGAGTTCCTCGACGGCGTTGCAGGCCGCCTCGATGTCCGCACCCGCCACCACCGGGCCGTGGTTGGCGAGCATCACCGCCGAGCGCCTGCCGGCCAGCCCGCGGACCGCCTCGCCCATCGCCGCATCCCCCGGCAGGAAGAACGGCAGCAGCACCACGCGTCCGAGCTTCATGATCGCGTAGGGCGTCAACGGCGGCAGGAAGTTCTCGGGGTCCACGCCGGGCGTCATCGACCAGGCGACCGAATGGCAGGCGTGCAGGTGCACCACCGCGCCGGCGCTGGAGCGGGTGTCGTAGAAGGCCGAGTGGAGCGCCATCTCCTTGGTGGGCGGATCGCCTCCAGTCAGGCGCCCGGTCGCGTCGAAGCGGCTGAGCCGTGCCGGGTCCAGGCGTCCGAAGCTGGTGCCGGTGGGCGACACCAGCAGCCCCCCATCGGGGGTACGGGTCGAGATGTTGCCGGTGCTGCCCCCGGTCAGACCGCGTTCGAACAGCGATCTGGCCAGCAGGCACACGCGTTCGCGCAGGGCGGATTCCTCGGTCAACGGCGGCGTTTCCAGGGTGTCGAAGGTCGCGCCATCATGACGTGCCTTCGGCGGCACGGCTGCCTGGACGAGGAAACCGGTCCCGGTGGGAACGGGCCGGACGCGATGCCGGGACGGGGTCGGTGCGGAACCGACACACCCGTTTGACAAGGTATGAATTTATGTATACGTTATCCGGCAGACAGTGCTGCCCCTCCATCCGCGCGCCGCGCACGGTGCGTCCATCCCCACCAACGGAGTGCCCCCCGACGATGAATCCGCTGAAGCCGCTCGCCCTCGCCGTGACCGTCGCCCTGCTGACATCCGGCACCGCCACCGCCGCCACCACGCTGAGGTTCAGCCACACCGACAACCCGGGCGGCTCGCGCCAGGCGGCGGCCGAGCTGTTCGGCGAGAAGCTGGCGGAGTACACCGAGGATCGCTACGAGCTGCGCATCTACCCGGCCGGCCAGCTGGCCAACGACCCGAAGGCGATCGAGCAGCTGCAGCTCGGCGGGCTGGACTTCACCGTGTCGGCCACCGGCTCCTACGCCACCCACCTGCCGTCGCTGAACCTGACGGCGATGCCGTTCCTGGTCGACACCTACGAGCAGGGCTGGGCGCTCTACGACGATTCCGAGTGGCTGGCCGGCGAGTTCGGGAAGCTGCCCGAAAAGGGCTTTCGCATGCTGGCCACCTGGGAGGCGGGGTTCCGGAGCTTCACCACCCGGGAGCCGCTGGCATCCCCGGCGGATGCCGAGGGCATGAAGATGCGCGTCTACCCCAACGACATGATCCGCTGGTCGATGGAGGCGATCGGCTTCCAGACGGTGGTGATGCCGATCACCGACGTCTACCTCGCCATCCAGCAGGGCACGGTCGACGGTCAGGAGAACCCGGTGGACACCATCCAGTCGCTGCGCTTCCACGAGGTCGCACCGAACATCACGCTGACCCGTCACGTCTACAGCCCGCTGCCGCTGGCGATCTCGGAGGCCACGTGGCAGGCCTTCTCCGACGAGGACAGGGAAGCGGTCACCCGGGCCGCCGCCGATGCCGCGGCCTTCAGCCGCGAGCTGGTGCAGAGCTCGGTCGACAGCCAGCTCGAGCAGATGAGCGAGGCGGGCGCGACCGTCAGCGTGCCGGAGATCGGCCCGTTCCGGGACGCGGTCGCGTCGGTCTACGACAAGGCACGCGGGGTCTACGGCGACGAGCCGGTCGAGCGAATCCTGAACGATGCCGCCGCGATCCGCGAGGCGATGCCGGCCGAGTGAGGCCGTAGCGTCCGGAACGCCCCGCCATGGACTATCGACCCCTCTACCCCGCACCGCTGAGATGGCTGAGCGCGGCGATCGACCTGTGGCTGGTGATCACCGGCCTGGCGATCATCACGCTGGTGTTCGTCAACGCCCTGCTGCGCGGCGCGGCCGGTTTCGATCTGGCCTGGTCGCTGGAGGTCACCGCGTTCCTGCTGCTGTGGGTGACCTTTCTCGGCTGTGCCGCGGCGAGCGCACGCGGTGCGCACATGCGCGTCACCGAGATCGTCGAGAACCTGCTGCCGCGCGCCGTGCACCGCCCGCTCGCACGCCTGATCGACCTGATCGTGGCCGGCGTGCTGGTCAGCCTGGTGGTGGTCGGAGCGTCGATCTCGAACCACACCTGGGCGCAGCAGACCACGGTGCTCTACTGGCCGGTGGGCCTGCTGTACGCCTCGATGCCGGTCGGCATGCTGTGCACGCTGGTCTTCCACGTGGCGAACACCGGGCTGGAACTGCGTGACGGACCGTTCCCGGTCGACGGCACGAGTCCGTCGGACGCCCCCCTCGCCAAGGTCGATCCGATCGCATGATCCTGCTCTTCGTGGTGTTCGTCTTCCTGACCACCGTCTTCCTGGGCGTACCGCTGGTCTGGGCGATCCTGCTCACCGCGATCCTGCCGATCGTGGTGTTCGACCTCGGCTTTCCGCTGCAGGCGCTGTACCTGAACTTCATCGGCGGGGTCGAGCCGAACCACTTCCTGGCCATCCCGCTGTTCATCGTCGCCGGTGAGCTGATGAGCCGCGGTGGCGTGGGGCTGCGGATCATCGGCTTCGCGCGCGCCGCGTTCGGCTTCATGCCCGGCGGGCTGGGCATGGTGGTGGTCGGCGCCTCGATGATCTTCGGCGGCATCTCCGGCTCGGCCATCGCCGACAGCGCCGCGATCGGTTCGGTGATGATCAAGAACATGGCGAAGGAGGGCTACGACCGTGCCTTCGCCGCCGGACTGGTGGCCGCCGCCGGCACGATCGGCATCATCATCCCGCCCTCGATCCCGATGCTGATCTACGGCTTCGTCGGCAACGTCTCGGTGGCGGACCTGTTTCTCGCCGGCATCGTGCCGGGGTTGATCTTCGGGCTCGCCTTCATGGCCGTGTGCTACCGCGTCGGCAAGGCGACCGGCTGCGATCCGGGCGGGCGCACCACCACGCGCGCCGAGCTGTGGTCCTCGTTCGTCGGTACCGCGCCGGCGCTGTTCATGCCGGTGCTGATCCTGGGCGGCATCTTCAGCGGCTGGGTCACGCCGACCGAGGCGGCGGCGCTGGCCGTGGTGTACGGGCTGGTGGTCACCACGCTGGTCTACCGCGACTTTCGCCTGCGCGAGCTGCCCTCGCTGCTGGTGGACTCGTTCGTCACCAGCGCGGTGGTCATGGTGGTGATCGGCGCGACCACGGTGCTGGGCTGGCTGATCACGCTCGAGCAGATGCCACAGATACTGGTCAGCTTCGTCGAGAGCCTGTCCTCGGGTCCGTGGGTGTTCCTGATGCTGGTCAACGTGGTGCTGCTGGTGCTCGGCCTGGTGCTCGATCCGGTGCCGGCGATCCTGCTCACCGCCCCGCTGTTCCTGCCCACCGCGCTGAGCTTCGGCGTCGACCCGGTCCACCTGGGGGTGATCATGACCTGCAACGTGGCGGTCGGACTGTTCACCCCGCCGGTGGGGGCGACGTTGTACGTGGCCTCGCGCATCTCGGGGGTCGGCGTGCTGACGATCGCCTCGCGCATGGGGCTGATCTACGGCGCGGCGATCGGGGCGCTGCTGCTGGTGACCTACGTGCCGGCGGTGTCGATGACGATGGTGGAGCTGTTCCGGTGACCGGCACCGGAACGGTGGGCGGATGCTGGCAGGTCCACGCGCTCAAGTACGCCGAACGCAACGCCCGCACACGGGCCGACAGCTTCACGTTCGACGACGACCACGCCGCCGCCCACCCGATGGACTACTTCGTCTGGGTGCTGCGGCGCGGGTCCGAGACCCTTCTCGTCGACACCGGCTACGACGGTACGGAAGCCGGCAACCGCGGTCGCCCGATCCTGCGCGACCCGGTCGAGGCGCTGCGCGAAATCGGCATCGAGGCGTCCGCCATCACGACCGTCATCGTGACGCACCTGCATTACGATCACGCCGGCGGACTGGCCGCGTTCCCCGACGCGACGCTGCACCTGCAGGCCGCCGAAATGGCCTACGCCACCGGTCCGTGCATGTGCCACGACGTGTTGCGCATGCCCTACACCGCCGGGCACGTCTGCGACGCGGTGCGGCGGGTGCACGCCGGACGGGTGGTGTTCCACGACGGCGACGGCGAGGTGGCCGACGGCGTCACCGTGCACCGCATCGGCGGCCATTCGCGCGGACTGCAGGCGGTGCGCGTGCGCACCCAGGCCGGTTGGCTGTGCCTGGCCTCGGACGCGACGCACTTCTACGAGAACGCCCTGCGCGGCGTGCCGTTCCCGATCGTGGTCGACGTGCAGGACATGCTCGACGGCTTTCGCCGCCTGCTCGCCCTCGCCGACCAGCCGAGCCTGGTGGTGCCCGGTCACGACCCGCTGGTCACCGAGCTGTTCCCGCGCGACGGGCCGGCGTACGCCTTCCGGCTCGACCGCGGGCCCACCGGGCGCTTCCCGTTCTGAACGCCCGATCGCGAACCGGACGCGCACCCGGTGTCCGGACACCGGTACGCATCGCCTGTCTCGGCGCCGGCTACTTCGCCCGGTTCCACCACGACGCGTGGCAGCGCATCGACGAGGCCGAGCTGGTCGGGGTCGCCGACCTGGACCTTGCCCGGGCGCGAGACAGCGGCGCGCCCGCGTTCGACGCCCTCGCCCCCCTGCTCGAGGCCGTCCGGCCCGACCTGCTCGACATCGTCACCCCGCCACCGACCCATCTCGACGCGATCCGGGCCGGCATCGAGGCCGGTGTCGCGGCCATCGTCTGCCAGAAACCCTTCTGCCGTTCGATCGAGGAGGCGCGCCTGGCGGTGGAGCTTGCCGACGCCGCCGGGATCACGCTGGTGGTGCACGAGAACTTCCGCTTCCAGCCCTGGTACCGGACTATCGCGCAGGTGCTGCACTCGGGTGGCATCGGACCGGTGCAGCAGGCGACGTTCCGGCTGCGCACCGGCGACGGTCAGGGACCGCGGGCCTATCTCGACCGGCAACCCTACTTCCAGGCCATGCCACGGCTGCTGGTGCACGAGACCGGCGTGCACTGGATCGACACGTTCCGCTACCTGCTGGGCCCGATCGAGGCGGTGTACGCCGACCTTCGACGCCTGAACCCCGCCATCGCCGGCGAGGACGCCGGCCACGTGCTGTTCGACATCGAGGGTGGTGCGCGGGCGCTGTTCGACGGCAACCGCCACCTCGATCACGCCGCGCGCGACACGCGCCTCACGCTCGGCGAGGCGTTGATCGAGGGCACCGGCGGCACGCTCTCGCTGGACGGGGACGGAACGGTGCGCCGGCGCGCGTTCGGTGCCGTCGAGGCGGACACCGTGCTGGCACCGCGCGACTGGCCGGGGTTCGGCGGCGATTGCGTGCACGCCTTGCAGGATCACGTCGTCGCCGGACTGCTGCACGGTCAGCCGTTCGAGAACGAGGCCCGCGACTACCTGCGCGTGATGGAGGTGGAGGCGGCCGTGTACCGTTCGGCCGAACTCGAGAGCAAGGTACGCACGTGAACGACACCGGAACCCGCGACAGGCCCCGCTCGCAGTCGCACCGCGCGATGGAGCGGCTGCGCGCGATGATCCTCGACGGCGAGCTGGCCGCGGGCACCGATCACCTGGAGACCGAGCTGGCCGAACGGCTCGGCCTGTCGCGCACGCCGGTGCGCGAGGCGGCGCTGATGCTCGAGGCGCAGTCGCTGCTGGAGGTGCGCCCGAGAAAGGGGGTGCGCATCCTGTCGGTATCGGTCAGCGACATGCACGAGATCTACGAGGTGCTGACCGAGCTGGAGAGCCTGGCGGCGAGACGTGCCGCCGAGGCCGGCCACCGCGTGGAGGAACTCGCGGGCCTGGCCAGCCGGATCGCGGAGATGGCGGCGACGCTTGCGCGCGAGGATCGCGAGGGCTGGGCGGTCGCCGACGAGGCCTTCCACCTCGAACTGGTGCGTCTGGGGGGCAACGAGCGAGTCCGCACCATCGTGGCGAACTTCAACGACCAGGTGCGCCGCGCGCGCGCGATGACGCTCCACATGCG